>TARA_R110002012_G_scaffold62266_2_pt1 | contig 66753 bp, 40 predicted proteins | sample TARA_R110002012 | Tara Oceans TARA_R110002012 (sample SAMEA4396515) | marine metagenome | biome: Westerlies Biome; feature: [DCM] deep chlorophyll maximum layer (ENVO:01000326); material: water (ENVO:00002006), including particulate matter (ENVO:01000060) such as... | depth 40 m
CTGAACCCGAGCTCCCAGCTCCTCTTCTCCACCTATCTATAAACCCCGCTACCGTATATACCTTATCAGGATAAAATTCATAAAAATAATCCTTACCGGTAGATATTACTCCGTTTTGCCATGCTCCGGTATTACCACAATAATCATCTATATTATCACTAAATGCATAAGAACATGGGTCGACGAAATTACTAGGGTTGGAGGTATCACTGATACCAGTTATATTATATTCATGGATATTAGGAACTAAAAATTTACCTTTTCTTTTACCACCGACCGAAGAACTATCTAAACCAATCCTAAATCTATACTTACCTCTAGTTGGGATTCCTACTGAGTCGTCTAAGGACATGATTTCATCTCCAAATTCATTAGTTATTATATAATCTAAATTCATTGGTACTTGTACCGTAAAAGTACCACCATCATCTATAACTTTAGACGTACCTTCTAAATTAAAATACTCTAAATGTGGTTTACCATCTTGTATACCGGTAACTGGGTCGGTTCTTTCGTAAATAGTAAATCTTACCGCTTCTATAGTACCTGGTCCTGTAGTTAAAGAACACATCTCCCCTTGATATCTACTTACCGCACCATTTACATTAACCGAAGCCGCGTTATCATCACTCATTATAGCTCCCATTAATGTGGAAGTTGGTTGTATTTCTACACCAGAATCTCTTAAATCAAAATCTACTCTAGTAATCCCTATATTACATAAATCTTTACTGCCCCAAAAAGGTGTAATTTCAATAGATTTTTCTTGTATAATAACTTGAGGTAAAGTGTCCAAGTTGGATGATGCCATAAACTCAGAATAACTTTTAAATTTATCTGGGGAGACTCCTTTTACAATAAAATCAATAGGTTTCATTGAATGACAACCTATATCACCAACATCTACAGATAAATGTATTTTCTGTACCCCTAGTGGTAAACCCCATATCATGTAATCACCACTCTTATTTGTTTTAACAGTGAATTTATAATATTTGTCATATACCTCCAATAATAGAGGGTCTAAAAGAAATTCTTCTTCAGTTGGAAAACTTCCTGTTGGTGTGTGACATATGTTTTGTTTAGCTGAACTGAGGAGATTGTATCTATACCCCAATTCATTTTTATCGGTGGTTTCTTTGTAGGGATATAATTCAGAAATTAGAGGGTCTAATTCATCTTCATCAGATAAAGGAATAAAAATAGAAACTTTAGCATTTGGGATTCCGTATCCACCATTTGCAAGGACTCTTCCCACAACAACACCAAAATCAGCACATAGTCTTGAATAGACTTCGGATTGGGTCAATTTAAGACTCAATATCTCTAATAAATCAAAATCTTGTTCTAATGTAACATTTATATTTTTGTCAACACCAGGTGTTGTCCTAATCCTATAGCTTTTTTGCATACAAAGTCTTTACCTGATAAATAGTTTATGGCTTAGAATCAAAATTAAATTAAACTCTTTCTATGTAAACTATTATTACGATATATTAGTTTGGTCTGGATTTTTTAACCTAACAACAATGTCCTTATCTGGGAATCGAACCTGAAATGTCTGATTTGGTTGAGCGAAGATGGTTTGGTCTATTAGACTGATTTGTCTAGTAACACTATTAGAATACGGTTGAGATACCTGTGAATCAGAATATTGTCCACCTAACTCATTATATAATTCTATATCGATTATATTAATTACTCCATCTAATTGTGATAGTTCTTTTGATAATTCACCAAGAAATATGTCTTGTCCCAATTCTCTTTTGGTTGGTTGGAAGAAGTCATCGGTAGTATTAATCACATTAGTCACTATCTGACCTTGATTAAATCCTTTATCAGTATATAGGTAAATCTCCAGTCTTAAGTCTATAACTTCAGCTGAACCTACCGAGATATAGTCATTTAACATTCTATAATCTGAAAGATAATTTGCTACATTTTGTGATAAAGTACTAGGAACTCTAGAAGTTAATGCACCTTCTGGAGTATAAGATAGTAATTTAACTAATACTTTATTTTCTTCTTCTACAACACCTACTTTTGCTGGTGCACCAAATTCACTTGGCATTTTTCTTATTTGAGAGATGTAATCGTTAATCGTTACTGCTCTGTTCTGTGCAGCGAAATTAAATGAGACGTAATTTCTTACTTCTTCTATGGAAGGCATATTAGCACCCCCTATAGCTGCGGTTATATTTGTAACCTTTAAAGAATTATCTACAGAATTGTTTATATTATTATTAGGACCATTTAAAGCGAAATTATATAATCCTAGTGTATTAATTACATTATTACCTAGATTAGTATTTTTACCACCCCCAACTCTATATTGTATGAATAGAGTAGTGTTAGCCTTAGGAGCTAAACCTAGTGATAGGTTATCCATATATTTGTTTAAGTCTAGTTTGTAATTAGTTTGGGTCGCAAAATCATCTAATGTGGATTGGTTTGATGATAGTCCACCACCAAAAGTTAAATAAAAGAACCCTTCTGGTGTGTATTCAGTAATATAACGATTATCAGTTGTAACATATTTCCCTACTTTTATACCAGCTTTACCTGTAGGTTTAGTAGAATCCACTATAAAGACTTTATCGTCCACTAAAGCGTCTACTTGGTACCATTTATTTGGGGATGATACAAATTCACTAGGGTTAGGTAGAGCTTGCACATTATTACCATCTTTTTGTATAACACTAACAACCCCAAGTACATTTCTTTCTGGTAAATAAACTTTTAGAAATGGTTTAACATCAGCATCTGTAATAACTCTCTTAAAGACTTTTGTAATACCGTTAACGACCACCTCTCTCTTTGTTATGGTATAATCAACAATATTACCATTTGAGTCGAAATTAGGTACTTTAGTTCTATTAGGAAAACCACTTGAGTCGTATGGTGAAGCAAAATTAACATCACTTGCTGTTTCAAATACTTGTCCGGCCCCCTTACATTGTGCACCTCTTTGTAAAATACCTAGATAACGAGAATCTTCTTTATCACCTCTAACTGGTACGTTTATACTAAAGTCTACGACCGATACCGAAGGTCTATTACCTGGTATCTTTAGTCCATAAGTTCTAGCGATATTATAAAGAGAACTCCTTTCTTGTGCGTATTGGAGTACGGTCTCTTGCATACTCCTATCTATATGATAGTGTAGGTTATCTGCTACCGCAGCATTTAAATCTAAAAATACGGAAAATAATGAAGCGTCATTCGCATTTTGAATTAAATCCGGGTAATAATCATTAGTGTATCTTAATAATTCATTTCTTAATCCTAAAAAATCTCTTTCTGTGTATGATATTTTTTTCTCGGCCATCTTATAAATTTATTATTACAAAGTCTCTAGTTTCAAAAGCACTATCCGTTATTGTAAACTCTATTAATACCTTCGCTGTATATTCATCAGTTCCAGCTCCAGCTACCCTATATACCCTATCATCATTTGTTGTTACTAAAGTTCCTTCAGTTTCTTCCGCTTCTGCTGCAGGAGTAATAGTTATTTTATCTATTCTTAAATTAGGAATATATTTTCTAACAGCATCCCTAATTTCAGCTTCTATAGCATCAAAAGTACGATTATCCATTGGTTCAAAAATAAATTGATATAGTCTTGTTCCAAAATCTGGAAGAAAATACCTAGTACCTTTTCTAGTTAACAATAAATGAATAAAATCAGCTCGTATTTCCTCCTCTGGAGATTCTGTCATCTCCATGTAAAAACCTTTCGTACTATCACGAAAAGGAAAATTTATACCGAATGTACCGTTAGTTGCCATAATTTATTTTACTATAAATACCTTCAAGCTTTATTCTTTATACTTATAAGATTTTATATCTTCTCGTAATTGTGTATTCATTTTTTGGTGGGATGGTGAAAAGGGACAATGCCTACACCCACTACCACAACAAGTACCTCTTTCTATGTGATATTCTTCTGTCATTATAACATTACCATTTTCGTGATAAAAATGTCTTTCTTTATCTAGGAAAAGAAAACGGTTGTGTAAATCTGTTATCCAATCATCATTCCTTCTCATTTTTGATTTCTTTTATTTCTTCTTTATGTCCACAATGAGGACATATAATTAAATTATCTTTAGATAAAAAATGGTGGTCTGCTATAGTCCACCATTTTTCACATTTTCCACAATTAAAGTGGTATAATATTTCTTTACTAAATTTGTGTTTCACTTACTTCTTTATCTTTAACCGTACCGTTACCATTTAAATTCTTTAAATCAACATCAATTTCACAACTACCTCCTGCACATGCTAATTCACCTGATAAATCTGTATTGTCTTCTATTTCTACTATCTGTGATAGGTCTATATCTATTAATGCCTTTAACATCTCTTCATATTTTTCTTTTGTAACGTCCTCAAATGGAGCTTGAATATACGTACCACCATCATAAGGTAATACTGACAGACCATTATAGTGTTTTCTATTTTCCCACATCCATTCTCCAGCTGGGTCCCATTCATCTGCCTTTAAACTAATTGTTGCAGATACATTATGGGAATTTGACCCCTTTCTATGCCCTGAACGTACCCATTCAGTAGCTACCTTCTTAACTCTCTCTAATAAATCAAATGGAGACTCTGTTCTTAAAATAGAACCTTTTGGTGCTTTTTGGGGGATGCTAATTACTGCTGTATCGTGTGGTCTAAAGTAATCATCTTCTAACAGTTCTGGATGATTAATTTTTAAATATGAATATATAGCTTCATTTTTACCAACCCTAACTCTACGAACATAAAAATCATTGTGCCAAGCATGAATACCTGAACTAGTTCCTAACGCTAATGATGTTGTTCCAGCTGGTTTAACCGTAGTTGTTCTAGCTGCTTGGTTTATATCGATTAACTTAGATACTCTTGTGTTTTCTCTTTTTACTAAACTTGCTGCCTTTTTCATATCATATTTTAATACTTTACCTGAACCTATACCTGTCATTGAAACACCTATTAAAGCATCTTTTTCAGTTGTTTCTCTCCATACATCTCTTAAATAATGGAAATTAGTGTACCCCGCTTGTAATGTCCCAATAAATGAGGCTGCTTTAACTCTTTCATTTAGGTCTTCTTGTGATTCTATATTTGAAACATTCACTTCACATAAATTACAGAATTGGTAAGGTCTAAGAGCTATTTCACAACATGGATTAGTTCCCCAATCTTTATCATTGTTTAAATAAATCCCAGGTTCTCCTGCTCCTGATAATTCAACTCTTTTCCATAAATCCATAAAAAATTCTTTTGTGATTTTATGTCTCATTAAACAAGCTGAATTGTTTGCCCTACCTCTTTGTGGATTCAATTCCCACCAGTTACCGGATTTACAACCAATCATTTGGTCATCATCAGCACTAAATAAACTAATGAGTGCAGCTCTTCTAATACCACCTGCTAATACTGCATCAGCAATATAACATACGATATCATGGGTTTCTAATGTTGTTAATTGTTCACCATTTTCTTTTTGTGATAGAATACCTTCAATTTTTACCAAACATTCTTTTAGTGGTTGAGGTCCAGGTGCTTTACCTCCTGATGTTACTAATCTTGCTCCTTTTGGTCTAACGTCTGAATAATCAAATTCAATTCTTGAACCGCCACCATTCATATAAGACTTCATAAGTACTTTAACAGAATCTGCCCAACCTTCAATAGAGTCCCCAATAAGGAATCTACGTTTTCTTTTTGGGTAAGGTTTTTGTATTACTGGAAGTTTACTTACGTGGTGTTTTTGGACTGAGTATCCAACACCTGTTCCTCCCAATAAAAGAAACATTGTTTCTGAAAATGAATCAATGTGGTCAACTGGTACATACGCACAATTGTAAATTCTATTAGGAGATATTTCAATTGGTTTACCACCGAATTGCATACTTCTCATTGATGGTAATACCTTTTTATCGTATACCAATTTATATTTTTCTTCAATATCCTCCATTAAGTGTGGATATCTTTTTATATGCATATTTTTATTACGCGTTACTAATTCTTCCCATGTCTCTCTTCTGTTTAACTCCGGAATGTATTTTGCATACTTCATATAAACAGTAATGTCTGATAAAATTTTGTTTGAAACTTCCATATATTTTAACTTTTAGTTTTATTAATTATTTTTTCTCTTCTTTGTAGAGCTTGAGTTACTCTGTCTCTATTTCTTTGTTCTCTATCCTCTTCTATTCCGAGGAATGTTTGTGATTGTGCGGTATCTATTTCTAACATCTCATTATCAAATTTACAATTTTCAAATACAATACCGTCTTGTCCTATCCTTGATTTAGTTATAGCGATAGTAGCTAACCCTAATTCTTTTTGTTGTAAGGTCTTTGCAATAGATATAATTACATGCCCAACCTGTGCTTTTTTAATGGAGCCACCCATTTGGTCTGTTGTTACTACATCTGAACTTATAGATGAACGATTTCCTTGTGCTGCGGTCCACCCAACAATATCCATTTCTGTACACATAGTTTCGAATTCTCTCATAACAGCACCTTCCCCTTTCCACTCATTATCAAAACTTCTACTCGGCATAACACAGTCTATATAGTCTAAAACTATCATATCAAATTTGTTACCTTCTGATACTAATTTTCTTATTTTATTTTTTATGTTGGTCATCGTAATACTATCGGATGGTAATTTTTCCAATATCAATCTACCTTTTGTTCTACTCTTATCCAACAACTCTAGAACTTCTTCCTTTTTTTCAGATTGTAGCTTTGATGGTATTTTTGTCCAACAAGTTATATGTTTACGTTGTATAATTTTAGGATTATCTTCAAAAAAGATTTGTAGTACGTTGTACCCTGCATTATAAGCTTCATTAGCTATTTTACTCAACATAGTTGTTTTACCAACACCTGTTGGTGCCAAAAAAACACCTATTTCACCTTTAGCTAGACCCCCATCTAGTAGGTTATCTATACCCACTATACCAGTCGCTATAGGGTGTCTAAAATCTTCTTGCAATGCCTCTTCTAATTTAGAAAATACATCCATAGCACCTTCCCCGTCTTCACCAACTTGTATGGCATCTCTTATATATTCTTCACATCTATCATATGACTCAAAGTCACCCTTTTCTAAAATCTTATTTACCTTTTTAATAGCCTTTTTTAATTCTTGTTGTTTACAAAATTTAAGAGATTTTTCTTGTACCCAAAGATGGTCTTCGTATGATATCTTTTTAATCTCTTTTATCATATCGAATATATTTCTTTGTGCCATTTCAGAAGTTACTTCAATTCTAGTAATCTGGTCTAAAGCATCGAATGATGGTGTAGTTTGATATTTTTCATAATACTCTTTTACCATTTGCATTATTAACCTGTAATACTGGTTGTCAAAATATTTAGAATTTATAACATCTAGAATAAGTCCTGCAAATTTTTTGTCGGTTATTATTTGATTGATTAACTTTAGTTGGAAGTTATTTCCTAAGTATCCAAAATTTTCATTAGTTGTAGTCATTTATATATTTTAGTGTAGTAATAAATAGTTTTATTAAACGTATTCTCTGCTAATAATAGCTAAGTTTTTTACGTGACAAACTGTCCGATAACTGATTTAAAATTCTTGGTATGATAGGTCTAATGTCTACAGTATATCTTACCTTGGGTGGGTATATCCCTGCAGGTAAAATTCTGTGATATATCTCACTTCCGTTGAGCTTCAAAATAAGATGAAATTTTTCATCCCATACAGTAGGTTTTGGTGATTTAGTCAATCTGTCATCATTATCTTTTCTAAACCTATATGGGTTATATTCGTCATAAAGTTTATCAATAGACTTACTTACTAGCTCATCTTCTAGGCCACTTGATATGTACGACATGGTGTCATGTACGTCAATAGATTCCCTAGTTTTGGGGTTATAGTTCCTAACATTGAAGTATCTTTGACAGATAATGTTGTCGTCAATGGTTAATAGAAACTCAAATTTTGTTATGTCTTTTAAATTATCGTTCTTGATTTTCATAGCCTTATTTTATTTTAATTTTTTATATTTTTTCTTTTCTATCCTCCCTAATTTTATAAAGGGTTGTAGGTATTCGGACCAACCATCATCTTTTTTTGGTAAAAATCTGAATAACCCATCTTCCATCATTAATTTCATGATGTTTTTCCAATGTCTATCAGTTGGGTCGAGTGGTGAATTAATTAATTCATCTATATCTTTTTTACTCTCCTCTTTTAGTATTGGGTTTTTTAAATCTATTAATTTTGTACCCATCGAGTAGAATTCTGAACCAAATTCACCTTCCCTACTCTTACCTTTAAGGATGTTATTAGCTATAACATTCTTAGGGGACTCATTAATAATTTCTTTACTAACATCAAAAATGTAATCAAAATTAATATCTTCTTCTACTACTTTTGGAAACATTTTTAATAAACTTTTCTCACCTAATTTTTCAATACCACCAAAATTATCTGAACTATCCCCCACAAGAATTTTAACTAAAGGCATATTGGATGGTGGTATTGCTATATGTCTTAAAGGTATCTTATCTTCGTGTGTTAATTCGGTTTTGGTGGACGCTAAATACACTTTAACATCCTTAGAGATTAATTGTGTTAAATCTTTATCTACGGTATATATTGTTTTATTTTCTTTTGGGGAATTTTGACAGTAATAGGCAATACAATCATCTGCTTCTGCATATTCATATACGCCCTGTCTAACAAATAACTCTTCTAAGTATTGTTTTATTCTATTTTGTTGATATCGAAAAGACTCACTGTCTTCTCTCATCTTATCTCTTTTCCTACCTTCTTTATAAGGTGGGTATATTTCTCTTCTTTTAATTTTATTACGTGGACCATCCCAGAACACCACAACTTTATTGTACCCCCCATCTACTAACCATTTTTTAATGGTACTAATAAAATGGAAAATAGCTCCTACATGTTGTTCATCATTATAAAAGTTCTTTACACCATGAAATCCTATTTTAAATAGGGAATTTCCGTCAATAATAAAAGTGTGTGTCACTGGTAATTTTTTATAGGTTAGACAATATTTTTAATATAACTCTCCGGTGTCTTCGTCAGCAATGTTGAAGTCCCCTTCGCTACCTATAATTCTATTCCAGTAGGATGAATTTTCTGCTTTATACTTCTCGATTGAAGTCTTCTCGTCTTTCTTATCTCTACCTTTAAGAAATCCGTGTGCGACAATTAAAATCTTACCATCATCGTATCCAAGTCCGTTAACGTGGTTTTTCATAACAGAAACCTTACTTCTAGTAGCAAATTTAATTTTTCTTTTTTCTTTTGTAGCTGTTATTTTACCAATCCCAGAATTCTTTTGGTTACCAAATAAAAACACAAGAGTAGAGTTTAACCATAATGCTTCTCCACCTTTAGCTTTAATTTTTGGTTGTCCGAATGGATTGTCTGGTAACTCCACCCAAGGTTGGTTTACCACTACTAAACTATTAGTGTATTTTGCACTATCTTTTCTACTACCTGAAATTCTTTGATTAAGTCCCATACCCACTTTATCTGCTAATGCAGCAGCATTATGCATTTTTCCACCTTTACCGTCAAAAGTCATTTGACAAGGTACAGAACCTACAGAATCCCATAAAAATAATAAATCGTATTCTAACTCACCTTTAAGTTGTGCATCTAAAAGTTCATTAATATAATCAGTAATTTGTTCTATATACTGAAAATCATTATTAAAAAGGAAGAATCCATCCCACTCACCATCATCACCTTTCTCACAATCTAACCCCATTAACTTAGCGTGGTCAAAATCCCATTTTTGTTCGGTAATAATAAAAACCGGTAATATATTCTTTTTCTGTGCATCAACAGCTGTTTTAACCAATGCTGTAGTCTTACCAGTATCACTGTGTCCTAACAACATATTAATGTGCCCCATAGCCGGACCGGGTAATCCGGTCGCGTCTATGAAAGCTTCACCTAAATCAAAAAACCTATCTGTTTTGTAAGTTGCTTTTTTAGAAAATTTTTGTTTAATTTCTGAAAAATTCTTTTTCTTTATAGCCATATTTTTTTTCTATTAAAATGGTAAATCCTCATCTTGTGCGGAATTACTTTGTGGGTCCGTAAAATCTTTTTGTGTTTCTTTTGTATCAGTGTTCATTTCTGTTTGTTCTGAACCTGTGTATACATATTTCTTAAGTTCACTATCCCATTCTGGTGTTTCCCCTTTTGAGATTGCTTCTAAGAACTCTACTGGTTTCTGAGCGTAAACATCTTTCCAAGCTTCGTCATTCCCTAACCACTCATCCATTGAAGATGTTTCATTACTTAGGGTTGATGGGTCTTCTGTCATAATAGTACTTACTGATGTGTATGTTACGCCGTTTGGTGACTTAACTTGTTTAAGGATTAATGTAATATCTCTACCTTCTTTTGAGTCTGTGATGTCACCTCTTTTTTGAAAGAGTGGTACAAGTTTATCCATAATTCCATCACCTTTATAGTTGTGTTTGAATCTCCAGAACTTTACACCATCATCTTCATTTTGTCTATCTATCACTTTAACAATGTAGAACTTTCTAGACCTATATTGTCTAGCTAACTCTTTGTCTTGGTCATTACCTGTAAGTTTTAAAGCCTCTTCAACTTCATTTAAAGGACTTCTTTCACCTGAAGGTGACCCATCTGAATTCTTACCTGGGTCATATAATTTTTGCCACCTACCTTGGATTTGGACTTCGTGGAACCATACTTCTTTAAATGGTGATGAACCGTCTTTTGTTGGTAGTATTCTTACTACTTTTTCACCTTCTTTTTGTCCTTTTGGTAGGAACGCGGCAAAGTATTTTTTTAGTCTGTCTTCGTTACTGACAAATTTCTTTTGTGTGTTTGTTGTTTGATTTTTTTCGTACTGATTAAGGATTGCGTCTAAACTACTCATAATTTCTTTTTTTTTTTAATTAATTAATTTGATATTCGAATTTTTATTTAAAATATAGATAAAAAAAAAGACGAGGTAAAGTCCCCGTCCAATTATTTTAAATTATTTTTTTTGTCGAGAATATTACCTAAAGACTTTTAACTTTCTTTCGTAAACCTCTTCAGTTTCATTAGTCTCTTCTTTAGCTGGACCATTTAAACTTGCTTCAATTTCCGAATCGTTATAGTTATCTACATCTTCTTGTGTTAAAACATACTCATTTTTTCCGGACTTTTCCATCTCACCCTTTTTTTCATCAAAAAAGTCTGCTGGTGATTGTGTGAATGGTCCACTATCTAAAGACCTCATTTCTAATTTTTCTTTTTGTGTTGGTGGTCTTAGGGATTCTATTTTTCCTTCCAAAGCTTCTATATTTGCTACGACCTGGTCCATCTCACCTAACTTAGACTCTAAGTTATCTAATTTAGATAATAAACTATCAATTTTTTCACTTTGTTTATCTACACCTTCAACAGCTTTTCCCGCCTTATCACTAGCTTCTTGTGCTGTATCCACAATATCAGTAACGTCTACTTCCTCAGTAGCACCACCATCATCAGTAGTTTCACCTTCCATATCCATATCTAATTCTCCACCTTCATCTCCAGCTGGGTCTCCTAATTCTGCATCAGTATCACCACCTTCTTCACCACTAGGAGATTCTACTGGTGACATTTCTATATCACCCAATTCATCACCACCTTCTTCAGCGGTAACATCCATATCAATATCTTCAGGTGCATCACCTTCTTCTTGTTCAAGAATGGTAGTTACATATGAATTAATTTGACTGTGTCTCTTGAGTTCTTCTGTTAAAATTTTATCTATTTTCATATTAACCATTTAAAAGAGTTCTACCATCTTCTACTATCATAGTTTTATTAACCTTTTCTACTAATCCGTCTTTAGTTTTAATAGTGTGACACTCTCCAGTTTCTAAATCACAAACTTCAGTCATACCATTACCTAGATTGGTTTCTTTAATTCTTCTTTTTTCTTTACCAAGAAAATTGTTTAATTTGTTTTCTAATTTTTCTGACATAATTACTTTTTATTATAAATATACGGTGATTAAACAAATGTTAAGTTATATCCCTTCTATTTGCCCATGTAAAATCACCATCTTTATAGAACGTTGGTTTTGGACTACTAACAACCCAACCACCTATAAATGGCAAATAAGTAAATCCTTTGTCATTATAGTGTTGCATAGCTTCATCTTCTCTTAACATGTTCCCTTTTGAGTCAACCTTTGCACTAGTCTGACCGTAATTTGATGCCCAATTAACACAAGTAGACATATATTCCATAATTTTATTTTGTAATTCAGTACCAAAATTACCATCTAAAGATTCTGGTACCTTCCAACATGGACATCGTTTACTAGCGAATTGATTATGTCCATAAATTATTTTCTTTAGATAACTTGTCGGTATTGGATTTGTATCTGCACTTTTATGAGTTTCTTCTGTATCATCTGGGAAAAATATTTTTAAGTTTGACCCCGAATAATCCCAACCATCATTTGGAGTTTTTTGTCCAAACATTACAAGTAAAATTCTAGATTTAAATAAAAGATAAACTAATAAATTGACTAAAGACTCTTTTTGAGCTGTTGTAGCATAAGGGTTTGTACTAGTAGGTGTAGAATCGTATGTCCCGGTTTTTGCACAGTTTGCTACCATAGAAACCCCATAACTTATACTATTTTTACCTGTGGTATGTGCTCCTATTTTATCTGAAGGTCTTCCCGCCAAAATAACACCATCTGGTGAACTACCTCCAGTCCCTCTTGATATTAAATAGTGATATCCTATTCCTGAGAAACCTCTGTTTATATGTTGTCTGTTTATCTCTATTACCGGATTAGGCCCATAATCTTCCCCCGCTGTAACATGAACCACAATCATTCTAATAGAACCATTTGGCCCTGGTTTACTTGAACTATTAAATCCTGGTGGGTCTGTATATTTTGTCCCTTCAGGGTCAAACCCTCCTTCAGCTCTATTTATTTCTCTTTTTTTCTTAACTCTATTTAAGTAACTCTTATTAACTCTAGCCACTAAATTTTCAATATCTGGTAGTTTATAAAATGGTGACCTTACACCTTCAAAACTAGTATTCATATCATTAGGTGTAATACTGTGTGTAACTTTGGTTATTAAATAGGGTCCATTAAACATTGGTACGTGTCTTAACATAAAATACATTGTTGGTTGTATTGTTGCGTTACCCATAGCTTCTACTTTACAAGTATACGACCTACTTCTATACACATTAAATAAACTAGTCCCTTGAGTTGCTATATCTCTACCACTTTGTGAATCAGCGATAGCTTGGGTTAGTGAGAAGGTTTCTGATGTATTTTGAAAATCTGCTTGGTCTAGACTTATACCTTTAAACATATTTTGATTTTCTAAACCAAAATCAACAGCAAAAGCAACCACCTTATTACATTTTCCTGGGTTATCACAAACGTTAAAAAGTGGATTGTCAGCGGTACGCCCTAATAAGAAAGAATCCGTTTTATACCTATATTGTTCAGTTTGCATATCTGGATGTTGTGACCTTTCACCCACATACATACAAATAAACTTAGGTCCTGTATCAACAGTGTCTACCTCCAGGTGTGTCCCAAATAAACTACTTGCTTCATCCGTACTACTAAATCTTGAGATTGCCTCATCGTTTACGGTTTGTGTACCATAAAAATTAATGTATGTTGGTAGTGGTAAAAATAAGAAATAATTACTATCCAATAGAGACCCTAATAAATTGTAGAATGATGCTCCCGCATTCTCGGCACCTGTAAATCTTTTTAATGAATATACATCCATTATAGCTGTAGAGCCTATATCTCTATTTGCTCTATCTAAAAACATAAAATCTTCAAAAATAGTTTTATTAACTACATCTGTACCTGAAATCCATTTATTGTTTAGTGTCTGGAATTGTAGGTACAGTTCTAATTTCTGTTCATCACTTTCTAACATACTTTGAAATTCACCTACTTTCTCATCTGGTGTATCAGGTAACACTTCTTTTATTTTTAAGAAGGTTTCTTCTAACATCTGTACCTGTCCCTGATATAGTTCATCTAACCCATTACTTAGATATTCGATAAATTCTGTTCTAGTTATAGGGCCGTTTAGGACGACATACGTTATATACTGTCTTATGATGGTGTATAATCTTTCCACATTAGGTACAGAAAATTCCACGTCCATCACCCTAAAGAAATCGAATACATAAGAACCAGTGTCTGAATACTTTAATTCATCATCACTAAAGAAACCTAATTTAGTTCTTAAAGTCTTATACACTAAAGGGTGTGTGGTCTCAGAAACAGCTAATGTAACATCTGGTGGTAAGTCATACTGGTATTTTCCGAAATCATAATAGTTGGTTTCACCAACAAAAGTCCTTAAGCTAAGTAAGTCTAATTGATTTGGGTTTGATAGTCTGAGAGCTAACTTTGTATCTAAGAACAATTTTAACTTTTCGTGTAGTTTCTTAGTTTGTGCATTAGCTAATTGTTTACCAAAATCCGTATTATTATTACTAGGTGCTCCAACCCTATCTTTTTCTAATATCATAAAACTTCTCATTAATGACTGGAAGTTTTTTATATCTCCAGAACCAAAGTTACCATAAGGGGTCGTGATTGTTGTACCACTGTTTGGGTCACCGGGTTTGAGTCCCGCCATATTATTGTTAAATTTACTAGAAGATGAAGCAAAATTTAAAAAATAATCTTCAAAACTATCTAAGATATTATCATCAAATATATCAAATATCTCTTCTATAGTATCATAACAGTCATTATCACCATCACAGAATAGTATATCAAAATCATCTTGTGAATTATGTAATGTATCAATTTTCTTTATATATCTGTCTGGTGGTGGGAAACTTATATTATTATGTTCAAAAAACCCATAAGGTGATAGTCCCCAAGCAAATCTAGTAGCTCCATTATGTGTGGACTTAGACCCATATATCTCTTTCTTTAATGTACCTACAGAATCAAAAAACTCATTTTTAGTTTGAGCGTACTTCAATCCACCTGTAGACGGGTATAATAGATAAGATGATGAATAACCTGAAAATAAACTATCTTTTTCCATATCGTAGTAACTATACCAGAATGAACAACTTAAGTCTCTCTGTGGATTACTAGTATCAAACCCTGGATTCGTTAATATTGTTACACCATCACTTCTCTTAACATTTAATAAATCATTATTAATATAAAAATCTATCTCCGGACTAGTATAATTTGTGCTAAATAATAATGACCCAGTCACAAAATAGTTAGATAAATTTATTATCTCTGGGTAAAAACCTAAATCTATTTTTTCAAAATTACCCCCTATAGGTCTTTCCGAACTAAAGAGTACTGGGGCACCATCTGTACCTAGATTAAGTGTATACTGATAGGATAGTTGTGGGTTTGGACTATTAGGGTTAAAGGACTTTGCAGCATCAAAATCTTTCCATACACTAGTTAAAGGGTCCGTACCAAAATTAATATGTTGTTTATATCTATGCCATAATGCACCATATTTTAAAATCCACGCATACGGAATTCTATGTACAGCAGCTAACTGGTTTAAGTTGGCAAAAGCATAATCACCAAAAGTAATTTTTCTATCATCTACAATATTAACATTATCTATAGATTCTAATAATTTTTCTCTAGTTGTTGGTACTGGTAATGAATTTAAAAATAGGAAAGCCGCATTTTTATATGCATATGGTGAGTCGTTAATTTCATTTATTGTACCTTCTTTTATAGCGTTTGTAAAATAAGGAGTATTCAACATAGAAGCTATCTGGGTACCTAATCTAGAAAATTCTGTTTCTTCACCTGGTGAATCAGTTCCTGGGTCACCCGCACCTATCTTATATGTTATTTTTCCTTCAGTTAAAAATCTTAACTGATTTTTACCTTTAGTCGTATCACCTACTGTATTCCACCCCAAAACAGTGTCTTTATAATATTGTGGCCAATTAGCGTATAACCCTGGACTTATTAATTCATTACGTCTAGTTATAAGACTTGTCCAATTTTTAAAGTAGTTGTCCGTATAATAAGTAGAGTTGTTAGTTGGTGTCCCATCTATTTTTAATAAGGTATCAGTAAAAAACCCGTACTTACTAAACTCTTTATCTATATCAATATTCTTATCTATATTATAAAACTGTTGGTACGACGGATTTACGAATCCTCCTTGTGTCATACAATTTGCCAAGTTATTCTTTATCCAGTCCCCTACAGCTACTTGTGGGTCTAGAGGATAAAGAAAAGGATATGTGTCATATATCTGTCTATCATTTCTAACTTTAGGTTTAGATATATATTTTTTAATTAACGTTAATGAGTCATCTTCTTTTACCTTATTTCTATACTTTTTAAAATCTTCTATAGAAGTTATACTAAAATTACGTTCCAGAATCTCTTCTCTAATATAAGGGGTACTATAATTATTTCTTACCAATAAAGGCCAATTAGTTAGTGGTGATATTTCTCTTAAATAATCTAAGAATGTTTGGTAATCAAAATTTTGATTTTTTAATTTTTCTTGTAAGGTATAACTAGTATTAGATAATTTAGATATATTAACAGACTCTAAAGCTCCTAACGCTCTCATTACTAATAAGGAAGCGTCTGATGTTAATCTAGTATTCACCCCACTAAAAAATGAATTCATAACAGACCTATCATATATCTCATACATAAAGGGTGCTTGTGCTATATTATTATAAAAATTCTGTTCTAAACCATATCCAATAGCTGTAACAGGACCATAACCTGAAGCTTCATTACTTTCCTCATCAAGTCCTAGATTTGGTGTTTTACCCCTTAGTGTGGTAGCTCTTAAAAACTCTTCTACGAAACCTACTTCCGGCCATTTTTCAAATTTATAGGCCTCTGTAGTTCTAATTACACTTCTGGCAGCTGGGTAGGTTAACACAAAATCTTGACCACCATTTTCATTTTCTTGTCTAACATAGTAACTAGGCCACGGATACACAAAATTATCTTTAGGAAGTATAGGTTCTACACTAGTAGTCCCCATAGTATTAACTACTTCTAACCTTTTTTTATCGTCTCTAACAGACATAGCATCAGTATGAACGTCATCTAATAACCTAAGAAATGTATCTACGGATGCACATAACATACCAAATATGTTTCTTATCGTTGGGGAGAACCCCAATCCTTTATCACTTTCTATTATAGCATTTATTCTTTTAGATACGTCTTTCTCTAAAGATTGTCTTTTTCGGTTGAATTCTTCATAGATATTGGCTAATTTTTCATCAAAACTATTTGTATCTACATTAAAAAGAAAATACTCTACATTTTCTGGTGCACCATCAATAGTATCAACCCCCAAGGAGATATCCTCAAAAGTTATATCTACATCTATTTTTAATGTTTGTTTTTTCCCATTAATAGTAACTTGTTTCCCAACACCAAAAGTCGCGTTTTTTTGTAGTCTAGCAACACCTTCATTTATAATAGTTTTTAACTCATCTAAAGCATCCTTTCTTTTCTGTGGGTCTTCACCTATTTTATCTTTCCAAGTATAGTATATCGCACCTGTAGCTACACTAGCGTAATTTGGTGGTTCTGTCGTAGCCATATTTCTATACTGCCAACTTGCTGGACCTATTATCTTTGCTCTTAAAGAATCTATATGGGCTTCATAGGATTTAACATCGTCTAACGAGTCCATTTCTACATCTTGTAACCCCTCTTCTATACTTTTTTCTAAAGAATCTATTCTTTGCATCAATTCCGACACAGTAAGTTCTGGTAGTCCTTTAGGTATTAAATCTTTTCTTTTATATATTTGGTATATCTCTTTCATGGTTTGGTATCCTCTTGTGGTTACCAAACTTTTACTCTCCTCATTATCGTCAGATGAAAAATCATAGGTACGAGAGTACATATAAGGAGCATTTAAAATTTCTGCTGCGGTTATATCAGATAATAAAGCATAAGTCCTACCTACAAAGTTACAAGTAACTTTATAATTTCCAGTCGATGGGTCAAAACTTGCATTAAACTTATGCATCATAAGTTGATATGTTACAGCTTTACCGTAAAACCCTTTTACCGTCAATAAAAATAGAGGGTAAGGCATGTGGAAGAATACAGCGTAAGGTGAATTGGCTCCTTGTTCAAATAGTGTTTTTCCTCTAACATCTACGAAATTAATGGTAACAGTCGGTATCCAAGCAGAATTCATACTAATTTGTATACTTTCTATACCAAATGAACCGGTATCTAATTTATTATCAATCTGTACCTTTGGTTGTTGTTCTTGGGTATTTGGGTCTGTGGTGTTAACTATTTTTTGTTGGTTGGCTTGTGGGTCAGTAAATTGGTCTGTCCAGTCACTAGTCAAGTGTTGTCTTGGTTCTCCTGCTTTTTGTTCACGTAAGAAACTAACTTCTCCATCAAATAAATCTACGTACGACTCTGCCTGTACAGCATCACCCACAATAATTTTACTTCTAGGTACTATCTTAGCTCTTAAATTAGCATAGATTACAAGATTTTCATGTCTGGCAAGACGTGCCTCAGGCTTACCATCCTTGACTACCTTATTTGGGTCACATAATAGTATATTATTCTCATTAAACTCAACAAGAATATTTTCCGAATTAATTATTTCATCTGCCATAGAAGAAGAAGTGGTTTTCAACTGCCTGCTTATAATCCTGTAAAGAAGCTACTAGAGGATAAGGAACAATCAAGATTCTACCATCAGGAATATTCCATTCCAACCCACCGTATTGGGGATTGGCAGCCATTATCAACCAACCAAAATATGGGGAACCATAATATTCTTCACTATATTTATCCATTCTACTCTTCCCTAATTTATATATAACCTTCTTATCCGTAGTCTTAGACGGAATAGTAACAAATGGTACTGTTTGTGACTGTCCATTTATAGAAAATTGAGTGTATCTGTTATAATATTGTGCCATTATGGTATAAATTTAAAGTTAAAATTATCACTTGTGGTTTGGTTTTCCTCAGATATATTAGTGATGGATTCCTCACAATTAGGACTACTAGTTGTCCCATACTTAAACTGATGTTTAGAATCTTCAGCTATTTTAGCTAATTCTGAAGATTCATCAGGTGTAGTTAACCCATTCGGTACTTTATTATCAGATGTCACAAATCTTTCTTTTAAATTCTTTTCAAATAATTCTAATTGGTCTAACCAATATTTCTCTTCTTTAGGGTATTCTGTTGACCATAGTTGGATTTGACTATCCCATACGTTACCAGACTCAACATCATCCTTTATTGCTTCCCATAAACTACCATCTGTATCCCATACCGGTAAGTTATTTGTACCCTCACCAAAATACTCACTAGGGGTAATACCTACATCTACTAATTTTTTTCCTACAGTAAGATATAACCCACCAACGGTAGAAAGTGAAGACGACCAATAGAAATTCGGTGATGTAACCCAATTTGTTGGACTTATGTAGTTTCCTTCCTTTAGGTATTCTACTGGTGCATAACAAGTAGGTGGGTCATCTGAACATAACCCAATTACACCATTTAAACTATCAGTGAAATAATTCATTAGATTAGCTAATAGTTTATAATCATAACCTAATTCACAATCAGTAGTTGCTTCACTGCTCGTACTAAACACATTTGTAGTTCCAGATAATTTATAGGATGTATGTTTACCATCATTAATAAACCCATCACATAAATTATTAACTGTGTTTATTTTATCAATTAGTTTAGTGTATTCTATTTGAGCCTCATTGATTTTTAAAGCACTAGCATTTAAATCATCAACTACCTCATCTCTCATATCTTCTACCTGATTTTTTAATAATTTCCTTAACTTTCTTTTCTTACTATTACTAGGGTTATTATTGTTTATATAGGTGGTTTGTATTATAGTACCATCATTATCTATGGTATCAATAACTTCATCAAATAAATCATTACCCCTTTCTTCACCCATAATCTTCCCTATTAATTTACCATTAAAAGGTACTAATGAAGCCGTACCAGAGCTACAATCTATACAGTCATATGTCCCTGTATCATTCTCTCTTTGAGCAAACATTAATTGTAACATACCATAACCGTAGGTTCTTTGAATTGTCTTTACCTCGTTTATTACTGTGGTAATATATGAACCGGCTTTTGTAACCGTATCATTAAACACTAGATTATATTCTATATCACCAGTTTCACCACTTGTAGTTAAAGATGGGTTCATCTTATTACCTATAGGTTGTCCGTCATTTGGGGTTGTGTCTTCATCTGCTATAGCTTCTTGTTCTTCTTCCAATCCGTCACCTTGTGTTCCCAAACCATCATATAAATCTTGTAAAAAGGCTTTCTCGTCTGGGTCAGTATCAAAAACGGTAAACTGAGCTCTTTCATCAAAAGTTTCAGTGTTTGCATAATAGTTAAATGATAAAGCGTTTTGTAATTTTTCTACGGGTTGTTTTAATCCTTGACCCCCAATATATTTGAAGTTCATACTGACATTAGCAATCATTGGTTGGACACCAATACCTTCTGGATTAATATCCCAAACAAGTGGGTCATAACTAATAGCGACATTATCTATAATAATCTTAGTATGATAAAAATCCCCAATCCTAAGAACACACACTGGTGGTGCACCAAAAGCTGTATTAGAAGCTTGTTGATTTGCCGTGACATTATCGTCACTACCTTTTACTGGGATAGTCTTACCTGGTCTTAAACATTGTTGTAGGAATGTTAATCTTGAGTTTAACCCTTCTGGTGTAGTGGAGTGAAATGCTGGGGAAAAATATTTTAATTTTTCTTTAAGACTTGAAAAGGCTATTTCATCCTCACCCCTTATCATCTTAAAGTACGAACATTCGTCCACACCTAAGACATGTCTAGCTATTTTTCTACGTAAATTACCAGGTACTCTATCTGGTGTAATAGTAGGTCTATATGTTGGTCTCTTGGTTGGTTTTTTTATTATTTTTACTTTACGTTCAACTTTAATTGTTTCTACATGTACCCTCCTACAATAAGCTGCGTTTATGGAGTATATAGAATCTGGTAGAGTTAAATCAGCCGTACAATTAATACCATTTATATTAATTTCTTCTCCAGAAGCTTGTGATTCTGGAAACCTTAAATCAGTTTTATCGTAGGCACTCTGGAATGGGAATTTCCCCCCTAATTGGTATGCTAGAATCATTTTTCTAACAGAGTCTATTCTTCTTTTAGAAAGGTCCACATTGTAATCTTTTGTGTTAGGTGAACTTGCACTCCCGATAAACGATATATCTACAGTAAATTCACCACTAGATAAAATCTCTTCTAATTTAACCATTAACTCTGGGAATTGTACATTATATTCATCAGTTGCTTCAGTAAAAAACTGAACTAATTGTTTTTGTTTGTCAGTGTCTGGTTGTTTTTGTAAATACACTTTAAGTGTACCACTATTTTCATCATCTCCAATATAATTACCCCATTTAGACCCACCACCTTCAGCTAAAGTAGTATAAGGAACACTAGATGTAGTTCTACGACTATTTGGGTTTGGGTAATCGTTTTCAAAATAAAAACTTAAATTATCATAAGCAGATAAGTCTGGGATAGAACTACCATCATCTTCTGTATAGGTTTCTGGTTGTCCTTCTTGGAAGGCTACAAACTCCATTTCTTCTTTTACCGGTGGTTGTTGGTTGATTATAGTTAATATAGTTTCTAGTTCTGTCCTGTCAAAATCTGGATAGGTTCTAGATAAATCAAAAATATCATATTCGTAACACCCAGCAAAGAATGAATTCAATACTTCATTCTCTTGTTCTGTTGTTAACCCTCCTAGTTCTTTGTCTACGATTCTATTTAATACTGATGGGTGGTCAACAACTACTTTAAACCTAAGATTTCCAATCCTTTCAGTATAATTGTATGTGTATATTGGTTCTGGTCTACCTAAAAAGTTATTAGATGACCAACTAATAGAACTATTATCATCAATAGCAATATCGTAAGGGGGGAACCACATTACTCTACCACCATTAGGACCTCTTTCACATACAGCTAAATCTGTATACGATAATCCTGGGTCATTTGAGGTTCTCCATGCTAAATTTTCAAGGGAGAACATATATTTCTTAACGTGTGCTACACCACCATCCTGTGGATTGTTTATAATATTTGTAGAATCTTCGTCCCTATAAGGAGCAATATTTAAATTATAAGGACTATCTAATACCGAATAACTTTCTTTTCTAATATTACCTTGTGTTTTCTGTAATCTATTGTAAGTATAAAATGGTGTATCTTTTGTGAATATCCTACAGTATTCAGCACCTTTATATGAACCATTACTGTCCACATATTTCCTCACCCTAGACCCTTTAGTTAATTCCTTATACCCATCATTAAAAACTTTAGATACTTGGTCTATGGCGTGTCCTACATGTCCTAGGCGGGCCCCACCAGTCTCTGGTACAGCTTCCACTAATCTTTGTGCTACATCTAATACACTACCAGGTCTAAATAACTTATCAGTACCAGACCTAGAACTATTGTACTGGTCATCAGGTAATGTATAACTTCTAAAATCCACATTATTATCCACATCTTCACCAGCTGTCACACCATCTGGACCTACTGTTTGTCCTGGTGCTGGATTTTTATCTTTACCGTACCACGTCCAACCTCCAGCTACACCTCCACCATCTGCAATTGCTTTTCCCGCCAAACCAAAATTATGAGTTCTCCATGCCTGATTTCCATCAAAATTTTCAAACTCTTTAGATAAGGCATCAGGTCCGTATACTGGAGTATTAACTAAATCCCCAAATTCGTTTTGTGGTAAAGCTTCCATTGGACTAGGTATGTTCTTTGGGTCGTTCTTTCTAGTCCCCACATAGTATTGTCCTTTAGGGGGTTGGGTACCTAGAACAGACTTTACTACTCCGGCTCCAGCCTGTACCAACCTACCTAGAGCTGTAGAAGCCTCCATAGTTGCTTCTTTCCTATACTCAGGTTTATACCGGTTATAAGTTAAATTACGAAACATTACCGACTTTTGTCCACTACCCGTAAAATCTATAAGTCTATCACTCATAGTTAAAGGTACTACTGGTCTTCTTTGTACCCCAATAACGTTACCTACTAACGCTGTGGCATCTTGCCAAATTTTACCCATTAAGGATTGTGCTTCTGGTCTAACATTTCTACCTTGTTGTGGGTTAGCTTCTTGACCGAAGAATTGTCCTGGTATTATCGATACTGGTAGATATAAACCTTGTAGTCTAGCTACAAAATCCATCCCTTTACCCACTAATGTTCTTGGCATCGTGAGTTTCCATTGTTTTTCTATTAAACTTTCTCTACCAGATAATATATTAACAGCGGCAAATGGGTCTTGGAAAGCGTCTAATACATTAAGTCTACCAACAGTTTCCTCATAAAGTTCTTGGGCTACTCTAGCTTCATATGCTTTTTTCAACTCAATAGCTGCTAATTGTGCTAATTGGCTATCATCTTCTATTCCCGGTAATAAAGCGGTATTTAGTTGCCCTTCGGAATTTACACCTAATAATATGCCCATAACGGTGTAGGTATTACAATAAAAACCTGAGAAATATGGATAAGCCATTCTTTTCTCCACATCTAATCTAACAACATTAATATCTATACTATCGTTATACCCACCTGGTGGACCATACCTATTATCTAGATATCTTTTTTCGATAAAAGGAGTTGCCATTTCTTCAGCTGATAACTGATTAACTACTTCGAACTCATTTTGTTTACTTAAACGATAAGAGTTAGTACTAAATTCTACTGGTAAAGTGTCAGAAATTTCATATGGGCTTGGCAAGTTTTTAGTTAAAAGAGTCTCCCTTAACTGATTGGTTGCTAAAAATGATAATGATGAAGCGTCTCTTGGTGCAAGTGCCATATTTTTTTCTTTTTACATAAATAGTTTTGTATGTAAAACTATAACATATAAAGGTTATGTTGTGGTACCATAGTTTTGGAAGGCATTACCTCCTTGTGATATTCTTTCACCTACTTGGGACATTAACCACATTTGGAATTGATTCTCACCCATAACTTCTTGTAGTTTAGCTGCTGTAACCTCTGTAGTTATTCCCTGCATATCTAATACCGCTCTACCATTCATATTTAAGTTAATATCTATTGGTCCTCTCTGTGCTGTTGTTAAATTACTAGAATTATTAAATGTGTTAACAGCAGTATTAATTTCAGTCATTGCGGGCATCGCATGAAAATTTGGTTCTTTCAATCCAACAACCAAATCACCTCCTGAGAATTTTTGAAGTCCCATTCCTGGTCTCGATATAAAATCTTGTAATTCTCCTTGTTCCCCAGGGGTTCCATGTATTAATTGTTCTAAGACAGTATGTAGAAGAGGAAAGTCTTTAAGTAGTGTCTCTTCTAGAGAAGTCCCTACTTTTTCGAAATTTTTAGCCATCCTATTTAATTGTCTTTCCATATTTTTTTCATCCCCACTAATTACAGCTTCAGCAACCCCAGAACCCAACCTACCTATAGTCATAGCTAACTCTTTCATCACTGGACCAGCTAACGCTTCATTAGCCATACCTAACAATGAATCAGTATAAGCTCTTAAAGAACCAGGGTCACCAGTATCTCCCATAGCTCCTAAAGTAACCCCAGCCATTAATGCTGCGGTATTATTTGCGATTTGTTCTTGTGCGGATAACTGTTCTAAGGCAATATCTTTGGTATCCATCCCCTGTTGGTCTTGTAATTTCCTTAAAGCCTCTAATTCTGTTTTTGTGTCTATATCCTCAAGTGCTACTTCTCCTATTTCTGGTAGGTCAATCATAAATCTACCACCTTTCATTTGTGACATATTGGCAGCAAACTCTTTCATATCTTCACCAGATTTTGGGTCGATAAGTTCTAGACCACCCATTTGTTTCAGGGCCATTGTAGATGATTTAGATTTCTTTGCTGCTGTAACAAAATCTTCCAGACTCATACCTAATTGGTCTGCCATTGACTTCATTCTTCTTAACTCAGTTGAGGATATGTCAAATTCTCCCGTTTCCTCATTAAACATCACACTAGCTTCTGCAGCACCTACTATTGCGTCTTGGAGTCCACCTATGTCATTTGTGGCTAGATACATTAATCTAAATGGGTCTGTTAAATCACCCATAGCTCCCCCCATAATTTGGAAATTGGCAGCCATATCTATAGCAGCTTCAGGGTCGAATAGGTCTGTAGCCATTTTACTTATTTGACTCATATCAAAATGTAATCTCTGTGCTTGAGCGGCCATTCTAGTAAATCCTTGTACACCATCTCTAAACTTAAAGGTGTTTGCCATTTTTAAGTTACTAGCAACACTACCCATAAATTTACTTACATTAAGACCCATACCTCTAGCGACCTTAGACATTTCCTCAATTTCACCGGTGGCTTCATCAACCCCGATACCCATAATATCAAATTGTTTAATTAAAGAACTTAAATCTGAAGAAGATAAATCTAGACCAACCCTTAATGCGTCTAAACTAGCTATGGCCTGTGGAGATATTTGGAATGCTCTTCCCATATCTGAGGATAGTGCACCCATTGTTTTTGCTAAATCTTCTGATGTAGACCCCCATCTTAGGGTTTCTAATTCAGCTTCCATCAGGTTACGAGTCATCATTCGACTCGCTTCACCCGTAGTGTTAATCTGTTCTATAATGTGTTCTCTGGTGTCAGCCTCTTTTTGTAGAAAATCTAAACCTTCCTGTGCTAGTGCCAACATTGCTCCCCCAGGGTCCCCGGCTCCGAACTTCTCCATAGCCTCTTTATAGTTCTTGATTGCGTCCGCTCCCGCTTTAAAGTTTCTCTCGGCAAAAGTCCACAGTTTGGATTGTTCTTCTGTACTCTTCTCTATCTCCTTATTAACACTGGTAACAGAAGAATTCAGGTTTTCGATTTCCTTAGTGGTCTTCTTAATTTGGGCTTCCATCTTTTTGTATTCGGAAGTACCTCCAGCGGTATTTGCCAATACCTCGTTCAAATGATTTAAATAATCTTGTGGTGAGCTAAATCCCTCGTCTTGCCATGTAGCCATAAGTTAAATGTTTATATATAAATACTTATGATTTATTTTTGGCTTTCTCAGCTTGTTCTTGACGTTTTCTAAATTCTTCTAGGAGTTTTTCGACATAAAATCTTCTTTCGAAGACAGGCATTTTTAGGATATCACTATGAGAAAAACGGGCATGTCTAACGAGATAGTAAATCTCTTCGAGCATACCTATCCTATAGTCCGAAGAAAGGACGAAAAAAGGCAGTCCCAAACTGTAGCTTGGTGTTAACCACACTACCGGACGGTGTTTTTACAGCGATTTCTAAATCTAATCCTGGTTCAGCCTTTGTTATATATTTTCTAAGTTCTTGAGAGTCTTTGATTGGCATCGATGGAATCATAGTAGATATTTTTTCTCTATCTCTAATGCCGTCTATTTCAGTAATAGATAGTTCTAAAAATTTAGTTTTTACTGGAGCGTATTCTAGTCCTTTGTATGCATTTTCTAAATCTGCAAGTTCTGCTACTTCTTTACCTGTTAGTAGTTTGAATTTTACATTTTTATTGGAAACCGGCAATTTAAAAGAAAATTCACCATTTTCATCAGGTTTTACTTCAATCTTTTTAAAATCTAAAGACGATAAGTCTACTGTTGTTGGGAATTCTTTTTTTGTTTTGGGGTCTATTAAATTAATATCATATTCAGGACCGTAAGCTGTATTTCTTAAAAATACTAAAATAGCTTCCTTATCACATTCTAATAGAGTATCAATGTTTATATCTCTATCAACGATTTTGGTTCTTATAAGAGTATCTATTAATCTTCCAGAATTAATGATATTAGGACTAGTTAATATATTTTCATCCGCTGCAGTCAAATAAGTAACCTTAACGCTACTTTTATTGTGAGCATAGAAAAGTCCCCTTGATGGGAGTTCTACAACATCATAAGGGACTTGTGGTTCGTATGTTGGCATTGTGCTATCCATATATTCTATTGTTTAACACTAAAATACTACGTATTCGAGAATTGTCAACAATATATTAGTAAACTAATATACATCTATCTGGTCTTAACGTTGCTGTGATATCAGCGATACCGTCATTACTATAATCTAAATCGTTAAAGTTAACATCCGTTAAGAATGTTCCTTGTAGTATCCATTTTTCTACCACAACCCCAGTAGGGTCTAACATTTCTAAGTCACAATCTTTTTTGTACCCAGCTGCGTAACCCATTCTACCGGTTACTGACTCAGCGTGTAATCTAACCCACTCCATTAAAGCTTGTGCAGCGGAAGGTCCGATTGGGTCCCTGAATGTAACATTTATAGTATTCCAAGTAAATCTACCCCCTACATACGTAGAAGTATTAAGGAAAGGTATCTCCACCGCATTAACAGTAACTTGTGGTCTGGTAGTTGTAGAAACGTACCACTCGTTAATACCAAGTGATGATGGGAATCTCATAATAAACCTATTCTTCTTTTTCGGTTCGTAAGGAATAGGCATTTTCATCAATAAATCGGCCATGGTCTAATTTTTTTTTTAATCTTTTATTACCTATAAATATGTATTAATACTATTTTTTCTACTAAATCTCCTTCGCAGACATTACATAAAGCTTATTTTTTTGCTCATCCGGTAATTGTCTCTTCATTTCTTTTGTTGCTTTTATGTTTTGCATGTCATCATCTATGAATATTATTTGGTCAAATGAATCTAAAAGCGTTTTAATTACTTCTGCTTTTTTCTCGAAATCAGTAGTACCTGCTAAATCTTTAACTCTTTCAATATCGTTAATAGCAAAAACTAAATCTCTAGATAATTTATCACCTATATTCACTAATTCACCCTGTTTATTTTTATACATTAAAAATTCTTTTAACCCTTCAAATACTGTATCTTCCATCCCTCTTGCGGTCAATATCCCTAATTTATAACCTCTAGTTAATAAATCATCCATAATTTCTAGATTAGCTACTATTGGTTTTCCAGTAATTATTGAGTTTTTTATGGTATCTATATCATCAAAATCTCTATAGTCATAGTAAGGTCTTGTTTCTGGTGTAACCATTTCCTTAGAGTATTCATGTGGGGTTAAAGCTACTTCTTCATCGTCAGTAGGTAATTGTCTATATATGTAAATGTCTTGTGGTGATAAAAGTGTATCATCCACATCTAACAATATCAATCTATTAAGTGAAGCTATTTCACTTAAAGTTTTTTTATTTTTAATATTTTCTACTAAAAAAGATAATTGTTTATTATTAATTATTATATTTCTCATCATTAATAAATATCCCTTAGATATAACTTGTGTATTAAATAAAATTTTATTATCTTTGTAGTCACAATAACTTAAAATTTTAAACAATGAAAAAACTACTATCCCTACTTATTATATTCCTTTCATTTAACACCTTAGTTAAATGTCAATTCTCTTGGAACCAAGTATCAACTACCGTATCTATAAATAACTATGTTACGTGTACTGGATTGAGTGATGGTAGTGTTACAGTTTATTCGAATGATGGTGGGGGCGGAGGATACAATTATACACTAGAGGTGTGGATGGCGGGATTCTGGGTCCCTATTGGTGGTTCTCCCCTTCCAACCTTAAATCCTAATGGTTCTTTGACTATGAATTTTACATACGATACTATTGTTTTTACAAACTTAGGTGGGGACACAAGTGGACTAACCCAATACAGGGTAATAACTTATGATAATTATTGGCCTGGGGTATTTGTTTCTATTAATGATACAAATTATTTTGATATATATGATTTTACTTTATTTAATAATTTACCTACCGGTCCTCCACCTTCACCATACCAATCACATTATGACTGGTGGGTCGACACGACAGGTATGTACCCACCCAACACTATTTTATTCGAGTCTTGGAATACCAACACTTACAACCCAGATTGGGACCCATTTACATGTTGGACTGTGTGGATTATTAAAGACCCTATTAACGGTACTTTAATTGATAGTTGTTTCAATATAGGTGGGTGTAATGATTACGCTTACACATGGCCTACAACAGGACTTTCCTTTGAGGTTTGTATGGTAACATGTGGACAATACCTAGATTGGTCATGTCTTTACGACTCTAATGGGTTAGGACTTAGCCCTATATTATATACAACAAGAGATACTTTTTGTCTTACAGTTGGTGTGGGTGGGGTCACAGACATAACAGAAGAGTCGTCTGAAAATTCTATAGAATACAACCCTAATATTTATTTTAGAGGGGAAACTATTCATGACTTACTAGGGAGAAGATACAACTGTTCTTATTTTGACCTACCGAGAGGTACCTACATAATAAAGAGAAAGGAAAAAGTTTGGAAAATTAATAAAATATAGTAACCTTTCCCTAGAATCTCTCGTATAATTTAGAAACGAACCCTTAATACATAAAAAAAAATGGAATACTTAATAGGATACATCATCATCTCAATCATTTTAATGATAGTTTTTATCGAAATGAATAAAAATGAACTATACCAGGATATGTGTGATATCAACAAAAGATATAACACTAAATTGTTAAAGCGTGTGGAATTGGGCAACTTAAGTAAATCTAAATACGAAAGAATGTGTAGAGACGTAGAATCAGGTTTCGGTATGTACGTTATAATACACTTCTTAAAAGCCCCCTTCTTAGCTCCAATGATTTTTATCCTGTTTCTATATAACGGCGGAAAGCTTCTCTAAAAAAAAAAAGACCCATAAGGGTCTTTTTTATTATAATCATAATTTTTTTCTATGTACGTTGTCCTGAATTATCTGTAGCTCCGTCATCACCAGAAGGAAGACCTTCTTCTTTGTCTTTTTCTTCAGTTTCTGCCTCTATTTCAGTTTCTTCCATCATATCAGATTCATCATACTCATAAAACTCACCACTATCAACTGCTTTTTCTAAACCAGTTTCATTTTCTGGAGAACCAGATATCATACCTTCACCGTCATCATCTGAAATACCCGTACCTAAAACTCGTTCAGTTACTTCAAACTCACCAGGTACCATAGACCCATCATCCATTTCACCTTCAAGAGCTTCTGGACCTTCATTATCTTCACCTAACCCCATTTTGTCACTAGCTTTATTTGCTAATGCAGTACCAAATGCTGTTCCAACAGCATTACCCACTACTCTTTGCCATTGTTCACTCATCAATTTAATTTCTTTTTCAATTGACTCGTTCATTTTATTTTTATCCTTCGCTGCTTTTTTCATTGGTTCTTTTTTATCCCCATCCTTGTCTAAGTCTAAGAAATCTGGTTTTGACCCTTTTTCTTCTAAATCTCTATGTGTTCCTTCTTCCATATCTCTTTGGTCGTCCATATTAGAGTACACACCTACCACTTTACTAGGTCTACCATCATATTCACTTCTATGAGAATGGTCCATAGTTTTATAACCTTCTTCCATTTCTTCATCAGAACCATCATCTATCATAGTTTCTGACATTTGTTCTTCATCAGAAACATAATCTGCTTCCAGTTCAGGATAAGGCATATCTTTTAAAATTGATGAATCTGGTCTTGGACTTCTTTGGTCTCTTCCTGCTGCCATAAGTTCAGCCGTTTTTGTCATAAAATTAGATAATTTTACTATACTATTTTCTAATTTTTGTTTTGTGGTTGGGTCTTGAATGTAATCCCACGCTTTTTTTACATGTTTAATTATATTCTCTATCCCTGATGCTGCAGAAGTACCGGGATTATTACCACGCCACTCAGATTGTTCTAAAATAGTTATTTTTTCTCTCTTAATAGCTTCATTAATTAAACTATAAGCTTCATTTACTATCTCATCTAACTCATCTTCTTCTTCAAGACTCAAAATAATTGTATCATCAACCATTTCTTCTCCTTCATCCTCACCACCACCTTCTGGTTGCATTGCCATACCTTCTAAATTAGCAAAACCAGCTGGACCACCTAAACATTGTTCCATTAATCTTTCAAATTGTGATTCGGATATAACAATATTTTGTGGGAGGTTAGAGAAAGTTTTTTCACTTTCTTGTAAATTTCCGTTAGTTTTTTCTACAATTTCCTCTTTTGAGTACTTAAAATCTTTCATAATTTCTTTTTTGTTTACAAATAAATATAATTTAATAAGAAAGAGGGCCTAAGCCCTACTTTCCTCTATATATCTTCAAAGTTAGCACCTGTTGGTGTTATCAAGAATTCAATGTCTATAAATTCTAATGACCTAGTTGGTTTGATATAAATTTTACCTTGTAGGGTATTTTGGTCTATCAATGCTGGGTCGTCAGAAAGTACAACTCTAAAGTCTGTTAATCCTCTTTCTCTTCTTATAGAGTCTAAAATTGGGTTAACTAAATCTAAGAATTCATTTCTTACTTGTTCGTCATTTTGTTCGAATAGTAATCTAACAGCTACTGCCGATATTAGTTTTCTAGCTTGTAGTAACAATCTTCTCACATTAATTCTATCTAAAGCTGATTCTCTAACTTGTAGGGTTTTATTACCCCAAATTATAGTACCAACATCAGAATAAGTAGCGATTGGATTGATTCTACCTTTGTATAGTATGTCTCTTTCATCTAGAGTCAATTTCTTTCTAGCTTTAACTGCGTTTACTATACCTCTTGTATAACCTGCTGATGCAAACCATGGGAACGCGATATTATCTGTTAATGCTATATTTCTCATCACATCATATGTTGGTGGAAGATATAACTGAACATTATTATCATTATCTCTAAGTTGTACCCACGGATAGTAAGTTGCTGTATAGTTAGAATCTATTCCTGTAGCGTCTAAGTTATCTACAGCTTCTTGTGGTTGTATTATATTAGTAACGTTGAACGATGAAACATTCATACTATAGTCTGGAGTTGTAGTCACATATAGTGAATCAGCTCTGTCAGCCTCTATCATTTCTATAGTTTCCTCAACTAAATTACTGTGGTTAATATAATCAATACCCGGTGTAGCGAATACATTTATATTCACAGCTTCTGGGTTTTGGAATGTATTAATAGCGTCTAGATAAGCGTAGTAGTCAGTATTTGCCGCGTCTGTTCCTTTAGTTCTAAATATACCCCATCCTGAAGCGTTTGGATATTGAGATGTAGAACATGCTCCATAATTCCATCCACTTTGTGATAACATGTATGTGTCTTCGTTACTTCTTGTTTTTCTGTATATATCCCATCCATCAAATCCACCGTAAGGTAAGAACGTAAATTTACGTGAGAATAAGTTATAATATGGATGTCCTGGTTGTGTAGGTTCTGTCGCTAAAGAAGCGTTACCTACCTCAAACATCGATGTACCTGTTATACTTGCCGGAGCAGGTGAAGTAAATTTAACTACAGTAGCTCCACTATCCATATGGTAACCTTTACAAAGCATCGACCAATCATTTAGTGTTTGAGTTGTACATAGATTACCGTTAGCTGGCATCGGTTTACCTTTATATTGTAAGAAGTCACTATCTATACCCATATTATCTGAGAAACCAAGATATATTCTTCTAAACTTATCACCTGAACTATAAGTTGGTGCCGCAAATGGTGGGTCCATAACTAAATCACCTGGTTGGTCATAATGAGTTTTATAAATTGGACAAGTACCTTCACAACAACCATCTCTAGTTATGTAACCTTTAAATCCTTCTGGTACTGCGTTCCATCTAGTGTCATCATCCTCATGATAATCAGCTATTTGTAACATAATATATCTACTCATAAGTTCATACTCACCATTAGATGTACCTACTTTCTTAGCTACATAAGAGTTAAGTGTTGGGTTCATACTACAACGAGTATACTTTTCTAACACTATTGGGTTTGCGTCTGTGTCATAGAAATCACGAACTTGGATATCAAACTCTCTTCTTTCTATGCTTATATTAACTACTGATATTTTAACTGTTGTGTTTGCTGCGTCACCATCAGGAATTGTTATAACTCTAAATAAATCAAATACTTTGTTACCCCTCAATTCAGAAACAACATATGGTGTTGCTGGTGTTTGGAACTCTTCTAAGTAGTAACCTAGTGAATTAGAACCACCTTCTTGTGCTGATGGAGCGAAACATGCATCACACCTTAAACCTTTAATTTTACCTTGGTTATAACTATGTGTTAACCAATTTGGGTATATTTCTTCAACAAAGATAGGAACTTCTTTTCTATCTTTATCAAATGGAGCTCTACCTAATACTCTTGGTAGATAATCCGCATTTCCTGTTCCCATTGATACTTTGTATGAGAAGTTAGTACCGTCTTGATTCATAACATCTAAACCGAATGAAGCGAATGGGTCTGATTGTGATGCGTTATATGTACCCCCTGTACAATTATATGTTACACCTGTAGTAGAGATACCTGGACTTCCAGCTCCTCCACCGTATTTTGGGTGTGCCCATGTTGCGTTTGTAGGTACTTCATATACCGGACCACCTGAATCTAAACTACTAAGACCACGAGACCTTAAGGTTGCTACAGTCTTTCCGTCATAATCTTTAAATGAATGTCCAGAGAATGCACATGTTGAGAAGTGTACTGTACCTGAGAAGACTGCCGTTTCAGCAGACCAACTACCATCAGTCAATCCGGAAACTGACATATTAAATCCTATACCATCGTAATTACTATCTGAATTATAATTAAATAAACCATATAACCATGGTTCTGATGCTGTCGCACACCAGTCATCACAATTGGTACTCAGAGCATTCTGAGCTGTAACACCACTATAGAAAGGACTCATACCCCCTCCTTGGAATACTTCTTCTAAACTATCACCTGATGTTGTACAACCAAAAGTATAAGATGCTGTTGCTCCACTAACAAATTTACCAGGATACGTTAAAGGGTAGTTTGATGGGTCACCAGATACAGCAGGGTCAAATCCTCCTGGGTGACTAGCTTCACTACATAACTCATCGAAGAAAGCCTTAATTTCTTTTCTTAATGAGGTAGCACCACCATCAGATAATGGAATATTATTATCTAGACTTCTCGCGATTCTATTTGTAGCGAAATCACCAGCTGTTGATGTACCACCACTAAACATCCATAACCACTCGTCTATTCCAGTATAGATTTTACCGTCATTTAATCCTACCACTGTACATGGAGAACCTGACAGTACGAATGATACCGAACTAGCTGAACATGTAAGACCTGTTACGGAGTCACAATCTACAGCACCCTGTGTACATATCTGCCACGCTGGACCTGCATCATAACCCGTATAACCCAATACTCTAGTTACGAATAACTGATTGGATTGAGTCAAATAACTCTTCGCTATATAAGGTAGTTCATATTTTGGGTAAGTTGTGTCCACATACTTTTCAGCACTTGTTGCACCAAAATAAGCGGAGAACTCACTCCAATTAGTTATAAAAATAGGTTCGAAAGCTGGACCTCTTAAAGTCTCTCCTGCTAACCCTAATGTTGTTACACCAACACTCTGTGCTACGAATGTTAAATCTTTTTCCGAGGTATATACACCTGGAGATACGAATACTCTGTTACTATTACTTGCCATTTAATTTGTTTTTTTTGCTAAAAATTTAATTCTACTTTAGATAAATATTGAACAAAAATCAAAAAAACCTTCTTAAAGTATGTTAATATCTAATAAGTAAGAATTAAATAATACTTTTTTCATACTTATTAAAAAATACTAGTTTTGAAGACTGTAAGAACAAAAAATATTAAAATAAAACCTGGGGTTCACAAGCTCCTAAAAGACTATTGTAATAAACATGGGTTAAAAATGTTTGCTTTTGTAGAAAAACTTATATCTGAAAAATGTGAACAAAAAAAAGATATCTACGGTGATTATTAATCTAAAGTAACTTTAAGTTTCTGTAAAGCGTCTTCAGAAGCGTTACCTTTAGTTATCACCATTTGTAGTAAATCACCCGAATTTATATAAAGAGGTAAACTAACACCAATTTGAGCTCCCCCTTGTGGTTTAACAAAAACATTGTCTATTGTATCCACATTAGTAGATTCATCTATTTCTATTTTACAAGGGAAATCAAATAGATAAAATGCTGTGGTTATCCCATTACCAAAACTTAACCCAATATATATTGTTTTTGGGTTATCAGTTTCTGGTACTCGGTGTTTTTCTTTTTTATGTGTTTTTGTATTAACCTCAAATAATGTTAATGTACGACTAATTGCTGGACTTATTTCAAATTCTTCTTCATCTATTAAGAATCCTTGCATTTGAAACTGATAAGTTTGGCTATAAAATTTTCTACTTTCTAAATCAGTTAATTGTGAACTATCGGTTATATTTTCTAACACTATGGGGATGTAGTGTCCTTTAACAAAAGTATATGCTTGTCTAGAAGTAAATCTCTGCATTACAACTCTATTAAATAAATTAACTTCTCTCATTCTATTACAAATAACTCTAACATCATACACTATATCAATCGGTACTGGTTGAGGAATTTTGTATAAGTCCATCCCTTTTCTTTGTCCATCCCATGTTGGTACCTTAGCATAATGGAATTGTTTACGATTAGGTATTGTATATTTTAAAGATGGATTACTACCAAAATTAACATCTGGTCGTCTAACTACTGAAATGAAAGGTATTTTAATATTTTTATCTAAATCAGAAAATTTCCAAGTCTGTGTAAATTCACCCCATCTCTGAGCGGTTAGAATTCTATCTATTACTGGTATCTGTTTACCGTTAATTGTAGATTCTAATTTATCTTTAACAAACTCTAACATACCTAAATCCAAATCCTCATGTAATACACTCTTTGGTAGGAACGTCCCATCCTCTTGTATAAATTCTGCAAGTTGTCTTCTCCTTTTAGGTGTAGTTCTCCCATCATACCCATGTGGGTATTCATTCTGTCCTTTAACTACCGGATAAGGATTTATAGTTTTTTTAACCTTTTTTGGTAACATATTATATTCCTTTAAATTCGTTTTCTGTTACAGGAGTACAGATTATACTTCTGAAAAAAGCTTTATATCCACCCATTGTATGTGCATTATCATTTTGTACTTTACCAGCATCAGCGACAACAAAATATCTCATTCTATCTTCTTTTTCTGGGTAACCTATATAATCACCATAACTAATATCAATCGACAATTCTTTTAAGTGTTTATCATACACCCCAAATGTTAAATTACCCGATTCTTTATATTCTACCAACCCATCAGCGTATGAACTATTTTTAGGTGTATCAATTTTCATAGACCCTACTTTAAATTCTACTGGTGGAAAATATCTTATTTCTTCTGGTCCTGCTTCCGCATATACAGCATCAATATCACTTTTTTCTTTATCTACTCTAAATAAAACTAAAGTAAAATTTAAATCACCATCCACATATTCTTTACCCATATCAATATTTAAATTGAAATCTTCTTGTGAAAAGAACTTGTTTAATCTTTTAATTGGTATTTTCTTTTGTTCCATAATTAAATTTATCTAATTATAAATAGTTTGTTTTTTAATCTTGATTCGTTATATTTGGATATGTCTATAGATAGTAATATACCTGAACATAAAGCACTAGCTATTTTGAGGGAATATAGTGGTGCAAATAACTACATCTTACAGATGAAGAAAAGCGTCTTCACTAATAAGAGATGGAAGATGGGTGCGGGCCAAAGAGACTATATACTTAACCACCATGAAATAACCCCAAAAGTAGCGAGAAAATGGGTAGAAATAGATTCTTATTTTGGTGAACAATTACAAGAAAATAGGTTATTAACATATAAACCGAAAGAATTATATATAGAAAAACTTCTGACACAAACTGATAAAGCTTACCACATATATGGAAAAGTATTTTCAGCGGATACTCTTAATTGTTTTTGGATTCCCAAATCCCAAATAGTTTCTGACACCTCAAAACCTATAGAAGTAGATTATGAACCATTTAAACATAGGGAACCGTTTCACCACCAAAAAGAGGCTATAGAAAAACTAGTAGCAAATGAAAAATATATACTCGCTGATGACATGGGTCTTGGAAAAACAACCTCAGCTGTAATCGCTTCAATAGTTAAAGAATTTAAAAAAATATTGATAATCTGTCCTGCGTCACTAAAGATTAATTGGAAAAGAGAAATAGAGAATTATAGTGACGATGAGATATCGTTAGTTGAGGGTAGGAACTGGATGTCATCTAAATTTATAGTAATAAACTATGACATTCTAAAAAATTTCCATGCTGTGCCAGATAAAAAGAATGATGCTGTAGAAAGTCAACTATTAAAAGAAAACTTTGATTTGATTATAATAGATGAAGCACATTATATTTCTAATAGTAAGGCTCAAAGAACCAAAATAGTTAACGATTTATGTAAAAGAGTACAAAATGTGTGGTTACTTACAGGTACACCTATGACCTCTAGACCCATTAACTATTATAATCTTTTAAAACTTGTTGGGAGTAGGGTTTCCACAAACTGGCGTTCTTATGTACTAAGATATTGTGAAGGTAGACAATTTAGAGCCCATGGTGGTAGAAAGATATGGAACGTTAACGGTGCCTCTAATTTAGAAGAATTAAGAGATAGGACGAACAACAAAGTATTAAGAAGATTAAAAGAAGATGTATTAGACTTACCAGATAAAATAATAACACCAATATACCTAGACCTAAAATCTAAAGATTACGAAAGAGAGGTTGGGGAGTATTTGGATTGGACTAATAGAAATTCAAATCAAAGTCTAACGGTTCACTTATCAAAATTAACCAAGATTAGACAAATTCTAGCGTGGGAAAAATTAGAGTATACTTGTGAACTTATAGACCAAGCTATAGAACAAGAAAAGAAAGTAATAGTTTTTTGTAATTTTACTGACCCTTTACTAGAATTAGGTAAAAGATATGAAAAACATTCAGTACTATTATATGGTCAAATGAGTAAGGAAGATAGACAAAAGAGTGTGGACTCATTTCAAAACGACCCAGATACTAAAATTTTTATATCCAATATTAAAGCTGGTGGTGTAGGAATCACATTAACAGCTGCTGAAGCAGTTATAATGAATGATTTATCATTCGTCCCTTCCGACCATTCTCAAGCAGAAGACAGAGCATTTAGAATAGGTCAAAAAAAGAACGTATCCTGTTTTTACCCAATATTTGACAATACAATAGAGAGGGTAATCTACAACATTTTAGCCAATAAAAAACGTGTTATAGACACGGTCATGGGCGACAATATATCTGAAGAAGATATATTTACTGAGATACTATCGGAAATCCACTCACTTTAGATATTTATTAGTAAACAACTAATATGGCTAACATAGACAGTACAGAAAGAAATAGGATATATACCCAAGCAAAACATTTATTAGGAGCACCTTTAAGGGGTATAGAATTAGAAGAAGAGATGATGGATACTCTTCTTGATTTATCTATTTTAGATTACGGGATGTATGTTCAAGACTGGTTGATAGAAAATCAATGGGCTGGTGTAGCAGGTATCAATGTAAGTGAAGTAGATTTAGCTTCAGCTTTTTTAACTAGAAGTTTAGATTTTGAAACATCATTTACCTACGCTTATTCTAAAATAGCTGGACTTCAAGCAGGTGGACCATGGGAACTAAAAAAAGATTTCGTAACCTTATCACCTGGTCAACAAATATATCAAATACCAAAATGTAGAGAAATAAATGAAGTATTATGGTTTGCTAGAGCAGAACTTGATAGTATGATGATTGACCCATTCCTAGGTGGCTTTGGTGGTATGGGTGGTATTGGTATGGGTGGTGGAATGGGAGGAGCACAAATGGGTGTTATGGGTTCCTACTATATGATGCCGGCTTTTGACATTCTATTAAGAATGCAAGATAGAAATATAAAAAATAGACTTATAGGTGGTGAATTAACCTATAGAATAACAGCTGGACCTGAAGGTACTAAATTTTTACACCTATACTCTACTCCAGGTGGTAGATTTGATTTCGGTAATATAGAAAGAAATGATTATAAGGTTTGGTACTGGTATTATGAAACATGTACTGATAGGGATAATTGTTTAAGTGAAAATCCTGACGTGGTAAGATTACCTTCTGATGTGCCTCTTGATGATATTCAATGGACAGAACTAAATTCTCCCGCAAGAGCATGGGTAAGACGTTACTTCTTTGCGATGTGTAAAGAAACCCTTGGTAGGGTTAGAGGTAAGTACCAAGGTGCTTTAAAGGTACCTGACGCGGATTTAACAATGGATTGGGATACTTTACTTACAGAAGCTAAAGATGAAAAATCAAAATTAATCGAAGAACTTATGGCTAGATTAGAAAGATTACGTAATGACAAAATGTTAGAACGAAAAGCTTTGGAAGCTGAACAATTAAATAAGTCTCTTGGGTACAGACCTATGAACCCTGGAAGTATATATGTGATATAATGGCATTTAGAACAAAAGCAGATTTTTCAAGACAAATATACCAAAGGTGTGGTACAACAGCTATCATGTCAGGGTCAACATATATGGGTGACAATCTAGCTGTTGGGTATTTTAGTGGTGATTCTTATAATTTTAGTGTCACTGAAACCACTAGTGGATTAACTGAAGTCGCTGGTGTCCATACTGGGGTAACCACTGTAGTAGCGATTAATATGGCTCCTGTATTAAGTGGACGTTCTTCAGTACAGATAAACCCAAACACAGTAAGAACTGGTACAGCTCAAGATGATATGACACTAGAAAGTAATGGTGATGTTAGAATTACATTATCTTCTAAACGTTTTAAAACAAACATAGAACCCCACACTATTTCTCATTTAGATAATTTATTACTTTTAGAACCTAAACTTTTTACCTATAAACAAACTGGTGAAGAAGACTTCGGGTACATAGCGGAAGAACTAGATGAATTTGGTCTTAAAGATTTTGTAAGTTATGAACCAGATGGGGTAACACCTAGAAATATCAAATACAAATATCTAGCGATAGGAGTTATAGAGTTACTAAAAAAATATAAGCCATTTACATTCATACAAGACAAAGTAACTAAAGTCATTACTGGTGAATATAAAACAGATAGTGAAGATTATATAATAACTAAAGGTAGGGGAGCTACAATATTATTAGACGATGACAAAAATAGTAGGGTTTATATAAAATCTATGACACAAACTACTATAAAACCAATAAATGGATTAATAGATGAAAAATGGTCCGAAATAGAATTAAGTGAGGAAAGTAGTGTGGAGTTAATTTGTCACGCAAATAATTGGTACATTCTATCTTCTGATGGGATTAAAAATTCTAATTAGTTATTACTTCAAGAAATGAATCCTCCGATAAATTCATTTTATCCCAAAATACTTTTTCTTCTGGTGAAACAGACATAACTTCTTCTAAAGAATCTTGGTCAAACTCTCTTCTAGGAATACCCTTTATCAATTCACATTGTTTGGTTGTAAAGAATTGTCTGTCTTCAGGTTTTTTAACTAATAATGATTCTCTAACTTCTGGTTTAAAGACCACTAATAATGGTTCTATTCTTTTATTAAAGATACTAATATAACGAGCTATATTATATTCTCCTTTTAAATCAGGATTTCTATCTAATTCATCTTTATCTAACAAATAACATCTTAAAATAATTTCCGCACTACCGTCTTTAGCTTTTTTTCTTTGTACATCACCATGGGACATAGCTGTACCATTATTTACATAATAAATGGTTTGCCCTAAATCTACTGGGATATTTTCTCTAATAACTAATTCCATATGTGCTTGTCTAGACATAGGATTACCGGCTTTCGTAACTTGTAAACACCTTTTCTTATAGGCATCTATTTTTTGTTTTACCCTCGCCTTATTAGAAATTTTAATTAAAGGAATGTCTTTATTGTATATTTTTTCTAAATACTCGTAATAATATTCTATAAATTCTTGGCCTTTTCCTTCTAAAAGTAACGACAAACCTTTATCGATAAACTCTTCTAGATATCCCTGTAACTTTTTAGATTTTATAGAGTTACCAGTTAACTTTATACCACCACTATCAGTTAACAATGCATAATTTTTTCTTGCAACATTTATAGCTGATGGCCAAACACCATCCGTATCTAACCCCATTTCATCTTTCATAAATAAGTCATTATATTCAGCTACATGTGCATCAGTCCCTTTGTATTCTTTACCTTCTTTTACCAGTTCATTTAAACCTTTACCGATATAAGTAATGTCAGCCACACTATCAGGTGCGGAGAAGTTAACCCCATCAGTATCTAGTACTAGTGGTTCATAACCTCTATCATCGAAAAATTTAATCATATGTCTTAGGTATTGTCTACCTGTACATGTAACCTTTTCACCCATATCCATATCACCCCAAGGAAAAACCTGTGGTGCGGATAAAGACCCAAACATAGAGTTAATAAAGATTTTTATTGGTAGTTGTTTAGTCCCATAAGATTTAGATAGTTTTGGGTCGGTCTTATAATATTTTGAAGCTAGGTTTTTATACATTATACGAGTATCTCTAAAATACTTTAACATTCCTTTCATAGCTCCTGTTACATCACATTCTGGAAAAACATCATGGACTAACTGAATTGACGGGTATAGTGAACTAAAGTCTAACTTAAGTACGTTAACCGCGTATCCAACTTTTAACAACCTAGATAAACCACCAACAAAAGGTCGTTTCTCTTTTTTCTTTGGGATTGCTAATCCTTTATCGTAAGACCATGCCAACATTAACATCTTCCATAATGTAGCTGTACCCATTGTGGAAACTCTTTCATATGTTGTTGGTACAAGACCAGCCAATAAAAATGAAGCTTGGTTAAATTCAGCATCGACCACTTGTGTTTCCCACAAATCATCCATAAGATACCTTTCTACAATATATTGCCCATTAACTCTTTTATATTTATCCGGAAACCTCATCTGTAAATTTTCTAAACCCGGTGTATCAATATCTTTATATTGACCTGTTTCAGGATTTAAATAAAATTCTTTATTTTCTCTATAGGTAGACGCAATTTTATCACCTTCTAAGTAAACTCGGTTTGGTTTACTAGCTCCTATAAATTCTGTTATATATTTTAACCCCCAACCTTTAATGTCTGAATTAATTGTTTGTGCTCTTCTTACTGAATGTGCTACATCAATACTATTATATCCCCATATTTTTATTTGGTTATAATCTTCTACTTCAGCACCTAATTTTAACATACCTGACTTAATCGATATTGGTGTATTTGGGTTTAGTGTTTTTGCTATTTCCTTTATATCTAATCCTAGTATTTCAGCTCTTTCGAATATCCAGTTCCAGTCAAAGTTAGATGAGTTATAACCACCTATTATTGTTGGTTTTAATTTATTTATATCCTCAAAAAATTCTATGATTCCTTTTCTTTCACTTTCATCATCAACAGCTTCTATAACTTTTTCATACCCTCTATTATCCTTCATACCAAACATAAAAATTCTACCGTCTTTAGGGTCTAAAGCTGTTGTTTCTAAATCGAATATAAATCTATGTACGTCATCGTAATCAGTAAAACCTTTAAATAATCTTTTTTGTTTTTGTATAAGATATTGTTCTACTGGTGTTAGGAGTGTGATAGAATCTCTATTCTGTTGTGCCCAAGGGTCTACACCACCTTGTCTAAAAAATGAAACTAAATCTCTATATGTTCTTGTGGATTTAACTAAAAAGGTTAAACCTTGTTCTAGTCTTTCATTTTCATGAGTTTCTAACTTTTCAATAACTATCCCATACTTGGATATGGCTTCTTTCTGTTGTTGTTTGTTACCTCTATAAAAATTTTTATCTTTTAGGTCTCCTACCCAACAAAATGGAATAAATGTATCAGAGATAATTTTCTTACCGTGTTCTGGGTCTTCTATTATCTTATAAATTTTATTAGTTCTCCACCCATACTCTATCGCGACGATATATTTTTCTGGGTCTTTACCTTGTAAAAATTCTTCTATTTCTTTTGCTGTGGGATTCATATGTGGTTATTTCATTATACTGAGTAAGTATAACACAATAACTTCAATACGTCAATTAACAAGCGCAGTTGCTTTCTACAAAACTATCATTAATATTAATAAACAAATCTTCTCTTACTGGAACTATTAATTCTGAACAATCCTCTATAAATTTAATAGCGAATTGTCCTTGGTATCTACCTGTGAATTGTGTGTCACTGGATTGCCATCTATAATAAATGTAATACTCTGGTGGGTCTGTTTCTTGTATAGTAGTTTTAGCAACTATTCCGGCAGCTTTATTTAAAAGTACATAAGCCCCATTTTCAACATCTCTCATAGAAAAACGAATATCAGCATTCGATAATTTATCATGAAAGTGTTTAAAGTCACTTCTCCCATCCTGAATCAATTGCATCTTCAGTATCGGTTCATTACTATTTTTTCTTACAAAAAATTCCATTTTTTAGAATGTACTTAAAGATGCTCTTTTCCAACCACCAACTGTTTTCACATAAACATAATCCTCATCCCAACTTATACTTCCCGTTACTCCCGCTGAACCGGAAGTTGGTGTGTAGGGTTTGTTAAGTCCGAAATATGCTTGGTGTTGATTGGCGGCATCATGTGTTATCCGTACACCATCTGAATTTCCAGGGTTAGTGCCATCTTGTCTAACATACAAAGTGATATTTTTGGCGTAGGTATTAACTTCATCTGAAGCTGAAGACTGTAGTCCTCCTGGTTGACCTAAAATTATATTATCTGATTTAAGACTAATAGTGTCAATGTTACCTGTTGGTGCCAACCAAGGTTGTCCGCCACCTATAGAGATGTAACCACCTGGTGTACAAGGTAAAATATCTTGTGTTGATAGTTGACATGTTTGTGTGGTTGCTGTCATACCAGTTACCGACACAAAAGTTGTAGTTCCTGTATTTCCAGTATAATCACAACAACAATTTTGTGTAAATTGATACGAGGTAGCTCCAGAACAATTAGCACCGAATGCTGTTATTTGGTCCACATAGGTCCCATAACTACCACCAATACCTGAGAAACTAGTTGACCCCCAACATCCAAATGTTGCTAAAGGATTGTAATTTATTGCTGTTGAGTCTGTACAACCCGAAATACCAAATGTAGCTCCTGTTGTTGTTCCTGTTGTAGCACTATATTGACAACAATTATTAAACGCCCAACTCCATTGATTATTTGCTCCGTAACTATAATCTTGACAAGCAACCATAGCAAATGGGTTGTAGTTAAGAGCTGTATTATCTGTACATCCAGTTACCAGTACCGTATTTCCGGTCATAACATATGGTGACGTATCTACCTGTAATTCTTGAATAGCTTGTTCTCCTATAACAAACCCAAATTGATTTACCGGTTGCCAAACTTGTGGTGGGTTTGCCTGTTGGTTTTTCATACCATCATAAATCCCTGGGAAACAATTAGAACAACTCGTTGTATGGTTAAAACCTTGTCTACCCACTACTTGTGGGTTTTCTGCTGACCAGTGAGTTACCAAACATTTATAATAAGTTCCTGTCTTTGCACCATAATTCCATGTATTTGTGGACACATCTTCAGCATAAACAATATCACCTACCACATATCTTGTACCGGAAGCCCAAGTAACACCTGAATATACTTTTTGACCTTTGAATTGGTGTTCGTATGTCATACCACTCCATGTTAAAGTCATACTAATTCCGGAAGTCATTCCAGAATTTGTAGCTCCAGTCATCTTAATATAACCACCTTTAATTTGTGTTACTTTTTTATCAGAACTATCTGTTAAATCCTCTATCTTAACACCATCTGTTTCGTTAGAATATGTCATTGTTCTAACATTTGTACCATCAGATGTTCTGAAATATAATTGGTCTAATTCATTATCTTGCCCAGAACCAACAAACATTGTAAGTTGACTGCTCTGACTCGGGGTTGTAATCCCGCTAAACGCTTCTTTTGTAAATTTAATTGCTCCCATATGTCCTTTATATATTAAATATCATTTAATTATGTCTTTTTACCATGCTATCTGGTCTAAAATTGCTCCTGCACCTAATACTAGTACTCCGGCTCCAACATCAAAAGCTCCAACTGTACTTGTATTATGTGTTAATATGTTATTTTTTGGAATTTCCATTATGTCTCCTGATTCCAGAGAATACTTGTAATTTCCTTGATTTATTGCTACCTTACCTATGTCATGTAAACTATCAATAGCAGCTTCTATATTACCTGTTTGATATCCTGTTGCTGCTGAGACAGTACCATTAACTGTAACCGTATACTTATTTGCCCCTGTTATCGTATCAACTATAAATGTTGATGCTGATGAACTACTTCTAACCTCAAACCTACCTCTAGTTGTATTTAAATGGTAGAAATTATTAGTGTTACCTATATTAAACTCCCCACTTCTGTCAATACCAAATTCTAAATTATATGTGGTACCAGTAAAATTATTAGACCATATACTAAATGCTCTATTATGTCCACTATCAACAGAGGACCTAATAGTAACTGGAATCCCTACACCTGTTTGTGATATACCAGTAGTAATTGGGTAAGTCTGTGTTTGTTGTTCACTTAAATTAGCGTATATTGGTTCTAAAAAATAAACTTTACCTGTTTCTGTCCCTCCAGAGGTGGGCAGATATAATCCATTCAAACTCTTAAAAGCATGATTTAGATATTTTACACTAACTAAAGAAGAAGTACGAATCATTATTATTTTTTATTAACTAGATGTTATTGTTTCCCATGCTGCTGAAGTTCTAATCATTAATTTACCATTACCTGAACCACCATCTGTTGCAAATACGACCATTCCAGCGGTTGGTCCTACTATACTGTTCATCTGAGCTGTAGTCATTCTAGGTACCGACATTCCTTTTGTTGTAGACACAACATCTAGTATACTAGTTGTACCTGGAGTTGATGTACCAATACCTATATTATCATTGGATGAGTCCACATAAAATATATTGTTACTATTTGTACTTCTAATAGCAAAATCTAAATCTAGATTATCTTTATTAAATTCTATACCAGTTGTTAGTAGTGTTATATGTGTTTTGTTTGCTGCAGAGAACCCAATAGAGTCTGTAGAAAATCCTATTTTAGTGTCGGTATCACCTAAATGTACTAAATCATGTCCTAGATAAACCCCTTTATTAAAAGTGGCGTATTCTGAAAATGTGGATGTCGCACTTACAGCTAAAACATCACTCGCACTATTACCTATAGTAACATTAGCATTAAAATCGACACTCCCAGCAAATGGTAATCCTGTTGCGTTGGTTAAGGTATCTTCTATTATCCATTGACCTGCACGTTTTAACGTACCATCATCAAGTTTAAGGGTTATATGGTTATTATAGTCTACCCCTGATACTACATCAAATCCTACCATCATAGTAGCATTTCCACTAGGTGGGGTCGTTATACCACTAGGGTCTTCTTTTTTAATTCTAATAATTGCTGGCATTTTTTCTTTTTTTTATTTTTTTATACAAAGTCGGTTCCGTAAAGTACTAGTTCACCATCTATATTTAATGTGCCTCCTTGGTTTATTAAGTCATCGGCATGAAATAATTGCATGTCCGCAAAAACACAAAAGGTATCTCCATTTTGTATTGGCGATGGGTGTGCCCCTAAACTTAATATCTTTAGTAAGTTTTTACTTCCTCCTACAGTGTGACATAACTCAGTTAACGTCACACCTGAATAAAACGTAGTTGGTAAGGGTATATCCCCACCTTGGAAAACTTCTATTATATTTTTACAATTACAACTCATTACTTATATAGGTTACCTATTAATGTAGCACTCGCTTTTTTATTGATGTCTACTCTATTAATAATTATTTGAACTATGTCGTTTGGCCCGACACAGAATGGTAAAGTTTCTTCTACAACAGCAGTAATTACTGAATCTGGGTATCTTTTAATAGTAAAAGAACTTATATTATCAACTAAAATAGATTTAAATTTAATCCCTTCATACTTTGTAAGGTCTATATAAGTATCAAAACCACCAAAATCCAAGACTGTTGTTGGTACGGGATAATTAACCATTACGTCCACAGAATCCCCTTCAACATAGTATATTGACCTACCTTCATTACATGGTGTTTCACCACATGCACAATCAACCAATCCATACCTATCCTTTTCTACTATGAAGTTATGTTGTATTTCATCAACCCCTAAAGGTTTTAGGTAGTACCTGAATTGGGATATGGCTCCCATAAAAGTACCTGCAAAGTTAGATGTTATACAATCTGTTTGTGAATCAGAAATTATATCACTATCACATTCACACCCATCAAATCTAAATGATTCTAATAATCCTTGTGAACCACCACCCCAACTAATATTAAATGGTACCCCTACTTGTAATTGGTCGGCAGTATTAAGTTGTCTAGGAATTACTTCTTCGAAATTAGGGTCCACAAAAACTGGTCTACCGTTAACATAAATCGTTAATGTACCCATTCTATATTTTTTCTCCTGTACCCATTTCTTAGTAAAGTTAAGGTATGTCGGGAGTTCTATATCATTATACCCGTAAACCGAATCTACTCCTGGTATTCTTTCATGTATTAAGTCATTTACACCTCCTTGATTCTCTAAATCACAACAGTCCCAACAATAATCTCTTTCAAAAACTGCACTTATATAAAGCCATGGAGCGTCTGTTTGTCCTGTAAAGTCACATATTATATCATCACTAAATCTACTAATCACAGTACATGCTGTCATATAAGTAAAAGCTGTACCACAATTAGGGTTGTTAGAACTTACCTTATAAGGGTGTCCACACCTATCATAATGTATGGTCTCATCAGTAGTACCTGTAACAGCACATCCACCAGAAAAATATAAAGCTCTATAACCTAATCTATATCCAGTTTCACAATCACCACTTAACATTAGAGCGAAATTATTACTACAACAATCTACAAAATATGGATATGTTGTGGCTGAAGTACATTCTTCATGAACATTACCACAAGTATCTGTATAGGTGTCACACCCTGCTGTCTGTAGTGTTATGGAATTTCCTGAACAAGACTCTTTACAGGTTTCTATACAATTTTCACCTGAGTAGGGTATTCTGAATTTATTTTCAGCCCTTGTACCCATATAAAAGAATATGCCTTTATTTTGTGGGAACAAATCATTTAAAGTATACCCATTACATATCGTATTACATCTAGGTCTTAATATGGTCTCTACAGTCCAACCACATTCTACTCTAGTAGGTAAAACCTCATAAGGGTACCCTTGTAATTTATAGAATCCTTGGTAGAATCCACCCGCTAATTCATTATAATAACCCTCACAACTTCCTGTCGCACTGATTATACTATAGTCAATATTATAACTACTGTACCCAGTAACTGGTTTTAATTTTAAACGACAATCATAATCGTATGGGCTATGAGTTAAACCACTAGGTATTATAGACCATATATTCATCACATCATTTGCTGTCCTAGCACTTTGTGTAGTCACATATACCGTAGCGTCAGCTTCATAATAACTACAAGTAGTAGTTTCTGTTACTGGTGATGTTGTTGTGGTTGTAAATGGTGGCCACATAGTAGTAGTTGTCGTAGTCTCCCCACCCCAACCTTCATCACAATGTGTACAAGAACTAAATACTCCCGCAATTATATCGGTTTGAACCCCTGAAGTCCCATATGTTACTCCTGAAATTATTTTATAACAATCAGTTACACAATCAGGCCAACCAGTTTCTAATCTATAATAGGTTCCAGCAGTTAAAGTTACGTCTAAACATGATGAACCTGTTAACATTATTGTTATTGTTCCACCAGTAGCCACACAAGGTTCTACCTCATATCTTAATTTACATGTGGTTGTTGTAGTAGTTGTTGGTGTGTCAGTAGTTGTACTGGTAGTTGTTGTTCCTGGTGTAACAGTTGTTGTGGTTGTTGTTTCAGGTGGTGGACACCACAAAGTTCCACACGCTCCATTAGCTGTAGGGTCACAACACCCACTAAACGGTCCATTCACTACTCTAGCACCTATAGTACCATTATATACCGTATAACCACAAGCACTAACAATTTGCCAACAATGTTCTATACCGTTAGAATTATTTGGTGATAAGATTTCATAATGACTTCCTGCTGATAGTGTGGCCGCAGTAAACGTTGTGTTGAATGTATATCCGGTATCATAAAACGGATTACAACTTCTAAGTTCGTAACAATACCCTGTAACTGGAGGTGCAGTTGTTGTAGTTGTGGTTGCTGCTGACCATGGCATCGTTGTACATCCTGAACTTAACGACATAAAAGTACTAGCTGTACCACCAGTAAAATCGGTAACAGTTAACTTAACTCTTGCTGGTCCTGTATAAATTTGTGCATATGTGTGGTCAAAATACCCATACACGGTATCTCCAGTACCTACGGGATGGTAGGTTTGTCCACTATACCCACCCCAAGAATTACTAGCTGTATAAGCAGTACCAAATGTAAATAAATTAAAAGTAATCCCAGTATAAGGATAAGCTTGTTGTTCCCATTCATAGGTATAAGGAGCTGTCCCTCCACTTGTAACACCGGATAATGTATGTGTAAAAGCTGAACCTTCTTCATAAGGACAAGCCTTTAACCAATGCATTGTACGCATTGCCTTATCAAACTGTGAGTGTCCTGGGTTACCGAATGTAAGTGTGTTCCAATTTGCTGCACTAGTATATATTCCACCGTCACCACCCGTGTTAGCGGACATTTTTACTGTATCACCAATAAAATAATATCCTTCATCGAAAAATGGTGGTTGAAACCCAAATGCGTTACTAGCATTGTTGTAAATATAAGTTAGTGAACCCCCTGGTTGTAGTGGGTTTTCTTGGTCTGATGCCCATATAGCCCCCGGATTACAGTAATCTGGGATAGCATATAGTGAAACATGTACGTTACCTGTATAGGCCATAAAGTAATTATTTATTTATATATAAATAATCAGTAAGGTCGTTTCGACTCAACGAATCGTTTTATTTCTTCTACGTATTTTATTGCACCGAAATTTGGTGAATAGTTTTGGAATTTTTCTGGGTTATTTTTGTACTCTGTGAATGGGCATTTATTAATAAATTCTCCCTTATAGAACTTTTCTTTTTTCATTTCATCTAGTATTCCGGCTAAATGAAATATGTTTCTTTCTTCGTATCTAGAAACTGGGTCTGTAGCCCAACTAAAAGCCAGTTCAGGGTGTAACGCTGTTTCTTTTTCAAAATACCACATATTCCACAGTATTGCCCACATTTCGGCAGTCCAAAACTGTATATGAGCTGGAATAGGATACCTCTTTCCAAACTCCATAGTAGTATCATATATCCTATTACAATCACGGTCTACTTTATGCCAAAAATGATAATCAGTATCTTTTATAAGATATTGTGCACCTCCAGAGTTATTGTTATTGCGTTGAATTACATCAACTGGTACACCAACCTTATCTGCCATTGATTCTAATAATTCTATGTCCCCTAACTGTGGGTATTCTGATTTATACCTATCACAACAACCTTTTATATAATTGTAATCTATATAACCTGGACATTCAGAAACATAGGAAACATCATCAAATAACATTGAACCGAAATCTGGTAGTTGTCTAAACAAAATATCTGAATCAGTTAGGAATATACATTTACCGTCTTGTGGGTGTTCTTTTAAATAATGTTTAACTAAATGTGGTTTAATACTTGGTATGTATGACCTATTTAATCTACTATCTTTATAAAAGTGGATATTATCGGGATAATCTCTTAATAATTTTTTTAATCCCTCACTTGGTTCTTGAGCTCCATTCATTAATCCGAATACCGCTCTACATTTCTTAATAATTCCAAATTTCTCAAAATTAAAAAATAACATTCTTATTTGCCAGTGAAAATAAGGTACGTCAGGTTGTGCACATATAAAAATCATATAATCTATTTTTTAAATAAAATTAAATGGTTTTCAACTATAGTAAATAAATTATTAGATAGAAGAATTACAATCTGCACAATCAGTATAAGAGGCATCTATAGTGTGTTGTATTGGTCTTGTTGTGGTTCCTGCGTTATAGTAACATTTGTCATTAACTTTTATATAATTAGATGCTGTAGTAGAGACAACTATAGAACCATCCCAAGCAGATATGTTTAATTTATCCTCAACCTCATCTATACGATTAGCGATACCATTCCACCCATTAGGATATATGGCATTTACTTGAGCGAGTGACAAATTACAACAGAAAGCCCGTGGATAGTTACCCGCAAAATTAAGTCCAACTATTTTTAATGCTCCACCTATACAACATAAAAGTGCTGAACCAGAATCACCACCTACACTAGATGCTGGGTCACCATCACCAACTGATTGGAACATAAGTTGGTTGTTGTATCTAAAATTAGGATTTCCTAGTTGTATGCCGGACGCATTAACTGAGGTTATTACTACATCCGGATATGAAACACTTAAGATGTTACCTGTACTTCTACCAACTTTATATACGTAACTTCCCATTAACCCATTTAGTTCTGCTGTTGTAGCGTGTTGGAAAGGTCCCCATGCAAGCCCTAAAATAGTAGTTGTAGGTTCTTCGGTTAATTCTATAACTGCACCATCAACCTTATTTTGTGTATAATCATAACATAAAGGGTGGAATCTTTTTACTGAACCCATTTGTGCCCCAACACTTGACCCTCCGTTATCCGGATAACTTGGTTGTTGTGTCGCGTAACCTGTTGTCCAGTTTGGTGGTTGTGCTCCACCATTTGTAGTTGCACCGGCAGCAGAACCACAATCTAAACCAGGATAGTTAACTGGGTCTGCATTCAATCCTGCTGGAGCAAAATTATACCCTATCACATGGTTATTTGTTATACCAACTATTCTGTCATCAACATTGTCATAAGCTAACCACCCTAAAGTACCACTACCGTGACCACCCATTGAAGCAGGGGCTAAAGATGTACCAATACTAACACCACCAGGTATAGCTCTTTGAGACGTTGCTGGGGTATAATAAGCAACTCCATGGTCTGCACATTTAGCAATTGTCATAGATGTGTAAGGTCCACCACAACCCCCATAAAACCCATGATTAGGTATACACTGTGTGGATTCAGTAACTATTAAATTTGCATCATATAAACATGACGAATGTAGTACTATTTCACCAGTTACCTTTACATCTGTCGGGATACCGTCTAACTCTGTTGGTAATAGTTCATCATTACTTAGTTCACTTAATTCTTTCTTTTCTATTACATTTAGAGTGATACAGTATTCCTCAGTATCTATATTATTTGTAATTTTTCGTCCTACATGTATAGATGTTAACCCTGTAGAAGTAAAAGTATCAGAATATTTATTTACTATATAATCATAATAAGATATATGGTAGGCCCCATCCGAATCTGTATAACCAGAATAAATAGGGTCGGTAGAAATGGTAGCTCCTTTTACTCTTACCCTAGGGTCTAGGCTCATTATACTCCTTGTAGAGGTTATTGTTCCACCACCACCTACAACTGTAGGTGTTATAATACTCCCTGAAGTACACCCACTTTGACCATCACACGGTCTAAATAATGAAGAAGTCGTCGGTGCTGACGTTGTTGTTGTCGTGGTAGTACCTAGTTGTGTTGTAGTTGTCGTAGTAGCTGGAGCTGCAGTTGTTGTTGTAGTAGTAGTAAAACAGGTATCTATTATTAAATCAGAACAGGTTGTACATCCAGAAGCATCTACTATTTTTAATCCATATGTACCACAACATGCAGTAAAATACACACAGTCGTAATTAGTAGAAGCTACATTATTACACCCACTTTCACATCCTTGGTCACAAAGACTTATATTATAGGGTGATATACCACCACCCATATTAATCGTTATACCTGTTAAATTACATGCCATATCTTTTTATAAATACTTTAATTAATTATATTTTATACACAACTTCCTATCCCCGGTCCAGGTGATGAAGCAGACTGGTCACAGGTTTGGGTATTTGTACCATCCCAATTGTTATTATACCCAACACTTATATTTGTACCTGTTGCCAAATCTTGTAGTACAGCTTGTCCAGTAAATACAATCCCACCTGGTGTTGTTAAGTATATATTTACTCGCATTGGTACAGCTCCTTCCACATCTATAGCACTAGATAACCCCGCTATCCAAGGTGATGCAGCTGAAGACAGAGCCATCGAACAAGTAGTATATGCCTCATCATCAAAGTCTAATGAAGTACTTACTGTATTATGAGTATAAACAGCAGCTAAAGGAGCATTATAATAAACACCTGGATTTGTGGTATACCCTTCAAACTCAAATCGGATATCACCCTGTGGGACTGGAAGACCATTTGGCATCTGTATATTGATGTCGTACGTGGCTACACAACATAGAGTACCAAAAAAGGCCACACATGGGGGATATGATGTTTCAAAAAATGACACAGTTAAAGGTGGATATATACAGCTACTATTATCTAGATTTACTGCCGGATTAAAATTAACTGCTCCAGGAGGACCTGTTGGGGAATTATATGAAGGTTGGGTTGGCCCACCCAGTGGACACAAATGATATAGACCTGTATTACCACCGACACAAGGGTCACCAACAAGTGGGTCTGGTCCTATACCAGTAGTACAACAACCGTCATCCATACATCCATATACGATAGGTATACAACTTCCATCATTACAAGTAGCTAATGGGTCATAATTAGTAGCAGTAGAATCCGTACATCCCCATATACATACTGTTGTTGTAGTTGTCACTATAAGACCACAACATGAAGTATCACCAACATTACCATTCCATATAGCAGCAGTCATTTGTAAGTTACCAGCACAATCTACATAAATCCCATTTGTAAAAGCTCCTACACATGCTGCAGGTGGACCAATTTCACCAGTAAAATTATAATTAGCACCAGATGGGTCTAAACAATTACACCAACCACAACACATACCTGAATCAATACTTGTACCAGGATAATAATTAAAGGCTGGACATCCAGGATATGGTGATTGATAATAATAAGTAGGATTACTACAATTACCACCTGGACAATTAGTCCCTATACAATTACCCCCATCCGGACACCCATATACTGCTGCAATACATGAACCATCATTACAAGTAGCTAATGGGTCATAGTTACACGATGTAGAGTCTGTACATCCAAATATACATGATGTTGTTGTTGTGGTAACCATTGATGTAGTTGTTGTGGTGGTACAACTACATAAGTCACTATTTACACCAGTATCTACAGCCGCTCCCGTTGGTGGTGGTAACGCTGGTGGAAACCATTGGTACACATCACCTACTTGATTACACTCATATTGTTGTAAGCATACTTCACATGGAGCTACATTTGACGGAAACATTATAGTTGGTGGTGCTAAATCTAATATAGCATTATCCCCACAAGATATGGTTGGTCCTGCTACTCTATAACACTCTTGTAAACCAGTACCATTTAAATTATTAAATGACTGTGCCAAAAATCCGTCCCCTACTGTCATACCAGCTAGTGTAGCACTCCAATCCCATGGGAATGTAGCATCAATTTTGTGTATAGTACCATCACAACATTTCTCCACACACCAATATGGTGCTGGTCGTGGTTTGTAGGTGGTTGTAGTAGTACAAATTTCTACTGGTGGGGGTATACTACATTTTTCACAAGTTACTGGAGTAGGGTTTGTTAGTGTACCATTTACCGCTGCTGGTAAAGGAATACCCTGGGTAAATTGCATAATTTCCCAACAAGCTTTTAACAATACACCCTCACCCTGAACTATAGTTAATTCTAATATTGTCCCAATAGGATAACTCCAAACAATCGCATATAAAGTTGTAGCCCAAGATTCCACTAAAAATTCTAGTTGGGGACCAAATTGTGGACATCTTCTAACCCCTCTTTTTATTTGTTCTGTAGTACTAGTGGTGGTAGTTTTTCCCACAGGGCCACACCCATCACAACATCTACAATATAAAGAAACTTCACTAATACAAGGGTCATTACTTGCAGTACTAGTCGCACAATATTGACATATAGCATCCCTTTGTGCTTGGGGTAAACTTACCCAGGAATTATAAGTACATGGGTCTCCTTGGTCCAGACCACCACAACACGCATCTAGATTACCAGTACCAGCTTGATTTGCATTATTACAACAAGATGTATTATCTTGACAATCCTGTTGTGTAGGATAAGTTGTATGAAATGCTGGTGCTGGCCCTGAAACACAACACGGATAAGGTGTTTGTAATGGGTTTGCAATATAGGTTTCTGTGGGACAATACCAAGACATTTTTTATATTATTTTATAAATTTTATTCATTATTCATAAATAGTTTAAGAGGGTAATTGAAGACACCCTAAAGGGATTGGTCCTGAAAGATTAGAGTTACAACCATTACAAGATATAAAAGACATGTTTAAAGTTGTGTATCCGTCCGCATTTTGAAATTGTGGAGAACTAGCTATTACCACATAGCATTGTGATTGTTTTGGTATCCCTCCTTGTGGTAACACTGTAAGTTCATATATAGTACCAATAACCGCTATACCTAACATACTTTCTAAGTTACTTCCTGGTAGAGCACGATACTCATCATAACTCCCATCATTATTAGGACAACACGCTCTAATAAATTTCTCTTCTAATTGTGGTATAGTAGTTGTAGTACTAACCTCATCACAACACCCATCTTTTAACTGAGGAAAACCATAACCAGGTGGAATATATGCTGTTAAATGAGCATTCAATCCATCACAAGTCATAGGATGAGGATTAGCTATAAGAACAAAATTACTAACTGTTTGTCCGATAACATTATCTACAACCTTAATACATAAAACTAAGTCTTGTTGACCAATTTGTAGAGTGGCTGCGAATGCATCACCCACATTTAATCCTTGGATGTATGTTAGTAGTGAACCGGATGCCAAATACTGTGTGTATGGGAAACAACACATTTCAACCCCCAATTCTCTAACTTCTGTTGTGGTAGTTGTGGTAGAATCAGGTAAACAACAGTCTGGGTCGGTAGCCGCACCATATACTACTATTGGTGGGTTAGGTACTACTTGTATTGGCCCACCTGTAGATAATATATTAAAGTTTATGTATATAGGATAAACATCACTAGTAACACTAACACCAAATACACCTAGTTGTTGGTCACAATATAAACCATATGTCGCTAGTGAGCTTGAAACGGTGGATAACAACAAACCTGTAGATAAATCATATAAATCTAATCTATGACTCAATCCATTGTTTATAGCTGCTAATAAAATGTTATTACCCAAATATAATAAGTCCCCCGTTACCGAGCCACCACCTGTTATAGGAACAACAGAACTTACTACTGCTGAATTAGATGATATATCAAGATAACATATATCATTATTCCTACAACTGACACTTCCCGCGATTAAAGTATTATTACCATAAGCACATAACCCACTTCCAAGACCACACGGAATACTAATCTCTCTTTCCCATGTCACAGTACAAGTCGTATAATCTATGGCATACTCTTGTATTGCAGTAGAACTATATAACCATATTTTACCATCATAAGTAGCGATATCCACACTATAATTACCAACTTGAGTTGCGGTAAATAATAAACTTGTTGTGTTCATTTGGTGGTTATATGTGTAAACTTTTGGTGGGTTTACACCCTCTACGAAAAGTATACCACATGAACTACATGGTAATGCTGGTGTGGTTGTTGTGGTAGTTGTGGGGTAAGTGGTAGTTGTTGTAGTTGGACAACAAGAAATTCCTTGTGTGTTTATAAGTAGAGTGTCTAAATCATTACAACTTTCTTCCATTAGTTGAGAAACACCATTATCCACTATAGGTCCAGAAGGATTATTTATAATTTTAAAACAAAAGTCAGGGGTCGTTGTTGATGGCCCGTTTAGAGAACCATACCAAGCGTTTCCAACACTATAGGATTGTAAATAAGCTAATAAATTACCAGTAGCTACATATTGGATTAGAGGGTCACAACAATCTTCTACACCTAATGGTGCTGATGTAGTTGTGGTGGTTGTAGCTTCACAACAACCATTAAAAAACTGTGGGAACCCATACCCGTTATATATTGTAGCATTTTGAGATAAGTCATTACAATCACTCATATAATTAGTAGTACTAAAAAGCCACTCAAATTGACCTGATTGTACTTGGGGGGAACCAGGAGGGATATTCATATCCATTTCTACACAAGCTGTAAGGTCTGCCCCATTAGCTAATGTTATTGTCATTACCATAGCTCTCGTAAATGGTGGAAGTGTATAGTCTATAAGATTATAAAGTGAACTATTATAAATTACTTCATATTCCGTATAGGGGTCACAACATAATTTAAGACCTACTAAATTACTAGTAGTTGTAGTCGTTGTTGGTGGTGTTGTCGTAGTAGAAACACAGCATGGTACCGCAGTTGCGGAAATTAAACAATCTGGTTCATTATTATAGACACAGTTAGGTCCAGTACTACAAGGTTGGCAGAAACAAGTAACACTACATACACAAAAACGTGATTGCCAAGTTAACGAATCACTAGCTGCGTGATTTTGCATTTTTGTTATTACTTGTCCCCAATTATCCGTATATAGGAAATCTTGAGTCCAAGCATAATTTGCATTTATAGCGTTTAATTGGTCTATAAGTTCTTGCCAAGTACCATTGTTTGTTACGGGTGCTGTTAAGAAATAAGTTGTATTTAATGCTGCTGAGGTAAAACCATTAACTTTCATATAGTACCCATCACCATTATATAACGCACTATTATTTTCACACCAGTCTACGTAAACATTACCTGCTATTATACTAGGATTTATAAAGAAATAATCATTGAAAAAAGCAGTGGTTCCGTATGTAGAAACCACATAATTTATATAAAGTTCAGTATTATTAGATTGTCCATTAGCTGTAGAAATACCTGGTGGTGTAACCTCAGTATCACTACCATCACAACCTGATGCGTCTACTCCAGGAACTGGTACCGCCCCACGAACACATTCCCACCATTGGGTTGTGGTTGTTGTTACACAGTCAACTTGGAGTGCTGAACTAATCATTGTTAAACAACTAATACAATCTTGCATGTGTGGTAACTGTGGTGTTGTCCACCCACCATTAACTACTGGGTCTGTAGGACAAGCCGTATCTATTATTTCAAAACAAGAAATTAATACTAGACCTGATGGAAGACTTATTTCTAAAGGCAATACAATCCCAACCTGTCCCCATGGTGGCGTAGTTATTAAAACATATAAAGCAGTACCTGGTAGAACGTAATAAACTGTTAGAGTACAACAATCTCGTAGACCTAATCTATCACAATAAACTGTAGTTGTGGTTGTTGTGGGGTTACAACAAGGATTTCCTTGAGCTGCTACATCACATAAAGCATAAGTACTGTAGACACAGTTTGCTGCTGGTGGTGTACAAGGTTGACAATAACAAGGATTAAAACAACCACACTCATTAGAGTTTATACATAATGCGTCTCCTGGTGCGTTATTAGTCATTCTGGTTATTACTTGTCCCCAAGTATCTGTCGATAGGAAATCTTGAGGTAGGGAATTGTTAAAATTTATACTGTTTAAAGTTGTTATAAGCGTGTCCCATTCAGAGAATGTGGTTGTTTGTCCAGGGTAAATATAAAGAGTGTTACTCGGACAGAGTACTATTTGGCCTACAGTTTCATGTCTACCTAAACCACCATATAACCCTCCTAGATTTTCACACCCATCTAACGATAATGGAGCTGTTGGGTTTATAAAATGATAGAAAAAGAAGAGTACGTTTGTACCGATGTTCTGAGCAATGTGATTAATAAATTCAACTCGATTTTCGAACGCACTATTACCAAGATTAACTCCCGCTGGTATAACGTAGGTGGTAGGGTATTGAGCTCCACACCAGTTTGCACTTATACCTGGCACAAGTGGGGGAGGTGTAATACATTCATGCCAATCTTCAACACGACAACACCCATCTTCAAATCCCGTATAAGTGTAGGTTCCAGCATCTAAAGCACTACTAAATGAGTTACAATCCATAACGGTAGTAGGTGACAACAATAACATTCCTATCGTTATACTATTTGTAGGGTTTGGGTTATTAATAACCTGTGCACAAGTTTCTACCACATTACCACTCGGTAAAGTTAATTCAAATATATGAGCAGAACCAATACTAAGTCCTTGTAATAAGGTATATAAGAAATTACCACTAGGTACAAGGTATTGGTCATAATCCGGACAACACAATTCTAATCCTAAAGCTAAGGTTGTAGTGGTTGTAGTTGTGGGTGGAGATGTTGTAGTTGTTGTTGATACTTCTTGACAACATGGTGTAGCATTTGCTGCTATATCACACGCAACAAAATTATTATATATACAAGGGTATGTACCAGGAGTATAACATGGTATACAGTAACAAGGTGGGATTGGACACTGACAGATGCCACCCACACTATTCCAACTTTCTGAATTGTTGTTTGACTGTGATACCATAGTACTTAGAACTTGAGCCCTACTCATACCATAAGTGAAAACAGCAGGAGTAATAGAATTAAGAAAATTTATCCAAGCTTCCCAATTATTAGCTGTACCACCAACATATAAAACATTGAGAGAATTACTAAAAATGGCAGATGTGGTCTGAAACCCATTACCATTAACGCTTGGACATTGTATACCAGTGACTGGAGATGAATTTTCCCAATAGAAGTTTATGAAAGGTTCATTAAGTGGAACAAGTCCATTTATTGCGTCATCTATAAGATAATCTGTTGCCGAACTAACATTCCAAGGTCCTCCTATTGGTTTATTTGTTTTCGTCTCACATGAAGAACCTGGTTCCGTAATAAGTGGTTGTGGTGGTGTAACACATTCATACCATACCGTGGTTGTAGTTGATACTGGTGTGTAAGTAGTTGTAGTGGTTGTGGGTGGTATTACAGTAGTTGTTGTTGTAGTAGCTGGTCCTGTAGTAGTAGTGGTACAAATTTGACTATATACTATACATTGTAAACAATTGTTTCCTGTAGGACTTGTAAAGTCATTAATAACTGATGCAGCACTGGATGTACCTATCATACCAGATGCATTTGCAATATATTCCCAACATCCGGTAATATTACCATTACTCGTTGTAAGTGTACCGTATATAACATCACCGAATATATAATTTGATTGGAAGAAAGCTAACCCTCCACCAACTAGAACATATTCGTCATGTGGAGCACAACAATTTTTAACCCCTTCTGTTCCAATCGGTACTGTTGTAGTTGTGGTTACTGATGGACAACATGGATTTGCTGTGGATTGAAGAATATTACTTAAACCAGTACAACCTAATGTATTTATTAACCCAGCTGATGTTAGGTCTGCTTGGGTTTCTACCATGTTAGCAAAAGGTAGGCCTGGGTTTGGATTACAAAGTGGTTTCCAACATTCATTTTGTATTACATTACCACCAACTAATAATGTTGGTATTTGGAAAGCGTAATCAAGTCCAAATACAGTATTACACTGTATCGCATTAAGGAATGTTAGTAAATTACCAGTAGCGTTATATTGTACTGGTGGTCCCGCTCCAACACAACAACTTTCTATTCCACATGTAGGACAAGTAACCCCTATAGTAGTTGTGGTAGTTGAACAACAATTATGACATGTTGTTGTGGTAGTTGTGATAGGCATTATTGTTGTAGTACTAGTAGTAGTAGGAGGTCTCGTAGTAGTTGTGGTTATAGGTTGTATACCAGTAGTAGTTGTCGTGGTAGGCATTACGATAACCGGACACAGTTGACAATCATTCCCCGGAACACTACCGAGTAACCCCCTTGTTGGTGGTGTTCCAAAAGTGTTCCCACAGGCCCCACCAGGGTATCCTGCATGCCAATCTCCACTAGCTGGATTATTACTTACATCAATATCATAACTGGTTGGCCTGGCTTGAACCCCTTCATAGTACATACATGTACCATCAGATAATTGTACCACATCACCTATAGTTATAGGTCCTAAAGCAGCAATTAATTGGTCTTGGAATGCCTGGACGTTTGTGACAGTACGTGGTAAAAAACATGAACCTAACATAGGTACTACTGGTACTGGATTAAAAGCGATTGAAGCATCACAATAACGCCAAGAATGGTGGTAAGCAAAAACGGATGGGTCAATCTCACATGTACTACAATCACCATATGGTTCAACATAATAACCAGAGTTTTGTAATGAGTTACCACCAAGATATTCAATATAAAATGTTTCCGGTGTAGTACTTGTACCTAGATATTCATAACATGTATATGTAGCGGGGTAAAAGTTGTCATATAACCTAATAAAAGTTCCTGGTACTAATGTAAAACCAGCAGATTGGTTATAATAAAAGTTAACAAAATGTTGATTATTAGTTGGGTTGTTTCCAGGGACTGACCCCCCACCTAAAAAACCAATATTAGCATCAAAAGGGGTGGGTATGGTAAATGGTACACTAGAAAAACAAGCTCTATATTTGTGGTAAAGTGTTACTGCCATAATTTATCTTTTAGTAATAAATACCAATCATAACAATTAACAATCACAACATGTTGTAGTAGTTGTTACTGGACAACATGGTATTCTTAACGTTGGGTCTTGATTCTGATTAGGTAACCATAACTGGAGTCCTTGACAGTTCTTATCCTGTTGTGGTTGTAGTAAAACCGACCCGGTAACAGTAAGTCCCACTGGGTTGTTTATTACTCTTGCACATACAGGGTCACCATTAAGAACAAATAAGTGTGCGGTACCTAAAGTTAAAGCAAGTATATCAGTAGCTAATGTTCCTGTTACTACGTATTGTACAAATAAACCAGTAACTGGGTCTGGACAACATGATTCTAAACCAAGACCATCTCGTCTCATAGTTGTAGTGGTTGTTGTTGGACAACATCCATCTGACTGTCCATTTGCATAACAAGCATCACACTGCGGAACTGGACCTTGCCAAACAGGGAACGAAAACACTCCGGTAATTTGGGGTGGTACTGCCAGTGGCAAACAATTATTACATTTATGGAAACAACAAGCCATACCATCAAACTGAGTTCCACCACCAATAGCCACTAATTTAAATGTATCACCATTGTTTAGACTTCCAACACTCATAAGAGCACCCGCATTACCTACTAATTCATAATTTTCACCAGTACAACAATGTTGTATTATTAAAATGTCTGGTTGTGTGGTAGTTGTGGTAGTTGCTGGTTCACAACATGTAAAGTTTAAAGAAGCGTCTAAGTGATAACAATCTTGATGTATAGTTGTTGGGGTTACGAAAGTTGACACTACTAAACCACTAGGGTTACTTATAATTCTATAACACCCATTCACATCACCCACACCTGGAACTACAAATGTAATTTGGAATGCTTGACCTATTGTTAAACCGTTAAGGTACGTCTCAAATGCCCCTGCAGCTACATATTGTTCGAATAAACCGGTACCCGGGTCTGGACAACAAGCCTCAATACCTATTGTCCCTGGACTTGTAGTTGTAGTAGTACAAACAGCAAGTTCATTGTAAGTAGTACATATTTCACAAGGGTCTTGGTAAGTTTGTTGGTCATAGGTAGTTGTTGGCATGATAGAAACCGATACAAGTGGTGGGGTAGGATTTGCAATATATTCCCAACATCCCAGCTGAAGTGAAAATGGTGCTGTAACAACAGTTCCATATACAACATCACCAATATTTAAATTACTTTGTAACCAACTTAATATAACACCTGTAGCTAAATATTCATCATAAGGTGGGCAACAACCTTTAACACCAAATGTTGGACCTACCGTTGTAGTAGTTGTTGTATGTGGTGGTATAGTTGTTGTGGTCGTTACTGGACAACATAAAGAATAATTTGTGGCTGTGTTTAAAGCTGCACACGATGAAGACACGAAAGAAGGTGAACTCATATTAGTTTGTACTATACCAACTGGATTATTTATTATCTCCCAACACCCTGTATTATCGGATGGAATTATGGTACCCCAAAACGCATCACCCACATTCATTCCAGCTAAAGTCGTATAAAGTGCCCCTGCCGCTACATATTGGAAGGTAGGGTCACAACAATCCTGTAAACCTAATGGTCCCATTGATGTTGTAGTCGTAGTTACTGGTCCTGTAGTTGTAGTAGTTGTAGCCTGAACCGTAGTTGTAGTAGTTGTTGGGTCACAAGTACACGGGTTGTATATATTCTCACATATTAAACATCCATAATCATCGGTAGTCCAAAGATTATCTATATCATTTAAACTTAACATAGGTGCACAATCTACTGGTGGGTAGGTATGGATATCTTCATCAACAATACTAAGACACATATTCGCACACTCTGTATGTATAGTGTTAATCGGTATTATCGACATACCTGTGGTACCACTAACTAATGTAGGTATATCATAAACAGTATTGAACATTGCTTGATTTTTATTACAACATAATTGTTCACCCCAATAAGGGTTACTCGGGTCATAACAACATGTTAATAAACCATATGTAGTACAACAACCAGTATGACTTGTACCAGAATAATTGTAACATGGATTTGTTTCATCAACATTACGAGGATTTACTGATACAGGCCCCACAGTATTATCTATATATTCCCACACGGTTTGACCTAAATCCCATGATGGGTAATATGGTGGAGGTGGGGGTGGTAATGGCATATTAGTAATAGTTGATGCTGTCGCAATCTGATATTGGAGATAATCTCCTTGACACGAAGGAGTATCACACCATTGGAGTACCCATGATGTAATTTCCCATGGTGGACCTTGATATTGGAACGGCCATATTTGGTAGTATCCTAGTTCTGGACAATTATTTTGGTTTAGGTATTTCCAACTAACTTGTGTACCACCTGGTGCTTGAGTGGTGATTTCTTCAAAACAATACGTACCGTCAGCTGATGTTAAACAAACATCATCTAAGTCACTTGTAGTTTGTCCAGTATAATATATTTCTAAATGTGAAATACCAGATAAACATATACAGTTCTCACATCTCTGAGTTGTAGTTGTCGTTGTTGGGTCACAAGGGTAAGCCGTTCCTCCTGTCCATATTAAAGTTGTGTCTGTACATCCTGAACATTTACAAGGTGGGTCCCCTACTGTTACCGTATCATCACACCAGAAACTATATTGGAATCCTGCCGGAACAAAAACTGGTGCTCCTGCTTGGGGAGGCACAACAACATAACAATCTGTTACCCCGTTAATTGTACCATAAAGTCCTTGGCCTTCTAGTATATCTGTTTGGTCCATCGGGTAACTTGTTACGGTATTACAATCAGCAGTTAATGTAAATATGTAATCTTCACAACATGCAGAAAGTGATAAAGGTCTACACGTTTGGGTAGTGGTTGTGGTACAAGGAATTTCACATGCATTACAACTATATAACGGTATAGGTGGATAATTTAAACTAATTACTGGACCTATTTCTAAATCTATAGTTTCCCAACATTCATTCGTAAGTGTATCATAAAAAGCATTATAAGTACTTAAAGCTGAAGCTGGGTTATTCGAATCACCACACCATCTAGCGAATACAAGTGTAGTGTCTGTTGTACAACAAGCCGATATCCCTTGACATGTAGTCGTTGTGGTTGTAGTACCGTATGCTGCTGTAGTAGTTGTAGTAGTAGGTGACCATGATGTGGTAGTTGTTGTAGCTGGAGGTACAGTTGTTGTAGTACAAACAATATTATGTACGTCTAAACAACCAACTTTACCAGAACTACATGTATCGTAGAATAGAGTTGGTACCGCAGATATATTATAAAGGTCTGGTCCTGGTATAGCTATTCTTTCCCAACACATATTAGTTACCGTATCATAGAATACAACCCCGAATGGTATAAAACTTATATCTGTTTTAGTGCACCCAGAACAATATCTTCCTGTTGATGTGAATTTTCTAACTGGTCGGACATATTTTGGACTACCTTGTATAACATTATTATTAATATCTGGATATGGTATAAGTGACTTACTATGTAAGTTAGGTGCAAATAATTCTGGGAAAATAGAATCTTTACCCGAACATGGATTTCCAGTTGGGTAATTAGGTCCATCCGATATACCTAAAGCTAAATACATGTTATTAAATCCGTTAAACATTGGGAAGTATTCTACCCTACTAGCATCACATTCACTAGAAGTCCAGTAATACCCACCTTCCGCAAAATTATATGTAGAGTAAAAAGTTTCGTTTGGTGGACCAGCGACTAATGGGTTTGCCAAACCTAATGTTTGTCCACCTGTAGCTCCTACCAGATTATTATACATTTCATTCATCTCTTTAATGGTAGGTAAATACCAATCTGAATACCCACTATAGGAGAATGTAGAACATATATGTGCCGCACTATGAAGAGTTATATTCGAAGCATCTAGATTACTACCAGGGTTTGGCCATTCATTAGTACCTATATATTTTTTTGTACAATCTAAAGTAGATGCCAAATCCCCTTCACCAGGTATTGTCACACAATCATATGTAAATGGTACTGTATAACCACTACAAGGATTAGTCTGAATCCAATTAACATCTGTAGTACATGAAGGACAACATGGATACCCGTAAGTGTTAGGTGTACATGCGTTATTTATTCTTAATGTGTTTTCTTTACCACCAAATAATTCTCTAGATGTACCACTTACAGGAAGATTCATACATCCCCACATTGTATAAGTGTGAGCTGAATCAATTGCATTTGCTGCTATTATATTTTGTGGTAAATTATAATTTGATACGTTTATATCGTATGGGGCCATTTCTAAATAGTTCCCATCACCATCATGATAGAATACTACACCACCCCCAGGTCCTGTAGACCCAATCGTAAAAGTCTCTCCTGTTATACAACAACAAGGTTTAATACCATAACATTCTGCTGGACGAGTAGTGGTAGTTGTAGTTGGTCTATTCGTTGTTGTAGTTGTTGTTTTTGGTGGGTCCCAGATTGTTGTGGTTGTTGTTACACACCCACTAACTATGCCGTGAGTTATTTCACAACACTCACAATCTTCATAAGGACCAGTTACTGGTGTATTAACATTATAATTTGTTGGTCCTGGATATGCTATTCTTTCATAACAAGTACCAGATAAGGTATCAAACCATGTACTACCTATTGGTATTGTAGATAAATCGGTAGTTGTGTATCCAGAACAAGTTTCGTAATTATATGACCTAATAGGTCTTAACCACTGCCCAGAACCATTATTTTCAAAATCTGTGGTAGACTTCGGCAGAGAACCCATCTGTGTGTACCACGGTATATATCCCGCAACAGGATGTCCAATATTAATTGTATTTAAATGTGGGTTATTAGGGTCTTCACTAGATGTAATCCAATTACCGTATACCCCATTGCCAACACCGGTACCATTAATTAAATCATCATATCCTACCGTTGGGTCTATGTCAGCTATATTATATAATGGAGATGTTATAGATTGACCTGGACCAACATTAAACCATAATTTTATCCATTCACCATAACTTGGAGCAAACCAATCATTATATTGTATTCCAC
>TARA_R110002012_G_scaffold320237_1_pt1 | contig 66606 bp, 69 predicted proteins | sample TARA_R110002012 | Tara Oceans TARA_R110002012 (sample SAMEA4396515) | marine metagenome | biome: Westerlies Biome; feature: [DCM] deep chlorophyll maximum layer (ENVO:01000326); material: water (ENVO:00002006), including particulate matter (ENVO:01000060) such as... | depth 40 m
GACATCGACATCAGCGGCCCCGAATTCAACTTTGTACGCTCAATCCGTGTTTATGATGTCCGATATGCACGCCAAAACGAGTCCGGCCGCGATGGAGACTGCAACCGATCTGCTACCATTTACCTCGGCACCTATGGAACCCAAGGCGCTTTTTCATGGGCTCGATCTGCTCCAGCAGCTCTACCCGAGGCACATACTGGACTTGAACGATGGGGATATAATTGTCCGAGTATTTACCATCGATCGGTCTTCGTTGATTGGCGTGATTACGAAGGAAATTACGGCTTCGAACAGGTCAATTATTGACGGAGCGTAAGGTTTATTATGTAAAATATGATCGATTGTCATGCCCGTCATTCGTTCTAAAAGAATTAGACCTTTGCGTATTCCTGACTTATGTCAAGAAATTCCCGTCTCCTAGGTTCGATTTTTTTGGTCAGAGCCTTTGATAAAAATCAGCTCTCCTCCTCTAAGGGCAGCGTATCCTTAACAAATTGGGTGTCGCGTAGTGTCTGACGTCAGCTCTTATGGGTCCAAATAGCGTTATTTGATAAGAGAGTGTTCTTGGCTCATCGTAACCACTGAGGAGTGGAAGACGAGACAGACAACTGGAACCCGCAAAAGTCCTGGCGAGAAGACCGTCAAAGATATCAAACGCGCCACGCGCAAACATTACTCATCCGAAGAGAAGATCAGGATCGTTTTGGACGGCCTACGCTGTTTAGGGAAAGCAAACATATGCAATAGTTTCATATTGCCAGTGTCCGGTGCGCTGCAATTGAAAACCTCCGTGGCCCATGATATACGGCCCATCGCTTCCGCAAGAGGTGCATAATCAAGAGTGCTGAGGCCGTGCCCGTGCTCCTCTTCATTGAGTGTGGGCAGGAACAGGTTCCACAATCCTTCTGATTTGGCGAGTGCTTTGAGGTCAGCCATAAAGGACACGGGGAAACTGCCCGCTTTGACTTCATTATGCCATAAAGTGTTACGAGGAACGAAATATGTATCCATGAAGTCCTGGATGCGTCCCAGATATAATGCGCTCTGTTCTGAAAGTGAAAATTCCATTGGAAGCGATCCTCTCCTGATCGGCCTGCAAGCCGCCTCACCTAATCTGACAGAAGCCTAGCGAATTCGTTCGTTTCATAATTGCGCTACCGCAAATAAGGGCCACGATGGCGTGCTCGCTTTTCGGCGCGTTCAAAGGGGTGCAAGTTGGGGCAGCGAGAGGACTCACGCCTAGAATTCTCGGCATCCAAATTTGTCTGAACGACACTGCGCTCAGCTCAAGGAAAAAGTCTTTTTGTAGTCCAAGCTCCTCGCTCGCCATCTCGCTCAAACACCACGCGTTCGTGTAAGCGAAACGGTTTGTCCATCCAAAACTCAATTTGGTTTGGAACAATCCGGAAGCCGCTCCAATGATCCGGACGAGGGATTTTACCAACTCCAAAACTAACCGTCTGAGCAAGTACCGCTTTCTCAAGTTCATAGCGATTCTGCATTGGCTGCGATTGCTTACTTGCCCACGCTCCAATCTTACTCGCTCTGGCACGCGTCCCGAAATATGCATCAGCTTCTTGCTTGGAAACTGGCACCACTTTTCCGCGAAACCTCACTTGTCGGCGGAGAGACTTCCAGTGCAGCACCGCAGCTGCCTGACTGTTGGAACCCAATTCCTGGCCCTTTTGTGACTCAGTGTTCGTGTAAAAAACAAATCCCTTTGCGTCAAAATCTTTCAGCAAAACCATCCGAACGTTTGGTAGATTGGCTGAATCCGAAGTTGCGATTGCCATGGCGTTGGGATCATTAATTTCATGCGCTCGGGCTAAATCCATCCATTCCTCAAACAAAGAGATCGGGTTTTTGTCACCCTTGGAACCGTGCATTCTCGTGAACGCATCATTTTGATCGCTTTCACCAATCTCCATTGGTTTCCCTTCCGAAAAACATGGCGCCTACTACGAACTGCAAAAAGTTGAACAAGTAGAATTACCGCAAAATTGTCGGTCATGAACGGCCGCCAACTCAATGATCTTGCTGAATTTCCTTCCTAAGATTGGATCATCCTACGCAGTCGCGCTGCATTCCAGCAGAAATCAGGCGGAAGTGACGGCGTTTTTGCAGTAGATGACCATGCCGCACACGCACCCGCGTGCGGGCATCCTAAACATGCCATAATAGCTGACCTCAAATTGTTGCCACCACATTGTCTATTATTCAGCCCGTCGATTGCGCCTGTTATATAAAGCATCTGCTTCATCAGATCGAGACGTTCACCACGTGTCGTGAAGAACTCTTCAAGTCGTTTGTAGAAAGTCATTTCCAATTCTCCTCGGTTTGTCCGATTGATTTCATTTGCAGGATCGTATCGCGGTTCGGGCAAAAATCAGGCGGCGGAGTGCGCTTTACAGCATTGTCCAACCAACGGACGCAGTCGTCCCCGCTCTTGCATTCATGGAAGTTGATAGCGCTGTTTCGGACCTTATCTTCAACGCCTTAAGGAATTCGCCGTGTTGTCACCTCCACCCCGGCAATACTCAGCATTCTTCTACGAAGCTTCAGGCGTTCTTCAAAGGCCCCAATCGTTGTTTCAGAATATTTTTGCCATGATGCTAAGCGCCTCCAACCGTGTTTCACGTACCTACTACTCTAGCGCAAGAAAAAGACTTGTGTTTACACTTCCCCCAAACCGTCAAAACTAAATGATCGTAGTCCGCATCTGCTAAAACAAGCGTCCGTCAGCCCGCAAACAAATCACAGATCCAATTCACCCTCTTTGAGTTTTGCCGTTACGTCTATTGTTTAAGACAGTGGTGGCCATGATCAACGCTGTACTAGCGCTCTATTATGCTGTCGCCTGATGCGATCCCTCAGACCGGCGACATATTTTGGTAGGCTTCCGCATTCGGACAACGGGAAGTATCAAAATCGATACCTAAAGCCATTGCAGTCTAACTTGCCCTGACAAATTGACCGCGGCCACAGGTCTCAGCCAACGCCAAAGCTAACCCGCGGTTTGCGTTGATCATTGCGGGGTCACATCAAACTGTGCGCCAAGCGATTGCATGCGAGCCCGAGTACCAGCCGCACCTGATACTAGTCGTTGGTATGAGGCTCGATTCAGGCTGATAACGGAGATTTCAAAGCCCTTCGGCGACCCCTCCAAGCGGCTGAACAAGCCTTTAACGAGAGCAGTCATGAACAAGGTATATCCCTCCCCCTCTTCACCAGATAACCAGAGTGAGCCAAATTACACCTTGACCTAGATCAATTTAGCGTGGCCTCGTTGGCCACTTGAATACCCCCGGTACGTTTTCCCGCCAATGAAACACCTGCGCGGATCAGCGCAAGTTCGCGCGCATCGCAACTGCCACGATGGCCAACCAGACGCCAGACCGCAGGACCATCGCACCAACTGTGCGCATTTCATAAGCGCCACCGCGAACCACATGTATGCCGAAAGCTACGAGGATGAAAAGCGTAGCTATCAAGAGAGCGGCGGACAGCAAAAGCCCCCAATGCCGGTGCAAGATCAGTCCAAGCGCGGCCGCAACGTACACAAAACCGGCGAGAAAATTGAACCACAGCACGAAGGGCACTGCGTTGCCAACCGCAGCTTCGGCCTCCGCACCTCCAAACAGCGCGCGCCCCCCTGAAAAAATGGTCAGCATCCCGAACAGCAAGGCAACGATTGCAGCGATTGTGAGATTTCGATTCTTCATGGCTTTCTACATCCTTCGATATGTCAGGGTTGATTGCTCAGCCCGTCATCGTTCATGTCAGCATCACGTAGGAGCCAGGCGCATCGGCAATAGCAGTATAACCTGCCTTGGCATTTCCCATGGACGGTCTGGCGACGGGGGTTCCCGAGCGCTCGTTCAGCCATGCGACCCAAGCCTCCCACCAAGATCCGTCTTTCGCGTACGTGGATTCTATCCAGGTGTTTGAATCCATATGGAGGTCTGCCGCTTCGTGCGTCCGAAGCCTAAAGGAACGCCGAGGATGACCGGGCTCCGAGATGATCCCGGCATTGTGCCCACCACTTGTTAGCAGAAATGTGACCTGAGTGTCCGCAAGCGTCTCAATCTTGAAGACAGATTGCCATGGTGCGACGTGATCCTTTACTGTGCCCACCGCAAAGATCGGAACACGAATATCGGAGATAGCGACCGGTCTGCCGTCGACATCAAAACGGCCCCCGGCAAGATCATTGTTCAAATACAGCCGGTGCAAGTATTCCGAATGCATGGCGTAAGGCATGCGTGTTCCGTCGGCGTTCCATGCCATGAGATCACTGATCGGTCGCGCCTCGCCCTCCAGGTATTCGCGGGTCATGCGTGACCAAATCAGATCATTTGAACGTAGCATTTGAAACGCACCGGCCATTTCGCCAGTATCAAGATATCCTTGTTTCCACATGACACTGTCAAGAAAGGACAACTGACTTTCGTTGATGAATAGTTGAAGCTCGCCGGGTTCGGAAAAATCGGTTTGGCTTGCCATCAGCGTCATCGAGGCGAACGGATCGTTGTCACTACGGGCAAGTGCCGCTGCTGCGATGCTGAGCAATGTGCCACCCAGACAATAGCCTGCCGCGTGGATTTTTTGGTCCGGAACAATTGCATTGATCGCCTCGACTGCCGCCAAAACCCCAAGCTCGCGGTAGTCATTCATGGTGAGATCACGGTCGTCCGCGTCCGGGTTCTTCCATGAGATCATGAAGACGGTATACCCCTGCCCCACCAAATACCGCACCAGCGAATTTTCGGGCGACAGGTCAAGGATGTAGTATTTCATGATCCATGCAGGGACGACCAGAATTGGTTCTGGTCGGACGGTTCCTGTCGTCGGCGCATATTGGATGAGCTCTATCAAACTGTTGCGAAACACTACCTTGCCCGGAGTCACGGCAACGTCGCGGCCGGGCTTAAAGACCTCGACGCCCGCAGGCGGCGCATCGGCCAATACGCGTTGCGAATCTTCCATAAGCCGTGCAAATCCTCGCAGCAGATTCTGGCCGCTCTCGGCCTGTGTCTTTTTCAGAATCTCTGGGTTTGTGAACAGGAAATTCGAGGGCGAGAAGACATCAAGGATCTGACGTGTCAGAAATTGCAACTCGCGCTCGTGCTGCTGGGTCACGCCCGGTACGCCAGTGACGGCGTTGTGCCACCATTGCTGGTTCAACAAAAACCCCTGATAGAGCAAGCTAAATGGTTTCTGCTGCCATGCGGCGTCCTTAAATCTGCCATCTTGTACCAATGGCTCGATGCAGGGTTCTGCTTCATTGTTCGAGTTCGCACAGGCTATGACGTAGTTGGCAAACTGCTGCGCCTTATCAACCGCTTTTTCTGCAAGCTGCACGCGCTTGCCGGGTGCAGCAGTGATATGTGTATACCAGTCGAAATAGGCCCCCATGAGTGCTGCTGGTGAGAGGCCGTGTGTAAATCGTGCCAATGAAGCATGCGATGCGTGGTCAAGAGCCTCGGTGACAGTGGAAATTGCGGCGGGCACTCTGTCACTGACGCTTGCCGAAGGCTGTCCTTCAGAGAGAGCCGCAGATTTCCGAGGGGGAATGCCGGCAGCTTTTGCGGACGATTCCGGCTTAGGGGTACTGGCTGAAGCCTTTCGAGTATCTTTCGATACGATACGAAGTCTGGCCCCCTGATCTATGGGCTGTTCAGCCATGGCTCTCACCTCCTTGCGCTCTGCAATCGTGGAAACTCATATTCAACCAAACCGTTAGACGATTGCGATATGTCAGTTCAGATCGCATGGCTTGCGGTTTTCATGCGACTCGCATAAAAGATAGTAATTAGTTACTACTTTTATGCAAGGGAAGATGAACAATGCGCTCGTCGTCGCAATCATACACAGCAAGGTTCGCCATATTGTCAGGTAAAGCCAATATTATAGCGGGATTTTTGTTTCTTGCGCTCGCGATCCCGCGGCTGGAGGCACCAAAATGACAACACTCACTCGGCAAAAGAATCTTCCTGCGAAGGAACGTCGCAATGTTACTATTGAGGCCGTGATCGAGCTTGCAGCCACGACCAATCCCAGCGAAATCACCACAGCCGCCATCGCCAAACATATGCATCTGACGCAGGGTGCCCTGTTCCGCCACTTCCCGAACAAGGATGCGATTTGGCAGGCCGTGATGAAATGGGTGGCCGAGCGCCTAATGGACCGGATTGACGCCGCCGCCGAGGGCATCACATCACCTGTGGACGCGATGCAATCGATGTTCCTCGCACACGTCGCATTCGTTTCCGAGCATCCGGGCGCGCCCAAAATGCTATTCGGTGAGCTTCAAGGCGCCGAGAACACACCCGCCAAACGGTTGGCCAAAGCCATGATGCAACAGTATGCACAGCGACTGGAGCGCCTCATTGAGGCGGGCAAAGCCAAGGGCGAGTTACTCTCAGATTTGGACGAGGAGGCTGCGGCTACTCTGTTTGTCGGGACCATCCAGGGACTGGTGATGCAATCGTTAATGTCGGGCGACATGGCACGGATCCGCGCCGATGCGCCAAGAGTTTTTGCGATCTACCGGCGCGGTATCATCAATTCACATACCGCCGAAGATGAAAGGTGAGAGCCAAGCCTGCCTTCGTTGATTTCCATCAAGACCACCCACCGGTCGTGACGCAATATGATACAAAAGGAGCGCCTTAGCCATGTCACGAAAATTGTCCATCGTTCTTGTACTCGCGGTGCTTGTCGCGTTTCTAGGCTACGCAGCCTGGAAGGTGCTTTTTGCACCGAGTGATCTGCCGCCTGCAGGGTTTGCCCGCGGTAATGGCCGGATCGAGGCAGATCTGATCGACATCTCGACGCGCCTGACCGGACGTGTCGCGGAAATCGCGATGCGCGAGGGCGATCTGGTGGAGTCCGGCGACCTGCTTGCCGTCATGGATACGAACGAGTTGGAGGCGCAGCGAATGCGGGCCCAAGCCGCCGTGGCAAGTGCGCAAGCTGCCGTAACGGTCGCCGAGGCGGGTGTGACGCAAGCCGAGGCTAAACTCGCCCTGTCACAGAGCGAATTGGCCCGGACCGAGACGCTGAGCGCGCGCGGCGTGGTGTCGCTTGAGGAGTTGGATATCAAACGCACCGAGGCGCAACTGGCCGAAGCGGGTCTTGTTGCAGCACGCGCAAGTGTTATCGCGAAACAACGCGCCGTAGACGCCGAAAACGCTGCCCTTCGCGAAATTGAGGCACGGATCGCCGATAGCACGCTTTACGCACCGGCGGGGGGGCGTGTCCTCTACCGGCTGGCGCAGCCCGGAGAGGTTCTCGGCAGCGGTGGCAAGGTGCTGACACTCGTCAGCCTTGGCGAGGTCTACATGGAGTTCTTTTTGCCCGCCAGCGCCGCGCCACGGGTGCGACTGGGCGACGAGGCGCGGATCGTCGTAGATATCAGACCCGATGTCGCGATCCCTGCCGTTGTCAGTTTTGTAGCACCCCAAGCGCAGTTCACGCCAAAGCAAGTTGAAACGATCGAAGAACGCGAAAGCCTGATGTTCCGCATTCGCGTTCGAATACCATCCGAAATGGTTTCTGCGCGGCTTTCCCAGATCAAGACCGGCGTTCGCGGCGTGGCTTGGGTGCGGCTGGCGGGACAGAATGGCGAGGTACCAGATTGGCCAGAGGGTTTGACACCCCCTGTTGCCACCGAACTGCCTGTTCCGCTTGACGGTACCGAATCCGACGACGGTGCTGCGGCCTCGCAATGAATGATGCCGCTGACATTCTCGATACCAAAAACCCGCCGGTGGCGCGTCTGGATCAGGTAAGCCACAGCTATGGCAAGGTTCTTGCGTTGAACGACGCCACGCTTGATTTGCCTTCCGGACAGATGATCGGACTGATCGGACCGGACGGTGTCGGTAAATCGACGTTGATGGCCCTCGTCGCAGGGGCCAAGAAGTTGCAGGCAGGGCAGGTCCAAACGCTCGGGGGCGATATGGCCTCTGCGCGTCATCGGGCTAATGCGGGGCGGCGGATCGCCTTCATGCCGCAGGGGCTAGGTCGCAATCTCTATCACGATCTTAGCCTGCAAGAGAACCTGGATTTTTTCGGCAAGCTTTTCGGGTTAAACCGTGCCGAGCGTGCGGCTCGCATCTTGCGTCTGACCCGTGCGACCGGGCTTAGCGCGTTCATGGACAGGCCTGCTGGCAAATTGTCAGGCGGGATGAAGCAGAAACTGGGGCTTTGCGCAGCGTTGATCCATGATCCGGACTTTTTGCTTCTGGACGAGCCTACAACGGGAGTTGATCCACTGTCGCGGCGTCAGTTCTGGGACTTGATCGACACCATCCGTGCCGATCGCCCGCAAATGAGCGTGCTGGTGTCCACCGCCTATATGGAAGAGGCTGCGCGTTTCGGCCATCTGGTCGCGATGGACGATGGGCGCGTGTTGGCGACCGGTAGCCCGGCTGACCTTATGGAGCGGACTAAAATGGCCACTGTTGAGGCGGCTTATGTTGCGCTTTTGGGCAATGGCAGTACGGAGACTCGGGCCCCCGAGAAACAAGTCGTTAAACCCGATGGCAAACAAGGGCCGGCCGCCATTCGTGCCGAAAGCCTGACCAAGCGGTTCGGCGATTTCACCGCCGTCGATGCGGTCAGTTTCGAGATCGCGCGTGGCGAGATTTTCGGCTTTCTTGGCTCGAACGGCTGCGGCAAGACAACGACAATGAAAATGCTGACCGGGCTGACACCTGCAACCGAGGGTGAGGCGTGGATATTCGGCAAGCCGGTAGATGCACAAAACCTCGACGCCCGGCGGCGCGTTGGTTTCATGTCACAATCCTTCTCGCTTTATGGCGAGTTGACGGTGCGGGAAAACCTGTTGCTGCATGCGCGGTTGTTTCATCTGGGTCGCGTGCTGACAGCGGAACGGATGGCGGAACTGGTGCCGCGCTTTGGTCTTGAGCCCTATCTTGATCAGGGTGCAGCATCACTGCCGCTCGGAGTGCGCCAGCGTCTGTCACTTGCAGTCGCGGTGATCCACGCGCCCGATATCCTAATTCTGGACGAGCCGACCTCGGGGGTCGATCCGCAGGCGCGCGATGCGTTTTGGGATATGTTGCTGGAGCTGGCGCGGCGCGACGGGGTGACGATCTTTATCTCGACCCACTTCATGGACGAAGGCATGCGCTGCGACCGAATTTCGCTGATGCATGCGGGCAAGGTGCTGGTTTCGGATGAGCCAAAGGCGTTGATTGCAGCCCGCGGAGTTGAGACGCTTGAAGACGCCTTTATCGCCTATATGATCGACGCAATGCCAACAGAGGTGCCGGTGGACGAAGGGTTGCTGACGGGCACTGACGCGCCTGAGGCGGCCTCGACAGCGCCACGCTTCAGCCTGCAAAGACTTCTGGCCTTCACCACACGCGAAGCAATGCAGGTGCGCCGTGATCCGGTTCGTCTGGTATTTTCCTTTGTCGGTAGTGCACTTCTGTTGCTCATTATGTCTTTCGGCATCTCACAAGAGGTCCGCAACATCCCCTTCGCGGCCTTCGATCAGGACCAAACCCCTGAAAGCCGCGCTTATCTTTCCGGATTCGAGGACGCGGCGTGGTTCTTGCAAGCGCCGCCTATCTCGGATGCAAACGCGTTAGAACGCAGAATGGCGAGCGGTGAGTTGGCCCTGGCGTTGCAAATTCCACCCGGTTTTGGCAAGTCTGTGCGGCGCGGTGAAAGCTCGGAAATCGCCGGGCTGATCGACGGTTCTGACACAAATCGGGCTGGTACAGTAGAAAGCTACGTCGATGGCGCGCATAGCCACGTCCTGACCTCGGGCGCAGGCGCTGCTTTGGCACTTGCGGATCTGCCCGGTGTGGTTCCCCCGGTCCAGATGATCCCGCGTTTTCACTATAACCCGGCGATGGAAAGCCTGCCCGCCATCGGTCCGTCGATCCCCCCGCTTTTGTTGTTGCTGTTCCCTGCGATCCTTATGGCGGTCAGCGTGGCTCGCGAGAAAGAGATCGGCACGATCACAAACTTCTACGTCACCCCCACCAGTCGCGCCGAATTTTTGATTGGCAAACAGCTGGTCTACATTGGCATAACACTGTTGAACTTCGTGATCCTGACGGCGCTCGTGGTCACGGTGTTGGGCGTACCGCTCAAGGGTGATCCGGTGGCGCTGGTGTTGGGCGCATCGCTTTATGCGGTGGCGGCAACGGGCTATGGCCTAGTCGTGTCGATGCTAACGAAAACGCAGGTCACAGCCGTTTTCGCGGCGGCAATCCTGTCGGTTATGCCGACCCTGCAATTTTCCGGCATGATCACGCCAGTGTCGTCACTGGAAGGTGCCGCACGGATCATGGGCACATTCTGGCCGACTACCTGGTATATGGGCATTAGCGTCGGCACCTTCACCAAGGGGCTGGGCCTGTCCGAGCTTGCGGGCCATCTGCTGCGTCTGGCAGCCTTCGGGCCGATCCTCACGCTGCTGGCCGTGCTGGCCCTGCGCAAGCAGGAGCGCTGATCATGCAACAGCTGACAAACATCTTCTGGCTTGCTGGCAAAGAGCTGAAAAGCGTTCTTGGTGACCCGGTGATGGTCATTTTGATCCTGTGGTCCTTTGTTGTCGCTGTCATGCTTGAAGCAAGCGGTGCTGGCGACACAGTCTATAACGCTGCGATTGCCATTCTTGACGAGGACAACTCCGCGCTGACCCACCAACTGGCCGATGCGCTTGGCCCTCCATGGTTCCAGCCACCGGTGATGATCGCGCCCGATCAGATGGTCACAGAAATGGATGCCGGTCGGATCATGTTTGTGCTCAGCTTTCCACCGGGGTTCGAGGCTGATGTGATGGTGGGCCTTGCGCCTGCGGCCCAGCTGGACGTGGACGCAACGGCAGTCAGTCAAGCGCAACTTGGCACCGACTACATCGGCAATATCCTTACCTCTGAAACCCGCGCCTTTCTGTCTGGCAGCCCCGATGCCCCTGAGCCCGCCTTGCAACTGGAGCTACGGCGCGCCTTTAACCCGAACGGCAACCCGGTTTGGTTCAGGGCCATGTCGTCGTTGCTAAACCAGCTTTCGCTCCTGACCATCGCTCTGACCGGAGCGGCGATGCTCCGCGAGCGCGAGCAAGGCACCATCGAACATTTGATGGTGATGCCGCTCACTCCGTTTGAAATTGCGCTCTCAAAAGTGATTGCCAATGTCGTCGTGGTTCTGGCCGCTTTTACGCTGTCGCTGACCTTTGTTGTCCAAGAGCTGCTGCAAGTCCCCGTGGCGGGATCGGTGCCCCTGCTCTTGGCCGGAACAGCGGTATATCTGACCGCTGCGGCGGCAATCGGCATGTTCCTGGGCACGATGGCGCGCAGCATGGCGCAATTTGCGCTGTTGGTCATCATGGTCATCATTCCCATCATCATGCTGTCAGGCGGCATGGGGGCCATCGAAAGTCAGCCCGATATCGTGCAACGCCTGACAATGGTGCTCCCGTCGCGGCATTTTCTGGCATTCGCCAAAGCTGTCGTGTTTCGAGGGGCCGGAGTCAGTGTAGTCTGGTTCGAATTGTCGCTGATGGCAGGATTGGGCGTCGCGTTTTTTGTGGCAAGCCTTGCGTTGTTTCGCCGCTCAATGAGCTTGTCGGGGTGACTCTCATTGCAATGTCGGCCGCATTTAGACCGTCCGACCACTCTGCATCATATCTCACTGCGAGGAGCGTTTATTCTGAAAGATTGGCACGACATGTTAAAGCAAAAGGAGGGCCGACTGTGACCTTCCTCCAACGCATCAATCTGAGCACAGCAACTCTGGCGATTATCTTTTCGCTGTTCTTTGCGGCAGCTGGGTGCGCACCACGGCCCGGACCGGAGGCACTGTCTCTGGCGCCGCAAGGCGAAACGGCAATCCGGCAAGTGGCCATCACAGTTGCCACAACACGCGCACGGGATGCCAGCACTGGCACCTACACCAATGCCCGCGCCCCCACGCTCAACTTTGAGGCATTCACGATCTCCATCCCACCAACCCATAAGGTCACACAGATCGAATGGCCGACATCAAAGCCCAATACGCAGACCAGTTTTGCCGTGCTGGATCGCACGGTCTTACCGGACCTTTCGTTGAGCAACTACCCGCACCGTTCAGGCCCGGGCACGCCCTCCACTGGCAAGCGGGATATCCTGATCTTTGTTCACGGGTATAATTACACCTTCGCGGAGTCGCTGTTCAGGCTTGCGCAGGTTGCTGCCGACGGAAACTTGGAGGAAGTTCCGATCCTCTTTGCCTGGCCGTCTGCTGGATCTGTGACGGGCTATGTCGCAGACAAGGATGCCGTGGCCTACTCACGGGACGATCTGGTTCACGTATTAAAGGTCGCCTCGGCCGACCCAGCGGTTGGAAGCATCATCCTGTTTGGACACAGCATGGGCGGCTATCTTGTCGCCGAGGCATTGCGACAGCTTAGGCTCAGCGGCCAGGACAAGGTGATTGACCGTTTGGAAAATGTGGTGCTGGCCGCTCCGGATATCGACATAGATTTATTTCGCCGTCAGGTCCAAACCATCGGTGCACTGAACCCACCGATAACCCTGCTCGTCTCACCGGATGACCGGGCACTCAAGCTCTCCGAGCGGCTGTCAGGATCGCGCGGCAGAGTTGGTACAAGAGACGCAAGCGATCCCAGGGTTCAGGCTCTTGCGACGGCCAACGGTATCCGAGTGATCGATATCTCGAAAGTTGAATCTTTAGACGGAAGCAAACACAACAGGTTCGCGGCACTGATGAAGGTGCTCCCGCGCGGGACCAAGGCGACATTCGCTTCGCTTGCGTATGCGGGCTCGTTCATCCTTGAACCAGTAAGCGCCACGCTCGTAGCAACTCGCCAGCAGTAAAGCCGTAGCCCGAACGAGTCCTATTTCAGGGCAAGATTCAACGAATAACGTGCCAGCTTTGCTTCGATCTCTAACTTCACTTGTTATCAGAAAAGTCTTGAGCGGTCCGCCAATGGTACTTATTTGGCGTATTGCCGCCGTGGCAGAGCTTCATTCGCCGCTTTTACAACGGCGAGCGACCGCATTCGACGCACGGAATCTTGACCCCTGTCGAGGCATATGCCGGCAAGACAGAACCAATGAGATTAGCAGCCTGACATGAAACCCTTATCCATCTTAGCAAGGCTGCATACTGGTCGAACATCTAGGACCACCTCTGTACCCGTCTCGTTGGTCAGCGCTTAATCAGCAACGAGAGCCTCTATTTTAACCTCTTTGAATGCCGCCAAACAGACGTCAATATCTGCGCGGGTCTCAAACAAGCAGGCTGTCGTCGAGAGGGCGTCTGCAAGTGCCGCAGACTTGGCGGATATTGTTATCTCTCGCCAAATGTTGCGTACTGGAAGCCCATTCCGTGGATCAAGGATGTGCCCAAGCTCCGCATTTTCATCAAACGTCGTGCCAAGCGGTGCAGAGGTGGCAAGTGCACGTGCAATCAGTGGAACTTCACCACCGGCACCAAGCCTTACAGGCCAGGCCTGGCCATCAGGATGCGTTCCAAGCGCACGAAACTCTCCCGTGTCGATCAGGATGTTCGTCAACCCTTCAGCGCTCAGCATATTCGCCACCCGATCCGCAATATAACCTTGTGCGATCCCGTTGAGGGTCAACGACATGTCTTTTTCTATCTCAATGCGAGAAGAATGGAATTTGACCCGCTCCCAGCCGATCCGTTTCTGTGCTGTTTTCAGTGCATTAACGCTTGGCGCAGTGCCTTGAGCAAAAGCCTCGGCGTAGCAGGACCAAAGCGGCTGGATCGTTGGGTCAAAAGCGCCACCGCTGGCCCGATACACCGAACCGGCAAGCGAAAGACACTCCAGCAATTCAAATGGGGGTATCTGCAATTTTCCGGTTCGGTTCAATCGCATCAGACTACTGTCAGGACGGTATAGGCTAAAGATGCCTTCAAGCCGTGAAATCTCTGCGGCCACGCGTCCGGTGATCGCTTCTGCATCGGGATGGGCAAAACGCAAGGTCGCGCGTGCGCCTAGAGCGACACCCTGCCAAGTATAGACCGGTGCTGCCCTGCTTGTACTCGGGAAGGCTATCGCGGCGGCACTGATGGCGAGGAAACGGCGGCGGGCTGTCATGGTTTCAATCTCCTGATGTGCGCGAAAGGGCGCGCAGGCGTTGTTCAAAATCTGCATCATCGCTGTCACCTTCCAAGGCCACGGGCGCCAGCACAGCATCATCGGGTATCTGCGCCAATCGCATGACCTCTCCGCCGTTCTCAACGGCGAAAGTCGCTGCTTTGGTGGCATCCGAAAAGGGTACAAGTTCCGGTGCACCCATTCCACCGATCACGCGACTGCCGACAACGTAATACGCGCCTTCGGCATCAATCCAGTTGGTGGTTCCCGGAGCGGACCATGTGGCTTCCGGTGCGCCCATGTCATTCACCCAGATCGCCAAAGTTTCATGTGTTTGTTCCGGCAAGCGGATATAGGCCACGACATCGCGCACCTGACTGAAGAACAGCGGCATCTGTGGCAGTCCGCTCAGGTGTGCCTGCGCCTTCGGGCCTTCATGCTCGACCAGGTTCATTTGGCAAAAATGTCCTACCGCTTCGACGGTCAATGGGAGAGGAGAGGTGTCCTGAACCGCCTCCTCCTTGCAGGCCACCAATGACACGAGCGCGATGATACTCAAAAAGCGGATCATGGCTCAACCTTCCTGAACGCCAGCGTGGCCAGGCCGAGGGCGATCACGGGCCAAGCCAGAACCGACACGAGCGATTTCCACAGGGCAATCGAGGCCGCAGCGGCGCCGATGCCCGATGCCGCCGCCGTAGCCTGCGAAGCAGTGAGGTTGAACAGACGAAACGCGTCTGCAGGATTGGCAAGCAGGGCGGCAGGAAAGATCTGTGTGGTGAATGTACCCCCATCATCCGCAACAACGGCCGCCAACAACGCCAGATCATAGAGCACGACCAGTCCGAGCCACAGCCCGATGGCAAGGCCCGCAGCGCCGGAGGCACGCCGGGCCAAGGAGGATAGCCCATAGCCGATCCCCAGAAATGTGGCGCCCAAAAGTGTTGATGTCCAAGTCAGACGCCACAGCGCACCGAAACCGGCAGCCGCTGCGGGATCGCCGGCCACCGCAATGAGAGCGGCCGCGCCGTACCCCGCCACAAGGGCGATAATCAAAATGCCGGTATGCGCCACCAGTTTGCCCGCTAGAACTTCCCAGCGGGCAACAGGATAGGTCAGCAGCAATGGCAGCGTGCCCCGCTCAACCTCGCCCGCGACGGCGTCGAATGACATGAGCAGCGCCACCAAAGGCACCAGATAGACCGAAAGTGAGGTCAGCGAAGCAACCGTGATCGACAAGCGGTCCGCGCCAAGCCCGCCACTGGGGGCGGAGCCCACTGCCGACAGCACAAGCGAGAATACCACCATGAGCACCACGGCGATCAGCACCCAACGGTTGCGCCGCGCGATATGCGCCTCCGTTATGGCGGTGGCGAGAATGCGCGCGATCATTGGCCGTCCCTCCGGCTGAAATGGCCATAGATGTCCTCAAGGCTAGGCGGGATGACGTCGATGTCGGCCACCTTGTCTTTGAGGCCCGCAATTTGCGCGAGGGTTGCAAGCTTGTCCTCTTGGGTGCAGTTCAGATGCAGGGCACTGCCCACGCGGATGGCATTTGGCAGCACCGTGAGAATATCAGCAGTATAGCCGTTAATCGCGGTGATATGCATGCTGACGGGCAATGCCGCCTCGCGCCGCAATTCCGGCAGCGACCCTGTCGCCACCATCTTCCCGCCCGACAGGATCAGCAGGCGGTCCGTGCGCGCCTCAACCTCTGTCAGGGCATGGCTGGACAGCAGGATCGCTGCACCGTCGGCCGCAAGCCCATCCAAAAGCTCATAGAAGTCGCGACGCGAGACGGGATCCAGACCGCTTGTCGGCTCGTCCAGCACCAAAAGGTCGGGATGCCCGATTAAAGCTTGGGCCAGCCCCACACGTTGCCGCATACCTTTGGAATAGGTACCTATCCGCCGCTTGGCCGCTTGGCCCAAACCGACCTTATCGAGCAGCGCCATCGCCCCCGATGTATCTTCACCGCGCAGGCGCAGGTAATAGGTGATCTGCTCCAATCCGGTCAGAGCGGAATGGAAGGTGGCGTTCTCCGGCAGGTACGCGACTTTTGCGCGCGCCGCGGCTCCGCCTGGTGCTTCACCACAGACAGAAATCTCACCGCTGTCCGCAGCTATAAGGCCCAAAATGACCTTCATCAGGGTCGATTTACCCGCACCGTTATGGCCCAGCAATGCGACCCGCTCACCTGCGGCCACGTGCAGTGACACATCCGACAGGGCATTGACCCCGCCAAACGATTTAGTGAGATGAGAGATCGTTAACGTCGAAGTCATCGGGTTCACTTTCATTCCATCGCGCGGCCGCTTCGGCCTCCATGGCGAGGTATCTTGGGGGGATTTCAATATTTGGAGCCAGCATAAGCGGGCTAGAGTCCACAACACCGCCGGGCAGCGTGGCGGGAAAACTGGATTGCGCCCAGCGGATAAGTTGAACAACCGGCGCCCCCGTCAGCAGCGTGGCGGCAGGCTGTGACCAAAGGATATGATCCATCAGATCGTTGGGCCGAAAGGCACTGTCGGCGATCCCGTCACCGCCCAGATCAAAGCTGGCGTGGTCCGACCAGTAGTTCCCCCTGCCCTCAAAGCTCCACTCGATGTCGCGGGTTCCAACGTATTTGACCTGTGTGCGGTTGCCCAGAAATGCATTCCCGGTCAGCACATTGCGCTCTGAACCAGCAGTGAAATGAATGCCAATGTTGCACCCCTCAAAGCGGTTGCCATAGATCAGGTTCTTGTGTGCGTTATAAATAAACGTACAACGGTCCGCCCCGCCGCGCACCAGATTTCCCGACACGTCGGCATTGTTGGCAAAGTTCAGCATGACACCGTGACTGCGGTCAGACAGGCTCAGATTGTCTCTGATGACGACTTTATTGGAGAACATGATGGCATAGCCAAGGTGGTTCCCGATCGACACATTGCCAGAGACTTCGGAATCGTTGGTGTACATATAGTGGACGGCAAAGCGAAGATCACGGAATAGATTGTTGCGGTAAGTTCCCTTCCGCGAAGCGTTCGAAAAGATTCCATCACGGCCCCAACGGACCGAATTGCCCTCAACCACTGTCCCCGGTGAATTCCAGACATAGATACCGTTGCCACGATCATTCATGCGCGGGTTGCGTGTGCCCTCAATGATGTTGTCACGGACCTGCGCATCGTGGCCACCGTGGACGTCAATCCCGTGCAAGTTGCCCAGCACACGGTTGCCTTCGATGACAGCACGATCAGCTTTCTTGAGAATTTTTATACCTGCATCGGTGGCTTGGCTGTTGAGACCCGAGCCTGTCACGGTCAGGTTCGTGATGGTCACATCAGGCGCATCAATGCTCACCACTGTGCCTTGGCCCATACCATCAATAATCGCATCATGCCCACCGGTAAGGGTGAGTGGTCTGTCGATGATAACGGGACCAGTGTGCAGGCCGGATTGCAGAATAAGAACATCGCCAGAAGCGGCCCTGGCGATGGCTGTTGCAAGCGTGCCCTGCCCCGCCATCACATGCCGTTCGTCTGCCCAAAGGGGCAGTGCGACCAGCAAAGACAGCATGAGGAACAGGGCACGGACCATGGTCAGACCGCCTTTGGCTCAACGAACATCCGGCCGCGCATCTCCATGTGGAGGGCGTGGCAGAACCACTGGCAGTAGTACCAGTAGACGCCGGGCTGAGCGGCAACGAATGTGACCGAGGATGTCGCCTGTGGGCCCACTTCCATCGCGACACCGTGGTTGCCCAGAGTGAAGCCGTGGGTCAGGTCGTCGATGTCATCGAGGTTGGTCACATAGACGGTCACCTCGTCATCCTGTTGCACGGTGAACGTCTCGATCGAGAAGTTCGGCGCGTTGCTGGACATATAGACCCGCACTTTGTTGCCGTCACGGATGATTGTATCCTGCCAATCGTCGAGGTCCACACCATCGATTTCTGCTTGGGCACGCGCATCTGCCCACATCGGATCATTGCGGTCCCAGACCGATTTCGGGTTGAGCTTGCTTGGGTCCACTATGATCGAATCGTGCGGCTCGGCGAATGTAGGGCCGTCATGGATCAACGTCAGATTATCGCCATCAATCGCGAACAGTTGCTCGTTCTCGGGTTTCAGCGGACCTACATTGAGGAACCGGTCCTTGGAGAATTTGTTCATGGTCAGATAGTATTTACCGGACGCTTCCAGTGTCTCGCCCATGACGGTCGAGTTGTGGCCGGGCTGGTAATGCACATCCGCCTTCGTGCGGATCGGGTTCACATCCTCGCCGTTATACAGCTTGATTGCGTCCTCAATGTTCCACTTGACCACCTGGCTGTCCAAAAACAGCGTGGTGTAGGCGTCGCCGGCGCCGTCAAAACAGGTGTGAAGCGGTCCAAGACCCAGTTCAGGCTCTGCCACAACAACACTGCGCGGGTCGGCACCGTCATTGAAGACCGCATCCAGCTTGCGCACGTCGATAACCGAAACAGTTGGCGACAGCTTGCCTGCGATGCACAGGTGAATTTTGTCGGGCGCCATGTTACAGCCGTGCGGGTTGTTCGGGATCGGGATGTAGCGGGTGTATTTGTTGTCTGTGCCCTTCCGGCCATCCAACACTTTGACGCCGTTCAACTCGACGAAATCACCAGCGGCAATGCCTGCTTCGATTTCTTTGATGTTGAAGACAACCACGTGGTCCATATCCGCCTCGGTCATGTCGGTCAGGGTCATGCCCATCTCCGAGTTATACGAGGTCGAAAACGCGTATTTGCCATCATAATCACAATCAGTATTGTCGAGGTTGCCTGAGACCATCACCTGCCATGCGACTGTCATCTCGTCGGCATTCACGGCGGTGTAGAAGTTTACATACTTCTCAGGCTCATCCAGAATTTTGCCATCGTTGACCATCGGCACTTCGTCTTCGCCGTTGCAGAAAATGTAGTCGGTGCGCGGCCATTTTTGGGGTCGCAGGCCGTGGATCGCCTTGGCGTTGGGGATTTCGATGATCTTGTCACATTTCATAACGTCACAGCGTACACGCGCCACGCGGGTATTGGCCTTGTCGTTCATGAACAGATAGCGGCCGTCATACTTGCCTTCGGTGAAGGACATGTGCGGGTGATGCAAATCACCGTTTGGTGGAAACTCGTGGCCGTTAGCAGCAAGGTACGCTTTGGTTTTAGGCAGCAGACCTTCGGTCAGAATCTTCTTGGACTCGTTCGTGATGCCCCAACCGGTGGCCGAGCAGATATTGAACACTGGCACACGCATCAATTCACGCATTGAGGGGATGCCCAAAATGCGCATTTCACCGCATTGGCCCGAGGACCAGAAGCCATAGAATTCGTCCAGCTGGCCGGGGGCTACCTCGGCACCTGCCGCGGCACGCGCGCTGGTAGCTGTGGCAACTGTTGCTGCGCCCACGGCGGCACCCCCCAGCATGGCACGGCCGCCCCACGTTCCTGCCAGGGCTGCGCCGCCTGCGGTCGCCCCCAGCAGGCTTCTGCGTGAAATCGGTAGTTTCTTATCCATAGACATGTCGTATCCTTTCAGGTTGCAGGTATTTTGAGTTTTTGATTGGGATGCCCGACAAACCGTTCAAGGTCTGGCCCGGCACCATCTTTCGCCCGTCGTTTTATCTTTTTGATCACGACCGGACAGGTTGTTTCGGATTGATAGAGCACCTGACAATGCAGACAGTTGATGCACTCGTTCGGGTTGATCTCACCGGTGGGATGGATCGCCTGCACAGGGCATTGATGCGCGCAGGTCTGGCACGGGTTGCCGCATTCCTTGTAGCGCTTGAGCCAGTCGAACATCCGCAACCGCGCAGGGATCGCAAGAGCGGCGCCCAGCGGGCACAGATAGCGGCAGAAGAAACGCTCGACGAAAAGGCCGGCAATCAGCAGCCCCACGGCATAGACCACGAAAGGCCAGGCGCGGACAAAGTTCAGGATGATTGCGGTCTTGAACGGCTCGACTTCGGCCAGGCGCTCTGCCTGCTCGATACTGGTCAACGAAACGCCGAACAGCCCGAGGAAGATCATGTATTTAAGGGGCCAGAGCCGCTCGTGCAGACCCCAAGGCAGTGTCCATTGCGGGATGCGCAATTTGCGCGCCACTTGATTGAGCAACTCCTGCAACGCACCAAACGGGCACAGCCAGCCGCAATAGGCGCCACGCCCCCAAAACAACAGCGCCGCCGCCACCGAGAACCACAAGATGAAGGTCAGCGGGTCCAACAGGAACGCCTGCCAGCTAAAGCCACTCACCAGCGAACCGAACAGCGCCATCAAGTTGACCACAGAGAGTTGCGCGTTCGACATCCAGCCCAGATAGACCAGTGTGACGGTCAGGAACGCCATACGGAACCAGTAGAACGCCCGCTCGTTGCGAACTGCGAAGTGTTGGAAAAAGAATACGGCTGTGAGGATGCCAAGCATGACGCCAAGCACGATAATCTCGACCTTTTTGCCCTGCCAAATCCTTTTCCACAGCGCTTGCTGCGCATCGATCTCCGTTTGTGACGTCACCGACGCAACACTGGCGGGAATTTCCGCAGTGGGAGGCGGTGCGACGGCGCGGATATACTGTGACGGCAGTTGGTAGCCGAGATCGAACGTCGTAAACACCTTTTCGATAGCCCCCACTTCGCGCTGCACAAGAAGCTGAATGCGGAACGGTTTTGTCGGATCAAAGCCACTGTCGGCGGGTATTTTGAACAGGTCCGCTTCGGCAAAGACCGGCGCGCCCTCGGTGGCAATGGTGTTGATCCGCTTGTGCATACGGTCACGGAAGCGAACGGACACATCATCCTGTATCAGGAATATCCGGTCAAAGATGCCACCGCGGACATAGCCTGACCCTTTGAAGGAATAAAGGCCACGGCCCACTATTGCGATGGCGTGATCGCCCTCCTCCAGCCATGCCTCGATATTCTCGGCAACAGCCTCGCCCAGAATTGCACGGCCAATGGCAGGATGGGACACAAGGGCCGCCTGCATCTCGATAAATGTCGTCTCCGGTGCTTCGGTCAGCGCCCGCTTGCCCGCGCGTTCATCTTCCATGGCATCAAAGGCTGCATTGATCTGGCCCACGTCCAGCGACAGACGGCGCAATGTGCCATCCCCTTCCAGTGTCATCCAGTCGGTGGATGCTTCCGCGTCAGGGTTGATCTCAAACTGCGGGCCCGCGCTTGCGTCTTCAAGCACGAGGCCACCAAGTCCAAGTTGGCGTGCGACTTTCAAACCGGCCCGCACAATTGAATCGTCGATCACCATGATCGTGACAGTCGCACCTGAAATGATGTCAAGCTGGTGCGCGGTGCCTCCCGATTCCGCCTCGGCCACAAGATCAAGACCGCGATAATTGGCAACCAGCGCCTTCACCTTGGAATCGGGAATACCGATCAGAACAATAGGCTCCGAGTGTTTGACCAGTTGGACGCCAATCACCTGCGCGCCGTCATCAATCGCAACCATCGTATGAATGGGCTTGCCCGAATATCCGGTGGTCGAAACAAAATCAGAGGTAATATAAGCCCAGCCGATCCGCTCGCCAGCCTTGAGTATTTGAACAACCGGAATATCAGGATGGATTGAACCGAAGGCATCCGCACCCTCAACCAACTCTGAGGCGGTCAGGTCAGGCAGTAGCTTGGACAGGATGGTATCGGCCGCAACAGGGAGCCCGATGAAGAGCATTGTCGCAAGCATCGCCATGAATTTAAGGGGGTGCAGAAAGATATTCATGCGAAGGCGTCCTTAGGTAAAAGTCGCCCGTCGCTACGCATAATTTGACCAAGTTCGGATTGATCATCCAAGATCGGTCCTGATTTGGTCACCATGGAGACTTGCGCAACCGGAGGGCCACGTGGCGCGGGGAAAGTATGTCGTTTGATAGGAATAGAATTCGGAGTAGAAAGGGTCTCGAGCACCAATGCGGCAAGGACCAAAGAAGAAGGTGCAGAGCAGTTTTCAGGAACAAGAAACCCAATGGCTTGACAGCAGGTCAGACACTCTGCGCAGTCCGCAGTGGGCTCGACAGGTTTGCCATCCGCATCGAACAGGACTGTCTTTGCAATCCCGTCCGCGCAAATCTCCATAGAAAAGACCGCTCCGTCACCCGCTCGGACCATGCCAAAAGGACCATACAGAGTAAGGCAAATTGACAGCAACAAGCCGAGTAGAACGGTGCATGCGGTTTTCATATCAGAAGTACTATCTCCGGAAGAAGCAAGGCACTTTGATCTATCGCAAATAACGAGCAATAGACCTCAGTTATTAATGTGCAATTTTTGTTTGCTCGCCCCTTGGCTTATGCTCAAAGGCCGCTCAGGCTTTCCTCGGTTCTCGCTTTGGCTTTCTTGGGCATCTTGCCTGCGAGGAAACTGTCAGCGTCGACTGCATCATCCCCAACGGCGATGACCATCACCATGCCCATTCCCCAGTGTGGTTTGCATTTTACACCATAGAGACCAGGCTCAGTCAGAGTTACATAAATCTCTTCGTTAATCTTCCCGGCAAAAGCTTCCGAACCTTCAGGGATCATACCTTTGACAGACTCAGCATTGTGACCTTTGTCGGCAGGGAGAAACTTCACTGTGCCTCCAACTGCTATGCGCAACGAGGCCGGTTCAAAAATCATGGTGCCGCCTTCACCCTTGTTCAACATTTTGACCTCGAACGTGTCTGCGGCGGCTGCGCCGCCGAGAGCGATCATGACTACAGCAGAAGTAACCAATTTACGAAACATAATATTTCCTTTCAAATGGATCGTTGTTGAAGACACTCCTAGCTATCCTTGCAGCACAAAACGTTGCGCAGGATTAAACTTCTATCGGTTATCCGATGATCAGGAGTCGCTGGCGGTTCGACTGAAACGCCTTCAAGAAAGAAGCACATCTGAGGCGGGAGCACGCTATGCACAAACTTGACGAAAGCTTGCTGTTGCCCCTGCCCCTTTTTTCCAAATTGGAAAAAGCGCAGGTCAGAACCATCCTCGATCAAGCGACGAGCCGCCGTTTCGAAGCGGGCGCGGCAGTTTTTCACGAAGATGCCCCAGCGGAGCGCTTCTTTCTTTTGCTGGATGGCACAATCAGAGTGGTCAAGACGACTGCTGATGGTGAGCAGGTCACCTCGATACACATTCCGGCGGGCCAGCTCTTCGGGATAGCGAAAGCGCTAAGTCGTACAACTTACCCAGCGACCGCACTAGCAGCCTCAGAAGCGTTAGCACTATTTTGGCCGACAACTCTTTGGGACCATTTCGTCGCCGAATACTCAGGTTTTGCAACAGAGACTTACAAAACTGTCGGCGATCGTCTAGGAGAACTGAACACCCGCGTGATCGAGATGTCGACACAGCATGTCGAACAGCGGATCGCCAGAGCATTGTTGCGGCTGATCAACCAATCAGGTCGAAAAGTAGATCAAGGCATCGAGATCAACTTTCCCATAACACGCAAAGATGTGTCTGAAATGACAGGGACCACCCTGCAAACCGTGAGCCGTCTGTTGAGTTCCTGGGAAAAGAGTGGATTTGTTGTCAGTAAACGCAAGAAGATTATCATCTGCAATCCACATCAGCTTACTGTTTTGAGTGAGGCATAGTCAGGGTTTGATTATCGCCTGAAGTTCGGCACGAAAAAGCAACTCATCCAGCTGATATTCCCGACAAGCGTCCAAAACCGTGTGAAACGAGTTAACCATACATCCTAGACAAAGCATTTTGTGCTGTAGGAATACTGTAATCGTTTCCGGCCAAATGGACATCAACGTATCCAAAGACATATCGGGGTCGTTGAAATCTGGCTTTTTCATCACACGCAGTCCTTCACTGTAGCATGTTGATATCAAGAAACTTCTGTTCAAACGTTGTGGAAGCGTAGACTTCTCTCTTAGACTTGGGTTTGGCGGGGTCACTTTTTCGAGAGCCCAGACCAAGCCGACGATAAAATCCTGCAAGCAGGGCACAGAAATTGCCGAGTCGCTTAGCCGGTGCTCGGAGGCGTCATATAATTAGCCGAAGTACCAAAACGTTCCGAACTCGCCTTGAATTCTCCCTTTGCAATAGCGCGCAGATGCACCTCGTCAGGGCCATCCGCAAACCGCAAAGCCCGTGCAAACGTGTAAATTTCAGCCAGTGGCGTGTCGGGGCTCATCCCCATTGCCCCAAAGGTCTGCATGGCGCGGTCCGTCACACGGCACAACATCGACGGCACAAGAGCTTTAATCATCGCGATTTCCGCTCTTGCGCCCTCGATACCAACTGTATCAATCATCCACGCCGCTTTTAGCACGAGCAAACGCGCCTGTTCGATCTCAAGTCGAGAATGGGCAATCCAATCCCCCACATTGGCGCGATCACTCAGATAGCTTCCAAAGGTCCTACGCTCCTTGGCGCGGTCACACATTAGTTCCAGCGCGAGTTCGGCCTGACCGATAGAGCGCATACAGTGATGGATACGCCCCGGTCCAAGGCGGGCCTGTGCCATTTTGAATCCTTCACCTTCGGCACCCAACAGATTGTCAGCGGAGACTTTCACATTCCGGAATAGAATTTCACAATGACCCTCAGGCGTATGGTGGCTAAGCACCGGAATGTTCCGCTTGATCTCGACACCAGGGGTGTCGATGGGCACCAACACCATGCTTTGTTGCAGATGACGCGGTGCCTCAAAATCCGTTTTCCCCATAATGATCAATAGCTTGCATTCAGGGTGCGCGGCATTTGTAATGAACCATTTACGCCCGCTTATCTTATACCCGTTTCCGTCCTTGCGGATCGATGTCTGGATATTTGTCGCATCGGAGGAAGGCACATCTGGCTCGGACATGGCAAAAGCAGACCTGATCTCGCCCTCCAGCAGCGGCATGAGCCAGTCTTCACGCTGTTGGGACGTGGCAAACATATGCAGTAATTCCATGTTGCCCGTGTCGGGCGCGCTGCAATTGAACACTTCCGAGGCCCATGGAATCCGCCCCATCACTTCAGCAAGGGGCGCGTAATCCAATGTGCTGAGACCCCGACCCGGCTCATCCTCTTTCAGACCGGGCAGAAAAAAGTTCCACAGCCCTTCGGATTTCGCCAACGCCTTCAGGTCGGCCATGAACGAGACTGGGAAGTTTCCTGCTGCAACCTCATCGTGCCACAATGCGTTGCGCGGCACGACGTACGTATCCATGAAGTCAGACACCAGTCGAAGGTATTCTTTGCATCGGGTGGAATTTGAGAATTCGATATCAATTACTCCTGTTCCAAATTGCGTTAACTCACCCTGTCATGATGACCCAATTCTACGTCGACCCTGAACTAGTTTAATTTCTGCAACATTGCGCAAGATCAAACTCAGAAGAAACTGTTTGCGATACACATCAATCATATCGGGACTCTGGACGTAGCTGGGTCAGACGTCCTGCCGCTGTCCTGCGTGTGCAAGACGCATACCGGTTTTGATGCGCGCATAGGACGTTGTCTGACCGAATATAGGCAGGCACACCCCGCAGAATGAATAGGTCTGTGAGCGCGTCGATGACCTCGGTTGAGTTCAGCTTTAGCTTCACCCGGATCGCAAGGCATTCCCGGCTGTGTTCGTCCAAGATGTTGAGTGTCCTGAATGCCCTGCCATCGTCTGTCCGGTGATGTACAAAGTCATATGACCAGACATGGTTGCGGTACTCAGGACGCAGCCGGACACAAGAGCCGTCATTCAACCAGAGCCGCCCTTTCTTTGGTTGTTTCATCGGCACTTTAAGCCCGTCACGCCGCCATAATCGTTCAACGCGCTTGTCGTTGATCTGCCAGCCAGCATCTCTCAACAAGGCAGCAACCCGGCGGTAGCCATATCGACCGTACTGTCGTGTCAGCTCGATCATGTCCGCAACCAAGCTTTCTTCGTCAGCACGCCCTTGTGGCAACCGACGCTGCGTGGATCGGTGTTGGCCCAACACACGGCAGACACGACGCTCAGAAACTTTACACTGACTGCGCACATGATCGATGCAGGCCCGCCGACGCGAGGGGCTCAGAAGTTTCCCGATGCGGCCTCATTTAAGATCAGCTTGTCCAATGTCAGGTCAGAAACCGCACGCCGAAGGCGCTCGATCTCTTTCTGTAGCCGCTTCAGTTCCTTGAGTTGTTCCGCGCCCATTCCGCCGTACTTCTTCTTTCAGCGGTAATAGGTTTGTTCAGTCACGCTGATCTGACGGATCGCGTCAATCCGGGGCATGCCTTGCCCCATCAGTACTTCAACCTGCCGTAACTCCACGACAATATCTTCGGGCTTGGGTCTCTTAATCGCCATTCTTGGTCCTCCGCTTTCCTAACTATAGGGGCGGACCACTTCAAAGGGGGGAGGCTCAGTTCAGGACAAGGCGCAAAAGGGGGCCACTCTGCCAGGGCAAGCCCATGATCTGCGCGAGACCTGTGCATTTATCAGCAGCTCTTCCGCCGAACATTTGCTGGCGGACAGGGCGTTTGACGCGGATTGGCTGCGCAATGACCTGCAGAACCGCAGTATACTCTCGGTCATACCGCCGAAATCCAACTGGGAATTTCCGGCAGAGTTTGACAAGAAAACCTACCAGTGGCGGCACCTGATCGAAAACTACTTTGGCAAACTCAAGGGCAACAGAGGGATAGAGATGCGCTCTTGCAATACTGAATAGAGCTTCAAAGCATACATCCCAACAGCCGCAACCCTCATTTATGCAGGTTGAACGTCAACGGCCTCTAGTGATTGTCGCTACATTTTTTATTGCCCCTGGCCAAGCGCCAGGTGATCATGGACAGCAGGCAAGTTTGACCAGGGTCTTGGGCATCGCGAATTCGACTCATCATCGTTGCCCAGTCTTCCTCAGGCGCGCTATTCGAAAAGTCGACGACCGCTAAGCGTGCATACGCGGCATGGTCCATACCTTCTGCCTCGGCGGCTTCACCTAGAGCTGTCCAAATCTCTGGCTCAGCGGGTTCCAACCAATCTTTAATCCCATTGCCGGATTTACGTGCGGCAGTCAGAACTTCGCCTAACATCATCGCTTTGCCTCCCTCAAACTGGCTCCTTAGACTTGAAGAACCATGATAGCGCCCAACAGTACTGTCAATTCTTAACGCGATGAACTTGCACCCCATCAAGACATTGAAGACGCCATGGAAAATTCAGATGAATCGCGATTGTTGCTGTGCCATCCAACATGCCTTTCCGACTATTTGTAGCGCAACTTCAAATCGCATCCAGTCATTGATAATGCTGTGTTGTGTGTGCTCAAGCTTCATGTTGCAACTGATCTTGTAGGAACGCATCAATTTCGACCCCAAGGGCATCCCAATCAGTGAATTCATGCGCACCATCGACAAGGTCGACCTGACGATCACCCAACACCACATTTTTGACAATTTGGCTTTCGTAATAGCCATAACTGCTGGAACGCACAGCGCCAGCAACCAACATCTCTCGGTAAGGTTCAAAACCTGTCCGCATCTTCATTTCAATCAGGTAATCCTGAGCCTCTTCCAGACCTTCGGAAAACGCGGCCTTCAAACTTACCGATATCAAAAGCGTTTGGCTTGCCTTCAACTCGTCCCGGCTTGCGGAAAGAAAAACTTCGAAGCCTTTGGGATGACGCCTCTCGTGGACAGGCGCTGCCAGCACCACTTTGTCAATGCCAGCGAAAGACACACTTGCCGCTCTGTTTTGTGTGTCAAATAGCCGAACCTTATGGCCAGCAGCACTTATGCGCCGTTTCAAAAATTCAGTAATTTTACGGTTTTGCCCTTCAACGCTTTCAAAAACAATAATGACCTCCATCTTCACCTCCCAGCCGGTTTTCATTTCAGATAAGGCTCATTCCCCGTCTGATTGGGGAAACCTTGCCACATAACAGTGCCTCCCAAATAACATCCGCTCTAGGATCAACATGACACCGCCCCCGATACTCTAGATTATAACAGAAAAAATGGTCATCAGCTTGGTTAACCCCACAAAGCTAGTTGAATTCCAATTCACCGACACAGTCTACAATCCGCCAGAGCCGTATATTGGTGCCAGTTTCCGCATTGCGGTATGCTTCCCTGTCAAGCACTGAAACTGTGATGGCGTAAGGAGGGTATTCGAAAGCAACAGCATCAAAGGACCAAGGCTTCTCCGTTACACAGATCCGCGTTCCCGGAGGCATACAATCGAACTTGAACGGATATAGAAAACCAGCCTGCGGATCATACTCGATTGCTGCGAATTCACCCGTCTTGGTTAGGGTCGCTGTGAGGTGCGGCCCTGCCCTCTCTTGAAGGTCCAGTTTGCAAACGGCGTCTGCGACCACGGGACCTGCACTTGATGCAAAAGCAAAAATTAATATGTGAACTTTTTTCATTGCTGGGTCCTTTCATTTTGGCGGATCGCTTACTCCCCAAGCTAACGGTTTATTCTTTGAATCGGCTTGATGGCCTGATTTCCTAGGACCCAGCATGGATCAATACAAAGCCTGTGCTATTCTAGAACTTGAATACTGGTAGTCCCGTCTAACCACGTGGCGGCGTCGGATACTTCATACCTTGGTGCAGATCGGCCCAGAAAACCGTCTCTTCAACGCCATGTTCCTTACAAGCGTCTTCCACATTGTGAAACGAGTTTACCAAACAACCAACGCATAGCATTTTATACTTCAAGAAAATCGGTATCGTTTGTGGCCATTGCGTCATCAAGTCGGACAGCGAAATGTCTTTTTCATCGTATCTGGCGTTATCCATGTTAGCCTCACGACTGTTTAGACTTCCATCATCTCCGGGCTAATCACTTTGTCTTTGCGCTAGCGCAAGCTTCAAGAACAATGCGCGATGTCAGCGCTTTTTGGAACAACAGGCTAGATTGACGAGGTGGTCGGGATCAGTCCAGATTGCTATTCGTGGAGTCAACAGAAAGCATCATGGAAATTTTCCGGGTGTTCTTTCGTCCCTCTGCCAAAGATTACGTCAAACAGAAGCAGAATGGCGCGCAGAGCTCTGTTTTAGATACGCATCAAACGCCGCTGCTGCGATGCGAACCAACGGACGGCCGCGTGTTGTCATATGCACTTTGCCCGGCGATAAGGTTAACAACCCGTCGGATTCCATTTCTTCAAGCGTTTGGAATGCATCCCCCCACCACGCGTCCGGCGCATTATGTTCGCGCCCGATTGCGGCGGCATCAACATGCCCGTCACACATCAAACGTTCAATCACTTCGGCCCGCAACCGGTCATCCTGAACAAAGGGCAGCCCTTTTGTGACAGGAAGATGTCCATCCGTGACAGCCCGCGACCAAGCCCCCGTTTCAGTTATATTCTGTATGTAGCCCGATGGCGTGCGCCCGATCGAGGTGGCACCCATGCCGATCAATGTCTCGGCCTGATCTGTTGTGTAACCTTGGAAATTGCGCCGCAATGTGCCTTTCCTCTCCGCAATTGCCAGCCCGTCTTCGGGCAAAGCAAAGTGATCCAGACCTATCGCGACATACCCCTCGGACAGCAATGCCTCGGCTGCTGCGCCAGCCTGAGCGGCACGTTCTTCGGCCCCGGGCAAGGTTTCATCAGGTATCATCCGTTGGTTCTTGGCCATCCACGGCACATGCGCATAGCCAAATAGCGCCACGCGGTCCGGGCGCATTTTAGCACTCAGTTTTACGGTTTCTACAAGGCTTTCAACGGTTTGATACGGCAGGCCATAGATGAGGTCAAAGTTGATCGCAGACACGCCCGCCGCGCGCAACTGATCCACTGACTTACGCACCATCGCTGGCGGCTGTATGCGGTTGATCGCTTTTTGCACCTTTATGTCGAATTCCTGCACACCAAAGCTGGCACGGGTGAACCCAAGCTGGCCGATGCGCGCCGCCATCTCGGCGGTTAACGTGCGCGGATCGCTTTCAATCGCGATCTCTGCGTCATCGGCAAAATCCCAATGCGCGCGGACCTCATCCATCAGCATTTCCAGATGGTCGGGCGAGAGGGCCGTTGGCGTGCCACCACCCCAATGCAAATGCGAAATGCTCATACGACCCGGTAGCGCATCAGCAGTCAGAGCCACTTCTTTGCGCAGGGTCTGCGCGTAGTCAGCGACAGGAGCATACTTCGAAGCCAGCTTCATATTGCAACCGCAATACCAGCACATCTGACGGCAAAACGGGACATGAAGATACAGCGAGACCGGCTTAGCTACATCCAAATCGGACAGCCATTCGCGGTAGCGCGCTTCATCAAAGTCTTTTTGAAAATGTGGCGCTGTTGGATAACTGGTGTAGCGCGGGGTTGCGCGGCTGGCATAGCGATCAAGGACAGGATCCATCAGATAATCTTTCGCGAAAGTGTGATTTCAAAGCGGCAAGTTGTAGCGCCGTTAGCACAGCATGACGTGTGTGTGACCTGCGCCCCTTTGGCGACCAATGCGCGAAACAGGCGTTCAACAGCCCACAATTTCGACCCCTCCAGAGTAATAAATCCGATAAATAAGTACTATTTGCATCATATTCCCCTCACTTACGCTAACGTAATTTTACAGCTGGAATGTCTAATTTCTTTGACACTGGTCAAACTGCGATACGTTCAGTTTTATCAAAGGATCCTTTCTAGATACATTTCACAGTCGGCAGAGGCAGGCGGATTTCAAGTGGCTACTTCAGTCCCTTAGGCAACTTGCTTGGCACTGCTTAACGAAGCTTCCAGCCATTCCAGAATGACTTTCTCACACGGTTCCAACTGTATGGCTTCAGGGCCAACGAATTCTCGAAATGCGTCCAGGTTCAGAGCATTTATGCCAACCAAAACAGGGATATTCTGGGAGATAGCATCGGCGATGGCGGATCGAAAGCCACGGCCATCTGCTTCATGCTTGCCGAATTTGTTGATGATCAAGACATCCGCCCCGGTCACAAGTTGTGCGGTCACCAAACCCACTGCGGCTTCCAAAGATTCAGGATCCAGTCTGCATCCCTTTGAGGCCCGCCCAAGGTCCTGCGAAATCCGCAATATCGGACCTGCGGGCAGAACTTTGACGTCCATGTCGCATGGCCCGCCCCCACGCTCGGTATTTATCTGAACTGTGCCACATGTTGTGTAGCCTTTAGAGCCAAGCGTTTCAGCGATCTGGAATAGAAGAAGATCCGTATCCCCCCTGCCCGGCGCCATTGTGTAAGCAATTTGCATGTTAGGTGTGTCCTCTATCCTAGAATGGTTGAAACTCGACCAGAGCACCGGCAGGTAACGCCTCAGCATCTGCGGGGATGAACAAGAGCCCATCCATATCGGGAAGTTGTGCAACACGGCCCGAATGGGTTGCGTCGTCAAACTCAACGGTCTCACGGCCAGTTCCATCGAAGCCAGCCAGACGAGCCAAACGAAATTCACAGCGGCCCGGCTTATGAGACAATGCGCGCGAAAGAACGACATGGCGGCGCTTTTCCGTGCCCTGTTCCATTACAGAAACAGCATTGCAAAGCGCAGTCCCAAACACTTGCCACGTTACGAACGCAGATAAAGGATTGCCCGGCAGACCCAACCAACAAGCCCCGTTAAACTTGCCAAAAGACACTGGTTTGCCGGGCTTTAGTGCCACTCCGCTGAAATCAATGGTCGCGCCCAGGTTAGCTAAAACTGGCTTGACGTGATCTTCTTCTCCGACCGAAATGCCACCCGTTGTCACAACGATATCGGCCTGTTGGGCAAGGGCGCTCAACTGTTCACGTAATGCGCTGCGGGTGTCAGCGGCATGATGGACACCACAAAGTTCGATATGCGGCGCAGTCATTGCCGCAGACAACATCGGTGTGTTGATGTCCCAAATACCTGCGGGGCCTCGCACCTGTCCGGGCTGCCGCACCTCGTCTCCGGTTACGAGAAGGGCAATGCGGATGCATCGAAATACACTGACAGTTCCGTGTCCAGCCGCAGCACAGGCCGCGATATCACGTGCGGTCAGGCACCGCCCGGCAGGAACAATGATCTTCCCCGCAATCATATCCTCACCTGCCTTGCGAACATGGGCACCAGACTTGGTTTTCCTGGTAAGAATTATATGGCCCGCAGATCTTACAACGTCTTCTTGCATTACGACGGCATCAGCACCGCGCGGCATGGGTGCGCCCGTAAAAATCTGGACTGCTGTGTTCCGAGACATCTCGTCCGAACGCGACTGACCCGCCGCAACCCGGTCCGCCACATGCAATTTCCAAGGGCCATTGGCATTCAAATCAGCCGAATTTATTGCATAGCCATCCATCGCGGAATTATCAAAAGGCGGAACCATACCCAAAGATCGCACTGAACTTGCAAGCACACGGCCGGATGCAGATATCAGATCAAGTTCTTCGGTTTCCACAACAGCTTGCGTCGCGCGTCTGATGCGCAGGAGCGCCTCGTCAACACTGATCAGATCAATCTGGTCCGTCAGCCTGTCGCAGCCACACGTCTGGCTCTCGATGCGTTGAATGATTGTCATTCCGCTGCCTCCGCTTGGAAATGTCCGGGACCGACAGTGCAATCGAGATCGCGCAAGCGGCCATCCTTGAGACCATAAATCAAACCGTGTATCCGAATACTGGTGGCGTTTCGCCAAGCACGTTGAAGGATCGGTGTCTCGGCGACGCGTCTTACCCCTTCAATCACATTCAACTCGGCAAGCCTGTCCTGACGCGCCTCCTCATTCGTTTCCTGAGATAGGTCGACCGCGTAGGCGCGTGCAAGCCGTCGTATCGGCTCCAGCCAATGGTCGGCCAAACCATGTGGAAGATCCTCTGTGGCGGCCTTAACGCCACCACACCCATAATGCCCGCAGACGATGATCTCCCTGATCTTTAGGGCATCCACCGCAAATTCCAGCGCTGACAACATGTTCATGTCTGACGAATGGATCACGTTGGCCACGTTGCGATGCACAAAGACCTCTCCGGGATCGAGACCGGCAACGACATTCGCCGGCACGCGGCTATCTGAACACCCAATCCAGAAAAACTCAGGCGACTGCCGCGTTGCAAGTCTGGCAAAATACCCCGGTTCTTCGGCGTTCTTGTGTTCAGACCACTTCACATTGCGATCGAGAAGATCATTCAGCATCACTTGTTCTCCGATGTTGGCTTAACGCCACGGCGCTCCAGCATATGAATTTTCATTGTTCGCAGATCTTCATCGGTCAGCCGTGCCCTTGCGATTGGAAGGATGACTGCGTTTTCAAGGGTGAGGTGACGTCGCGCATGATACGCAAACTCCGCCATCTGCTGGGACTCAACTGCTGAAAGCTTAGGGTCTGGGGCGTCCAAGGCTTGGATTATTGCAATAATGGCCGGCGTGTCTGCCAAGGCATGGCCATGATCAGCGTGCAGTTTGGCGATCACTTTTTCGATTTCATCTTCCGGATCGCAGCGCTCCAGCATCATCGGGAAAAGGTCGATTTCCTCATCAGCCAGATGCTGCGGCAATTGATCTTCGAGAAACGCGAGGATCTGGTGTATCTCCGCGTCTTTCAATGACGCGGCGGACACCAATCTGTCGATCAAAGCGCACACTTCCCGCTCGCGCGAGTGGTCCTCAACAATAAAGTCCAGAGGGTTTTCGACCACAGTTATACCTCCGTTCTCAAGTCCCACAGCACTCAGATGTCGTTCTCTGTCCTTTCCCATCGTCCTTTCCTCCCGATCAGACCATGCGCAAGTCTGCCCCCTCGATGTCCGAGGCTTCGACCAACTGTTTGATGAACTGCCGTGAATGCCGCGCCCAGCCCGCCTTCTCCATGGCAATTGCTATTTTTTCACGGACGGCTTCGAATGGCAGTACCTGCCCCTGCGCAAGCGCATCGAGCCGGATGATATGATAGCCATGGCGGGTCAAAACAGGCTCGGACGTCATTTCACCCTCGGAAAGAGTGCGAAGGACAGCTTCGAATTCGGGAACGGTGTCACCCGGCCCCAATTGTCCAAGTGCGCCACCGGAGTCTTTCGATCCGCATTCGCTTTCACGCGCCGCCAGCGCCGCGAACCCCTTAGGATCGCCAGCGAGAACTGCAGCGATGGCTGTTATCCGCGCCAAAGCTTTGTCGCGGGCTTCGGCATCCCGAGGATCACAAGCGCAAAGAATATGCGATGCTTCCCACAATGGCGGCGTTCGAAAACGCGACGGATCTTTCTTCCATTCGGCCTCTATTTCGGCCTCGCTTTGAGGTGGCACATCAACCGCTTGCTCAAGCAGCCCCCGGATAAGTGCCTCCTCATCTGTTTCAAAACGTCCCGGACCAACCTCTTGTCGGTCCACGGGCAGCCCACGCGACCGCGCTTCCTGCAACAAGAGTGTGCGGATCGCCACCGCGTTGGCGGCCTTACGCCATGCGATGCCTGGCTTACCTTTAGGAGCTTCGTGGTTTTGGGTTTCAGCGGCGATCAGTGTGTGTTCCACCAATTCGCCGTTGACGATCACATCAGGGTAGAGTGCTGAATGCATGTATTCTACTCCGCAGGGGTTGTTTTGGGGGCGGAACGCTTTGGCAAAGCCGTTTTACGTCGTGAACGGACAATCTGGTATCCGGGCCGAAGCAGGTAGCGAAATGGAGCTGCAAAGCCCGAAACCATGTGAACCAGTCGGGTGAACGGGAAAAGGATCGTGATCAGCAGGCCCAAAAAGATATGCGCTTTGTAGAGCCAGTGCACATCCACAACCATTGCCCAAGCATTGAGATTAAGCAGGATCACACTCTGCGACCAGGTCATGAAACGGACCATTTCGGACCCATCCATGTGTTGCAGCGTCAGGAAGATTGTGCCCAGACCAATAAATAGCTGGAGCCAGATCAAAACCAGAATGCCGATATCTGCAAAGCTGGTGTGCCGCCATATACGCGGATCCATGACCCGTCGATGGATCAACATCGAGGCTCCGATCAGTGCCGCTATGCCAGCCGTTCCGCCCAAAATCACGGCGGCCCATTGTTTCATCGCATAAGGGATACCAAGAGCATCAAGGACAAAGACAGGGGTGAACAGGCCGATCAAGTGGCCGCCGAAAACAACGATGATGCCCACGTGGAAGAGGATCGACCCCCAGACCAGCTGCTTGCGACGCAATAGCTGGCTGGATGAGGACTTCCAAGTAAAGGGGTCGCGTTCGTAGCGTACGATACACCCAACAATAAGGACGGTCAGTGCGATATATGGCATAATCCCAAAGATGAAGTAATCTAGGTCAAAGTTCCAAAACATGTCAGTTTCTCCCTATTCGGCTGCTTGGCGCGGCGCGGGGTTGATGGGCACATCCATATTGGCAAGCATGTCGCGCGCCTGTGGACATCCGGCATTGGGGTCGGGTCCGAAAAGCACTTCGCTTTCCTCCCAGACCTCGTCCAAAGCCTCCAAATCGGTGGGGTCGTCGTCGGGTTGTGCAAGCATTTCAGCAACGGCTTCTGTGTTTGCTTCCCCGCCTGACAATTGGACAAGCCCCGTGAAAACGGCGGCATAAGGGCTTTCACGCCGCACAAGACGTTCCGCGATTGCAGTAAAGATGTGGGCTGCGTCTTCCAGCGTCTCTTTCATTTCGGCAGCTGGGCGCGTGGCGAGGAATTCCAACAACACCGGCAAGTGATCAGGCAACTCCGACGTAACGGGATCAAATCCGCCCTCGCGGTAGGTTTCGACCAGCGAGACCATCGCGCCGCCTCTGTCGCGGCTTTCGCCATGGACATGCTCAAACAGGTTGAGCGACAGGGTACGAGACCGATCAAAGAGCATGACGAATGTCTCTTGGAGATCATAGATGTCGCGCGCCGCCAGCTCCTCCACCAGCGGGCGCAACGCCCGACGTGCTGCTGCTGTCAATCGCGTGTCCGAGGCGAGAACGCCTCCGATCTCGGGCATGGCATGCTGCAGCTCGCGCGTCGGGTAACTCAGAATCAGCGACAAAGCCTTAAGGGTTCTATCTTTAAGTTGAACGCTCATATCACATTGCCTCCGTTGGCATTTTGAGGGGTCTTTTCTTGCCACCAAACAGCGACTTTCCAGACGAACCCGTGGAACATCCGTTGGTGTCGGTGAATCCACAGCCACCCTTCAGGTCATAGGCTTCTTCAGTTAGTTCGCGGTGAGTTGTCGGGATAACGAACCGGTCTTCGTAATCCGCAAGGGCCATGATTTTATACATGTCCTCGATCTGGCGACCGGTCAGGCCGACACTCTCGGCGATGCCTTCGTCGATAACACCTTCTACGGTCTTGGACCGCATGTATGACCGCATGGCCAGCATCCGCTCAAGCGCGGTGACAACGGGGGCTTCTTCCCCTGCTGTCAGCATATTGGCGAGGTATTTGACCGGAATACGCAGATTTTTAACATCCGGCATGCCGTTTTTGGAACTGATCGCCCCTGCTTCTGCGGCGTTCTGGATCGGGGAAAGTGGCGGGATATACCATACCATTGGCAGCGTCCGGTATTCCGGATGCAGCGGAAATGCGACTTTCCAGTCCATCGCCATCTTCCAGATCGGGCTTTGCTGCGCACCTTTGATCCAATCCTCGGGGATGCCATCAGCGCGCGCAGCTTCAATCACCGCCGGATCGCTCGGATCAAGGAACACCCCAAGTTGGGCTTCATAAAGGTCCTGATCGTTTTCGACGCTGGCTGCTTCTTCGATCTTGTCTGCGTCATACAGCACGACGCCCAGATACCGGATACGCCCGACGCAGGTTTCCGAACAGACGGTCGGGTTGCCGCTCTCGATGCGCGGATAGCACAGGGTGCATTTCTCGGATTTTCCGGTCGACCAATTGTAGTAGATTTTCTTGTAAGGACAGCCAGAGACACACATCCGCCAGCCGCGACACTTCTCCTGGTCAATCAGCACGATACCATCTTCCTCGCGCTTGTAGATCGCACCCGATGGGCAGGCCGACACGCATGTGGGATTGAGGCAATGCTCACACAAACGGGGCAGATACATCATGAATGTATTCTCATATTCCCCGTAAATCTGCTTTTCTATCCCTTCAAAGTTATAGTCCTCGGAGCGTTTCGAGAATTCACCGCCAAGAATTTCTTCCCAGTTCGGGCCCTTTTCGATTTTCTGCATCCGCTCGCCAGTAATCTTGGAGCGGGGCCGCGCCGTCGGGAACGCCTCCATTTCGGGCGCAGATTTCAAGTGGTCATAGTCGAAATCAAACGGCTCATAGTAATCATCGATCTCGGGCAGATCGGGGTTGGCAAAGATATTCGCAAGGATCCGCCATTTGCTGCCCTGCTTGGGCTGCAACTTGCCCTTCTTGGTGCGTTCCCAGCCGCCATTCCAGCGCGCCTGGTTTTCCCAATCGGTGGGGTACCCAAGGCCGGGTTTGGTTTCAACGTTATTGAACCAAGCGTATTCAACGCCCTCGCGGCTCGTCCAAACGTTTTTGCAGGTAACAGAACAAGTGTGGCACCCGATACATTTGTCGAGATTCAGCACCATGCCGATTTGTGCGCGTACTCTCATTCTGCAGCCTCCGTCTTTTTGGGTTCATAGGTCTTCTCGCGGTCAAGCCAGTCGACGTTTTTCATTTTGCGAATGACGACAAATTCATCGCGGTTCGATCCAACGGTGCCGTAATAATTGAAGCCGTAGGACTGCTGGGCATAAGCGCCAATCATATGGGTTGGTTTCAGAACCGTGCGGGTCACAGAGTTGTGGATACCGCCGCGGTTGCCTGTCTTTTCAGACCCCGGTGTGTTCACGATCTTTTCCTGCGCGTGATACATGAAGGTCGAGCCTTCCTTGATCCGCTGGGAGACAACTGCCCGCGCAGTCAAAGCACCGTTGATATTGTAGACCTCGATCCAGTCGTTATCGACGATACCGGCTGATTTCGCGTCCACCTCGGAAATCCAGACCACCGGCCCGCCTCTGTTCAGCGTCAGCATCAGCAGGTTGTCGGTATAGGTTGAGTGGATACCCCATTTCTGGTGCGGCGTGATGAAGTTAAGCACGAGTGTGTCGCCTTCATCCTGCACGTCCTTGGTGATCGTTTTGAGATCCACTGGAGGTCGGTATGACATCAAACCTTCACCAAACGCGCGCATCCACAAGTGATCCTGGTACAGCTGTTGTCGTCCTGTCAGGGTCCGCCACGGGATCAACTCATGCACGTTGGTGTAGCCCGCGTTGTAGCTGACCTTCTCGCTCTCGATCCCAGACCATGTGGGGCTTGAGATGATCTTGCGCGGCTGTGCTGCAATGTCCCGGAACCGGATTTTGTTGCCATGCTCACCTTCAGCCAGATGCGCGTGTTCACGCCCAGTGGCCTTCTCCAGCGCATGCCAGGCCTTCACGGCAACGTTGCCGTTGGTCTCTGGCGCCAGCATCAGGATGACTTCGCAGGCATCGATTGCCGTTTCGATTTTGGGACGGCCAGCGGCGGGACCATCCAATTGGACACCGTTGAGTGCCGCCAGATTGTCGATCTCCTCTTGGGTTTCCCAGTTGATCCCCTTGCCGCCATTGCCCAGCTTATCAAGCATAGGCCCAAGCGCCTTGAAGCGTTCATAGATGGCGGTGTAGTCCCGTTCCACGGCAATAAACGCAGGGGCAGTTTTGCCCGGGATCAAATCGCATTCGCCTTTTTTCCAGTCTTTTACCTGATCCTGCGCGATCTCCGCAGGGGTGTCGTGCAAGATCGGCAGAAGGACGATATCGGTCTCTTTCTCGAGATAGCCCGGTGTGATTTCCTGAAACTTCTTGGCAATGGCCTTGAAGATTTCCCAGTCCGATTTGCTTTCATACGCCGGGTCCACAGCCGCCTGCAGCGGGTGAATGAACGGGTGCATGTCCGACGTATTCATATCGTCCTTTTCATACCAACTGGCGGTCGGCAGAACGATGTCGGAGTAGACGCAAGTCGTCGACATACGGAAGTCGATGGTCACCAGCAGGTCCAGCTTGCCGCGCGGCGCGTCCTTGTGCCACTTGGCTTCCTTGGGCAATTGACCGCCATCTTCGCCAAGATCTTTGCCCATGACACCATGATCGGTGCCCAACAGGTGCTTGAGGAAGTATTCGTGGCCCTTACCGGACGATCCCAGCAGGTTCGAGCGCCAGACAAACAGGTTACGTGGCCAGTTGGCAGGATTGTCCGGGTCCTCGCAGGACATTTCCAGATCGCCAGACTTCAGGTTTTCCGCGACATAAGCCGGGATTTCCTTGCCCGCTGCCTTGGCCGCTTTGGCGACCTCGAGCGGGTTGGTTTTGAGCTGCGGCGCAGAGGGCAACCAGCCCATGCGTTCGGCCCGGATATTGTAGTCGATCATGCTGATGTCCCAGTCGCCTGCGGGCGCTGTGGGCGACAGGATTTCATCGGCTTTCAGCGTCTCATAACGCCACTGATCAGTGTGGGCATACCATGCACTGGTCGCGTTCATGTGGCGCGGCGGACGTGTCCAGTCCAACGCGAAGGCCAGCGGCTGCCAGCCCGTCTGCGGACGCAACTTTTCCTGCCCCACATAGTGCGCCCAGCCGCCACCGGATTGACCGACGCAGCCACACATCACCAACATGTTGATGACCCCACGGTAGTTCATGTCCATGTGGTACCAATGGTTCATCGCAGCACCGATGATGATCATCGACTTCCCGGTGGTCTTTTCGGCATTGTCCGCGAATTCACGTGCAACATGGATGATCTTATCGGCAGGCACGCCTGTTATTTTCGAGGCCCATGCGGGTGTGCCAGGCATCTCATCGGCGTAGTCGGATGTGACCCAATCACCACCCAGTCCACGATCAAGGCCGTAGTTGGCGCAGAACAGGTCAAAAACTGTGGCGACCATAATCTCGCCGTCCGATGTCTTGATCTTCTTGACCGGGATGTTGCGGGTCAGAACGTCTGGGTGGGTCGCGTCTGTCTTGAACTGACCGAAAGCTTCACCGCCGAAGTAGGGAAAATCGACGCCGACAACATCGTCGTAGTCTTCTTCCAGCACGAGGCTCATCTTGAGCCTTGTCTCAGCTTTTTTCGCCTTTTCTTCAAGGTTCCATTCGCCATCTTCGCCCCAGCGATAACCAACCGACCCGTTCGGCGACACAAAGCCTTTGGACATCTCGTCGTAAGCAACAGTCTTCCATTCCGGGTTGTTGTCTTCCCCCAGCTTGCCGTCCAGATCATCGGCCCGTAGGAAGCGGCCCGGGACAAGTTTGCCGTTTTGCTCATCGAGCTTCACCAACATCGGGAAATCAGAATACTTGCGGGTGTAATCCTCGAAATACTCGGTCTGACGGTCGAGGTGGAATTCGCGCAGAATGACGTGGCCAAAGGCCATCGCAAGCGCTGCATCAGTGCCTTGGCGCGCGTTCAACCAGACGTCGCCAAACTTGGCGGCCTCTGAATAGTCAGGGCAGATCACGGCGGATTTGGTGCCCTTATAGCGTGCCTCAGTATAGAAGTGTGCGTCCGGCGTCCGTGTCTGAGGTACGTTGGAGCCCCACAGCAAGAGATAGCCCGCGTTGTACCAGTCTGCGCTCTCCGGAACGTCAGTCTGCTCGCCCCACGTCATGGGTGATGCGGGTGGCAGGTCACAATACCAGTCATAGAACGACATGCAGACGCCGCCCATAAGGCTCAAATACCGCGAGCCAGCAGCGTAGCTGACCATCGACATCGCAGGGATCGGCGAGAAGCCGAACACGCGGTCAGGCCCATAGGTTTTCGCAGTATAGGCGTTTGCGGCAGCGGTAATCTCGGTCGCTTCATCCCACGTGGCACGCACGAACCCGCCCTTGCCGCGCGTCTCGACATAAGATGCGCGCAGGATCGGATCGGCTTGGAGTTTGGTCCAAGCTTCAATGGGCTCCATGGTTTCGCGCATCTTGCGCCAAACCTTCATGAGGCGGCCACGGACCAGCGGGTTCTTCACCCGGTTCGCCGAGTAGAGATACCAACTATAGCTCGCCCCCCGCGCACAACCGCGCGGTTCGTGATTGGGCAGATCGGCGCGTGTGCGCGGATAATCGGTCTGCTGCGTTTCCCAAGTGACGATCCCGGATTTGACATAAATCTTCCAGCTACAAGACCCGGTGCAGTTCACACCATGAGTCGAGCGGACGATTTTGTCGTGCCGCCACCGGTTGCGATACGTGTCTTCCCAATCGCGGTTCTCACGAGTGACCTTACCGTGACCATTAGAAAACTCTTCCAGTGTCGTGGACTGGAGGAAATTCAATCTATCGAGCAGATGGCTCATATCATTTTCCTTTATTATTGAGCAGGTTGAGCGGCGGCAGCGGATCCGCGACCACGTTCGATGTCATGGAGAAGCCCACCGGGTCGGGTGTAGAACACCCAAGTTACGAGCAGGCAGAGCACGTAGAAGCCAAGGAAGGCCCAGAGCGCGCCATTCGGTGCTCCGGTGATGGCAATCGAGGTGCCGTAGAGCTTGGGGATAAAGAACGCACCGTAAGCTGCAATCGCAGAAGTGAAGGCAATGATCGCAGCACTTTCACGCTCGGCTTGTTTGCGGCTCGCCGCAGCATCCAGTTCTGGCATAAGGCGCGGAATCTCGCGGCCCATGATCGCTGGGATCATCTGGAAGGTTGACGCATTACCGATACCGGTCAACAAGAACAGCGCCATGAAGCAGGCGAAGAAGCCCATGAAGCTGCCGCCCTGTCCGTCCGAGGGCAAGAAGAAGATCACACCATAAACCGCGATAATCATACCCAGGAAAGTCCAGAAGGTGACGCGTCCGCCGCCAAACTTGTCGGAAATCCAACCTGTGCCCGCACGGCTGAGCGCACCAACGAGGGGGCCGAGGAATACGTACTGCAACGCATTCACGTCAGGGAACATCAGGCGGGTGAGCAACGGGAAGCCAGCGGAGTACCCGATGAAGCTGCCGAAGGTGCCAGTATAGAGCACGCACATTACCCAGTTGTGAAACCGGCTAAAGATGATGGCTTGATCCCGGAAGCTGGCCTTGGCATCGGCAATGTCGTTCATACCGAGCCATGCCGCTGCTGTCGCGATGATGATGAAGGGCACCCAGACAAAGCCTGCGTTCTGCATCCAAAGCTGGCTACCGTCATCCAAGGTGACCGGCGCACCGCCCATGGCCCCAAAGACGCCCGCCGTAATGACGATGGGGACCAGGAACTGCATGACGGACACCCCGAGGTTGCCCAACCCGGCATTGAGCGCGAGTGCATTGCCCTTCTCCGCTTTCGGGAAGAAGTAGGCGATATTGGCCATGGAGGACGCAAAGTTGCCGCCACCCAGACCGCACAGGAGCGCGAGAGCAAGAAAGATGAGATACGGCGTTTCAGGGTTCTGCACCGCATAACCGATCCCGATCGCAGGAAAGAGCAGCGAAGCCGTTGAAAGCGTTGTCCAAAGCCTGCCACCAAAGATCGGCACCATGAAACTGTAGAAGATGCGCAAAGTAGCGCCGGACAGCCCTGGCAACGCAGCAAGCCAGAAAAGCTGTGACGAAGTGAAGTCGAACCCGATCGCGGGCAAACGTGCCACGACCATTGACCAAACCATCCAGACTGAGAAGGCCAGAAGCAGCGCAGGGATTGATATCCACAAGTTGCGCCGCGCGACAGCCTTGCCCTTGTCGGCCCAGAATGCCGCTTCTTCAGGCTGCCATTCTACCAGCGTGCGTGGCATCGTTGTCCGCTCGGGAACGTGAATCTCTTGCATTTCGGGAAGTTCCGGCAGTTCGTCCAGTGCCGGACCATGTGCTGCGCGCTCCATTGATCGCACCGAAAGATGCATCCATCCCAAGGAGATTGCGACCACAGCGAACAGAAGTGCAAAGCAGCTTGTGTAGATACCTGTCAATTCAAGCAATGCACCAAAACTAACGGGCAGAATGAAGCCACCAAGTCCGCCAATCATGCCGACGAGGCCACCAACGGCACCGACATGGTGCGGGTAATAGACTGGAATGTGCTTGAACACCGCAGCTTTGCCGAGGCTCATGAAGAAACCAAGAATAAACAGCGTGATGACGAACGGCCAAACGCTCATTTGGGTAGAAAAAGAGATCGGCCCGTTCTTGCCCTGGATGATGTAATCGGTCGGCGGATAGGAGAGCATGAACAGCAGTACGAGGCTGAAGCCAAAGGTCCAGTACATCACCTTTCGCGCGCCAACCTGATCAGACAAGTGACCACCATAAGCGCGAAACAAGGAGGCTGACAGCGAGAACGCCGCAGCAGACATGCCCGCAGTCCGCACATCAAGACCATAAACGTCTATCAGGTAATGCGGCATCCAAAGTGCAAGCGCGACAAAGCCACCAAAAACAAAGAAGTAATAGAGCGAGAAGCGCCAGACCTGGATATTTCGCAGCGGTGCGAATTGCTGCGCCAGACTTGGTGCTTTTACGCCAGACTTGCGTCGCGCAACCAATTCAGGATCGTCCTTTGCGAACAGAAAGAACACGACTGCCATGATGGCAAGTCCAACGGCCCAGACATGAGCAACCCCCTGCCAGCCGTAGGCCACCATCACGAAGGGCGCTACGAATTTGGTAACAGCCGCGCCGACGTTGCCCGCGCCAAATATGCCTAGTGCCGTTCCTTGGTGGCCTGCATCATAGAAGCGCGAAACATATGCGACACCAATAATGAAAGAGCCACCAGCGAGGCCGATGCCAAGGGCCGCGACAAGGTACATGATGTAGGTCGATGCGAAAGTCAGCGCCCATGTCGCCATCGCAGTCAAAAGCATCTGCGCAGTGAATACCAGTCGACCGCCGTATTTCTCGGTCCAGACGCCCAGGAACAGCCGCGTGATCGAGCCAGTCAGGATCGGCGTTGCAACCAAAAGGCCGAACTGAGCCTCGTTGAGGCCAAGCTCGGCTTTAATTCCGACACCGATAATCGAAAAGATCGTCCAGACCGCAAAACACGCTGTAAAGGCAACGGTGCTGAGCCCAAGGGCTCTGTTTTGATCGGCTCTGCCGACGGTTCCGGCACTGTCCATGGTAGGTCCTCCTGGCAAATGTGCTTGCAACATGCCCAATTCGGGCTTGTGGACAGGTGTGGAGGAATTCGAGACGGGAAGGGTTGATCTACATCAAGAAACAGGAAAATCGTAACGAAATAAATGACTTACTGAAATACATCAACTCTCATACTATGGTTCATCAAGTCAGGAGCCGTACACATCAATCACCCGCTTGACATTTATCAAGTGGGCCTAAAAGATACCTCAAACCAGAGAAGGCGGAGGCCAAAGCGGACATGTCTGAGTCGTATAAGGAGGAGATTCGCGACCTGACATTGTTCGCCAACATGGACGAGACAAATTTCCGTGCCCTTATGCGCGGCACCTATGTTCAGAACTTTCCGCCCCGAATTGATTTAATTCATGAAAATGAGCCACCGGACTTTCTGCATGTTGTCCTGTCGGGTTCCGTCGATTTGTTCTCGGCGTGGAATGGGCGGGAGACAAGCATGGCGACCGTCAGACCCGTGTCGACCTTCATTCTCGCAGCCAGTGTTCGGAATTTGCCATATCTGATGTCCGCCAGAACACTAGAGAAGAGCCGCATTGCCCTCATTCCCTCTCAGGATGTTAGGGCTGTATTCGCTGAGGATAGCTCTTTTGCCCAGGCAATCGTTGCAGAACTTGCCCAGTGCTATCGAGCGGTCGTGAAAAACACCAAGGATCTAAAGCTACGTACATCGCTTGAGCGTCTCGCAAACTACTTGCTGCGCCAACAGGAACGCACTGGGTCGCTCGAGTTCGATCTGACGATGGAGAAAAGGCGCTTAGCATCCTTTCTGGGCATGACACCCGAAAACCTTAGCCGAGCTTTCAAGGGCTTGGAACCATACGGTGTCATAGTCGCACAAAATCACATCCAGATCACCGATCTCCAAGACCTGACACGTTATGCCAAACCCAATCCACTCATCGACGACTATTCATCATAAGGACGCAGCCATGACAAAATCAATGCCAGGCGCCGCCGGCGATCTTGCAGAACAGCAGCCGGATATCTGGAGCGCCTATGCCGCTCTGGGCAAAGCCTGCGCCGATGCCGGGCCTTTGACCGACCGGGAACGGCGCCTTGTGAAACTGGCTCTTGCAATAGGTGCAGCATCGGAAGGGGCAGTACACTCACACAGCCGTCGTGCACGGTCTGAGGGGATCGAAGATAGCGCACTCGCACAGGTGGCGCTGTTGGCGATTGGACCGCTCGGCCTGCCCCGCGCGGTGGCAGCCAAGACCTGGATCGAGGACACTGCTAAGAAGTGACTATGTCTAGACTTTGCCTCAGCCTGTTGAATCGTGCCGCATTTGCGCAGAACGAAGGCGTGGCCGATCCTTGCTCGGCTCGTGCAAGCCAAGTTTTGCAGATATCGACATTCAGACAGTCCAAACACCTCAATACGGCTGATTGAAGCTCTATTTCTCCGTAAACGTCTTCCTCAAACGCTGTTAATGCGTCGGTGATCTGGAGCATGTCCCCCATTTGACCAAGCCGCGCATCACGAACAACATAACAGCTACCCAATGCCTCGCGAATGGTCATACGCCCGGTTCCTTTGAATATCCGTCAGCTTTCAGACGCAGGATGGAATCCCGGTTCGGACAAAACTCCGGTGGTGGCACGCCATCCGCCGCTGTCGCCAACCAGGTTGCGCAAGTGTCTCCACTTTTGCATTCGTAGCAGTTGATGATGCTGTCTCGAATTTCATCCTCCACATCCTGTGGAATACGCCGCTTCGGCAGCATTATGCCGGTAACGCTCAGCATCTTTCGCCTGAGCGCCATGCGTTCCTCAAATGCTCCTATCGTTGTCTCGAACAAACTTGACGTCATGATACGACACTCCTCCGGTGTGTTTCACACAATCAATCTAAATACAGAGTATGAGAGTTCCTTGATCTAGCTCAAACTCCCTGAAATAGCGCGTCGCGACGGCATTGGCCGTGTGACCACTGCGGACCAAGGTCTAACCCGATATGTATCGCTCCAGTTGATCAATCACGAAATCCTGGTCGCTGATCTTGCTTTTCACCAAGTCGCCGATCGACACAATGCCAATGACCTGATTCTCGTTGATAACCGGCAAATGACGGATCTTCTTTTCAGTCATCAATGCCAGACCCTGATCTGTTGATTGACTGGGGTCAGCGCAGACAACTGGCGTCGTCATGATGTCTTTCACTTGGGTTTTCGGAGAGGATTTACCCTTCAAGAAAACTCTTCGTGCATAATGGCGTTCGGTGACGATGCCGACCAGCATTTCGCGATCCAAAACAACAAGCGCTCCGATGTCGTGATCCGCCATCGCCTTGATTGCATCAAGGACGGTATCATCGGGCGACACACTGAATACTTCAGTTCCCTTCTCTTCCAATATTTTTCGGAGCGTCTTCATCACGAACAGTTCCTTCAATCAAATAGTAATTGTATTGTAGTTGATTGAAGGAACCGGGAATTGATCAACGTCAATCTTCGCTTGGTATTTCACCCCAGCGGGCTAACTCCGAACAGCCACGGGTGCGCCCAGATCAGTCCGGCATAGAGTACCAGCCCAGCAATGAGGCGTGCGGATGCCGCGCGCCAAGAGACGGGTCTGATATTCCCAGCGCGGGCTGTGACTTTATCATGCAAGCGCTGCCATTCTGGCCCCATTTCGCGCTGCCGTCGCTTGTCCACCAGACGCCCACCGAGGGCTGCAAAGGCCGCAAACACCCCGAAGAGAAGCACATGCGCCAGATCACCATTGGGAACGACATGCGACGCGGCCCAAAGGGTGAGCGCGAGTAGCAACGGATGGCGGGTCACCCGAATAACACCAGCGCGTGTCGGTTCGAAGAGCTCGTTCCGCGCGCCTCCGAATGAAAACGGATTAGGTCGTGCAATTGCAAGGGCCAAGATCAAACATACCGGCAGCATAATGACCAAATTCACATGTGCGTGCCACGACGCCCAGTTCCAAATGGGCACGAATGGCGCCCGGCCCGCAGCACCGATCAGCCAGAGCAACGCTGCCAGCGAGAGCGCCGAATAAGCCAGCGTGAAACCGCGTGGTCCCAGCCGGGCTTGAAGCCACGGTCGGATTTGCGGCCGCAAGGGCAGCGAGTGCGTTGCGAAGAAGGCGACCCACGCCAAGACAAATTCCAACCAGCCCAAAGCGCTCTAGCCTCCGGGCTGTTTGTCAGCGGGCAGCCGCAGCAGCAACGGCCCATAAACAAGGCAAAATTCACCAAATGACAGGACCCAGCAAAGCCCCGCAATGATATGGAACCAATCTGCTCCGAAGGGCAACAAACCGGCAGCAATCCGAGCTAATACAGCAACCACCAGAGCGGTATAAATGGCCACTGTGCTAAAGCCCGCAGTGAGCGGCTGCCCGGTATGCCCAAGCGTGGCACGCGTCATAACGGCCAGCGTCATCAGACCCACGGCACCTGCCATCCACAGGTGCTGTGCCGCCGCCGTCCCGAATGTTCCGGGCCATAAGATTTCCACGCCAATCGTCAGCGCCCCTACCGGCACAAAGGCATACCCAGCGTGTAAAACGAGAACCAGCGGTTCGCGCCACGTTCGGTCCCCCGCCCACCGCGCTAGTCGGATGAAATGCAAGATAGCGGCAAGTATCAGGGCAAGGCCGGCAATCGGGTGCTGGGGCAAGGCAACCCAAAGAACGAGGGTTGCCAGAAGTGATAGTAACGACACCTTGTCAAATCGCTGCATTGGCGGAACAGGCAACCGCCCTTCGACACGCTTGGAAAGCCAGTTGCGGGTGAACGACGGGACAACCCGCCCCCCGATCAAAGCGATCATCATCATACCTGCACCCAGACCCAGGCGCATCCCATATCCTTGGGCCGGGTATGACCCTGTTGCGGCTTCCCAATGAAAGATACCATTCGCAATTGCAAAAACCGCTAGCATGCCAAGTACGGTAAGGTTGCGCCAATTCTTGCCGGCTACGATTTCACGCAAAATCACCAGACCCAGAGCGATCGGCATCGCAAGATCAATTGTAGCGACAGCACCGGAGGGCAAGGCAGACGAAAATAACACCGCAATGCGCCCAGCAACCCACAGTGCGAACAGCCCGCCTAGCGGCCAACCGACCAGCGGCAGTCGCCCGGTCCAGTTGGGCACGGCCGTCAGCAGAAAGCCCGCGATGACAGCAGCAAGGTAGCCGAACAAGAATTCATGCGCGTGCCATGAAACCGGATCAAAGGCGGTCGGCAACGTGATCAGACCCGACAGCATCGACACCCAGAGTAGCATTGAAAGTGCGGCCCAAACCGCTGCGCCAAAGAAAAAGGGGCGGAACCCGAACGTTAGAATTGCGGGACCACGCCATGCGCGCATTTGTTCTGCTGTAGTGCTCATATTGCCTGCCTTGAAAATTGCATTCCCGCTTCGGTGAGGATCAAATCAAGTGGAATGTCGTGGGGTTGTGGAAATATGGTCGTCAACCGTGCGGATTGGAATCCGATGCCGATGGTAAAAGGTCGCGGGTCAAGCGCCGCCAGTGTCCGATCAAAATACCCGCCACCATACCCAAGACGGTAGCCATCACCGTCCCAACCCACGAGCGGTGCCAACGTTATGTCGGGTATCAAAACCTCTGCGTCGGGAGGTGGGACAGGAATGTTCCAGTTACCCCGCACCATGCGCGTCTCGGGGGTCCAGCGGCGAAAGACGAGCGTGGCCGCCTTCTGTTCCACGATGGGCAGGCAGACCGTGACACCCGCTCTATGCAACTCAGCCATTAGCGGACGCAGATCAGGCTCGCCCTTGATCGGCCAATAGGCCGAGACCACCCTACCCTGCGCGCCTACAAAGCGCGTGGACAAGACTTCACGCAGATGTCTGGCAAGCGCCGCGCCCGCGGCGGCTGCGCGGTCCTCGACGCTGAGCGCCTGGCGTTCGGTGCGCAGCCGAGCATGTTCCGCTTTGCGCCATCGCGCCACGTCCCGTGCCTGATCAGAATCCACTGCCATCGGATCAAAGTAATCCGGGGCGACCTCCCCCGCGAGGCACGGTGGCGAAGCAAAACCGCCTTTAGCGTCGGTGCCTGCCATCACCCGTGCGCCCTCAAACCGGCTCAAACTGTGGGAACAACACGTCATTTTCCAAGCGCATATGTTCCTCCAGGTCTCCCAGAACCTCTGCAAGGCCAGTGTAAAGTGCGGTCCAGGTTCCGCAGGCCCCTTCCGGCAAGGTCAAACCGCCAGTTAACCGACGGATCTCACCAATTTCGGTAGCGTGGTCGTCATGGTCAGCACGCATCACCGCTATTGGGTTTTCAATGCCAGGCATCCCACCCTTGCGAATGGCAGGGAAAAGGATCAGCTCTTCCTTTTTCATGTGGACTTCCATCTCGCCGATCATCCGTTCTAACAGGTCAGACAGACCTTCAGGCACGTGGTCGTCGCCGAAATGCACCGTCTCGACCCTTTCAGCCATCTGGGCAAGCACGGGAAGCTGTTCGCGGTGCCGCGCATGATAACGTGTTTCGATATACCGGGTCAGCTCAGCAGGATCTTGTGGGGGGGTTGCTTCGGTCATTTCAGCATCCTTTCGTCAGCGTAAATTGGGAATGGTTTTTAAACTAGCGCGAGCCGTGTCCTCCACGGCCATGTGCAAAGAGCGTGCAATCCGCTCGGCGCGTTCGATGACATGCGCAGCACCGGCAGGCGGGCAGGTCTCATTTGCGGTCTCGCGAAACAGGCTCAGCCAATGGTCGAAATGCAACCGTTTGACCGGCAAATGCGCATGCGCAGGCACCGGTGCGCCGTGATACTGCCCCGTCATCAACGCGACGGAAGACCAAAAAGCTACCATCCGATCAAGATGTGGCTCCCATTCGGCGATGCGGCTTGCGAAGATCGGTCCGAGAACAGCGTCTGCGCGAATCTTACCGTAAAACTGATGCACCAAATCCGTTAGCATCCCTTGGTCGAGGCCGGTTTTGTCCATGATCGCCCGGGTCATCTCGGGTCGTGCGGAGGTTATCCGCGGTCTGTCAGTCTGCGTGTCGGCCATAGCCGCCTCCCGAAGCATTTCGCGTTGCATCACTGCGTAAACCTGTTAATAGGTATTGTAAATACCAATTAAAACATGGAGGGTTTTGTGCGCCTGACTTCTTTCACGGATTATGGTCTTCGCATGCTGATGCGCATGGCCAGCGCCCCGGAGCGGGCCTATTCCACAGCCGCCTTGGCTGAGGAATTTGGCCTCTCGCGCAATCATCTGAGCAAGATCATTCAGCGCCTGTCACGCGGCGGGATCGTGGAAACGCGCCGTGGCGGCGGCGGCGGCGCGACGCTGGCATACCCTCCGAGGGTCATCCGGCTGGGCGATATTGTACGCCTTCTCGAAGAGGATCAGCCACTTGTCGAGTGTTTCCAGGCCGAGACAAACACATGCTCGCTTGACGGTAACTGTCGGTTGAAAGCACGTTTGCGCACAGCGGAAACGATGTTCCTCGCAAGTCTCGACAACGCGACGCTTGCCGACATCGCACTTCCAAGATTGTCTTCTGACGCTTGAGTCACTGCTTTACCACTCGCTAAACGATATGGGCGCACCACAGGCCGGCTTGGCACTCTACCAAGCGAGCACCCGATCAAGATCGTTAACATCTCCAAAGAAATCGACTATGTTCGGTGGGAAGTGGGAACATTTCAGTACCGATTGACTTAGGTGATCGCGCTGGAAAACGCGCCTGTTTCAGGATGTTCCCTTCCTGATCAATGACAAGCCGAACGGCTCGGCCAACGTAATAAAAAGTCAGACGCGCGCGCCCTGCATCTTCATCAACGCCTGCCTCGCTTATAGATGTGATATCGCCACTGCGCATCAATGGTTGGATGTCTTGCGGCATAAGTTTGAAGGCCTCGGCAATCACAGCAGCATCAACGACAAATCCATCCTGAGTGACCTCAATTTGTGTCATGCATCACCTCTCCAATATCCATTTGCCGCAGCGACAGTTGCAAAATGCGTGGCGACGATCTGGCTTGATGCGATCAATGCGTCAGAGTTTTTAGCATATTCGGGACGCAGTTTTTCTCGGATGGCGGCGTCTGGCTGTGTCATCTTGATTGCGACCCGGCTCAGTTTGACCGCCAGTTCATAGCCCTCTTCGGGTGTTTTAGTAATCAGCGTGGGAAGCCAGGTTGTCATTGGTCTGTCCTTTCGGTTGGGGAGGGTTATCTTTGAACGAAATGCGTGATGTTTCTTTCTGGGTCTTAAAACGGCGTACCAATAGTAATTACCAATCATATCTTGAGAAAAATCACCTTCGTTCCGTCTAACTGGCCATTAGACCATGACGCGCTCCGACCGCTGTAGACAGGCCAACGAGCACAAGCGGAGCTGACAAACCGAAACCGATCTTCCGATCAGTTTGACTGAGAGTTGATACTAGGATCACGCCACGATGACCCAAACAACAATCAGGCTCAGCACCAGATAAACCAGCGTGTTTATCATCCAGCGGATCAGACCGGCGTCTCCTTCCGGGTCCACCCCCAGACGCTCACACACCTTGGTTCCAGGCCAGAGAAAAGCTTCGGATAGGGACATCGATTCCACCTGTTAATAGGTATTTCTGATGCGCATTATCTATCGCTTTCAAATGCGCATTGCAAACGCTAATTAAGTGAGCATGCAATTGGACAAATTCACTGACTATGCTCTTCGCGTTCTGATGACCCTGGCAGTGCGTGCTCCCGCACGGGTGCCAACTTCAGAGATTGCAGCGATCTTTGAATTATCGGAAAATCATCTGTCTAAAGTCGCGACCCAGCTTGTTCGTGAGGGCTTTGCCGCCTCCGAAAGAGGACGCAACGGGGGTCTCACTCTTGCGCACCCGGCAGATCAAATCCGCGTCGGAGCAGTTGTGCGGGCGATGAAACGCAATGACCCGGTGGTGGAGTGTTTCGGGACGGACAAGTCTTGCCTCATACTGCCCGCCTGCGGCCTACGCCAACCTTTGGCCCAGGCTCAAGAAGCCTTTTTCGTGAAGTTAGATGAATTTACGCTCGCCGACGTCACAGGCTCCCGGCGTGAGCTGAGCACATTGCTGGAAACCTGACTGGTCCAACTGGATCGATCTTGCGTCCTTGGGTGCAAAGACGCACAAATGGGAATATGAAAAATCGCCGACCTTCACTGCGCAGCGCCTAAGTTGCAGGAATTACAGACTTCGCAGCCCAGTGTTCTCTCTGTCTCAAGTTGCGATAATGTGGGGCCATTATCGTTACCCCAAAGAGAGCTGACTTCGAAACGACGAAGCGCCTATGATCAACTGTTTGGACACCTCAACAGGAGTCTAACATGCCCCATCTCGATCACACCGCTTTCGTCAATGCCTGCCGCGATGAACGCGGCGTCGGACATCACACGCTGCGAGCCTATGCCCAGGATCTGCGCACCTTCGCGCGCTTCACCAAGGAGCGTCATCTCACCGATCCGCTGTCGAAAGACGACATCCTTGCCTACCACCGTCATCTGCGCGATGATCTAGAGGCCAAGCCCGCAACCATCGAGCGGCGGCTGGTCACCCTCAAGTCGTACTTTGCCTGGTGCGCGGATCGGAACAGCGCCCTGCCCTCTCCGTTTGTGGACGTCCGCATCTCAGTTCGGATCCCGCGGCGCCTGCCGCGCCCGATTGAACGCGACACGTTGAAAGCTATCTTGCAAGCGGAAACTGAGCTGACCAGGGCGCAGCCTTCTGACCAGGCTTTCGCCGCAGATCAGAAAGTTACAATCCTGATGATCAAGCTGTTGATTGTGACGGGTCTGCGGATCAGCGAGCTGACCAACCTGAAGATACGCGATGTCTCAACCGACGCGGCACAGATGATTGTGCGCGGCAAAGGCAACAGGGAGCGCATCGTCTTTGTGCCAAACGCAGAGTTGCAGGACGCGTTCCGACGCTACTGCATGTTTCGCGCTGAACACGGGTCCCTGAAATCGCCGCTCTTCCTGAATGCGGTGGGCCGCCGGCTCCGGTCGCAAACGTTTCGGAAACGGCTGCGCATGCTGTCACACCGCTTAGGGATCGTGCCGCATCTGACGCCGCACCGGTTCCGCCATTCAGCTGCGACACTGCTGATCGAAGAGGGCACCGATATCCGCATTGTGCAGGCTCTGCTCGGACATGCTAGCCTCAGGACCACCGAAATCTATGTAAGGGTTTCGAACACCGCGCTTCGGCGCGCGCTAGAAAGGGCCAATGTCTTAAATGCGTTAGTTGAGTAAATATCGATACGCTCTGTCGTTTTCTAGTTTCGCCATTGCTGCTTAAACTCTTCATCAAACCAGAGCTCGGCGTCAGCTGACGCGCCACGAACGGAGCGAAAGTTCAGGTAGTGGCCGTATCCCTTTTGATCCAGCCAAGACTTGAAAGTAAGAAAACTTGGTTCGCTTTCTGCCGCACGAGGAATGTCGACTTCATCCCCCCAAACATGGCACAGGTGCCTGATCACGGGCTCTGCCTCACTCTTCTTCATTGTCAAAATCCTAATTAACTAGCAGCAATTCACCGGCATGCAGCCTCGGCCAATGTGGTGCGCTAGTTTTTGTACTTTCACCGCTCATTTCTTGCCCTGATCAAATCAAAGGTTTGATGGCAAAGCTGCAGGAGATGAAGCCTCAGCCTTGCCATCGCTCGGTTCACGCATTGCCTCGAACTTCATCCGTCGCGCATCGTGGTGCGAGGATTGCGAGCGCCATATCCAGAGCTAACAAACTTGCCCGAGACAGCACTACGTGTTGCACCGTGAGTTGATCCACCACCAACTCTTTCATTCACTGTTGTGCGTGGACTGCGATTTGCATGAGCTTTCGTAACGAAGCGTCCAGATATGGTGCTTCGGGCACGAGTGCCACTTCCTTTTTTAGCCATGTGATTTCCTTTCATTTGCTAGGATGACGTTATGTTGCTAGTTAGCAATTGCTGTATATCCGATTCCCGGTATATTGCAACAGTGAAACGGGAGATCACATGTCGAATTTTTTTGATGCTGAAGGATTCTATGCGGCCCTCGACGCCATCAGACGCGACCGGGAGGTATCTTGGAAGAAAGTTGCAGAAAAAGCCAAGGTGTCTGCCTCGACGCTTACCCGCATGGGACAAGGGAAACGCCCCGACGTTGATAGCCTCGCGGCACTCGCCTCGTGGTCAAGCCTTGATGTGAGCCAATTCTATCGGACCGAAACGATGACACGATCGCAAAAGGATACCTTAGCCGAGATCACAACACTCTTGCGGGCCGACAGGAACATCAAGGGTGAAGACGCCCAAACGATGGAACTGATGATTAAGACGCTGTATGAAGACATGAGGAAACGTAGGGCGGATGGCGCACAAGTTTAAGCACGGATTCAAGGCAGAGGCAGAGCGATACGCCAAAGAGTTTCGAGGTGAACTGAACCTCGAGCCACATGCGCCCCTGTGTCCGAAAAAACTCGCCAAACATCTGGGCGTTCCAATATTTGGGATTAAGAAAAACAGCTGCCTTCCACCAGAGATTCCAAATTACTGGGCCAGCCATCCCGATGATCCCTTCTCGGGGTTGATCATCTCTGACGGTAGCTACAGGGAAATCCATCACAACGATTTTAATCACCCACGCCGACAGAATTCAGATTTGGCCCACGAGCTTGCTCACGTCATCTTAGGACACGACATGGACGTTCCAATCAAAGAGAACGGCGAGCGCGCCTATGATCGCAATATTGAAGAAGAGGCCAAGTGGTTCGGTGCGACACTTCTGTTACCCAAAAAGGCAACAGTTTTCATGGTTATGAATAGGTATTCAAGAGCCCAGATTGAGGATGAATACCAAGTTAGCTGGCAACTTTATCAATATCGAGTTGGTGTAACTGACGCGGTGCGGGCATCGAAAAACATGCGTCGAAAGAATGTCGCGTAACCTCCTGTTTTGCTCAATTTTCAGTCTAAGCTTATCCAGACAAGGCAATTAGCAAGAGTACCGATGATATCCCTATCCGCAATATTGCACTGGTCTCAACGTTACTGGCGCCGAAGGTGGTCTTTCACACATGCCTCCGGCGTACGAGGTACTTTTCTTTGCTTAAGCCACGTGGTTTCCGCGATGATCTGTGTCACAACCGTTCGACTAACTTCCTTATAGGGCACGTGTATGAAGATCTGTATTTTGGCATGGGGCTCCCTTCAATGGGACCCTAGATCTCTTGAAATTTCTGACGCTTTTGAGCCCACCGGACCGATGGTGCCCATCGAATTCAGCCGAATCTCCGGAAAGGACGGACCGACACCACGTCTGACCCTGGTGATCAACGAAGGCAACGGAGCCCTTTGCCCAACCTTCGTCGCGACAAGCAATTTCAAAGATCTTGGCGCAGCCAAGGAGAATCTTCGAGTTCGCGAGGGAATGCTGCACGTTAACGGCGTCGGTTTCGCGGACTTATTGTCCGGCGACGTGAGCGAACGTGCGATGGAACGTCACCCGGAAACAGTTCGTACGGTGCGTGCGTGGTTGGAGAATTCAGAGTTCGACGCAGCGATCTGGACCGCGCTTGCAAGCAACTTCGCGGATGTGCGGGACGAACCCTTCTCAGTCGACGCGGCCATACGTTTTCTCGAAACGCTGCCAGTAGAAAATCTCACAGTCGCGTTGGAGTATGTTCGTCGTGCGCCAGAGCCGGTGCAGACTGACGTCAGGGACGCGGTTATTCGTCGCTGGCCGGATCTGCCGGAAGGTACATGACCAGACGGACACGCGATCGCGACTTGTTTTGGAAGGTACGAGAATAGATTGGGCCACCTGGTGGCGTGGATGCCAACGGCGTGCAGTTGGCGACGATCTATTAAAGCCCGCTATCGACCTCGAATGTAGTCATGATCGGGAACTTTCGAAGAGAGGACTATAGCGCTTTCTCTGTCTCGATGCGCGCCCTCGGCAAAGTTGATCGTATCCACGAAGTAGAAAAGGGCCGCGCGTGCGAGTTTCAGTGAATCGAGGGTTAGGCGATCAAACCTGTTTAGATGCGTATGATCAACCGCCAAGGAGGCAGAGGACGTGTCTTCGGAAAACATGTCATCATGGAAGACGGAGAAGCGATGCGTCGAGCTGTTCCTGTAGCTCTTGTGGGCCTGCATGAATCCATCTCCGCGGCTCTCATCCTTCGAGATGTCATGGTAGATGTTAAACAGCGCGATCAAGCCGGGATTACCAGCTCTTAGATGGGAGGATATCTCATCGTGCAGCTGGAAGATTCCGCCCTTTCCAGTCCTACCCCAAACGTCCGCAAAGCTCGACTTGTATGCTTTCTTCAGTCCAAGATAGCACGCCAGGGCGACGGCGATCTTGTCGAGTAGGTCGAACGCGATGCGTTGCGCACTCGTCAGAGCCGAATAACGGACACCGTAGACGGCGTAGTCTAAAGTGTCCGCGTGAGAGGTCGTCTCCAAATATGGCGTCTCCACATCATACTCTCTGACGTCATAGTAAACTTGCCGCGCGAACGCGTAGTCTGATTTCATCACATTAATCATAGCGAAAACTTCTGGGACACAGTGCTCATCCGACTCCTTTGCCCTTATCGACGGAATCGTCAACAAATCGAACCGACCGGCTTCGTACTCTTCGACGCTGCAACAGAGCGACAGCGCCAATCCCTCCGCGTCAATGAATGCGAAATAGCGATTCTCAATCGCCTTTCGAGGGACAGACTCGATCTTCGCGGCATCGTTCGCGGCGTCGATTACAGTTCGCAATACGTCCCTCCCGGAAAAATCGATGATTACGTCCTGGTTTGAGAACACGACGTCGGAGAGCCGACGTATACGCTGGAGGAGCGTATCAATGTGACAGTAGGTTTGATAAGTCTCGTGCTGTCGGTGAAAGAGCCCGGCCAGTCCCATTGAATGCCGCATTTCTTGATATGCTGCGACACCGTTCCGTGGCAGCGCCTCGAGCGCTCGCTGAAAGCAATCCAGGCCTTCGACCCAACGAGATGTATCCAATAGAAGAATACCTATATTTGTCAGCGCTTGAGATTTTAGCTCCGGAGATGCTATGCCATCGCGCAACACCTCTCCGAACCGAACTCTTGCCCGAAAACGGTCTTCGAAAGCCTGGCCTGAGATCGGAGATACGGGCCCATATGCTAGCCGGGCACGTACTTGCAAGGCATTTGCGAGATTGTAAGAGAGAGCCGCATCGGACCCACCAGATTCCACAAGCTCGTTAAAGATCTCGACGCCTTGGCTCACAGAGGCAAAGTCACCGACGGCGTCACCGCAATCGACGAGGACAACTGCTGCGGCCTCCCTCTCTCCCGGTCCGGGACCCGGAACACGCGCGAGCTCAATCGCTTTTTGAGGATTGTTTTCCCGCAAGTTGTACAGTTGTTTGATATTGTCAGAAGACATGCCGCTTCCTCCATTCCTGCTCCGGCCGGCATCTATCAAAGTTCACTTTCTGAATGCCATCTGTCCCTTGGGGTTGCGAAAATGCCCTACGCCGAACGCGATCAACCGGTCAACAGCTGCTTTGCCGTTCGTCTGATCCGATCTGAGGTCACCGCGTGATCCTCGCCATATGCATCTGCAATCAATCGGATGGCTCCAGTGACGTCACCCGGATATCTGCCGCCAAACTCATCGGACTGGAATGGGGCATCCGTTTCAGTGAGGACGCGTTCGATAGGGACGGTATCAAGCAGGATCCGCCCCCTCGGAGACTGCAACATCTGCTCGTTGACAGAAAAATAGCAGCCCAGTTCGAGAGCACGCCTGATCTCTGATCCAGACGCGTTAAACCAGTGAAGCACCGGGACACAGGTGCGATACGCGCCTGTCCGTTCGACGACGTCAAGAACCTGTTTGGCAGTCCGGACACTGTGAATACTAATGACCTTATCGCCGAGCCTCGTACACAGCGCCAACACGCTTTCGAACACCAGCTTCTGGCGTTCGAAGGATGGATAGAACCGGCGGCCGGCATCGAGGCCAACTTCGCCTATAAACCTGGTCGAGGGCGCGAGCTCTTCGAAGAGGGAGAGTTCCGACGCCCTCTCAGCGACCAACTGCGGGTGTATGCCGAGGGCGGCGCGTACAAAGTGACTATCACGCGCCATGCTCTTATTCCGGGCAAACGCTTTCGGTGTCGTGGTGACCGCGAGTGTGAAGCACCGAGCGGACTCACAGCGCGTATATGCCGCCCGCATGTCCTGACAGAGATCGAGATGACAATGAAAGTCGACGGGACCGGACGCATCCTCATCAGACATGCTTCGTCCTAACACCCTTAAGGATCTCCGAGACTTCATTCATGCCCCGGCGATACACGTCGACATAAGCGTCCAGATCATCGCGGCCCAGCGGCCCAGGTTTTTGCACTAGAAACCTTGCCCGGCTTGGATTTTTCCGCAGGTTTTCGGCAGCAAACATGAAGGATCTGATGTTCTTCCCGTCCGCCGATTTCGAGTTCAAGACCCCTTTCTTAAGATCATCGAGAAAATAGGTAGTTGTATCCGCTTCATCGAGCCCAGCAGCGAGCGACGCGCGACGGATCAGGCACGGGACGCAACGACCACAGTGCTGGGGAGGTGCGCTCTCAAATCGCACTTGTGCCGGATGGGAACATGACATCGAGGCGGGTGCCAACTCGGCAAGCAGGTCGCGATCCAAACACTGTCTGGCCATCTCCCCCTTCGTCTTGAATCGATAAGGGTTTTCCAATGTCACGTCGACGCCCAGAGCATTTACCAATTCGGACATCGACCGAATGAAATGCGGGTGGGCCGTGCGCGTGCTCAGTGATCCGAGCCGATGGGCATCCATAGGCACATTGAGGGCGATCAAACCGTTTTCGGGGATAAGCACCTTGTTAGTAGAGGCGACCGCGTCGGCCGCAACCACGGCGAGGCTGTAGAAGAGGAAGGATCGCGCCCTTTGGTTGTTGTCGCTCCCGGCCTCTGCAAAGTCCGACTTCCGGAATCCTATATAGGCCCGGACAGATTCGAAGGCATCGCCGTGACGGTCCTTCAATACTTCGAGTAGTTGCCGTTGCGCACTTGATGCCTCTCCGTCCCAGTAGTGGCTGACCAGGAGCGGTCGCTGTCCCGAAGCCAGGAGGTCGATCGCCCCGATGAGGCTGTCCAATCCGCCAGAGAACAGGCTCACTTGCGTAAAGTCCGTAAGATCCATCTCCTCAGGTTGCTTCGTGAAGGATTGGAGGTCGTTTGGTCGATCGCGAAACGTGAAACCCCAATGATCACCAGTCAAGAATTGAAGCATTCTGGATAAATGGTCCTGCTGTTTCCGCCAGAGGCCTGGTTCCGACACTGCGACGTTGAGATCAATCATACGCGTCCAGCCGTCATCGGCGTACCTTTCCCGCGAGACGCCGGTGTCGGCCGCATATACTGCGGTCGCGACGATCATTAAATCGACCGCAGCTTCGCTCGGTGTCGCGCCTAACTTGAAGAGTCGTTCCAATAGCTGGCCCAACCCCCTGTCGAGATCACCAAAACTATCGATCATATCGATGATGATATCAGCGGTGTCTTGAGCAGGTTCGTCGTCCTGATGGCCTAGGCGTACAAAGATATTATGTCTCATTGCATGGTCTCCAGAACTGCGCCTAGCATGTCGAATGTATCGGCATAGACATCAGAAATGCTTCTATCAATTTCGGATTGCGTCGGACGTGATCCAGCATCGAACCTGTTCCCGAGCGCATCCCTCACCCTCCCCTGCGTAAAATCTCGGGTAATCCGCTCAGCCTCTCGAAAATCGGCATCAGACGCTGACCCGTGCAACGCGTTCGTCCCAATCTCGTTGAGAACCTTTGTCACAATGCTTCGGGTGATCACGTCACATAGGAATTCGTCGAGTTGATCCGTAGATAGCTCATCAAACGCGCCGGGATCATCTTCTGCAACCTCTGCGATTGCTTCGAGCATCGCGTCGCGAGCGATCGACTCATCAATCGTTCCACCATCAGGACAGATGACCTCCGCCACGGCCTCGAGGACCTCTACGGCGGGACGGCCTGCGAGGTCTTGAAGATTAAATCGGGCTAGTGCCGCCTCGGCACCGTCAGTCGCGACCGCGCTCGCGAGCCCGGCGACACCGGATGCTACCCGAGTTGAGTGCGGCATTCGCCGCGTGGCCCCGGCACCGCCCCCCGCGGCGCTGACGTAACCCTTTAGTGCGCGTCCGAGAGACTTGTTCCCGCCCCCATTGGTAAATCGGGTGAACTGTCCCCGAGGATAGGCGAACTTGCCGCCGGGAGGCGCTACAGCGGGTAACGTCTGTGGCGTGCCAGCGTCATCGCCGTCGGTCGGTGTAGGATTTTCGGTGTCAGAACCGCCGCCTCCGTCTTGATCGGTCGCGTCTCCCCCCATACCCGAATCGACACCATCGACCCAGTCTGGGACAAGGCCGGATGATGGGCCACCATATGAACTCGACGTTCCCATTATCTTGCCCCCTTGCCACGGCCACTTCGTCCACCACCTGCAGCTAGTTGCAGTGGTTTATTTTCGTCAAGTTTGGCCCAGGCCTCTTTGATCTTGGTAAATTCGCGATTGGCCTCCGCACCGGTGAAGATTTTTTCCCAACCGGTTGCCGCCCAAGGCCCCAGCTGACCGCTTGGCAGGTCGGCGAGGAGGCGAACCGTCGGGGTTTGGAGATTGGCAGATATCTTGCAAAGCTCCATTAGGCCTTCAATACCATCGGGTCGCTTCTTTAGATCCGTCGCAGCCCTGATCCTTGCGGCGACCACGTCGAAAATTTGCTCGATCTCTCCCGGTGTGAGTTTTGCGATTTCAACAGCCGCAGCGCGTGCGCCAAGGGTGCTGCCGCAAAGTTTCTCGATCCAGTCCTCTTTCAACGCCAGATTTGAGCCTGCGGTGAACAACGCCTTGCGATCTCGAGACACGAACAAATATGGACGCAAATCCTCATCCGCTAGCGCTGGAGCAACCAGAGCCCATCGTCTGACCCATTCACTCGCAAGAAGGTCGTCGTCAGTTGTTTTTTCGGTCCGATCCCGGCTCTTGGCCGACGCCGGCTTCTTGGCTTTGTCAGACTCCTCAGGTTCCTTGCGTAAGATTTCTTCGAGGTCTGCGACTGTCTTCGAGGAACCGCTGACAGCGGCCTCTGCCTCCAGACGCTCGAAGAAATCTGCCTTAAAGCGTTCTGCGAGCATCAGTTTGGCAAGGACAGCGGGATTTACATCTTCTCCGATCCCACGTGCGTCTGCGATAGCGAGGCGGAGATTGAGTGTGTTCAAAAACCTCTTGATCTGTCTGGGATTACCTTGAGCCCCCTCGGCCAGTGGCAACGCGAGTTGATCTGCCAAAATAAGCGCGTTCTCCAGCTCCGCGGAGACCGTGCCGAGCCGCTCTTCGATCGCGCCCCGGCTCAACCCGTTCCCGTCCCAAGGGCGCCTCAACGCTTCACGCCCGAGTTCTAGCAACGTCTTGAATTGGACCGAACCGGTATCGAGGGAGCTCCCAGCCACAAGGAGGGTCAAATATATCTTGGTCTCGACGTATCCCAACGGCGGCAAACGGAACGGGACCTGAATGAGCTTTTCGAGATAATTTCGAGCGTAGGTCGACGGGCCAGACGACAGAGGCAAGTCCGGAAAATGAGACCTAACGGCGTATTCGATCATCCCCTCGTCGGCGGCGATGACAAATGCCGCTCCGGGCACGAACAGGAAAAGGCGTATCGCCTCAAGCGTCTCTATTGCGGTCGCGGGAAGGCATCTGTCAAGATCATCCACGACAACAACGAGGCGATCTATATCTGCCGCCGCGAGCAACTCCTCGAATTCCGACCTGAACGCATGAATGTGGGCAGGTAATGTTTCGGCATCAGGGTCGTTAAGGCAGTCTGTGACTTCTTTGACGTAGCCCGTCATGTCGCCAACCGTCAGACTTGCGCCTCCTGCGAGAAGCGATTTTCCCTGTTTCATGAGTCCGCCGAGCATGTCCGGGGACGGGATCCCAGTGAGCCCGGTCAAGGCGAAGCCACCCGCCTTGGACGCGACCTTCATGAGATCAACGCGCTTCAGCAGCCTCTTTGATGCGTCCTTCAGCTTGGTCGTGAGCGCGCGATCCCGTAGCAATTGTTCGACGATCGTTTCGATGACGACGGTTTTGGCGTCTTCGAGGCCCTGAAACAGCCAGCCATTGAACCGAATGACCGAAGTGCGATCATCATTCGAGAACGCGTCCTCGAGCATGAGCAAAACGCTCGACTTTCCCGCGCCCCAATCCCCATGGACGCCGACTGTGAGAGGTTCAGTCCCCGAGTCTCTGATCACTTTGGCGACCGTCGCGGAGACGGCCTCAGAGTAGATCAGGTCGACGGCGGTCTCGTTATCTGGAATAATCATGAAAGTTGGTTTCCACAGTATATCGTCATTTCAAAATTGTCGCCCCGCGCGGCTTGTCCCTTAATCGCCCGCCGCCCAGTTAATGGTATGCCGGCACTTCTTCGCCCTTTTGGTTCGGAACTCATCATAGTAACTCTCGGACCGGAACGAACGCGTGATTGGTTTCGGCCGCCCGTCGCAGCTTTTCGTCAAGAACATCGATCAATGAGAGACGGTTATGAACGATCTGATGTAGGTCGAGGCCATCGGCACAGATTATGTTCGTGCGCCTACCGGTCCTGAAAGCCTTGAGGCCGTCTTCAGAAAACCCCGAATTACTAATGAAGAGCCCGCGCGCCCACGTCGCCTTGCCCGAGACCTTGCCGGAGAAGGTCAGCAGATCGGCCTGACCTGTAAGGCCAGCCTGCCATTTGGCTTCGACGAGGTAGGTCTCCCCATGCAGCTTAAGGCTTCCGTCAATCTGTTCGCCCGTCAGCTTGAAAGGTGCTCGTGGCGTCAGCCCATAAGCGGCAAAAAGTTCTGTGAGAAAGCGCTCGTACTCATAGCCACGACGCTGCGGCGGGTGTTCAAATAGGCCGATCAATCGCGCCGATAACGTCTGTGCCAGTTCGTCTGACAGCGTGGTTGTCGCTTCTTCTGGAATTGTCTCCGGCTCAGACTCATCTCCTGGCAGTGATTCAAGGAACGCGGGGTCGTTGAGCTCGGGCACCTTTAGCGACAGGCGCAAGAGAAGCGCGTTCAACGCGACTACCTCTGCACGGGTCAGCGGCTCTCCTTTGCCCCTGCGCCAGGTCATTGATTGCCGTACGATCATCAGCATCAATGGGCTAAATTTGTGTCGCCTCTGCCCGAGGGTTGATGATAACATCTGGACGATCGCGGGGCGCTTGCTACCACCGACCCACAGGTCTTCACATTGGACCTTTGCAGCCGCCAATGGAAATGCGGTCCGAGAGTTTCCGCTCCCGGGCAATAAGCCGTAAAGCAGGTCCGCCAGATCCTCGACGCATTGTTCCTCGACGAGATTCATGAGCGTCCCCACAGACATGACAGCGGGGCTGCGAACATGTTTTCGCCGAAGGGGACGACCTTATCGTGATCGTAGAGCACCATGCCTTGGACGAACTTTTTGCCGCAGGCGTCCGCCAGTTTGCGCATTCCGGAAAAATCGGCGGTCGAAACGGTGGCAGATGATTTTACTTCGATCCCGACCACCTCGCCGCGGCGGTTCTCCAACACGATATCAACCTCGTTCTTGTCCTTGTCCCGGAAGTGCGAGAACGTGCACCTCTGTTCGCTCCAAGTGGCGATCTTTCGCAGTTCGCCGAACACGAAGGTCTCTAGGATCGCCCCGAAGCTCGTCTTGTCCCTGCGAACCACGTCCGGCGAAACATCTCGCATCGCGGCTAGGAGGCCCGCATCGAGAAAATGTAGTTTGGGCGACTTGGTCAGACGTTTCAGGCGGTTTGTAAACCAGGGCTGGAGCGTATGAACAAGGTAAAGGCTTTCGAAGACACTTACATATTTTTGTGTGGTGACATGGTTGAGGTCGAGGCCCGCACCGATCCCGGTGTAGTTGACTAACTGGCCTGAGTGTTCGGCAAGTACGGACATCAATTTTGGCATGACGGCAAGTTGTTCGATCTGTGCGACGTCTCGGACGTCACGTTGGACGATCGCATCGAGGTAGGCGTGATACCAATCCTGCTTCCGCGACCATCGCGCCCGACCGAGCGCTTCGGGATACCCGCCTGAAAGGACGCTTTCAATGAGGTCGTCTCCGACGATCATCTGGCCGGCAGTCGGTTTCTCTCGGGCAAAGGCCCGATCAATGAACTCTGATTTCGTACCCAGAATTTCTGCCTGTGAGAGAGGCAGTAACCGAACGACCTCCATGCGACCGGCAAGGGAATCCGCCACTTTTGGAATGGTCATGAGGTTGGCCGAACCCGTTAGGAGGAACCTTCCCGGTGTCTGATCGTCATCGACCAGATTCTTGATTGCCAACAGAAGATCGGGCGCGCGTTGAATCTCATCGATCACGGCGCGGTCCAATCCGCGGACGAAACCGACCGGATCATCAATCGCCGATCGCAATACGTTGGCATCGTCCAATGTCAGGAAGGGTGTTTTGTCCGACGCAATTTCGTTTGCGAGTGTCGTCTTGCCGGACTGACGCGGCCCCGAGATGAGAACCACGCGGGTGTCGGACAGCGCTTCTTCCACTCTAGCCTTGGCAAATCTTGGGTACATTGTCGCGCGATTCCTTCCGACTAATTGAAAGTACTCACCCGACCAATTGAAAGTCAAGATCCGACCAATTGAAAGCGAAGAGCTTCAATTCTGCGTTGCCTCGGTCTCCTTACTTGCATTTCCAACAGCCAACTCCAACTCTGGCAAGTCCCGCAGTGTCTGCAAATCGAACGCTGTCAGAAACGTCTCCGTCGTCACAAAGGTATGCGGCGCGCCGGGTCGCGGTGCTCTCGGACCGCTGGCGATCAGATCCTTGAACCGCAACCGCGCCAGCAGATCGCGGCTGACGTCTTTGCCAAAAATGTCTTTGAGCCCAGCCCGGTCGATCGGTTGGTGATAGGCAATGGCGCAAAGCACCCCCATCTCGGTCTCGGTGAACGCGAGGGATTGATCACCAAGATCGGCAGCGGCTTTGATCGCATCCGCAAACTGCGTCTTCGTGCGGAACATCCACCCGCCGGGACCTTCGGCCAGCTCATAGGGTCGGCCCACCAGTTCCGCCCGGATATCAGCAATCAGCATCTCAACCGAGGCCCCCTGCCCCACCACGCGCGCCAGGTCGTCGCGACCAACTGGCGACGCACTGGCAAACAACACGGCTTCGATCCGGCCCATCCATTCACGCCAGCGCAGCTCTTGCGGCAGGTCTGCAAGTTCCCGGTCAAACAAGTCTTCGTCTGTCGTGCGCCCCTGCCCTTTCACAGGCTTTCGTTTGGCCGCAACGTTCATGGCAGTGCGGGTCATGGTACGATCCCATAGAGCCGGAACGTTGACCGCCCGGTCAACTCGCGGGCAATGCCCAGCTCCACTAGCCGATCACAAAACCGCCGCGCCGCTCGATCCGTCATGCGCGTGGTCGTGCCTTGGATCATCGGTGACAGCATCGACGCCGGGGCGACGGCATCCTCAGACAGGAACAGATCGACCGCCGCCTCCGATCCCTTGGCGCGCAACTTCGGGGCCACAGACTGAAGAGCAACCGCTCTCGATGAACAGTCGCACGCGATCCGGATCGTGTCTTCGATGGACTCGACGAGGCGCTGCCGAACGTTCAACTCACCCCCCTGCCCGTCTGCGACCAAGTCCCGCAACAGTGCCTTGGTGAGATGCTGCGCCGTGATCGGAAGAAGAGATGGCCAATTCAAGGTGCGTGCCAGAACCACATCACTGAGCAGGCAGGCAATCCGCTCGGCCCGGTCATCCGCTTCGAGGACCGCCCCCAGTACCGCAACACACCCAGCCAACGGCCCATGCGTCCTCGCGCGAGCAATACTCGCGTTGAGCCAAATGTGCACGTCAGTCTCAGCGTCAGGTCCGATGAGGCTCCCAAGCCCGGCTTGCCATTCTCGGTCGTTCAGTCGGAACCGCACTGCGTCGCGCCAGAAGGCCAAGAGATCGCCGTCGGGACCCCGCGCCTCGCCTGGCGGCGTTAGATGATAGGCATCGCGAATATCCGCCTCCCGCGCCAGTCGGCCCTCGAGTTTCGAGGTGGCGGTCGCGGCGGTCAGTGCCAGCCGGTTGGCCAGCAGCTTCACGGGCACCCCGTGGGTCGGATTAGTGACCAAAGCGTCGAGCACGGTCAGCGCCGCCCCCGACCGAAAGGTCACAGTTTCAAGGGTTTCTGCACGCTGAGAGGTGACCCAGGCGGGCAGCTTGGGTAGGGTGTTCAGGTCGTCTTGAATAGCGGCAGGCTGATATGTCATGCCACAACACTATCGCACGGCGGCGCTTTCGTTTACAACATACGGCACAAACCGCCCCACCCTGCTGCTCCCAGTTATGTCCAATAAGTTTGCATTATCGGACACACAAAGATATGCTCAGCGCCATGACAGTGTCGCTTTAGTTTCATTGTCGGATGACCGGAATTCATGAGATTCAAGCACTT
>TARA_R110002012_G_scaffold115909_1_pt1 | contig 66486 bp, 49 predicted proteins | sample TARA_R110002012 | Tara Oceans TARA_R110002012 (sample SAMEA4396515) | marine metagenome | biome: Westerlies Biome; feature: [DCM] deep chlorophyll maximum layer (ENVO:01000326); material: water (ENVO:00002006), including particulate matter (ENVO:01000060) such as... | depth 40 m
ATTTTCGTTAGCAAACTTTCTCATTGTTTGTTTGATATTTTGGGCCGACACTATGCAGGACAGTTAGACGTTGATATTCCTTTGGTATTGTCAAACCATGAAAGTTTGAAAGAAATCGTGGAGGCATTTGGAATTCCATTTCATCATATTCCCCTTACTCCGAAAACCAAAGCTGCTGCCGAAACAAACCAGCTGGAGTTGATGAAGGCCAATCAAATTGATTTCGTGGTGCTGGCAAGATACATGCAGATCTTATCGGTAGAATTTATCCAGCATTTCCCAAATCGGATTATCAATATTCACCATTCATTTTTGCCTGCTTTTGTAGGGGCTAAGCCCTACCATGCCGCATTTGAACGAGGCGTGAAAATCATTGGCGCAACGGCACATTACGTCACAGAAGAATTGGATGCAGGGCCTATTATAGAGCAAGAAGTTGCCAGAGTTAGACATCATAATACAGTCGCTGAATTAGTGCAAATCGGTCAGGACGTAGAAAAAGTAGTGCTCTCCAAAGCCATCAAATATCACATAGATCGCAAAGTGATGCCGATCAATAACAAGACAGTGATTTTCTATTAAGGGATAATTTTCCTTGGAATGTCTTTGGGTAATCGGGTAAGCATTTCATAGTTTACCATCTGAGTAGACTCGGAAAAGGATGCGACAGTTATTTCTTTACCACCTTGCTTTCCGATGAGTACAACTTCATCTCCCACTTTCAGATCTTTAATTTTGCTGACATTCACAGCAATGGCATTCATAGTGACAGTGCCTACGACTTGGCAATATTGCCCCTTAATCAGCACCATGCCCTGATTACTCAGCAGGCGACTATATCCATGTCCATACCCTACTGGGATGATGGCAAGTCGGATATTTTCAAGCGCCATATAGCTATTACCATATCCAACAAACTCACCTGTCTTCACAGCTTTCAGACTCATGATGCAGCTTTTCCAGGTGATGAGACGTTTTAATGGGTTTTTATTTCCTTTGGGTAGAGAATTTAGCTTCGCAAAAAAAGTCTCCTTTGTAGGCCAAAAACCATATCCAGCTATACCGATTCTTACCATATCCATGATAGTTTCAGGGAAAATAAGAGTTGCAGCAGAGCAGGCTGTATGATATATTTTGAATTCTATATTCTGCCCGTTAAAAAATTCCTTAAAATCGTGATATCGTGCGATCTGGTTTTTAACTCTCACGAAATTGCTCACTGATTCTGCTCCTGCATAATGAGTACATAGCCCTTCTATAGAAATGAAATCAATATTTTTCAAGAGTTTTTCAGCAAGTTTTTCACGCTGAATCCAATCAAATCCAGTTCTATGAAATCCAGTTTCTACTTCAATATGAACTTTTGCCCTGACACCGATTTGCCTTGAAACGGAAATTGCTTTTTCAAGCCTTTCAAAGTCAAAAACATAAAAGCTGATTCCCTTTCTAATCAGTTCAGGAAGCTCTTCCAAGTGAAGCATTCCGAGAATCATGATTTCTGATCCTTTTTTTGAATTTTCTAAAACTTCCCAAGCTTCGTCTGAACTAAAAGTACTGAAATGACGAATTCCTGCCTTTTCAGCTATTTCGACCATTTGCGATATCCCATGACCATAAGCGTTTCCTTTTACCACAGCAGAGATGGTGGGTTTTGGCCCTATTTCAGAACGTATGTATCGGATATTCTGTCTGTAAGCTTTTGCGCTGATCTCAAGCGTAGATGTTGCAATCATTTTATACTGTCAATTGAAGTCAAAAAGTAAGGCTCTCTACCTCCTTATCCCAATTCTTGGTTAATTTTATTCATCTAAATTGATTCAAATGAAAAATACTTTTCAAGTTTCTGATCATAAAAGCCGCTGTCCATGGTGCCTTGGTTTCGAAGATTATGTTACTTATCACGATAAGGAGTGGGGAGTTCCGGTTTGGGATGATCAAATACACTTTGAATTTTTAATCCTTGAATCTGCTCAAGCTGGCTTGAGTTGGGCCACTATTTTGAAAAAGCGTGAAGGATATCGCAAAGCATTTGCGGACTTTGATTATAACGTGGTGGCAGAATTTCCTGAGAGTTATGTTCAGGAATTGATGCAAGATCCTGGTATAATACGGAATGTCCTGAAAATCCGCGCAGCAATAAATAATGCAAAACGCTTCATAGAAGTACAGCAGGAGTTCGGCTCATTTTCCAAGTATATCTGGAGCTTCGTCGGAGATAAACCTGTTAAAAACCGACTTTCTTCCATGGCTGAAGTCCAGACTACCACTATAGAATCTGATTTACTTGCCAAAGACTTAAAGAAACGCGGATTCAAATTTTTGGGTAGCACGACAGTTTACGCACATATGCAGGCAACTGGGCTTTACAATGACCATCTTGAATCCTGTTTTCGATTTAGCGAGGTATAGAACTTATACGAAGGCGAAGAATACTAGCCAGACTAAGAACAATATTGGCAATAAAATAGGTAGCGAGAATCGGATGATATAGCCAAAGAAAGAAGGCATTTTAATACCGTTTTGCTCAGCTATGGACTTCACCATGAAGTTTGGCCCATTACCTATATAAGTCATCGCACCAAAGAATACAGATGCGATCGCAATAGCCATCAATTCAAATGCGGAGTCGTGATACCCATCCGCAGCAAATTGACGTACTTCTTCAATATTGTTGATTGAAGCACCTTTAGACGCCATGGCTGCAGCTAGGAAGTTTAGGTAAGTTGGTGCATTATCCAAGAATCCGGACAGAACTCCAGTGCCCCAATACAGTGTGTTATGAGTGATCATTGCCGCACCTTCAGGGGATTTGGCAAAAGCCCCTACTAGCTCCAAGGCCGGCATCATGGTACCAAATATCCCTATAAATATAAAGGCCACTTCCCTGATAGGTTCAAAGTTGAATTCATTGCCTTTGATTGCTCGCTGATCTGCAAAACGGTAAGAAAGGAAAGCTACCGAAAGCATGATGATTTCTCGGATATAAGAGAATTTCTGTCCGTCATAGATGATGGCTGGAACACCTTCTATTACATTAGGATCCAGAAATACTGAGCAGATGATAATAAATAACCATCCAAAATTTTTCACCCCAATTAGAGATAGCTTGTTTGAATAAGTAGTCTCCGCCAGCTCACTATCATCATTAGCCCTTCCTAATTTTTTATCTATAAAATAGAATGCAGTAGCTAGTACCATTAGTGCAAACACCCACGCTGGCCAGTTATGTGCCAATGTCCAGAAAAATGGTATACCCTTTAAGAATCCCAGAAATAAAGGAGGGTCACCGATTGGAGTCAACGATCCACCAATATTACTTACCATAAAAATGAAGAAAATAATATGGTATGCCTGAATGTTACCTTTATTCAGACGGATAAAAGGCCGTATTAAAAGCATAGAAGCTCCTGTAGTTCCAATTAAATTGGAAATCAATGCTCCGACAATCAATAGAGTTACATTAGCAAAAGGAGTAGCCTTTTTGTCTATATCAATGAGGATTCCCCCAGAAGCAATATATAGTGAGGCAAGAAGCGCAATAAACTGAATGTACTCTGCCATGGCATGGACAGGTGCATGGACATTCCCGAGAATAAATAAATAATAGAAAACTACCAGCAACGCAAAGCCTATGGCAATTTTTGGATAATTTTTGTGCCAGAAGTGCTCATAAAATAACGGCCCAGTGGCAATCATTAGTAATAATGCAACGAATGGAATGACTAACCATATTGGTGCGGAATGGTGATCTTCTTCCCCGGTTTCTGCAAGGGCTTCTCCATGGACAACAGCTTCATCGGAATCACCATGATCCGCCTGAGCTAGATATACTTGCTCAGTATCAGTATTTTGGGCATATAGGGCTTGCATTTCCAGCCCGCCAAAAAACAATATTCCGAAAAGTATGGAGAAACATAGGACAAAATTCTTCATTAGGCTGATAGGGTATGCTGGGGGTTCTTTTCGGTTAATTTAAGCAAATATTCAATTGCTGCTAATCATTAGTGGCTTCCGCTAAACTACAGCTTTTGCCCGATACAGCACAATCTAAATTTGCCATCCTCATGGATTTAATCAAAAATTAACTACATGAAGTGATTGACAAAGTACGATTTTACACGAGTTGTGCTAGGGCTATACTAAAGGAGCTTTCAGCTAGTTTAACTTTTTCAGGATTTTTGGAATGTACCTTTTTTAAAGCTTCTTCAATCTTCTTACTTACATCAGTAAATATAGCCATATCAGTGACCTCTGCATTATCACTCATCAAATAGGCAAATACACGGGCCATACCACAATTGGCTATAAAATCGGGAATTACAGAAACCCGCTGATCTGTCCATACACCTATGGGGCCGAAGAATATCTCCGGATCGGCAAAGGGCACATTAGCTCCACAAGAAATAACTTCCAAACCAGAATTAACCATTCGCTGAACCTGATCTTGGGTGATAAGTCTGGAAGCTGCTGCCGGGATAAATATCTCATTGTTTAAATCCCAGATTTTCCCGTTTATCTCTTCAAAGGAAATTTGGTTTGGTGCGACTAATTTGTTTTTATTTCTAGCCAGAAATAGCTCCCTAACTTCATCTACTGAAAATCCCCCTTCATTAATAATTCCTCCATCCCGGTCTATAATGCCAACAATTTTGACTCCCTCTACAGCTAGAAAGCATGCAGCTGCGGCTCCTACATTTCCCCAGCCTTGAATGACGGCGCGTTTGCCATGGATATTCCCACCCCAAATGTTATAGTAATGTCTTACTGCTTCTGCTACTCCAAAACCTGTAATCATGTCTGCGACAGTATATTTTTTAGAGCCATTCGGAGTGAAAAGTGGATCCTCAAGTACTTTGGATACCCCCTGTCTGAGCTGGCCTATCTTCCGGATTTTTTCTGGCTCAGTTGCGTGATAGTAGCCATTCACTACACCTTCCTGTGGATGCCAGAGCCCGTAGGATTCGGTAATAGGGATTACTTCATGGATTTCATCCACATTGAGATCGCCTCCTGTACCATAATAACTTTTAAGTAAAGGGATCACAGCTTTGTACCAGCGTCGTAGTACCTCATCTTTCCGGGGATCGCTTGGATCAAAGTTGATTCCTGATTTAGCTCCTCCAATAGCGGGACCTGAAACAGTAAATTTCACCTCCATGGTTTTGGCAAGAGATTCTACCTCCCTCTTGTCCAATCCCTTTCTCATTCGGGTACCACCACCTGCAGCACCGCCTCTAAGACTATTTATCACCACCCAGCCTTCAGCTTCAGACTCACTGTCGCTCCATTCAAAAGTGATTTCAGGCTTTTTGTTCTCAAACTTTTTAAGTAATTCCTGCATTCAATTTGGGTTTATTATTGAGCAAAAATATAAAAATTACACTCTCCTGCTGTACTTAGTCTGACGGTGGTCAACTATATATAGTACCTCCTGAAGAATCGTATTTTGCCCCAGTGACGGAGGCGAGGCAATTATTTTCATTGCGTAGCCGCAATACACCCAAAAAACCAAAAATCAATGCTTCTTTGAATTCTATCAATTCATTGGAGGCTTTTACTTGAATCCAGTTAGAACCCAGCTGATGTTCCAGGCGCTCAATAAAAAAGGAATTGTATGCTCCTCCTCCCGTGATCAGAACCGAGGGAGTATCATTGCTTTGATTTTCGCTAATGACTTTTGCAATTTGATATGAGTAATGCTCCACAAGTGTTCGCAGGATATTTTTGCTAGAAAGTCCACTGGATGCAATCAATGGAATAAAATCATTTTCCAAATCTTCTCTCCCTAGGGATTTTGCTTCTGTAGTGCCATAATAAGGCAAAGCGTTCAGGGCATCCAGTAACTTTTCATCGATTTCGCCCTCTTTAGCCCATGCACCTTCTTTATCGTATTCTGCTCCTAACGTATTTGCCTGAGCATTAAGCAATAGATTAAATGGACAAGTATCGAAAGCAATTCTCCTACCTTTTGATTCCATACTGATATTTGCAATCCCTCCTAGATTAATACAGAAATCTATGCTTGAAAAAAGCAACCTATCTCCAATAGGGACTAAAGGAGCCCCCTGCCCTCCCAGTTGTATATCTTTCATCCGAAAGTCGTTGATCACTTTTTGCCCTGAGGCTTCACGAAGTGCCCATCCATTTCCTATCTGCAGGCTTAGGCCCTTTGAAGGCTGATGAAAAACGGTATGACCGTGTGAGCAAATTGCCAAAGGTTTGATCTGCTTCTCGCTGCAATAGTCTTTGACTTTTTCTCCCATCCATCTCCCGAAATCCACGTCGAGAAGCGACAAGTCCAGAGCCGTTATCCTATGACTATTCATAAGTTTTTGTCCCAAATCTTTTGGAAATGGAATTGTAGTAGCATCCAAGATTTCATAAGACCATTGATTGTGAAGCTCGTAACTGCAAAAAGCTATATCAAGTCCATCACCTGAAGTCCCGGACATCAATCCGATCATGGTATAATTAATAGGTCTCATGGGTTAAAGAATGTTAAGTGAAGTCTCAGACAAAGATAATTTAACAACTATAGAACGTCGCCTTTTTTATGAATGGCTATTTTGCGGAATATTAATTAAACTGGATGACAAATCTGATCATAGATATTAAGAACACTAGAATCAAAACGGCTCTCTTTGAAAGAAAAAAGTTAGTCGAAAAACGTGTTTTCGATGGATTAAAGTTTGTATTAAACTATTGTAAAATAGATGAAAATAACTCCTTTAGAGGAGGAGATATCAGTTCAGGTGCCGAAATGCGTATGAAATTGATGAACGATCAAACGGCAAGATTACCCCTAGTAGACCTGAAAGTGACAACAAATGATCTAATTGGCAAAAACACGATCACCTGTATGCAAATTGGATTTTGGTACAGTTTTAAGCTGGAACTACAAGGCCAAATCGAAGCATACACCAAAAAAATTCCGAAAATCGAGGTCTTTGTTAGCAGCAGAGATGCCCAATCTTTTGATTCATTGGCAAAAGACCTCATATTTGTAGTCCCAAATTTGGTCCTTTATGGATTGAATTCTATTCTAAACCACAATGTTGAGTAAAATCAAATTGCAATTGCTGGGTGTACTATGCACCCTTTTCTTATTTACGGAAGCCCAAGCACAGTCGAGTGCTTCCACTTACAGTGCTCTTGGTATCGGAGAATTTAATTATTCCGGTCTTACCCATAATCAAGCAATGGGGGGACTTGGTATCAGTTATGGAAGTATCTGGAATCCCAATGTGGTCAACCCAGCGCTTTCTACCAGAAATACGATTTTTAATTTTGAGGCAGCACTGAATTATAAAAAAATCGCAGCTGACAACGGTACTGAAAAATCAGATGTAGACGGTGGCGGACTGTCCTATGTAGCCTTTTCTCTTCCTGTGAAACCAAATAAAATGACGGTTGGCCTAGGATTGAATCAAATAACCAGTGTAAATTATCGCCTGCTAATCGAAAGTCCGGTAAGCAATACTGAAATTCAGGCTTTAAATTATATTGAAGGCGACGGAGGTATTTCGGAAGCTTATGCAAGCTTCGGGTTAATTGTTGCTAAAAATCTTAGTATTGGAGCACAGGGTTCCTACATATTTGGATCTACCATCAGAACGGATCAACTCACCCTGCTGGATGATGAAGGTACCCAAGTAGGCATCACCACAGAATATTATGAAAGATTAACAGTCAGTGACGTGGGCTTAAAACTTGGCGCACATTACTTTTTCCCATTGAATGAAAAGAGCAACCTACACTTGGGTGCCATCTATCAGCATTTAGGGGATGTTAATGGAAAAGCTTTTGCCAAGCTCGCTTCATTTGGCCAAGCTAGCGACCCCGATTCAGATGGCGACTTGATCGCTAATGATGAACCAGGAAGCATTTATATCCCCAATCGCTACGGATTCGGGGTTTCTTTTGAAAAAACCAACAAGTTTGTAATCGGTCTGGAAGGCCAATATCAAGACTTCAAAGAATATAGATCTATACTGGATGATCCTTTGCAACTGAAGGAAGCCATCAAAGTAGGTCTGGGTTTCCAGATTATTCCTGATTATCTTAATATTGATAACGGTCTATTGCGGGGCACTTATCGTGTGGGTTTGGAATACCAGCAGACACCATACTACCTGAACCAGACTAATATAAATGATCTTGGCATTAACTTTGGAGCTTCACTTCCTGTAAATCAACTTTCATTAGTGAACTTCGCAGTGAAAGTCGGACAGCGGGGAACCACAGATAATGGCCTCATCCGAGAAAGTTATGTAAACTTCACTTTAGGTTTGTCACTTAATGATAACAGTTGGTTTTACAAACGAGTATTTGAATAATTAACCAAACCAAACCATACAATCAAAATGGTTAAAGACGAGTCCCAAAACTTGGATTTAGACATGAAGATTAAATTGTGCCGAATTAAACCATTATGAAAATGAAAATTAAATCTACACTACTTGGGCTAGCAGCCCTGCTTGTTGCTGGAATGGTCCAAGCTCAGGATTTCAAATTCCCGTCAGATCCTGCGCAAGAAGCTAAAGCTAGAGAACTAAATGCTGCTTACACTGATTACATGAGTTCTGAACAGTATATAGAAGCTACTCACCCACTGCACTGGTTACTAGTCAATGTACCTGAGTTGAATCCTTCAATTTATCAGAACGGTACGAAGATATATGATGAAGCGTCAAAAGTTACTACCGATGAAGCTCAGAAGAGAGTGTATCAGGATTCTGTAATGGCTCTCTATGAGAAAAGAGGAGAGATTTATAATGATGAAGCTAAATGGATAGAAAATAAAGCATACTACGGTTACCAATATTACAAAGGAGATAAGGATAGACTAGCGGAACCAATTGCTGATTTCGAAAAAGCATTGGAACTTAATGGTACAATCAATTATCAATTGACTGCCGCATATTTCGATTTAATTTATAGAAACTATGCTTATAATCAAGCTTATACTGGTGAAGAGATTCTTGCCATACATGACAAAGTCAATAAAATGCTTGATGATGCAGCCGCTGATGGTACAGACGTTTCCAGCCAAAGAGCTACGTTAGAGACTCTTTTAGTTGCTATGGAACTGATTGATTGTGATTTCATTGAAAATACAATGGGACCAAAATTAGCAGCTGACCCAACAAATGAGGCATTGGCAGATCAGATATTTAAGTATTCTGTACAATACAAGTGCTTCTCTTCTAAATCGTTCTTGCAAGCTCTGGAAATTAAGCATGCTAAAGAACCATCTTTCTCTACTTCACAAGTGATTGCGATGAGATATATTCAAGATGATAAGTTGGCTGAAGCAGAGGAGATGTGGAAGCAAGCACTGACACTTGCTGAAAATGATGCTCAGAAAGCTGAAGGTCACATGGAACTGGCTACTATCTATGCTAAGCAAGGCAAAAAATCTGCCGCAAGAAATGAAGCTAAGGAAGCAGCAAATATAGATTCTTCTAGAACAGCTGATGTATACTCAATGATAGCAGGAATGTATATGAACTCTTTCAATGATTGTAAAGGTGGAGTGAGTGTAATCAAAGATAGAGCGGTATTTATTGCAGCATATAATGCTTATCAAAGAGCGGGAGATTCTAAGGGAATGGCTCAAGCTAGAGCGCAATTTCCATCTAAAGAAGAGGTCTTCACTGAAGGCATGCAAGTAGGTCAATCATTAAGCACTGGATGTTGGGTTGGCGAGACTGTAACTTTGGCTACAAGAGATTAATTAATTTTATTATACGAAAAGGCAGTCTTCGGGCTGCCTTTTTTGGTTTGTAAGCATGAAACTTTTTTCCAGTATCTTTGAGGTGTGAAGAATCTCTTATTTTCATTTATAGTTGTAGGCATGATGGTTCTGGTAAGCTCCTGCAGAGATGACGTGGATGCATCAGCCTTGGAAGTATATGATGGACCAATGAATTTGGCTCTTAATATACATCTGAAACGAAGTGACTCAGCCATGGTCAGGTCAGAGATCAGGGCGCCTAAGCAGCTTGAGTTTGCAAATGGAAACCTTGAGTTTCCGGAAGGAATAGAAATCCAGATTTTTGAGAAAGACGGCCAGTTGAGTACCACATTGAGAGCAGACACAGGATATTTTTTGAGTCAGGAAAATATTTACAAAGGTGAGGGAGATGTTCAAGTTCACAACTTGCTCAAAGATCAAAAGCTTCAATCTGAGGAGCTTTTTTGGGATACGAGAAAGAAAATAATATACACCGAGAAATTTGTGAGGGTTCAAAATGGAGGTACCTTTTCCTATGGTTCAGGATTTGAAGCAGATGAAACGTTCACCAATTATTCCCTTAAAAATCCTCATGATGGTCAGATCCCAATGTCAGATGACGGGCTTTAATTCGATCTTTAAGAAATTTATTCCTTGGTAATTAGAATTGAAATTCGGTACGCCTCTTCTCTATTTAATTTATAATGAAGTTACTTGACGCATTATTATTATCACTCTCTCTCGCGCTTATGATCGTAGGGATTCACCAGACTGTCACCCAAGGAGTGGGCGCTTCCTATGCTATTTTTATGTTTGCGGTAGCCTTGTTATTTTGGTTCCAATATCGCAAAATGCAAAAGCCAGAAGAACCCCCTACACCTAAGAAAAAAGCCAAACCAGGCAAAAAACGCTAAGCATGGAAGTAAGTTATGATTTTATTTATGTGATCCTTACGCTGGTATTTTCAGCTTTTTTTTCAGGGATGGAGATTGCATTTATTTCTGCGAATAAGCTACAGATCGAACTTCAAAATAAACAGGGAGATCTGACAGGGAAGATTCTAAGCATGTTTGTTCAAAGACCGGGACAGTTCATCGGTACCACTCTGATGGGCAACACGATTATGTTGGTGCTTTATGGGATTTTCATGGCATTCCTTATGGAAGATCCACTTAAAATGTTCCTGCAAAATTCATTTGGATTCGAGAGTGATGCAGTAGTACTCCTATTACAAACTATTATTTCTACTATCGTGGTTCTGGTGACGGCCGAGTTTTTGCCGAAAAGCCTTTTCATGCTCAACCCAAACAGCATGTTAAATTTTTTCGCCATGCCGTTTTGGATCATTTATATACTTTTTTACCCTGTCGTTTGGGCAGTGGTTGGACTTTCAAGATTCTTTATCACCAAGGTTCTGAGGTTAGAATATAGTGAAGATAAACCTGTATTTACGGTAACTGACCTGAACAGCTTCGTCCAAAACCATATACATAAGGGTAAGGAAGAAGGTCATGTGGAGATTGATACTAAAATTTTTGACAATGCGGTGGAATTCAAAACTGTACGGGTGCGGGAATGTATGGTGCCGCGAACAGACATTGTATCTGTAGAAGTGGAGGATACCATAGAAGAATTGAAGCAGGTCTTTGAAGAAAGTGGGCATTCCAAAGTGATTGTTTATCGAGAATCTATCGATGATGTCATTGGCTATTGTCACCAATTAGAGCTTTTCAAAAAGCCCAAAACCATTGAAGAAATTCTGACTCCTATTATAATTGCCCCAGAATCAGCATTGGCAAATGAGCTGTTAATTCAATTTATACAGGAGCGAAAAAGCTTGGCTTTGGTTGTTGATGAGTTTGGTGGCACTTCCGGGATAGTTTCTATGGAAGATATTATTGAGGAGATTTTTGGTGAAATCGAGGACGAATATGACAGCGACGACCTGATGGAACAGAAAGTTTCCGAGCAGGAATATCTGCTCAGTGCGCGTCACGAAATCGATTACCTTAATGATAAATATGGATGGGAATTGCCGATTGGAGACTTTGAGACCCTATCTGGACTGATTCTTTCCCTTACAGAGAACCTTCCAAAGAAGGGCGAATCCGTTACTTTTGAGTCCTATACGTTTACCATTGTGACCAAGCAAGAGCATAGAATTGAGACTGTTCGCTTGAAAATCAATAGCTCCGGAATTTTCTAGTTAAGCGTTTGATTCAGAATATATTTTGAATTTCGTTAGTAATGCTATTATTTTGCGACACTCTAAAAAAGCGTAGTAACAATAATGGCGTTAATTAAACAAATTAGACAAAGGACAGGTCTATTGATCGGCGTAATTGCCGGCGGATTAATTTTATTCCTCTTGGGAGGAGACTTATTAAGTCCAAATTCCACACTTCTCAGTTCCAGTCAAAATATCGTAGGCGAGATCGCAGGTGAAGATATCACTTACGAAGAGTATATAGCCCGAGTCGAAGAATTCAAAGCTGCCAATCAGCAACGTACTGGAAGAGTACCTTCTGAAGTAGAAATGTATTCCATCAGAGAACAAGCTTGGCAGTCTATGATCGTGGAGCGCGTGTTCAAAGAAGAATACGAAAAACTGGGTCTGACGATTTCGGATGCTGAACTGGTGGATTTGGTGCAGGGAAAAAATATTGTGCCTGAATTGCGTCAACAGTTAATCAACCCTCAGACAGGTGAGTTTGATAAAAGTCAGCTGGTATCTTTCCTTCAATCTCTGGAGACAGCAGATCCTGCTCAGCAGGCTTATTGGAACCAGCAAGAGCGTCTTTTCGCTGACTCTAGATTGAGAATCAAATATGATAACATGCTGGCAACTTCCGAGTTTGCTACGCAGGCTGAAGCTAAAGAAGAATACAAAGCAGCAAACACAATTGCAGATGCCTCCATTCTATTTGTTCCGTTTTATGCAGTAGCCGATGCGGACGTGACTGTTTCAGACAGTGAGATGGAAGCATATTTGAGTAAAAATAAAAGCAAATTCAAATCTGGAAATACGGCTAACCTGGAATACGTAAGCTTCAGTATTCAGCCAAGCGGAACAGATTCAGCTGAAGTAATTTCTCAGATCAATGAATTGACTGAGCAGTTGAAAACAGCTGAAAACGATTCTCTTTTTGTGTTGAGAAATTCCGAAGGACAATCTCCTTATTTGACTGTAAGACCTGGTGATGAACTACCAGCTAATTTGACTAACAACGTTTCAGACATTGAGCAAGGACAAACTTACGGTCCCTTCATCACGCCTAACTCTACTTACGTTTCATACAAAGTCTCTGATCAATACGAAGGAACCCCTCGCTTAAGAGCTTCACACATATTGTTCAGTACGGAAGGAATGGATGATGCTGCTAAAGAAGCTGTCAAGGCTCAGGCTGAAACCGTCCTATCTGAGGTAAAAGCTGATGGAAACTTTGAAGTAGCTGCAAGGCAATATGGACAGGATGGTACCGCACAGACAGGTGGAGATCTAGGCTGGTTTGCAAAAGCAGATTTCGTTTCGGAATTCGCAGATGCTGCCTATGCCGCCAAGTCAACTGGAATCCTTCCGAACTTGGTAGAAACAGAGTATGGCTACCACATCATCAAAGTGACAGAACTACCTAAGAGCACATACACTAAAGTGGCAACTTTAGAATTGGAACTGGTCGCTAGCGATGCAACTAGAAATGAGGCTTTCAGAAATGCAGATTCGTTTGCAGCTAATGCTGGAAATAGAAATGAGTTTACTGAAAACGCTGCGACAGATAATTATAGAATTCTACAGGCAAACAATGTGGACGCCAACTCAAGAAACATCAATAATCTTCAAAATGCCAGAGAAGTTATTCGCTGGGCATTCGATGATGGTACCTCTACCGGTGAAGTTTCCACTGTTTTCGAATTAGACAATGCTTACGTGGTAGCTACGTTGATAAGTAAAAGAGATGAGGGTGATGTAGAATTGGCTGATGTAAAGGAGCAAGTAGAAGCCCAAGTGAGAAATGAGAAGAAGGCTGAAGTCATCAAATCTAAGTTAGCTGACAAAACTTCTCTGGAAGATATGAAAGCTGTCTACGCAAATGAAGCTTCCCTAAATGAAGTTCCTGATTTGAAGCTTAGTGCCAATGTAATCCCTGGTGTAGGTTTCGCTCCTCGAGCTATCGGCGCTATCTTCGGAGTGAAGCAGGGAGAAATCACACAGCCCATCCGTGAAGATGTTGGGGTGATTGTAGGTAAATTAAATGCCTTGACTCCAGCAGCGGAAATAGGCGACTATTCTGCATATCAAGGCCAATTGACCCAAAATGCTTCCCAGCGTACGACATATTCTGTAATGATGGCGCTACAGGATCTGGCAGGCGTCAAGGATTATCGATATAAATTCTTTTAATAAGAAAGAAACTAGATTCGGAACCCATGCCATATAGCATGGGTTCTTTGTTTATATTCGAAAAGTAAAGTGCAATCAAGTTGACAAATGGGCAATAAGGAATTTGATAAAGAGAATTTTAAAGAGAAATTAGAAGCAAGTGGAGAGTTCCCACAGCTTTATATGTTTAAATTTATAGTTCCGAATGGAAAAGAAAGTGAGGTAGCAGCTCTATTTCCAAAACATGGAATGACTACTAAAGAGAGTTCCGGAGGAAAATATGTGAGTGCTACTATCCAGGCCATGATGAAAGATGCAGACCAGATAGTAAGCATCTACGAAGAGGCTGCCAAAATTGAAGGATTAATATCACTTTAAACTCATTGAAATTATGTGGAAAGAAGAAGATAATAAGCTTAAAAAAACATTCAAATTCAGCGATTTTAAGGAAGCATTTGCTTTTATGACCCGAGTAGCTTTTTTGGCTGAAGGAATGAATCATCATCCTGACTGGAGTAATTCTTATGATACAGTTGAGATTGCACTGACCTCACACGATAAAGGAAACAAGGTCACCAATAGGGATCATGATTTGGCAAAGGCAATTGATGGAATTCTTGAATGAGTGAAATTTCCCCTAACCTTTACTTAGTACCTACTCCCATTGGAAATTTAAAAGACATCACCCTTAGGGCGATAGAAGTCTTGAAAACAGCCGATGTGATCCTGGCAGAAGATACACGTACCAGTGGGCAATTGTTAAAACATCTGGAGATCTCAAGACCTCTTCAGAGTTACCATATTTTCAATGAGCACAAGACTGTCGAAAAACTGGTAGACAGAATGAATAAGGGTGAAGTGTTTGCTCTAATATCTGATGCCGGTACACCTGCTATTTCAGATCCTGGTTTTCTATTGGTGAGAGAAGTACTTGCTGCCGGACTCGATGTACAATGCCTTCCAGGAGCCACTGCTTTTGTTCCCGCTCTGGTGAATAGTGGTTTACCAAACGACCGTTTCGTATTTGAAGGATTTTTGCCGCATAAAAAAGGAAGAAAAACCAGGATAGATGGATTGATGGAAGAAGTGAGGACCATCATCTTTTACGAATCCCCTCACCGACTTCTTAAAACGCTGAGACAGCTTGCGGAAGCTTTTGGAGCGGAAAGGCAAGGATGTGTATCGCGGGAGCTCACCAAGCTTCACGAGGAGAACGTAAGAGGTACCTTAGCCGAGTTAATAGAATATTATGAGACCAATACACTGAAAGGCGAAATAGTCTTAACTGTGGCCGGAAAGAATCCAAAAACCTGATTTAACAATCAACCTTTATGATCCAAATTGAAAAACTAAAACAGCTTCTAGAGAATACTCAGGATATAGCCAAAGAAGCTGGCGCCTTCATCCGGAAGGAAAGGCAGCGTTTTAAAATTGACAGCGTAGAGCACAAAGGCTTCAATGACTTGGTCTCTTATGTGGACAAGGAAGCAGAAAAGATCATTGTGGACAAGCTATCCAAGATCCTTCCTGAGGCAGGTTTTATCACTGAAGAAGGAACTAATACTACAAAGGGAGAGGAATTCAATTGGGTGATAGATCCTTTAGATGGCACAACTAATTTCGTTCATGGTGTACCTATTTTTTGCGTAAGCATAGCGTTAATGCAGCATGAAGAGGTAATTCTCGGAGTAGTCTATGAAGTGAATCTACACGAGTGCTTTTACGCTATGAAAGGAGGAGGAGCATTTTGTAATGATACCCGAATCAGAGTAAGTGCAGCCGAGACGCTCTCCGCATCTCTGATTGCTACTGGATTTCCTTATTACAGTTTTGATCTGATTGATAAATATCTTGCTGTTCTGAAGATGCTAATGCAGTCTTCGCATGGGGCACGTAGACTAGGTAGTGCCGCTGCAGATCTTTGTTACGTCGCATCAGGGCGTGTGGAAGGTTTTTTTGAATACAACCTGAATTCCTATGATGTGGCAGCCGGGGCGCTGATCGTAGAAGAAGCTGGAGGTAAAGTCACTGATTTCTCTGGTGGGAGAGATTTTATTTTTGGCAGACAGATTTTGGCGACTAATGAGAGTATCCACGAGGAGATTCTTTCTAATCTGAAAAAAGCTTGGGCTTAACCTAAAAAGTAATACCAAATCATAATGGTCACAATAGAGATTGGGATTCCAAGTCCGGCTAAAAGCGTAGCGAGCTTCGGCTTGAGGTCATACTGAATTGCAACTATTGATCCTGTGATCATCGGAGCCATGCCGCTTTCCAGGACCGTGACTTTAAACTCGAGGCTTTCCTCAGGTAGGAAATTCCTATAAATCAACCAGACCATCATAGGAGCAAGTAACAGTCTATAGCCCATCCCAAACCAATAGTATTTGGAGCTAAGTGAATCGAAGTCTATTGAGAATTTTAAACCAATGGCGAAAATAGCCATCGGTGCCATTGTTTTTCCGATAACTGAAACAATAGGAATTAGAAATTCCGGGGTTTTCCATCCCAAAATGCTCATGACAATCGTCAACATTAAAAATCCAAAGGGTGGGAATTTCAGGATTTTCAAAGGGATCTCACGCAAGTTGCCTTCTTTGTGAGAATAAATAGAGCCTACCAAAATAGAAAGGGAGGAAACTAACAAGAAAGACCCACCTTGGTCTATCAGCAATGCAATAGGTAAAGCCTCCTTCCCATACAGACCTTCTACTACCGGAAAGCCCAAAAATGATGTATTCGCAAGACCAGCCACGATCACTAAGCATCCAGTGGTCTGATTATCCCATTTGAGAAGTTTTCCCAACAACCCAAAAATTAGCCAGGAAAGTAGAAAGGTAAACCATGCTGAGGAGATCGGTATCAGTAACTCTAATCCTGGATTTATTTGAGGGATATAGAGTAATGCAAGTGCCGGCAAAACTATGTTTAGTAGGTAGGCATTGACCCATTTGGTTATTTTTTCCAGCGGCAGATTTGATTGCTTCTGAAGAAACAGCCCCAGTAAAAGGCATAAAAATGCGATGATAGCTCCTGTCATGCTGCTTTTTATTAAAACGTAGTTTTTATTAACATAAAAATAATTTTGTATAATTGTACTTTGCTGGTTATCAGTATACTTTTGATTGAAATAATTCTTCGTCTATGACCAAACTTATACCGATTTTTATCAACGGAGGAAAATGGATTCAGCTCTCACAGCTTTCCAAGGAGCAATCTTCAAATCTGAGATCCTGGCTTCCGGTTAACTGTTTAAAGAAAATTATATTTCAGGGAAATGAAATTTCTGATTGCCTAGAGTTCGAAACATACGAGTACTGGTTTCGAAGTAATCAGGTTTCTATGCAAAAACAGGCTTTATTGGATTTTTAATCCAAGCCAAAGTTTTTTCTTTTCTCCTCAAAATACTTTCCTAACTCAGGGTAGAAGTCACTTTCGACTTCCGGAATCCCGTCCAGAATTAATTCCATATTACCTTCCATGGAATCGCTATTCACTTGCATCCCCTCCAAAAGGAAGATGATGTCCTCCAGTGTGAGCGCCTCATAGCTAGATGAGGGATACAGCAGGTATTCATTACCATAGAAATCTACCGCTTCAAATTGTATTTTTCCTTCCAACCAATGGGCATAAATGCTAATCTGCTCACCCCACTGACTCTCTGGGTAATTCATTTTCACTAATAAAACGGAAGTTGTTTCCTCTGTAAAATAGCTTTCAGGGCGGAATTTGAAATCAATCATCAGTCAAAAATAGTAATTCCTTAGAATAGAAATTCCCAAACCATTTTTTGGATTGGATAATCGGGACTTTCGGGCTATTTTTGGGCACATTTGCAGGTAGGCCTTCTGGGCTACCATTCCATAAAAATTGGCTTTCAAACCCCTGATTATGAAAAGAGACTCGCTTATTTTCGACCTTATCAATGAGGAAGAGGATAGACAAAAGAGAGGCATCGAATTGATTGCTTCCGAAAATTTCACCAGTAAGCAAGTAATGGAAGCCGCAGGAAGCGTGCTTACAAACAAATATGCGGAAGGTCTTCCCAGCAAGCGCTATTATGGAGGTTGCGAAGTAGTAGATAAGATTGAGCAGCTGGCAATCGACCGCGCCAAAGAGCTTTTCGGTGCTACTTGGGCAAACGTTCAGCCGCATTCCGGTGCGCAAGCGAATGCAGCAGTGATGTTAGCTTGCCTTGAACCTGGTGATGCCATTTTGGGTTTTGACCTTTCTCATGGTGGTCACCTCACTCATGGATCTCCTGTAAATTTCTCAGGAAAACTTTACGAGCCGTATTTTTACGGAGTGGAAGAAGCTACCGGAAGAATTGACTACGATAAGCTTCATGAGAAAGCGCTTGAAGTATCTCCGAAGATGATTATCTGTGGTGCATCAGCTTACTCCAGAGATTGGGATTATGCGAGATTGAGAGAAATTGCTGACGAAGTAGATGCAATTCTTTTGGCTGATATTTCCCATCCATCAGGATTAATCGCAAAAGGACTATTGAATGATCCGCTGGATCATTGCCATATCGTGACTACTACTACGCACAAGACGCTGAGAGGCCCAAGAGGTGGGTTGATTATGATGCGTGAAGATTTTGACAATCCTTGGGGCATCACTACTCCAAAAGGAGAAATCAAAAAAATGTCTGCACTGCTGGACATGGGAGTATTCCCAGGTACTCAAGGTGGACCATTGGAGCATGTGATAGCTGCTAAAGCTGTTGCTTTCCAAGAGTGTCTTTCTGATGAATACATGCATTATGTGCTTCAGGTGAAAAAGAATGCATCCGTAATGGCGGACAAGTTCGTAAGTCTGGGATATCAAATCATCTCAGGAGGAACGGACAATCATATGATGCTTATCGATCTTCGTAATAAAGACCTTACCGGCAAGATTGCGGAAGCAACTTTAGGTAAAGTAGATATCACGATCAACAAAAACATGGTGCCGTTTGACACCAAATCTCCTTTTGTCACTTCAGGTATGAGAGTAGGAACAGCGGCCGTGACTACAAGAGGCTTGAAAGAAGATGATATGGTGAAAATCGTCGGCTTGATAGATAGAGCTTTGACAAATCACGAGAATGAAGCCGAATTGGCTAACATCCGCAGCGAAGTAAATGCTTGGATGAATCAGTTTCCACTATACTAGAAATAGATACCACCCGTGGCGTTAGATCAATACCAAGAAGAGGAAGAAGAAGGAATGTCCTTTTTGGACCATTTAGAAGCTTTGCGTTGGCATTTGCTTCGTTCTGTAGCAGCAATTCTTATTTTATCTGTTGCGGCCTTTCTGGCCAAAAGCTTTGTTTTCGGCGTAGTAATATTAGGTCCTTCCAAGGTTGACTTTGTAACCTACAGGTGGCTTTGTGAGCTCAGTGACTATGTAGGCTTGCCAGCCCTTTGCATTGATGAATTGCCGTTTACCATTCAAAGCAGGCAGATGACAGGGCAGTTTACCATGCACATGACATCCAGTTTTGTGGTAGGTTTTATAGCTTCTTTTCCGTTTGTTTTCTGGGAAGTTTGGCGATTTATCAGCCCGGGATTATACGATCAAGAGAAAAATGCTGCAAGAGGAGCTGTCTTCTTTGTGAGTTTACTCTTCTTCCTAGGAGCTGGATTTGGATATTTTATCCTTTCTCCGCTTTCCATCAATTTCCTGTCAAACTACCAGCTGGATCCTTCCATTCTGAATGAGTTTGATATTACTTCCTACATTTCCACGCTGACCATGCTGGTGCTTGCATCGGCCATTATGTTCCAGCTACCTGTAGTGGTCTATTTCCTGGCAATGTCGGGATTGGTGACTTCCAGTATGCTGAAAGCTTACCGAAGACATGCAATAGTGGTTATTTTGGTTGTATCTGCAATCATTACTCCTCCGGACGTTATTTCGCAGATTTTGATCGCTATGCCGATTTTGGTGCTTTATGAAGCTGGAATCCAAATAGCAAAAAGACTGGAAAAGAAAAGAGCTAAGAGAAAAGCTCAGGAAGAAATAGATGATGCGCTTTAAATCTAGACGTTAGACATAAGTAGTAAGATTTTAGAATCTAGAGTCAAGAGCCAAAATATGAGGATCAAGGCTTTAGGGTAAAAGAGTTATTTGATAGAATAAAAATTAAAGACGCGATAGAAGACATTAATTACTAATGTCTTGTATCTAACGTCTTGTGTCTTCAAGGAATTATGGCAAAGAAAATAGCAATAGGAGGAGATCATGCGGGTTTTGAATATAAAACCAAAATGGTCAGTAAACTGGAATCCCTAGGATATGAAGTAAAGGATTTTGGTCCTTTCTCTAATGCTTCGGTGGATTATCCAGATTACGTACATCCTCTGAGTTCAGCTATTGAAGCTGGTGAATTTGACTTGGGTATTGTGATTTGTGGATCTGGAAATGGTGTGGCAATCACTGCCAACAAACATCAGGGAATCCGGGCTGCACTCTGCTGGAATGAGGAATTGGCTGCTTTGTCGAGACAGCATAACAATGCCAATGTAATTGCTATTCCTGCCCGATTTATTTCTTATGAATTGGCAGAAAAGCTCGCCGAGACTTTCCTTACTACTGACTTCGAAGGTGGAAGACATCAGAATCGGGTAAGTAAGATTGCATGTAGTTAAAAAATGCTGGAAGCCCGGTGTGAAATATTAAAGCCCAAACATGAATAATCAAGTTTGGGCTTCTTTGTAAAATAGATTATTGAATGTAGCTTTTTATAAGGTGGTATTGCCATTAGCAACTTCGCTTGCCAAAATCAGGGCATTATAAAGATTGGCTATTTTGCCGGATTTGGAGATTTCTGAAAAGCTCTTTTCGGCTCCTTCTGGACCACCCACGTGAACTTTTACCAAAGGTGAAATCCCTGACTCCATGATTACTTGTTTGACCTCCACTGCAGTCAAGGATGGAAAATAAGACCGGATCATTGCCGCCAAACCTGCTACTGCCGGTGCTGCCATCGATGTTCCTCCCTGAAATTCATAGGAATTCTCAGGCATAGTAGAATAAATCTCATCGCCTGGGGCGAAGATGTCTACATTTTCTCTTCCATAGTTTGAAAACACTGCAATCATATCTGTTCCATAAAAGGGAGTCAACGCCCCAACCGTGAGGTAATTGTTAATAAATTCCTGCGTGGGAGATTCGCGATGATCGTTAGGGAAATTCGGGTTATCCGAGGAGTCAAGATCTATCCCGTCATTGCCAGCCGCGTGCACAAAGAGCACATCCTTTGATGCGGCGTAGCTTAAGGCATCATACACCCATTCTGAATTGGGGGAAAAACCCTTACCAAAGCTGGCATTGATGACCTTTGCTCCATTATCTGCTGCATAGCGGATAGCAAGAGCGATATCTTTATCGTACTCATCACCATTCGGCACAGCTCTGATGGACATGATTTTCACGTTGGAAGCTACACCATCCATTCCCTTTTTATTGTTTCGGGTAGCCCCAATGATCCCCGTCACATGGGATCCATGACTTTCGTCAGGGCCGCTGGAATTTGGATTTCCGTTTCCATACTGATCATCTGAAATATCATAAGGATCATCTCCCACTGGTGTCCTCCCGTTGAAATCAACATTCAGGTTGTAGTTTACCTGAGTCTCATAATACTTGATGCCTTCCTGAAGATCCTTGATCGCTTCAGGAATCTCCTGTCCCATCGTCATTACCTGCATTAGCATGCCTACAGTTCTTTCTTCTTGAGCATTTTTAGGTTGATATGCTTTCAGATCATCAAGGCTATAGCTTTCCTTACTTATAGTTTCTTTAATATTCTTATCTGCCATGGTTACCATGGCTTCGATTTGCTTAAGCTGAGGAAGTGCTGCCTCGGCTTCTGGAAGTTTTTCATTTAACTTTTCCTGGGCAGCATTTTGATAAGAGGCGTCACCTATTTTTAGGCGAAGTATCCGAGCCATTTCCATCTGCTCATTATAGGATTCTCCCAGAAAATTGTATCCGTGTATATCGTCGATGTAACCATTCCCATCGTTATCAATACCGTCTCCAGGTTTCTCACCAGGATTGGTCCAGAGAATATCTTTAAAATCCTCATGATCGAGGTCAATGCCGGAATCTATCACCGCAACGATTACCTCTTCTCCTTTTTTCTTTTTCAGTAGTTCGGAATAGGCACGGTCAACACTCATTCCGGGAATAGTGTCCTTTTGCAAATCGAGATGGCCCCAATGCCGGGATTGCTGATCTGATAGTTCGGCTACTTTGGGGCTTGTATTTGTGTAGTTGATAGGAGGAGCTTTCAACACTAATGAGGAATTGCATCCCATCACTAGCAGGCCAATGCCAAGTCCTGCCATAATTTGAATTTTGCTTTTAATCATAGTTAAAAGTAACGACCAGTAATGAAAAGGAGTGGATAATTCTTTGTTAAAAATGGTGAAGGTCTTTAGGTTTTACTTGAATGGCTAAGACAGAACACTTAAAGGCTGTCGGTAGATATATTAATGACCTCTTTTTTGCTCATCTATTTTCGTCAGAAACTAGAAATCCGAAGCCTTTCTATAGAAGGAAAACCGCACTCTCATAAGACCAAAAGTCAGTTGCATAAAAACTATCAAGAGAGGTAACACTTACTGCAGTTATAGAATTTGCCGATACATTATCGAACAAAAAAATGTGAAATCGTGATTTGCCTAATTCCGAATCAACGAGCTAATGCATTGATAGTTAGATTCATTATAACTATATTCAGGAATAATTTTTCATTTTTAACATAACTACTTTTCTATGAATACTACAGATGTTATTATTTTTATTCAGACCTGGTTAAAACATAAGGGTTACTATTTGGGAGCAATCAATGGAAATTTTGACCCGGCAATTATTGAAGCAATCGATAAGACTCAAAAAGTTCCTATTATCTGGTCCACTAAACGAAAGATGGTTGGCATGCTTCAGATTATTTGTCTGGAATACGATGAAGACCCGGGGGACATCGATGGCTACATAGGCCCAAGTACGAAATACGCGTATGACAATGTAATGGCCTTTATCAACACAGGAAAGAAACCTGCTGTCTGGAGACCTGAAGAATTGATAACTCAGGTTCCCATTAAATGGCCAAAGCAAAATAGCACTGAGTTTATGGATTTCTATGGAGCTAAGGGAAGCCAGCTGGTGTATGCAGATTGTCCCTATCCTATGAAAATAGCTTGGAATCCAAATCAGGTGGTGAATAGGTTCTCTTGCCACACAAAAGTAAAAAGCAGTATTGAGAAGGTACTGAGAGAAGTGCTTAACCACTATGGAGACGATCAAGTAAGAAAGTTGAGACTAAACTATTTTGGTGGCTGCTATAATGATAGGCCCATGCGTGGTGGCACTTTGCCTAGTATGCATAGTTGGGGAATAGCGATTGATTTTGATCCAGCCAATAATGGATTACACTGGGGACGTGATAAGGCTACTTTTGCCCAGCCGGCTTATGAAGCGTGGTGGAATATTTGGGAAAAAGAAGGTTGGGTAAGTCTGGGAAGGCTGCGAAATTTTGATTGGATGCATGTGCAAGCCGCAACGCTTTAGCTTCTAATTTCAATACTGGTAGTAATTGTTACAGTAGATTTCATCCACAAATTTGGAAGTAGAAAACATGACCAGACTTGTGGATAATTATGGAAGAAAGTAAAATTAGAAAGCCATCTCATAAAGTTGGGATGGCTTTTCATATTAGTGTTATTTGATAGTTAGGTGATTTTCTGCTTCATTTACCGCAAATGATCTGCTCAAGGAAATGCTATAAAAATCATTGAGCGAAAAACTACATGGATTTGCTGGCGTATTCAAAAATTGTCTTCGAAATGCCAGCCAATTGCTCTGTGCTTTTATCGTAATCCTCCAGGTTTTTGGATAGCAAAACCAATACATACGATCTTCCATCAGGTAAGTATATAATTCCTGCATCGTGATGAACGCCGGTTATTGATCCGGTTTTGTGGGCTACTGATACATTTTTAGGGAGGTAAAAAGGGATGATGGTATTAAACTGTTGGTCTTTCAAGATCTTGATCATTGCTTCACAATCCTCTTTTGCACCTGCTTTGTTCTGAGCAATTGCGCTCATAATGATCATTAGATCTTTCGCAGTAGTGGAATTACTTAGGCCAAGTTCGTAGGCTTTGGTATCTTCTACGCCACGTAAAACTTCGATTTTAGAAGCACCCAAATCCCTCATCGTAGCAGTTACATTTTTTGCCCCGACCAATTCAATCAGAACATTCGTGGCAAGATTACTACTTACGGTAATCATGCTATACATCAAGTCTTTCAGCGCGACAGTTTTGCCTATTTTGCTATAGATGATATCATCACTGTCGTCCCCTACGTCCATACTGTACAAGCTGCTATCGACAATGCTCTTAAATTCATTTTTCAACAAAATAGAGTCATTGAGGTTAAGCTTCCCCACTTCCTGTTGCTTATAAAGCTCGATCATTACGGGTACCTTCATGGTACTGGCAGCATGAAATTCTTCGTCTCCGTTGATCAACAATGTGTCGCCTGGATCAGATAGATTATAATAAGCTACTGAGACATCACCCTGAATAGAATCAAGCTGGGCCTCAATAATCTTCTTAAACAGTTCCTTATCCGATTGTTCCTTCTCACATGAAATGAGAAAGCTAAGCGCCAAAACAGAAGCGAGTATATTTTTTAATAAAGACATGTAGGTAGAAAGGCTTGGTGGTTATGAGATTAAATTTACACCTAATGATCAGAAACCATAGTGCCAATTATCAAAAACGATGGCGTTGAAATGTAGCGTCGATGGTGAATATTTTTAAAGGCGGTAAGTTTTCCAGTCTTAGCCACAAAGCAAAGTGGACGTTTAACTTCAGATTCCCAATTCTTTCCAGATTTGTCAACTATTTTTGCTACGATGAAAATTTTGCTGATCGAAGATGAACCAGAATTGGCGGAAGTGATCCGCGCAAGTCTTGAGAAAGAACTTTACTTGGTAGAGCTTGCCGAAGATTTTGAGTCAGCGATCGAAAAAGTCGCACTGTACGAATATGACTGCATTTTGCTGGATATTATGCTCCCAGGAGGAAGTGGTTTGGATATTCTAGAAGAGTTGAAAAAAAACAAAATCGATGGCAATGTGATTATAATATCTGCTAAAGATTCATTGGATGATAAGTTGGTAGGATTAGAATTGGGAGCAGATGATTACCTGACAAAGCCTTTTCATATCGCAGAATTAAACGCCCGGATCAAGGCAGTTTTCCGTAGGAAAAATCTAAGTGGTGAAAACACCATTGTCACTGGAAATACAGTTTTGGATCTGAACGAGCGGGAATTTAAAGTGGATGGTTCTCCTTTTCCACTGAATAGAAAAGAGTTTAATATTCTCAATTATTTCTTGGTAAACAAAAATCGATTGATTACTAAAAATGCCCTTGCAGAGCACGTTTGGGGTGATCATATTGATCAGGCAGACAATTTTGACTTTATCTACTATCAGATCAAGAATCTACGTAAAAAGCTTCAGACTTCTAATGCGCAGATCGAAATCCAGTCGATCTATGGGGTTGGCTATAAACTCATCGAACTGTGAAGCTTCTTAATCAATCCATCAAATACCTGTCTGTTTCTATCTTCCTAATCGTCACTGTTTGGTCTGCGATTTTTTACGTCAACATGCTGGATGAGATCCATGATAGCATTGATGATGGGCTGGACAATTATAAACTATTAATCATCAAGCGAACTGAAGATGATGAGCAGATTTTTGAGCAAAAAGACTTTGAAGAGGGCAACTTCACCATTCATGAGATTTCAGAAGAAGAGGCATTGGGCATGCGGGATTACTTTACAGACACTCTTCTTTATATGGAAAATGAGGACGATCTGGAGCCTGTCCGTATGCTGACCTCAGCGTTCAAACATAAAGACTCGTATTATCAGCTTACCGTTTTCAACTCTACCGTGGAAGAGGATGATCTGATAGAGGATCTTTTTTATTCTATTATTTGGCTCTATCTGATTTTGGTAGTCAGTATAATCTTAATAAATAATGTAGTGCTGCAGCGACTTTGGAAACCTTTTTATGCGCTATTGAACGACCTAAAATCCTTTCGTATTGATAAAGAAAGTCCCTTGCCGAAGATCAACAGTGACACTAAAGAGTTTAAAGAACTGGAAGAAGCTTTGAATTCTCTGATTATTCATGCGAGAGAAACCTATTCCAATCAAAAGAAATTCACAGAAAATGCCTCCCACGAGCTGCAAACACCACTTGCGATCATTTCTACTAAGTTGGAGTTGATGCTGGAAAAGGAAAGTCTACACCCTGAAAATGTGGAAAATGTAGGACAAATATTACAGACCATCCAACGCTTGACACGTCTCAACAAGTCCCTTTTGCTGTTGACCAAAATTGAAAATAAGCAGTTCGCAGACAATAAATCTGTCCATTTCAATCAACTCGTCAATCAATCTGTGGAAGATTTGGAGGACTTTGCCAGCTTTAGAAATGTGGAAATAGCTGTCCAAAAAACCGCTGATCTCTATCAAAACATGGATGAAAGCTTGGCTTCCATTCTTATCAGCAACCTGTTGAGAAATTCCATTTTTCACAATGTGGAAGGAGGAAAAGTACAAGTAAAAATCAAAGAAAACTCCTTTCTCGTAAGAAATTCGGGCAAGGGAAAAGCCCTGGATAATTCAAAAATATTTGACCGCTTCCAGAAAGAAACCACCAATAATTCCAGCACTGGATTAGGACTTGCTATTGTACATGCAATCTGCAGATTGTATGGATTTGAAGTGAAGTATAGCTACGACGGAGAGCATTGTTTTGAGGTGAAAATGGGTAAAGGATTCTAAGCGGCTAAAATCAAAAGGTTAAGAGATCTGAAAAAAACTTTAAAGAGCTATCCCAACATTTGGCAAGAACTTACTTAAAGCTGGGGCATAGAAGCATACCACGAAGTGACATCTTTGATAAGTCTTTTAACTACTTCAGAATTGGCCTCGGCTAGGTTTTTTGTTTCTCCTGGATCTTCGGATATGTTATAGAGTTCCGGACGACTTCCGTCGTAGTCGCAAAGCAATTTCCACTTTCCATCCCTCACAGCAAGATCAGGTAGATTCTCAATTCCATAATAATTCTTTCGATCAGGAGGACGGCTATAGAAAATAGGAGCTTGTCGGGAATCATCAGACCTTCCCAGAATAGTTTCTATCACATTTTCCCCATCCGTCATGCTGGTTTTGGGGCTTTCTGTAAAAGCCAAAAGCGAGGGAGTAAAATCAATGGCAGAAAATACGGATTCCTGATTTCGGCTACCCACAGCACTCTTATTAATAAACCCTGGCCCCCAAACAATTAATGAAGATCGTATTCCTCCTTCGTAAAGATGAGTTTTGTAACCTTTCAAATCGCCTGCTTTGCCAGCTCCTAATTCCGGACCGTTGTCAGAGCAAAAGAGTATCAAGGTATTTTCTTTCAACTCTTCGTCAGACTGGATGTAATCAAACAGCTTTCCCATTTGCTTATCCATTGCCTCCAATACCGCCAAATACAAAGCTCTTTTACCAGCTTCCTTTGCCAATCCGTATTCTTCAAATGGAGGCCAATAAGGACTGTGGACATCATCAGGCCAAAGATTTACATAGAATGGCTTGCCTTCTTTATTTGCTTCCGACATAAAATTTATCGCAGCATCCACAAAGCCTGTGGTGATTTCAGAACGCTGCATCCAGGTAAAAGGCTCACCCAAAATCTCAGCATCTTGCCAAATCCTCCCGACGTTTCCCGTCTCATCTTTGGTCAAAGGCAGAAGTTTTGGACCCATCCCTTCGAAATTTGTCAAGGACTCATCAAAACCATATTCCTTAATCGGAGGAGCATCTGTAACGTCCCGCTGCCCACCCATGTGCCACTTGCCAAAGTGACCGGTGGCATAGCCAGCCTGTTGCAGATTTCTAGCGAGCATAGGAGCTGAAGGATCCAACCAATTGGCCATACCACGGGCACTATTATTCTTTTGATGATCCAGATAAGAGGTGATATTCCATCGCTGTGGATAGGTGCCAGTAGAGATTGCCACTCGTGAAGGGGAGCAAATGGGAGAGTTCACATAAAACTGCTCAAAGGAAATTCCCTCGCTGGCAATCTTATCAATATTCGGCGTTTGCGCGTCCGTGTTTCCAAAAGAGGACAAGTCTGCCCAGCCCATATCGTCAATAAAAATCAGGACAATATTGGGCTTTTTATTCTTTACCTGGGAATATCCAAAGGAATAGAAAGCCAGGAATAGTATCGTAAGAATGAGTAATTTCTTCATCAGTTGAGATTGGGTAATTGCAGGAAAATAATTCCGGAAAAATAGGACAATGATCAACCTAATTTAAAATTTTCGTTGTATGGAAACAATGTGATTTCGCATCTCTTGACCAATTTCTGGATAAAAGGCTGAGAGCATATTCAGGAGCGTATACTATAAAATCATTTTAACTTTTTGAGAGGTATTTTTCCATCCCTTACATTTTCCCAATTGTTTCCAGATTCCCCCTTTTTCTTTGAGGTATAACTTAAAACTATATACCAATGAAAAAGCAAATCACACTTATCGCCACAGTACTTTCACTTATTTCCACAGCTACTTTTGCTCAGGACATCCATGCAAGCGAAGTACCTTCTGTAGTCTCAAACAATTTCAAAAAGCAATTCCCCAAAGCAACTGACATCGAGTGGGAACTGGATGGGGAAAACTTTAATGTGGATTTTGAAATTGGCTGGGGTACAGATCATGAAATCTGGTATGACGCCGCAGGCAATATACTTAAACATGAAGAGGAAATCTCCAAAGGCAATCTCCCAAATGAAGTGACTTCAAAAATCAATACTGAATTCAAAGACCTAAGTATTGACGGAGTAAAGAAAATCACAGAAGGAAAGCAGGTCACTTACGAAGTTGAGCTTGAGAACTATAAAGAGGAATGGAAAGTGTTTTTCAGTACCACTGGAGAAATACTCCATAAAATCAACGACTAACCTTAGTCCATTTGATCCTTTTCCCATTGCCAAATCCAGTTGGCTTTTACCTCAATGAACAGCAAAATGTTTAAGAAACTCACACTTGCCACATTCCTAATTCTTATCAGCTTTACTCTGGTGCAGGCTCAAGAAGGAAATAAAGCGGAGCAAACATCTACCTTAGGATGGTTTGATAAAATCCATCTGGGCGGATATATGCAAGTTCGGTACAACGGATTGCAGAGTAATCCAGAACTGGAATGTGAGCAATGTGATGAGGGCTGGGGAGGGGAAGAAAATTCTTTGTCTCTTAGAAGACTGCGCTTTAAACTCTACGGTCAGATTCATCCACGTGTATTCTTTTACTTCCAGCCCGATTTCGCAAAATCTGTTGGCGATGCCCACCATGTCGGTAGATTGAAGGATGCCTACTTTGATTTGGGATTGGATAGGAACAATGAGTTCCGTCTTAGAATCGGTCAAAGTAAGGTGCCTTTTGGCTATGAGAATATGCAATCCAGCAGTCAGCGCCTTCCTTTGGACCGGGACGATGCGCTGAATAGTGGGTTAAAAGACGAGCGGGATGTTGGGGTGTTTTTTTACTGGGCAAACAAGCAACAGAGGAATATGATGAATGAACTGAAAAAAGACGGGATGAAGCACTCAGGTGATTTTGGAGTATTCGCTTTAGGGATTTACAATGGACAGACAGCAAATCATAAAGACAGAAACGGTAAATTCCACGTAGTCACCCGATTCTCTCTTCCTATAGAAGTGGGGAATCAAGTGATTGAGCCGGGAATTCAGGCATATCATGGCAAGTATGTATTGCAGGAAACAAGTCCTGAAATCAATGCAAATGCAAGCAAGGAATACCTGGATGAACGTGCGGCCGTTTCATTCGTGCTCTATCCGAAACCATTCGGGATTCAGGCTGAATATGTGATTGGTAAAGGCCCTGAGTTTAACAAAGAAACTCAGAAAATAGAAGTTCAAAATCTAAGTGGAGGTTATGTAACCTTCTCTTATATAACGGGAAATTTCATTCCATTTACCAGATTGCAATACTACGATGGAGGGAAAAAGCACGAAATGGATGCAAGAAGCTACACTGTAAAAGAACTGGAACTTGGACTAGAGTGGCAACCGATGAAAGCTTTTGAATTAGTGGCGATGTACACTTTCTCAAATCGTAGATATGAAGATTTCCAGGTGCAGGATAACCGACAAGCTGGAAGTTTATTGCGATTGCAGGCTCAATTGAATTTTTGAGTTTTTCACTTGACTTCGAAGAGAGTTTTATGAAAAAGTTTAATGGATTTCTCCATCGTTCATCTTGCTCAAAATACTGCCTGATAGGAAGATTGTTAGTTGGTCATTTTTGTTAATTCAATTTCAAGTCTGTCAAAATTTTCCTCGTTCTTGTCCACTGCAAAAGCTTTAATTTTTCGACATTCTTCTGCCGTATCAAACAGCATTTTGAAAACGAGTTTTGTTTTGTCAGGTGACATTTCTTCAAAACTTGCTACGACCTGGAAAAGAGGTTTAGAGTAGCGTTTCCAAGCAATTAAATAAGGTTCGTCTATTTTAATAAATTCACATTCATTATTGAAATTTCCCTTGTCAGGAGCATGCATAATGAAACTCCATCTGCCACCAACCCGAAAATCGAACTCGTTAAAAGTATTTGTAAAGCCTTTCGGTCCCCACCAATTTTTGAGATGATTTGGGTCAGACCAAGCCCGAAATAGTTTATTTATTCCCGTGTCAAATATTCTTGAACTTACTATTTCGCAATCTGGGGTTGTGTTTATAATTTCAGTTGCCATATTCCGATTCCTTCCGGCTTAATTGGATTATTTGAGTTTAAGTGTTGTGAATAATTTGCAGTTACAAACTGCCATGTACTCCAAAATTAGAGCAAATCAAAAATCTAATCTTATATAAAAGACTTATTGCCTGAAATAATCCCTCAGCTTTAAACTGAGGGATTAAATTGATTTCTTTTACTTCAAACTTGTATTAGGCACCGGAGCAACTTTAGTCCAAGGTGTCACATCCATTTTTCTTGGTGTTGGATAGACTTCATCCAACGTATTTCCATCGTAGATCCTTCCGTTTTTCATCACTTTGCTGATTGTATTTGTATTACGTATGTTTTCCAGAGGATTGCTGTCCATGATTACCAAATCGGCAAGTTTGCCTACTTCTATACTTCCTAAATCTTTATCCAACCCAAGTGCTTCAGCACCTGATATGGTTGCTACCTTAAGAGCGTTGTGATTGTTCATTCCTCCGCTTGCAACTGACCAAAGTTCCCAATGGTATCCTAAACCTTGGAGCTGGCCGTGTGAGCCAATACCTGCCAAGCCGCCCTGTTCATAAATTGAGTTGATTCCTTCTGCATGCTTGGAAAACACGTGATCTTCCGGAGCAAACCAACCTCCCAAGCCGCCTGCTCTTCTGCGGGCTTTGGCATTCAGTTCTTCGTAAGGGGTGAAGCGGTTCAGCTTAACATCGTGAAGCGGACTTTCGGTAGTGTAATAGAAGTTTTCTGCCCACGGACCTCCGTAAGCCACCAACAAGGTGGGCGTTACCGCCATTTTGCTTTCTGCAATGGTTTTCGTCACATCACCGTAAAGTGGATGGATAGGTATAGCATGCTCATGACCAGGATAGCCATCGATTAACTGGGTCATATTTAACTTAAAGTCCAATCCACCTTCAGTGGTTGGCATCAGCTTTTGCTCCTTTGCAGCCATGATTACCCACTGTCTGTGCTGGCGATTCCCAACTAGATACATTTTGATGTATTGGGTATTGAAGTATTTGCTGAATTGCTTCAAGACGTCTTTGGTCTGATCCAGAGACTTCAGATTATACATCCAGTAGCCAACCCCAGGTCCTGTAGAATAGATTCTTGGGCCAGGAATCATCCCGGCATCCACCATATTTCCGTAGGTAAGTACATCTGTGGTTGCTGTCTGAGGATCACGGGTAGTGGTGACACCATAAGCAAGATTTGCTGCATAGATCCAAACACTGTTTTTATGCAATCCCCAAGTTGGCCACATGTGGGCATGCGTATCTATAAAGCCAGGTGTGATGGTCTTACCCGACATATCCATGACTTTGGCATTTCCTGCATCCAATGACCCCGAGCTTCCTACCGCTTTGATCCGATTATTTTCGATCAGGATGTCTCCCTTTTCTATAACCTCATCCCCCTTCATGGTCACTATTCTTGCATTGGTCAGCAAAACAGATCCCTTAGGAATATCTTTCTCGTAGTAAACCTTTACCTGCTTTTCAGCTGGCTTATATGTCTCTTTTTCCTTTAGTTCAGCCTTATGTACGCTGTCCGCCTTGGCTTTTTCCTTGTCATTTTTCAATAGTTCTGCAAGAGCTTCTTTCTTTAGCTTCGCTACAGAATCTGCAGCTTTCACTGCTTCAGGCCCAAGTGCTTTCAACGCTGCGACGCTGTCTGCATCTGCCATAATTTTGGTTTTTTTAGCAGCTTTCACAGAATCTTCTACAGCTTCTGCTCTGTCTATGTCATACACCCAGTGTCCATTTCCAAGTGACCAATGGACTTTCTTACCATTTTCTTCCCAAGCCGGCCACTCGCCGCCTATTTCAGTCAGTTGGCGGGAAGGGAAATTACTTGAACTTGGATCGCCTACGTTGATACTTGGGGTTTTACCCACAGTTGGCACTTTAATGACATATACATTATTGTTCACTTGTGCCAAAGCAAGATTTCCTTCTGGAGCCATCAGAATAGTGCTAGCGCTGCTAGGTCTCATTTGAGGTTCCTGCGCAGTAGCTCCTTCTGGAAGCATACAATAGTTAACAGCATCTGCATTGGAAATTGGCATCCCCATTACATAGCGCACGTCTGTTGCTTGGCTAGGATCAGTAGTATGTTCATGTGTGTCATGAGATTCTGCAACGGATCCAAAAGGAGTAATGCCTGTGATTTTTGCATATTCCTTTTCATCCTTTCCACTCCAATTCACACTCAGCAAAGTCCCACCCGAACCATTCAGATACACTCTGGAAGTGTCTTTAGTGAAATGCACATTTCCGTGATTATTGGCATCCATGATCTTTCTGAACTGGCCTCCTGCAGCCGGTATCCAAATCAATTCAGCCTCTGATCCATCAATGCTTGCCCCTTCATTGTCTTTAAGCAGTCTATTTGCTCCTTTGAAAACAGCGATTCTATTATCGTAACTCCAAGCAGGCTGAGAGTATAGAGCTGTTTCTGTGCTTAATTTTGTAATGGTTCCTCTACCAGAAAGAGTTGCTTTGTAAAGATTCCCACCAGTTTCTTCTTCCCAGGTTACAAAAGCCAATTGATTTCCGTCTGGGCTCCAAGCTGGCATAGCTTCAGTGAAATTATTGGAAGTCAGTCTCCGCGGCTCTCCATCTGGATAATCCATCACATATAGTCTATCCAATGCTGTGAAAGCCAGTTTCTTACCATCAGGAGAGGGAACTCCATCCCGAATCTGGGTGACCAACGCAGCCGTGGTGTCTTTGATTTCATAATTGAAATAAAGGCGTGGTCCCATGGCAAGATTCACATCCACCTCAAAGGGTATTTCCTGAGGATCTCCGGATTCTGTAGGTATTTTCCAGATCTTTCCTCCATAGGATGCAAACACAAACTTACTGTCAGGGGTAAAAGCCATAGCAGGAAGAACACCCTGAGGAGCAATTGATTCTTGCTCATCACGCTGCACCGGGTAAGCCAACCATCTTTCGTCCCCTGACTTTAGATCCCTGATTACCAAACCGGTTTTCTCTTCCCATCTTGACCCGTAAACCATCCAGCGTCCATCCTTACTTAAGGTAGGTGTGAAAGCTGAGCCATATCTGGAGGTAATACCGCTAATTTCTCCTTTGTCAAAATCGTAGGTACCGATCTGATATTGAGGGAGCAGCGCATTGTAATTCCACGATCCCGACCGATAGGAGAAATAGATTTTCTTACCATCAGGACTTACCACCGGATCAATAGTTTTCATACTTGATGGTTCCTCATTCAGCTGGATTCCTCCACCCCCATCCTTATGATACATCCAGAGTTTGGTGACTCTCCTTCCCTTTGCTACTACGATGTAATCTCCATCGGGAGTCCAGGCAGCACTAGGCACATCACCGTTTTTATCCTTGGTGATTTGTACCGTGTCTTTTTTCATCATGTCGATGTACCACAGATTGTCACTTCCTTCACGATCGGAGGTAAAAAGTATTTTTTCCCCATCAGGTGAATAACGAGGATGGGTCTCATAGGCCATTCCAGATGTGATCGGAGTAGCTTTTCCACCGGTAATCGGAATAGTATAAATATCTCCCAAAAGATCAAATGCAAGTGATTGTCCATCAGGGCTCACATCAATACTCATCCATGTTCCCTCTTTAGTGTTAAATTTGACTTCCCGCTCAGGCTTGAGAGGTAGATCTTTAAACTTAGGAGAAATGATGGAGTCCTTCTTTGTGCTATCAGAAATGGAAATGTCTGAGTTTGACAAAAGCGCAAGTTGCTGATTGGATTTTGGTACCAAAGCTGCAAAGCTAAATGTGGCCCCAAACGCGAGAAGCACAGCTGGCTGTAAAAGTTTTTTCATGCTGATGGTGGAATAATTCGGCAATAATTTAACTCAAAACCTTGACTTCCTAAACATGAATTATTTGAAATGAGAAAGTATGAATAAAATCTAAAGACTTCGAAAAAACGAGGCGTGATATCGTATAATCTTTGGGGCAACTGTAAATCAGATTTTTTAGAAAACCTGCTCTAAGGACAGGTCAATTAACTGTATACCGGAGATTAAAATTATCATTAAACCTCCACCACTTTACTATTCTTTGAAGAAATTTTATTGCAAATAGACAGCGGTTTTTTGACTTTCTATGTAGAAAATCCGAGCTATGTTACCCATTTTTACTCTGAATAATCAAACCTTCTTTCCGGTAATGAAATCTAAGTTTTACTCTTTTCTAGCACTTCCATTTTTCTGCCTCCTCTCATTTACTTCCCTGGCAGGTGTAGACACCGTATCCACTTACAGCGCAGCTATGCAAAAAGAGATCAAAGCAGTAGTGATCACCCCAAAAGACTATAATGAGTCCAAAAATTACCCGGTGGTATATCTCCTGCATGGATATTCAGGGAATTATAAAAACTGGATCGAAAAAGTGCCGAAAATAGAATCCTATGCGGATTTATATAATCTTATTATAGTGACGCCTGACGGAAACTTTGGAAGCTGGTATTGGGATAGCCCCGAAGTCGAGAGTTCTAAATATGAAACCTATGTAGGAAAAGAGTTGGTAGAGTTTATTGACCAAAAGTATAGCACTATCCAAAGCCGGGAAGGTAGAGCAATTACTGGGTTGAGCATGGGTGGACATGGCGCACTGTATCTTGCATTTCGCCATCAAGAAACCTTCGGAACTGCAGGAAGTTTAAGCGGAGGGGTGGATATTGGGCCGTTTCCTGAGAATTGGGAGATGAAAAAATACCTAGGCAACAAATCCGCAAATCCTGAGCGCTGGGAAGAATATTCTGTGATGTATCAAAGCAACCGCCTGATTCCAAATAAACTGAAATTAATCATTAGTTGTGGTACCGAGGATTTCTTTTACGATGTAAATGTGAAACTCCATGAAAAACTGGTCTATAACAACATTCCCCATTCTTTCATAACAGGTCCAGGTGGGCATACTTGGGACTATTGGAGTGACGCCGTGCAGTATCAGTTGCTGTTCTTCCATACTTTTTTTGAAGAAGGGAAGAATAAAAGCTAATGTACATATACTCGGCAAATCTGCCGGTTCCCATCTTAACTAGCAAGCAGTCTAGCTGAGATTGAAATTATAATTTTACCCAAAGCCTACATTTATGTTAAACCGTCGTGATGTCATCAAACGGACAGCACTAAGTATCTCTGCTGCTTCTTTTGGACTTTTAAGTTTCAATATTCCGAAAAAAAACTCATACAAAATGGGGCTTCAGCTGTTTACCATCAGGGAACCAATGGCTGAAGATCCTATTAAAGCCTTAAAAACCATTGCAGGCTTTGGTTATCAGGATACAGAAACCTACGGATATGATGGAGCCAAAAAGCAATTCTATGGAATACCTGCGGAAGATTTCAAGAAAATTTTGGAAGATAATTCCTTAATAAGCACCAGTGGGCATTACGATTTTATCAAATTTTTCAACAGCTCTACAGAAGAGCTCCTTAGATATACTGACCAAAGTATAGAAGGGGCACATGCACTAGGACAAAAATATATCACTTGGCCTTGGTTGGATCCTGAAAACCGATCCATAGAAAAGTTTAAAGTATTAACCGGAAAGCTAAATAGAATCAGTGAGCGCGTGAACAAGGCCGGACTTGGTTTCGCTTATCACAACCATGATTTCGAGTTTGTAGATCACCAAGGCGAAAACGGCTACGACATAATTCTTCAAAACACAGATCCAAATCTAGTCAAACTTCAGCTCGATCTTTATTGGTTAGCCCATAGTGCCCCATTTACAGCGCATGAACTTTTCGTGAAATCACCTGGAAGATTTGTCATGTGGCATATCAAAGACATGGATAAAGTCAGCAGAGATTATACAGAAATGGGGAATGGATCGATTGATTATACTAAGATTCTCCCAGATGCCGCTCTGTCAGGAATGGAATATTATTACATCGAACAAGGAGGAAATTTTGCGGATAACCCCATTCAAAGTGTTAAGGATAGTGCAGATTACTTCCAAAAAAACTTGGCCCATTTGTTTGATTAACCCAAAGCGGAAGCGATGCCTGATTCAGAAGTAAACTATTAAGATATTGAATTGTTTTCACTGGCCCAGGAATCAATATAGGCTCAATAATCCACCAGCGGTACGGAAATCAGCGGTCCAAAGCATAATTTTAAACATAAATTAAATTAACTGTCTGGATTTCTTTTAGGCGGAAAAAACCAAATATATACACATGAAAAAGAGATACTTATTAGGTATTGGCCTAATGCTGCTACTTGGCAGCAATGTCCATGCGCAAAATGAGGTGATTGACAAAATCATTAAAGAGGAAACTGAAAACTCCCAACTAAAGCAGATTGCACATGAGTTGATGGACGGCATCGGTCCTAGATTAGTCGGAACACCTCAGATGAAGAAGGCACATGATTGGGCTGTAGAAAAATATAAGGGATGGGGAATCGAAGCCCGCAATGAGCAGTGGGGAGAGTGGAGAGGATGGGAAAGAGGAATTACCCATATAGATATGGTCGCTCCTTGGACTAGATCTCTAGCGGGAACTCAATTAGCGTGGAGCCCGGCTTCACCAAAAGGGGGAGCTCAGGGCGAGGTGATCGTACTTCCTGAGTTGGCGGATTCTGTTGCTTTCGCTAAATGGCTTCCTACAGTGAAAGGAAAATATGTGATGATTTCGGCTCCTCAGGTGACGGGGCGTCCTGATTACAACTGGGAAGAATTTGCTACAGAAGAGTCTTTCGAAAAAATGAAAGAAGAGCGTACTGAATCCAATACAGCTTGGAACCAAAGACTCCAGAAGACAGGAAAAGGAAGAAGAGAATTACCTCTTGCCCTCGAGGATGCAGGAGCTTTGGGAATTATTACTTCTTATTGGTCTCAGGGATTCGGTGCTAATAAAATCTTTTCTGCTTATACCAAGAAAGTACCTACGGTAGATCTTTCCCTGGAAGATTATGGCCTACTTTTCAGATTGGCTGAGGGTGGAGAAAAACCAATGATTAACCTTAACGCACAATCCAAGGAAAACGGGATGGTGCCAACGTTCAACACGATTGCTGAAATCAAAGGAACCGAAAAGCCTGACGAATACGTGATGCTTTCCGCACATTTCGACTCATGGGATGGCGGTACAGGAGCAACTGACAACGGAACTGGATCTATCATGATGATGGAAGTAATGAGAGTTTTGAAAGAAGTGTATCCTAATCCTAAGCGCACAATCTTGGTAGGCCACTGGGGTTCTGAAGAGCAAGGCCTGAATGGCTCAAGAGCATTCGTGGAAGATCATCCTGAAATGATACCGAAGATTCAGGCATTATTTAACCAGGATAATGGCACTGGACGTGTTGCCAATGTATCTGGACAGGGCTTCATCCATAGCTATGAGTATTTAGGCAGATGGATGTCAAAAGTTCCACGAAATATCACCACAGACATAGAAACTAACTTTCCTGGAAATCCAGGTGGTGGCGGATCTGATTATGCTTCCTTCGTGGCTGCCGGAGTGCCTGCGTTTTCTTTAAGTTCTTTGAACTGGTCCTACTTCAATTACACTTGGCATACGAATTTGGATACCTATGACAAAATCATCTTTGACGACGTGCAAAACAATGTAATCATGGCAGCTATTATGGTGTACATGGCAAGTGAAGAAGATGAGATGGTATCCAGGGAGGTACGTGTTCCGGTAGGAAGAGGCGGCGAGCCATCAGAATGGCCTGCTGTTCGATCTCCGACTAGAAAAGGTGGGGTTGATTAATTCTTAGAGCTCTAGCAATAATTTAAAGCCACGGAAATTATCCGTGGCTTTTTCATTTAAAAAAGTTTATATCTACACTGATCTGGAATACAGATATAAGAATCATTAGAGCGTTTTAAAAATACCAGCAGATTAATTAGTTGAGTGATTAAGAATTTTGAAAAACAATTATAAAAAGCTAATAAAAGAATAAGACCCATCCGACTTTTCAAGATAAAACGAATTGTTACATTGAAAGGAATAATGGATTTGGAAAACCTTTTGTAAATTTCAGATAAACTCCCTTGCTATGGATAGGATCCTCACTCTCTTTCTTCTGTCTTTTTTTTTCATACAAACCAACATTTTTGCCCAGCAAAAAATCCTAAGGGAAGCTGTTGAGCGAGCCGAAAAAGAAGGGTTTTCAGGGGTGATACTTGTAGCTGAAAAAGGGGAAATCCTATATGAAGACGCAATGGGAATGCGCAATTATGAAACTCGTATCCTCCTTCATGAAGATGATATCTTCGAGCTGGCATCAGTTTCTAAGCAATTCACAGCCATGATGATAATGATGTGTAAGGAAAAAGGCTTGTTGGATTTTGACGACATGGCTTCAAAATATGTAGAAACTCCCTATCCGGGAATTAGCATCCGAAACCTTTTGACTCACACTAGCGGCTTACCGGACTATCAGGCCATCATGGATGAGCACTGGGATAAAAGCAAAGTGGCAGGAAATCCCGATATACTTGAATACCTGCGGGAGTATGAACCTACTAAAGCGTTTGAACCAGGTGAAAAGTATGAGTACAGCAACACGGGATACGTTATTCTCGCCAGCATTGTGGAAAAAGCAACGGGTAGGGATTTTGTTGAACTAATGCGGGAGTGGATTTTTAAACCGCTTGGAATGAATAATACAGATATTCGTTCATTGGATGAAAAAGCAAAAGTGCAAACATTTGCGGCTGGCCATCTCAAGGATGAAAATGGAAAGTATGTCAATGCAAATACATTTCATTCTTCGGATTATACCGTCTGGCTTGGTAACAGAAAAGGCCCAGGTAGAGTGAGCAGCAATGCAGAAGATTTGTATAAGTGGGATCAGGCTCTTTACACAGAAAAACTGGTTTCTAAGGAGACGATGGATAAAGCCTACACTCCATTCAAACTAGACGAAGGTTACCTGAGTTATTACGGGTTTGGCTGGGAAATAAAACCACAAAGCCCTTTTGGAAAAATGGTCATGCATACGGGAGATAATCCAGGATACAAAACCATCATTGTTCGATTTATCGAAGAGAATAAGACCGTCATTATTCTAAACAACAACGCTCATCCAGATATGATGAGGTTGGTGGAAGCAGCTACACTATCCTTAGGGAAATGGTAGACCAAAAAGAAATTAGATAAATAGTCAGCTTATAAAGCTTCTTTATCGAGCGAATTTATTACCTGAATTGCAGTATCCTTCCTTCTCTTTTTATTACCTGATATGAGGTAAAATGGAAACCCGCTTTGCTCTGCCAGTTTCTTATATAAGTCTAGGAAGTAATTGCGCATTTCCAGTTCAGGATATTCCCGCTGCGGATCTGGAGTCCAAGGCAAATCAGTATCAGTCAGCAGAATCACATCATACTTGCGTTGTTTGATTTGATCCAAAACCCAAGGGTCAGTCTTCCCAAATCTATGCTCAGACCAAATTTGGATAACTCTCAGATCCGTGTCGCAAAAAAGGTATTCTTCAGCCTTATTTGCTGTTTTATCTTCCAAGGCAACTTGTCCTTTTCCGATTTTGACTAGATCCTCATAAACATATGCTCTTCCTAAATGTTCAAGGTATTCGCGCGCATATTCAGGAACCCAAGGTTCTTCAAAATGATTGGCCAAATCTTCGGCCAGCGTACTTTTTCCTGTAGATTCCGGACCGAGAATTAAGATTCGTTTTGGCTTAGACATTTTTCCTAGCTGATTTGATCCAGGCTATTAATCCCATGATGGCTAAAATAGTAAAGAATAGGTACTGAAAAGAGGTTAAAATTAAGCCTTTATAAAAATAGAGTGGCACAGCCACTAAATCTGTCAAAATCCAGAATATCCAATTTTCAACTTTCTTTTTGGCCATTAGCCACATCCCTACAAATGCGGAAGCTGTCGTAAACGAATCCCAATAAGGAACGTCGCTATCCGTAAAATTGACCAGCACATAGGATAAGATAAAGTAGGATAGGATAAAAATTGCTATAGAAATGGCCCATCCACTAGCTTTAAGCCATGTCACTGGTAATTCTACTTTTCCCTCATTAGGATGAGTCCATACATACCAGCCGTAAATGGACATGCTAAAATAATAAGCATTAATTCCCATGTCAGCATAGAGCTTGTACTGAATACAAATCCATACATAGATCAACGTTGAAATAATCCCGGTAGGATACACCCAGATGTGCTCTCTCATGGAATAAAATACCGAGGCAACTCCGAAAAATACGGCGATAGCTTCCAGCCAGGTCATATTCTGCAAGCCTTCCGCTAATCCATCCAGCAGGTATTGTAATTCCATTGCTCGAAATAACGAATTTTTGCGCTATTAAAAACTGTAAAAATAGATAAGCCTGCTTGATCCTTTATCAAGTAGGCTTTCATCTAGTGCGGTAAACGTGTCATCGGTGGACCATTTCTGGCAATTTTGGCATTACTGGCCGGAATTGCTCCCGAGGGAGTGTTAGTGACATAAACAGCAAAAAGCGTATTGGACACCCAAGTGCCCTGATTTGGTATGCTGGGAAAAGGATTCTGAGCTTCGATCCCACCGAAAATATATCCTGCTAGGATTTTACTGTCTGAAGGGACATTGCTCAATCTAATTACTCCATTGTCAAAAGCCATCAATTCAGCTTCCAGCGCTCTATTTTCTATAAATGTAATACTAGATCCCAACAGTCTATTGCCAACAATGGGATTTGGTAGAATAAATTCCTGGTAAGTGCCCGATGAGGATTGCTGAAAAGTGGTGACGTCGGCAATAAACGGCAGTCCATCGTTTCTTCCCTGAAAAGTAGCCGTATCAAATACCGCGCGCTGATCAGGAGTCTGAGAATAATAATACCTGCTAATTCCCCCAAACATGGTTTGATACATTGAGGAATCTTGGGGAGTTTCGTTATAAATTCTAATTACCGGACACTCATATTGGCTGAACATCTGATGAACGGACGAATCCATGGCAACCGTGGATGGTCCCGAGATGAAAATAGGGTAATCATATGCGCCGATAATTCCCGGTTTAAAAACCCCTCCCAGAGCAGTGATTATTTGTTTTCCAGTCGCAGGGTCTATGCTTTCAAATATATTTCCGTCTCTTCTGTGAAAAGGTTGATCGGCTCCGGAATTAGGAGTAGCACCATAAGCGGTGACTTTCAAGGATTGTGGGTCAAGACGGAAAACACGGATTTCATTAGAGTATTCCTGAGTAAAATCGGTCCCGCCAAATGCCCGGTATTGCCCATCAAACCTCTGTCCAAAAATCAGGTAAAAACTCCCGTTCATCATAAACAATTCACCTCCAGTTATCGCCAGCCTATCATCCTTACCGATCTGCATCATCGCTTCAATGTCACTTGCAGAAGCCCCGGATTTAATAGCTGCGGAGACATCTTCCAGTTTAAAGCGGATCACTGTGCCGAAAGTCACCATATCCGTCCCATCTGCTTTCCAGCCATAACCACCGAGGATATACATGTAATCGGAAGATTCATCATGATAGGATTGAAGATTGGTGCTTTGTAGCGGAGCTGAAAAATCATCACTCAGCTGGTTCACATCAAAGGACCATTGGTCACCCGCCATAGGATCGATGATATAAAGAAAATTATTTGCACTATCCTTCACGAAATTGTGAGCAGGAGCTGGATTGAAGGTATGCAGTCCTTGCCTTCTTCCTCCAGCTATAAAAAGTTCACCGTCCTGATTCATAGCGCTCACATAGGATTGCAAGCTCGGAAAGGCTTGCTTAGCTCCATAGTTCTGCTCCACAAACTCTATAGTAAATGGCAATGCGCCTTCAACCTCGTTGGAATCCAACATTGGTTTGGAGACCAAAACCTCTGGAGTCGCACTTTCCTCAGTCTTTTGTGAAGTGGAGCAACTGGAAAAAGCAATCACGCTGAATCCAATAACAGTAAGTTGTATTATTTGAAGTCGTTTCATGATGTCGGGGGAGTAATTGGAGTGTCTTGCATATTCTTGATAAAATATAAAACTGTCATGGTTCGCTCAGGAGACATATCCCTAGTCACAGGCATATACCTAGGGTCTGTCACATCTCTGCTCATGAAAAAAGGAATTGCTCCCCGATCTATTCCCAAAGGGCCTGGAGGCGACTTATAAAATCCAAAAGGAGGATTCAAAGCAAAAGTCTGGAATGAATTATAGTCGCTTAGGTTGATCTTCTCGGTCATTCCTGGAAATAGTTTTACATAACCTTGGAAGATATCCTGTATTTCCTCCCATGTCGGGTTTTCATTGATGGGATAAGCAGACCAAACCAAACAGGAAATCATTGCACTTTGAGAGATAGGCTGGGAAAGCAACTGATCTGGATCAGAAACATTGATGAAATAAAGTTGCCCGTCAAGCTGTGGAGTACGTGCCCCAGGATCAGAAAGCACATTGATAGTCACCGTAGCGTATCCATTTTCATTAGTCGGAGAAATAGCTGCCTCGATTGCGCCTTCAGCCTGGGGAGTGTTACCTGGATTGCTTGGTGGTACAGTTGCTCCTGGAGTATTCCCGTGCACGCTCACCACATCCACCTGAAGTTGTTTTCCTACCAAAGGCTGTTGAAGCTTACTTACATATACGCTAGTGGAAGCGGTAGTACCCGGAAATCCAGACATCCGGATCGGCCGGACCTCCACTTCTATATTGGTCTGGGTAATATCCTCCAGAAAAACTACCTGTGGACCAATGTCCGTTCGGGACATATTCAGACTGATCGCTCCGGTAAGTGCCAATGCCAGCTGTTGGTCAGTCAATGGCATTTCCACAATATGTGAATAGAGATTATAGCAAAACTCTGAATAATCCACATTTCCCAAAGACACCTGAGATCCATCAATCTGTGTAACCAAAGCTGTTAATGTACCCAAATCGACAGGCGCACCACCGGCTTTCTGTCTACAGATTCCATTTGCTAGATCTATGATTAGGAGCTTACGGCTTTGATCTATTACAAAAGGGCAATTGTTAAACATTGGCCAGTTCCAAGGCACACTCTTATCCTGAGTTCTACCCGCCAAGATTCTCGCTCCAGGATTATATCTTGGCTCGAATCCTAAAACAGGACCTAGTGATCCGGTGATTCTGCCGGTCTGGAAGTTGACATCTTCGGGTACATTGCGATATCCATCCACTATAAATCTCATAGAGATCAGGTATTCATCCTCTTCAAGTGTGGTCCGGCTTTTTAGCAAGGCTAAAACCGGCGAAACAGAATCATCGGGCCAGCTAACTTGTGGAACTCGTATGACTGTCTGGAAAACACCACAAGCATTCATATCACCACCGAAGCTATCCATGACATAATCTGAATCCTGCCAGCTTCTAGTAGCTAGGACCGCCACCCACCAAATTTGGTTTAAAACTGGCGGATCAACCAATCCTGTAAGACTCACCCCATCGGAAATAGGTATGCTCACCTGCATGCCAAAAATAGTTGGGACACCTTGCTGATATACGTCTATGTCAGCAATTTTAGCAGAAGAAGGATTGTCGGTTGTAATAAAAGGGAGATTCACCAATGGATCGGAGACTTCCCCATTTGCTCCGATAGCTGAAACTACAGTACACTCCTGCAGCTGAAAACGGTGGAGGCCTTTTGGATTTTGCCATGGAGAAGGAACTGTATTGTCCACTTCATAATGGGTGGGATCGTTATTTACGGTGGATGGATCTGTAAAAAATCTACCGTAAAAATTGATCCTGGGATAGGATAGATAACTCATAAATCTGGGCTTAAAATGAATAACTAAAATTTATCACTCTATTGACCCAAACTATTAAGAGCGCTTGGATCAAATTTTACTTTCTACAAAATACATCTCTACAAGTCCCTTGTTTTTCACCTCTATCTTTCCGCGTGGAGAGCAAGCAAATTTGCCCTTGATCAACTCGTAAGTGTGTCCACTAATGTTTATTTTACTTGCATCACCTGCTGTCTCCATTCTTGAAGCAATGTTTACAGTGTCTCCCCAGATGTCGTAAGCAAATTTTTTAAGACCCACGATACCTGCAATCACTGGCCCCGTATGTATACCTATCCGCATGCTTATGGCAGGTTTTCCTTCAGAAATTTTCGATTGCTCGTGTGCATGAATGAAGTCTTTAATTTCAAAAGCAGCCAAAATGATATTTGATGCGTCAAATTCCTTTTGAAGATTCAGTCCTCCGGCGCACATATAGCTGTCTCCTACAGTTTTGATTTTTTCCACACCGTATTTCTCCACAATCCGGTCAAACTCACAATAAAAATAATTCAGCTCAGCCACCAATTCTTCGGCAGAAAGCTTCTCGCATAGTCCAGAAAAATTCACAATATCAGTGAACATCACACTGACATTGCTAAAATGCCTCGCTTTTGATGTGCCATGATTTTTGAGCTCGTAAGCTATTTCAGGAGGCAAAATATTTAAAAGTAAATGGTCGGCCTTTTCTTTCTCCTCATTGAGCTGCTTCGTCCTCAGATGGATTTTATCTTCCATATTCTGATAAAGCAAAGCGTTTTCCAGAGAAATGGCCATCTGACTGGAAAGTATATTGATAAGATTTAGCCGCTCTTCGGTGAAAGCCCCCTCAATGAGGTTATTTTCCAAGTAGATAATACCTGTCACTTCGTTATGCTTCATGAGCGGGACAGACATAATGGATTTCATCCTTTCATGCTGAATATAAGTGTCCTTCGCAAAGCGGAGATCCTGAGTGGCGTTCTCCAAAATCAAGCTTTTACTGGTCTTGGCCACATACATAACCACTTCCTTTGCAATAGAATCAAATTGTTTCAGCGGAAGATTTTCAAAAAGTTTAGGTTCCGGAAATTTTGTGGAAGATTCGGATTGCACATTAAATCCTTCTTCATTTTTGAGAAGTAACACCATCCGCTGCGCTCCCGCATTTTCTATAATGATTCTCATCAGGATAGTTAAGAGGTCCTTCAGTCTGATTTCCTTCGAGATCGCTTCTGATGATTTCATCACGGACTTTAGATCCAAATCTTGATTGGAAAACTTCTGAACGTTGCCTTTATCATCCGCCCGCTGTCCAAATCTGAATTCTTTCTGGGAAAAATTGCTAGAACTCCGTTTAGAAGCCATTAAATCTGCAATTCCTTTAGCACCAAGCAAATCATAGGCGTATTCAGAATCACTCAAATGAATTGCCGCAATTTTCTTTTTTTCGCCAGTAAGATGCAATTCAAACAACCTTCTGTTTGCGAGTGCCTGCATCTGCAAGTATTCGTAATTCTCTGCAGCTTCCAAAGCCTGGTAATAGTGCTTTTGAGCACCATCTACTGAGCCTTTCACTCTCTCTAGTTCTCCTGCCAATAGCTCATACTTGTGCAAAAAATTACTTGGACTATGAAGGGAAAACTTCCTGAATTTACTTACAATTCCCCTCAATGCTCTCCCCCATTTGAGTTTATTCGTAGCATTAGCTTTAGGTAATAGTGCTGCCAATATTAATCCTTTGTAGAAATAATGCTCTGCTGTGTGAAGCATTCCCGGAGAATCCTTCAAGTACTGATCAGATTGTAGGGAGATCTTGTACGCTTCATCGTACTGCTCCCATAGATAGAGCGACTGCATCTTATTGATGTAATAAAAATGAGCAAAATGTCGGGAGTTAAATCCACTCAATTGCTGTATATAGTGCTCTTCATCAAAACTCTGGTCAGAAAAAGAAAGGTTGTTTACTGTCTGACCTTTTAAATTTTTTATCGCCTGATTTACCGCTGCGATGGTGAGTACAGCTTCTTCCAATTGGATTCTGTTGAGAAAATCCAAATAGGCTGCACTTGAATCCAGTATTGAATCAAACTGCACCCCGCGCATAAAATAACTTTGGACCATTGCACAACTTGCACAACTTGCATGGAAAAGGTCACCGACTTCCAATCCTGAATCGTAGGCATTTTGCCAATAAGTCTCCATTTCCAAGGCAGATTTTCTCCAGGGAATGGCAAAATATCCCGTTACAAAATTAGCCTCAGCTCTAGCCCCATAGCTATGGTATTTTTCTATAAGTGCCAAAGTAAGTTGCCCGATTTTATAACCTGTGGTTCTAAAGCCTAGAATACCGCTATGAAATACAGGACCGAATCCCAGGAAGCCGATAAATCCTCCATCCGTATTTCCATGTTTCAAACATAGATTAACCATGATGGCACAGACAAGCACACAAAGCTCCGGTCGGATCTGAAAAGCAGACTGCCCTGCTGCAGCCATAAGCAACATAGCCGTTTTGAGTTTTTGATCCTGCATCTCAGGCAGATTGATCAGATCTTCCACTTGGCGATTGCCCATCAGGCTTTTATATTTCACAAACTCTATCGCCAAACTGGGTGGAGAGAAAGTTGCGGGAATTTTGACCCCTAGCTCTGAAGTGACCTCTCTACAGGCTTTGTAAGCAGCATCAAAATTTCGAATGTTATTGAAAAATTGAATTTTTCGAATGGTAACTTTTGCTTTATCTACGACATCATCGGTATGCAGTAATGCTTCGTCAAAAAATGCCTCCACCACTGTATTATTTCCTACGAGGTGCTCCGATTCTGCACGCTGTAGATTGAGATTCCGAAAAACATGTTTGGGCAAATTGAGATTTTTAAGCTCTACCAGATCCATCGCTGTTTTAATATAGCTTAAAGCTGATTCGTACGCATTTGCATATTTTGCGCGAACGCTGGCGGCTATATTCAGCGAAACCAATTTTCTTAGGATTTTTTCATCATCAATCAGGCTTTGCGCAAAATTGAAATGATCAGTGACCGTATAGATGTGGTCTGAGTTCTCAATATTTCCAAGTTTGGCTGAAATACTCTTTGCTATAGCATAGCGCACTGCTTTCTTTTCCTGGTCAGGAAGCATTCCTAGGGCAGCCTGTTGAATCTTATCATGCTGAAATCCATAATCATCATCCCCAGACCGTTCCTTGGTTTTGATATTTTCGATGATGCACAATTTCTCTGCAAGCTTAAGCTGCATGTCCAATTCCTCTTCACTGATATCAACTAATCCGCTTAAAATTTCAATGGAGAATGTATTGCCAATGCAGGAGGCATATTTCAATGTGACCTGAACTTCAGCAGGAAGCCTGAAAAACAGCTCCGCCATCAGGTCAATGACATTATCAGAGATTTTTACCCGATGGGCTTTTTCAGCACTGTAGGTCCAATAGTGTGAATTATTCGATAAATAGATTGCTCCGCTTTCGTAAAGCGTAAGAAGGCACTGTCGGATAAAAAACGGATTACCAAGTGTCTTGCGGAAGATAATCTGAGCCAGTTCGGAGGATTTATCCAGTGGAATAGACAAAGAATCTGATACTATCTCAGCCACCGAATTCTGATCAAGTGGCTTTAATTCTATCAGCGTAGAAATAGTATTGTGCGCCTTCAGCCTATCCAGCATCAGCATAAGGGGATGAGATGGAGACACCTCGTTTTCCCTATAAGCACAGATAATCAGTAAATGCCGTAGGCTATGATCTTGCAAGGTTGTTTCCAACCATCGTCTGGTAGTAGAATCAAGCCACTGCAAATCATCCAGAAAAATACACATAGGATGATCCTGGCTGGCAAATGATCGAATGAAATTATTAAAAACCTGATTAAATCGGTTCTTGGATTCATTCATAGGCAACTGCGGCACCTCTGGCTGTGGACCAATTAGAAGCTCCAAATCCGGCATGATATCAATGATCAACTTTCCGGAATTTCCCACTGCGTGAAGAATACTGCTTTTCCAATATTCGCGCTGCTCATCACCTCTAATCAGAATCTGATCAACCAAATCATTCAACGCCAGCAAGAGCGAACTCAGCGGAGGATTCTTTTTGTATTGCTCGAACTTTCCCGAGATAAAAAAACCCCCTTCCAAATCGATGTACTTCTGAAACTCCCGAACGAAACTTGATTTACCAACCCCGGAATAACCACTAACAAGCGCTAGCTCGGCCTTTTGACTTTTGGTGCGCTGGAAAATCTCATTCAGCTGTGATAATTCCAGGTCTCTACCATAAATTTTTGAAGAGATCTGAAACTGATCCAAGTGATCTTGAGTGCCCAGTGTAAAATCAGTTATTTCGTTTATGTCCAAAAGTCTATCCAAACACTGCTGTAGATCATTTAGCAACCCTGAGCAACCCTGATATCTCTCTTCAGTATTTTTCTTTAAGAGTTTCAGAATCACTTTCTCCAGAACATCAGGAATATCTTTCCGGTATTTTTTTGGGGATTCCGGCAAAAGTGCCAAATGAGCATGCATTAATTCTACAGGGTCATTTAGCTTAAAAAGAGGCCTTCCTGTAATCATTTCAAATAACACTGCCCCAATGGAATACAGGTCAGTCCGGTGATCAATCGGTCGGTTCATCCGCCCAGTTTGCTCTGGAGAAATATAATGAAGCCCTAGTTCAAGGGCCTCACCCACATTAGAATAATTCAAATCCCGACCTCGCTCAATCGCAAAGTCAAATCCCCATACCTTGATTTCTCCGTGGCTGTCCACGATGATATTGGTAGGGTTAATATTTTTGTGAATAATATTTTTACTGTGCAGGTAGAGAACCGCTCTGGTGATTCCCATGGCTATTTTGAGGAAATCAATTATGTCCAGCTTACCTCTTTTTAAGTATTCTGCGAGCGTCTCGCCAGTGACATCCTCATTGACTAAAATCGGCAAATTCTCTAAATGCTCCAAGCCTATGGGTTGTACTATATTAGGATGGGAGAGTTTAGAGAGAATGGAAAATTCCTGCTTCATATGATTAAGATCGCGAAAAGTAGGATAAGCAGATCGGAAGGTCTGAATCGTCACGGGCTTGGAATCCAAGACACGATTCGCTTTATATACGATGTATCTGGAATTCTCCCTAACCTTATTGAGTATATTAAATCTTAGATCAGACATTTAAAAAATTTGGGTAATTGGTAGTAAGTGTTGGGTCATTTGGTAAAATAATAGTACAATTTAGCAGATGTATCTTAGTAAAGTACAAAATCCAATTAATTATTTTGTATGTAAAAAGTGTCAAACCTGCCTTTCACCACCTAAATATTGTATTCTGCCCTGAATTGAATCAAGCTATAATCAGGCGTTCGAATGATTCTATTGGTGACTTAAATAATAGCAAATCCTATTTCTCAACATTTAGTGAGAACCTTCCCAACTTTTTCCTGACTTTGACTGTTGGTTTTGTAACTTTGCCAGCTATGACTTTGAGCACTTTACCCGCTAAAACAGATATCGACTCACTCGATCCCAAAGAATTCATCATCATCAAAAACGCCCGGGTGAATAACCTAAAAAGTCTGAGCGTTGCGATTCCAAGAAATAAATTTGTGGTAGTTACCGGACTTTCAGGTTCTGGTAAGTCCTCTTTAGCATTTGATACACTTTTCGCCGAAGGACAACGCATGTATGTGGAAAGCCTTAGTTCCTATGCTCGCCAATTCCTTGGCAGGATGGAAAAACCTGATGTAGAATACATAAAGGGCGTGGCTCCAGCCATCGCAATCCAGCAAAAAGTCAACACCAAAAATCCAAGATCCACCGTCGGAACAACTACGGAGATTTATGATTACCTGAAATTACTTTACTCCAGAATAGGTAAGACGATCTCCCCAATTTCTGGCAAGGAAGTGAAGCATCATACCGTCACAGACATCGTGGATTATATTCAGTCTTTTGACGAGGGATCCAAAGTCATGATTTCATGTCCGCTACAAGTGGAGCGCGGAAGAAAAATTAACCAAGAGCTGGAATTGCTTTTACAAAAAGGCTACACTCGAATTTTGATCGATGATGAAGCCTATTATGTAGAAGATTTGCTTCAGGAAAAAAAAATCCAAAAAGGAGAATATGAGATCTTGATCGACCGTGTGTCAGTGCAAAAAGAAGATGAGGATAATCAGTTCCGAATTGCCGATTCTGTGCAGACAGCACTTTTTGAAGGTCACGGAGATTGTAAAGTGACTATCCCTGGTAAGGAGACCAAAAGCTTTTCAGATAGATTTGAGCTCGATGGAATGCAATTCGAGCTTCCTTCAGTAAACTTTTTCTCTTTTAACAATCCCTTTGGAGCTTGCCGAACTTGCGAAGGTTTTGGTAATGTGCTGGGCATTGATCCAGACTTGGTAATTCCTGAGAAAGATCTTTCTGTCTACGAAGGTGCGATTGCTCCTTGGCGCGGTGAGTCTTCCAAAGCTTGGGTGGAGCCACTTTTGAAAAAAGGAATTGAGTTTGATTTCCCAATACATCGCGCATATGAAGACCTGAACGAAAAGGAAAAAGCTCTTCTTTGGACAGGAAATAAATACTTCAAAGGGCTAGATGCTTTCTTCAAAGACCTGGAAACCAAAACCCATAAAATCCAATACCGGGTTATGCTTTCCCGCTTCCGTGGCCGTACCACTTGTCCGGATTGCAAAGGCACACGCTTGCGCAAAGATGCTTCTTATGTCAAAATCGCCGACAAATCCATTATCGATATTGTATTGATGCCAATAGATGAGGCATTGCCATTTTTCAATAATCTAGATCTTCCTCCACATCAGGCTAAGATCGCCAACCGATTATTAAAAGAAATCCAAAGTCGATTGGAATACATGGATCAGGTTGGGTTGGGTTATTTGACGTTGAATAGGCTTACTTCCTCGCTTTCCGGAGGTGAATTTCAGCGAATCAAATTGGCTACATCTTTAGGTTCTGCACTAGTGGGATCCATGTATATTTTGGATGAACCAAGCATTGGGCTTCACCCAAGGGATACAGATAGACTGGTTGGTGTGCTGAAATCCCTTCGGGACATGGGAAATACTGTCATTGTGGTGGAGCATGAGGAAAAAGTGATGAAGGCGGCAGATCAAATTATTGACATCGGCCCGGATGCTGGGGTTCACGGTGGAGAATTACTTTTTCAGGGCAGCATCGAGGAGCTCATGACTTCAGCCCAAACTCACACAGCCAAGTACCTTCGTGGTGAGGAGCAAATTTTCCAAAAGGATGGCAATAGAAAATGGAAAGATTCCATCTTGGTAAAAGGAGCTAGAGAGAACAACCTAAAAAATATTTCAGTCAAATTCCCACTTAATACACTCACCTGTATAACAGGTGTTTCCGGTTCGGGCAAGTCTACCCTAATCAAGAAAGTTCTTTACCCTGCCCTAGGTAAAATGTTGGGTACAGTCATCGACGAATCTGGTAAATACGATAAGATAGAAGGAGATTTCAAGTCGATAACTCAAGTAGAGTTCGTTGATCAAAACCCAATTGGGAAGTCTTCCCGCTCAAATCCAGTTACCTACGTGAAGGCTTACGATGCGATCAGAATGCTATTCTCAGAGCAGACTATTTCCAAGCAACGCGGATATAAACCAGCTTTCTTCTCCTTCAATGTCGATGGAGGTCGCTGCGAAAACTGCGCCGGCGAGGGTATCACTACTGTAGAAATGCAGTTCATGGCGGATATCACCTTGACCTGCGAGTCCTGCAAAGGCAAGCGGTTTAAGAATGAAATACTGGATGTCAAATACAAGGAGAAAGACATATCTGATGTATTGAATATGACCATAGATGAGGCTTTGGACTTCTTCAAGGGTAAAACTCAGATCATCAATAAACTTCAACCGCTTCAGGAAGTAGGCTTGGGATATATTGGGATGGGACAAAGCTCCAATACACTCTCTGGAGGTGAGGCTCAAAGAGTGAAACTCGCTTCCTTCCTAGGAAAAGGAGGCACCAAGCAAAGCGATCACATTCTCTTTATCTTCGATGAACCGACGACAGGACTACATTTCCACGACATCAAAAAACTCCTCCACTCTATCAATGCACTAATCGACCAAGGTCATTCGGTCATCATCATCGAGCATAACACCGAGGTAATCAAATCGGCTGATTGGGTAATTGACTTAGGTCCGGAAGGGGGAAACAAGGGAGGTTATTTGACTTTCACAGGAACGCCGGAATACATGATGAAGGAAGAAAACAATTATACTGCTAAGTATCTGAAGGAGGCTTTTGTGTAAATATTCAATTAGATTACTTCAAAAGTGCCCAACTCCTTTGTAATCTAATTTCTTAATTATCCTTAAAGTTGCGGTCAATTATTTTGGAAAGGTACACTTGATGGATATATTAATACCCAGCACTAATAAATTCAGATGTGTAAGTATCTAACTCAAAAGACACTATGATCCACCGTTTGCTAGTTTTCTTTATTTTGTCTGTCATTCCAATGATTTCTTCGGCACAAAAAAGAGTCGAGGTAAAAGATCCCGAAATTAAATTTAGCTATGTTTTGCCACAAGGCTGGGAGGTAAAAGACGACGGGTATGATTATAAGATTATATCCAATAGCATTGATAACACAGTTATATCCATGACTTACCTAGAGAGCGCTCAGGGATCTGGAAATTTTGAAGCAATAGGTGCACAATCTCTAGAAGAAAATTTTCTTTTTGATTTAAAATATGTTTTACCTGAGGAGTTTTCAAATTTAAAACCACAGGAAACCGGAAGCTCTACGATCGATGATACTTTTGCTAACTGGGTGAAGTTTCAACATGGTAAAAATGGAGACCAAGTGGGTATTTATTACATGTACGAAAAGCTCAACCAAACCTTTAAAATAACTGTGTCATCTCCGGCGGCACAATTCGAAAAAGCACAACCGGTTTTTAATTCAGTAGTCAACAGTTTCCATGCGGAAAAGCTGTAGTAAAAATAGTGCTTCTGAGGATAGCCGAAGACCTCAATTCGAGGCTTAGACCATATGGGAATCCTAGAAAATTATTCATCTTCTTAAAATCTTCCCCAATTCCGCAGGACTCACTTTTCAGATATCGGATAAATCTCTTCGAGTCTGCTAGTTACGATTCCATCGTATACAGCAAAGAGTGTTAATTAAATACGCCGTACTAGTCTATCACTCATTTAAGATGTATGAGCTTTTTTTTAATCGGTGTCAATGCAAATCACAATTCCTTATAACTTTCAGGATAGCATTTACACCACCCCCTATGAAAAAACTCTTACTCTTATCACTATTCGTTTTTTCGATCACCATCAGCTCTTGGGCACAGATCCAAACTCCAGAGCAGTTTTTGGGCTATAAGCCCGGAGATCGATTTACTCCCCATCACCGTATGGTCGATTACTTCGAGCATGTCGCTGCGAATAATCCAAATGTTAAACTCATCCAATATGGCGAGACCAATGAGAAACGTCCACTGATAATTGCAATACTTTCCAGCTCCGAAAACATGTCAAATCTGGAACAAATACGTACAGATAATCTGAAAAGAGCTGGTCTGATGGAAGGCTCTTCTACTACTTCTGTTCCGATCAACTGGATGTCCTTCAATGTCCACGGAAATGAATCTGTGGGAATGGAAGCTGCTATTTCATCCTTTTATACACTAGCAAATCCTGCTAATGCGACTTCTCAGGATTGGCTAAAAAATCAAATTGTGATCATCGATCCTGCTATCAACCCAGATGGTCGTGACCGCTACGCAAACTGGTACAACCAGAAAATGAACACTACGCTTCAGCCAGATTTGCAATCCGTAGAGCACAATGAACCTTGGCCTGGTGGACGTGCAAACCACTATCTATTCGACCTGAACCGTGATTGGGCATGGCAAGTGCAAGTGGAGTCTCAGGCAAGAATGAAAGTATATCAGCAATGGATGCCGCAGCTACATTTGGATTTTCATGAGCAAGGCATCAACAATCCATTTTATATGGCACCCGCAGCTGAGCCTCTTCATGAGCAGCTGAGTCCATTTCAACTTGAGTTTCAGGATATTTTTGGTAGAAATACTGCCAAGTACTTTGATGAGGCAGGAAGATTTTACTTCACCAAAGAGCGCTTCGATTTGCTTTATCCTTCTTATGGTGACTCTTACCCGATGTTTAATGGAGCTATCGGAATGACTATCGAGCAAGGTGGCGGTGGTCAGGCTGGTATTGGTGGATTTGATGCAGTTGGAGATACGGTGACCTTGAGCTATAGAATAGAAGGACACTACACTGCGGCAATGTCTGCGGCGGAAGTGACTAGTAAAAATGCTGATCGCTTACTTTCTGAGTTTGAAAAATTCTATAAAGACAATTCAACTAACCCTAAAGGGCAGTACAAAAGTTTTATCATCAAAGGTGAAAGCAATCCTGCGCAGGTAGCCAAGTTGCTGGAATTACTCGACAAAAATGGGATTCGCTATGCAAAAGCGGCTTCTAAATCCGGATTGAAAGGATTTTCCTATGGAACAGGAAAAACTGAATCCTTTGCCATCTCTGACCAGGATATAATCATCAGTGCCCACCAGCCAAAATCTGTTCTAACTCAGGTGCTTTTTGAACCAAATCCTGCCCTTCATGACAGTATCACCTATGATATTACAAGCTGGTCTATGCCATATGCATATGGATTGGATGCTTTTGCTGTAGAAACTAAGCTTGAAGCGGAATCAGCCTATGAGAAACCATCTTTCACTGAAAATCAAGTAGGCAAAACTCCGGTTGCGTACATTGCAGCTTGGCAAGGAACCCGTGACGTAGCTTTTTTATCTGCTCTTTTAAATGCTGGCATTCGGGTAAAATTTAATGAATTTGATTTCGAAGTGGAAGGAAAGAGTTTCCCTGCTGGATCACTGATGATCACCAAAGGGGGAAATGAATATGTTCCTAATTTTGACCAGAAGATGGTAGAGATAGCCAATAAGTTTGGTGTGACCCTCGCCACCACCATGAGCGGATACGTGGATAAAGGAAAAGATTTTGGCTCGCCAAATATCCGCATTCTGCAAGCTCCAAAAGTAGCACTAATCGGTGGAGAAGGCACCAATTCCCTGAACTATGGAGCTATCTGGCATTTCTTTGAGCAGGAGCTGAACTATCCATTATCCAATTTGGAAACTGGAAATATGTCTCGCTATGATCTTAATAAATACGATGTAATCATCATGCCATCTACCCGTGGAAGTGCGCTTACTGAATCTTCTCAGAAGAGCCTAATGGAATGGGTACGCGGAGGCGGAAAACTGATTGCCATCGACGGAGCCCTAAGTATGTTTGCCAATAAAGAAGGCTTTTCATTGAAGACTTATGACTCGGAAGATGACAAAAAGGCCGCTGAAAAAGTCGCTGATTCACTGGCGAAAGCTGAGCGTCTAGCTCCTTACCAAGAAGGTGAGCGTGTGGCGATCTCGGGAGGAGCAGCTGGCGCCATCTATCAAGTGGATATGGATGTCACCCATCCATTGGGCTATGGCACTGGTGGAAAATATTATACCTTGAAAAACAATTCCAGTCGATATGCCTACTTGAATAATGGTGTGAACGCAGGTGTCATCTCTTCAAATGAAGCCCATCGTACAGGCTACATTGGATACAAAATCAAATCTTCGATGGGTCAATCAATGGCAATCGGTGTTGAAAATGCCGGACGGGGTGAGATCGTTTACTTTGTAGATGATCCGATTTTCAGAGGATTCTGGGAAGCTGGTAAATTAGTTTTAAGCAATGCTATCTTTATGGTAGGACAGTAAGTTAGAGCCAAGAGATTAGATTCAAGAATTAAGAATATACAATAAAGACCGGCCACTTAAAAAGGGTCGGTTTTTCCATTATATAACTCCTCCGGTCCATACGAATCAAACATTTCCGGCAATTTTCATTAGGTAAGTATAACTTTTATGAATTGCCATACGTGCCAAGTTTTACCAATCTACCAATTCCTTTATGGTCTTTACCGCCCAAAACATACTTTTAATCAGTTCTCTTCTACTTTTAGCCGGAGTTTTAGCCAGTCGAACCTCCGGAAAAACAGGCGTACCACTGCTGTTGATTTTCTTAGGAGTGGGAATGCTTGCGGGTTCCGATGGCATCGGGGGAATAAAATTTGACAGCCCAGCGATCACTCAGCTACTTGGAATTATCGCACTGACCTATATCCTTTTCTCGGGAGGTATGGATACCAAGTGGCCAAGCATCAAGCCTGTTGTATGGGCGGGAGTTTCACTGTCCACCATTGGAGTATTGTTGACCAGTATGTCTCTAGGTGGCTTTGTTTATTGGATTACAGATTTATCTCTTTTGGAAAGTATGCTTCTCGGAGCAATAGTGTCCTCCACCGATGCCGCAGCGGTATTTTCTGTATTACGTGCGAAAAGTCTTGGGCTGAAAGGAAATATTCGTCCGCTACTAGAACTGGAAAGTGGAAGTAATGATCCGATGGCTTATTTCCTAACTATTTCTATTCTAGGTTTCATCACCTTGGAAACAAATTCTGTCTGGGAAATTATACCGCTATTTCTGATCCAAATGGCTGTTGGTGGATTGTTTGGATGGTTATTTGGACGAGCGATTGTATTACTTATCAATAAAGTTAAGCTGGACTTTGAAGGATTATATCCGGTGATGCTGCTGGCCATGGTGTTGATCACCTACACCGTAGTGGACCTTGCCAAAGGCAACGGATTTCTTGCAGTTTACATCGCTGCGATCACGGTAGGCAATGCAAACATGGCCCATAAGAAAAGTCTGATGAAGTTTTTTGATGGGGTGGCTTGGTTGATGCAAGTTGTGATGTTTATTACACTTGGGCTTCTAGTGTTTCCAAAACAGCTTTTCCCAGTTGCTGGTATCGCTTTAGGTGCTGCAATGTTTTTGATATTTATTGCCAGGCCATTAGGCGTTTTCTTCGCACTTTCCTTTTTCAAATTTAGCCTTAAAGAAAAAACATTTATTTCCTGGGTCGGATTGCGTGGAGCTGTTCCGATTGTATTTGCCACACTTCCGCTAATCGCAGGAATAGAGATGTCTTGGACGATCTTCCACATTGTGTTCTTTATTGTTCTTACCTCAGTAGCAATTCAGGCTCCCACGCTTCCTTTGGCCGCCAAGTTATTAGGACTTGCACTTCCAGCAGAACTTAAGCGAAAGACACTCTTAGATTTGGAACTATCAGATGATTTCAAAAATGCCGTAATGGAAATTCGACTGGAAAAAGACAGCGTGGCCAATGGTAAAAAAATTCTGGAAGTAGGTTTTCCTGCCAGCTCATTGGTGGTGGTGGTCAAACGTGACAGAAAATTCATCACTCCTAATGGCCACACCCAATTGATGGAAGGAGACAATCTAATGATTATGCTGGAAGATTCTTCTCAGGAAACAGCAATTAGAAATTTATTGCGAATTGGGTCTTAGCTCAAAGGAGAAAATAAACACTTCACTCATCGTACTTCTGTCTCTAGGGCTAAGAAATGCGTAATATTTTGATTCGAATTGAACAAGGGAATAATGGAAATTTGGCAGATGTATTCTTCGCCATTACTACGATAGTTTGTAATATTTTCGGTCAGACGTTTTCCCATACTCAAGTTTTTTTGAATTCTTGACTTTGCTTTTATGGAAGTTTTATCTCCTTGAAGAAAGCTCGGCCTTTTACCCAAAGCAAATTTTGAAGAGTATCCAGTCATCGCCTGGAAGCCCTGATTCACCCATAGAATCACCTGATCAAAGCCTGTCAAGACTAATGCCTCGTACCCAACTGCCAACTCTTCCTTGAGGTTTACTTGCCAGCCATTTAATTCTGATAGTTGCACAAGAGCTTGCAACTCCTCCATTTTTTTTGTCCTAAGTCCATAAGCAGGATTGCTGATATCCCAACTCATCAAAGGCATTCTCTTATCGGGATGTTTTTTCTTCATATTGAGTAAATCCCTGATAAGCGAAATTGTTCAAATTTCTTTAAGAATTAAAAAAATATTCCAATATCCTGGCGACTGAATCAGGAAACGACCAGCGAAGCGAAGTTCGATTCGCTGATGAAAAAGAATTATTACAGTATGTATTGAATATCCCATTTACTCAAACTTTTTACCTTCAGCTCGCCTTAAGAATAGAAGTAAAAAAATACCTGGGAATATTCACCTGTAAAGCGGTTCACTTCTTTTTTATTTATTATTTATTCATATTGAAACAATATGAATCCATTCAAGTAATTTATCTGAAATTAAATTCAACTGGCTTCTTTGCTAAAATTGGCAATTGCTATATTTTACTCAACATCAAACATTTACCAATAACCCAAAATCATGAAAAACCATAGACGCGAATTCTTCAAGAAAGTTGGCGTGGGCACCGCCGGCATTGGACTAGCTGCTAGCGTTCCATTTTCCACTCATGCAAATCCAATTGCAAAACAAACTGGCAGCGGCCAATTTCTTCAAATTGGAGATGACATTGCAATTGCCAGCACCGATTCTGGAAAAGTAAGAGGATACATCCTCAATGACGTATATACTTTTCTAGGTGTGCCTTACGGTGCAGATACTTCCGGAAAAAACCGTTTTATGCCTCCGCAAAAACCTGAAAAGTGGGACAATGTAAAGCCAACAATTTGGTGGGGAAATACTGCTCCGCAAATCATGGATAATCGCTATGCAAGTCCGGATTATTCCTTTGCGGATCATTGGAATTACGATGATGTAAGCGAAGATTGTTTGAAACTGAATGTTTGGACTCCAGCTTTGGACACCAATAAGAGACCTGTGCTTGTTTGGCTACATGGAGGTGGATTTACCAATGGAAATGGCATCGAGCAAGACGGATATCATGGAGAAAATATCAGCAAAAACGGAGACATCGTTTTTGTGTCCATCAACCATAGACTTGGCCCAATTGGTTTCACAGATCTTTCCGGTGTAGGTGGATCTAAATATGCTCATTCCGGAAATGTAAGCCAGCTGGATATTATCGCTTCTTTGGAATGGGTTCGGGACAACATCGCAAATTTTGGTGGTGATCCTACTAATGTGACGATCATGGGCCAATCCGGTGGTGGTGCAAAAGTTACAGCAACTATGTCCATGCCAGCAGCAAAGGGTTTAGTGCATAAAGGTGTTCCTTTGAGTGGCTCTATGCTCGTGGCCAACGACCAGGAGTATTCCAGAACTCTTGGGGAATATGTATTAAAAGAAGCAGGTTTGACAGCAGATAATGTAGATAAACTTCAGGACTTAAGCTGGAGAGAATACATAGACTGTGCTAACAGAGCTTTGGAAAAGATGCGGAAAGATCATCCGACCCCAGGTTTCAGAGGTGGATTTGGTCCTGTGGCTGATGGAGTAAATATTCCAAAAGGAGAGTTTTTCTCTGACCCTAATGGACTTGCATCAGATATTCCTATGATGATCTGCACCACTTTCCATGAGTGGAATCCTACCCGGACAGCACCTGAGTTGGAAAAGATAGAATGGGAAGGAGTAGCGGAAAAGCTAACTTCCAACTATGGCGCAGATACTGGGAAAATTATCGCTGCCTACAGAAAAGATTTCCCAGATGCATCTCCAGCAGATATTTGGGCAATGATTTTATCCAATAGAAGGGGCGCTATAAACACCGCAAATGCTAAATCCACTCAGAAAGCACCTGTTTATCTTGCTTGGTTTGGTTGGGAGCCTGAATTGTACTCGGGAAGAATGAAAGCATTTCATTGTATAGACATCTGCTTCTGGTTTGACAACACCGATAGGATGTACACACATACCGGTGGAGGAGATAGGCCAAGGAAGCTCTCTGAGAAAATGTCCACTTCACTTTTAGCCTTCATGAGGACAGGAAATCCAAACGCAGGAGCTCTACCAAATTGGACCGCTTACACTTCGGAGACTGGAGCTACTATGATTTTAAATGATACACCAATGCTAAAAAATAAACCGGATGGAAATGGTTTAGCTGCTTTGCCAGTGTAACCAAATTTAGAGTAAAACTTTTAAGCGCAGGATTCTATTGATCCTGCGCGCTTATTATTCAAATGTGCTTTCAAGATTAACCAGTCTATAGAATCCTGGAGGAATCATATAAAAAAGAGTTTGACTCTATGGATATTTGGTTTGATGTATTGCTCATTTTTAGGGTTAGCCCTGTCAAATTCTTTGTGATTCACTAATTCCTTTTTTGTGGCCAATCATTTGATTTCGATTAAATTGAATACTTAACCACAAGACAATGACAGACTTTTCTAATTACACAATTCCCTACGAAACCAATCCAGATTTTAGCAAGCCAGTTGCCTATTTTTCCATGGAATTCGCAGTGCACCAGCCTCTCAAAATCTACAGCGGTGGACTTGGCTTTTTGTCAGGATCACATCTACGCTCGGCATTCGAACTCAAACAAAATCTAATTGGAATCGGAATTTTGTGGAAGTTTGGTTATTACGACCAGAGCCGAAACCAGGATCTAACGATGAAAGCGGAGTGGTACGAAAAAATCTACAGCTTCCTTGTGGACACTGGAATCAAATACCAGATAACTATCCATAATAATCCTGTTTGGGTAAAGGCATGGTATCTGGCGCCGGAAACTTTTAAAAGTGCACCGCTTTTTCTACTTAGTACTGATTTGCCGGAAAACGATTACCTCAGCCAGACAATTTCCCACCGATTATATGATGCTGATACTGCGGCAAAAATTGCCCAGTTTATTTTGCTAGGCTTAGGGGGAGCCAAATTATTGGATGAACTAAATTTTAATCCTGAGATATATCATCTCAACGAAGCGCATGGGGTCAGCGCCGTATTTCATCTAATGAGAAAATTCGGGACTAAGGATGAGGTCAAAAAGCACTTGGTATTCACTACACATACGCCGGAGGAGGCTGGAAATGAGAAACACGACATTTATTTATGTGACGAGATGGGCTATTTCAATGGTTTTCCATTAGAAGAAGTCAGGGAATTGACAGGCATGGAAGGAGATCTTTTCAACCATAGTTTGGCGGCATTTCGTTTTGCAAGAAAAGCCAACGGTGTCAGTAAGCTACATGGGGAGGTAAGTCGAAAAATGTGGAGTAAGTACGATAACATACCTGAAATCACCTCGATCACCAACTCTCAGAACTATAAGTATTGGGCAGATAAGCCTCTTTACAAACTGATGGAAGAAGATGACACGAAGGCTTTTTTAGATAGAAAACATGCTTTGAAAAAAATGGCGTTTGAAATAGTCGCTGATCAGACGGGTCAATTGCTAAATCCAAATGTGCTGACTATCGTCTGGGCCAGAAGATTTGCTGGATATAAAAGACCAGATCTAATTACAAGAGATATTCAAAGGTTTGAAGCTTTAGTCTCCGACCAAGACTTTCCTATTCAGATTATTTGGGCGGGAAAGCCTTATCCTTCGGATTACGGAGCGATTTCCACATTCAATCAACTTGTTCATCTAAGCAAAAAATACCCAAATGTGGCAGTCTGCGTCAGTTATGAATTGACTCTAAGCCTGCATTTGAAGCAAGCCGCAGACCTTTGGCTTAATAATCCTAGAGTGCCTAGAGAAGCGAGTGGAACTTCAGGAATGACTGCCGCAATGAATGGAGCAATCAACTTCAGCACATTTGACGGGTGGATCTGTGAATTTGCCGAGCATGGCAAAAACAGCTTTATAGTTCCCACCGCAGATTACCCCAATCTTAGTATTCCAGAACAGGATAATTTTGACCTTCAAAACATTTACGATGTATTGGAAAAGGAAATCGTTCCCACCTATTATAAAGACAAAGATGCCTGGATAAAAATCCTACAACAAGGAATGAAGGACGTCCATGATAACTTCGAAAGTAATAGAATGGCAACTGAATATTATGAGATCATGTACAATAGCTAACTCTTAAGGTGAGTCAGGCTTCCTTATAATAATAAAAGGCGATTTCATTATAGAAATCGCCTTTTATTATTAGTAACCAGGATTTTGGTCTGATTGAGGATCCATTGCCTTATTGAAATTCAGCTCTTCCAGAGGAATCGGCCATAGGTAGTGTTTCTCGGAAATCATGATTCCTTTGTTTTTCATCACAAATTCCTCTGCTCTTCCCGTACGCTTAAGATCCAACCAGCGCTTCCCTTCAAACTGTGTTTCGTAGGCTTTTTCCTGAAGGATCGCATCCAAAAATTCATTCAAGTCTGTGATCAAGTAATCAATTTCGCTAGGTTGATTTGGAGAAAGACCAAATGCCCTTTTTCTAACCATATTTAATGCTTCCAAGGCTTCAGGATTTACAGCTCCGCTCAATCTCGCGTCTGCTTCGGCGTAAATCAGAAGCAATTCCGGATAACGGTAAATTGGCTGATTATTTCCCGCACCTGTATTATCGGGAGCCTGAGACTCAACGTATTTTCCATTAACAAGCGTGGAATCTCCAAGTCCAAAATCCACCACTTTCCAAAGCGCTTTTCGCAAATCCCCATCTTCCCATTCTTTATAAAATGGGTTGGTAGCATCACCATAATGCGCATATGCTCCACCAAAATTATATAGTCCTGTACTAGGATGATTCATTATCCACGGAAGTCCATTTCCTTGCCCCGTTTGTCTTGCAAATTGCAACGCAAAAATTTCTTCAGAAGTAGAAACCAAGTCCGGTCCAAATATTTTCTGCTGAATATCCGCTACAGAACTAATTGGAACGAGAGAAAACAATCCAGAATTCATTACTTCTAAAGCTAAAGTGGATGCCTTTTGATAATCTTCCAGCTGCAAATAGACGTCGGCTAGAAGTGTTTTCGCTGCCATTTTGCTTGGCCTTCCAGCTATGCTAGCAACATCCGGTAGGGCAAGCTCTGCTTCTGCCAAGTCTGCAATGATTAAGGAATATATCTCATCTGCTGAAGCTTTTGGCACATCTACCTCATCCACATTGAGATCTGTTCTCAGCGGTACACCTCCCCAATTTCTCACCAAATCAAAATAGGTCAAAGCACGCAAGAATTTGGCCTCTGCGATAAACTGCATGCGATCTTCCTCAGCTACCTCTGTTGCCAGCGGTGTGTTTTTGATAACCAAATTTGCATTGCGGATTCCTTGGTAGAAGCTATTCCATCTGGATGCAGCTGCATTTACATTGGTAGGATTGAACCCAACGAAATCATTGTATTGGGCGCGGCTTCCTCTTCCGTATCCCCAATCTGTGTGCGCACTTAGTACAGCAATCTGTTCGGATCGCACCATGCGGAGCGGAAAGTAAATGGAATTTACGGCAGCTTGTAAGTCCTCTCGGGTTTGGTAGAAATTTTCCGTCACAATAGTACGCGGCTCTTCTTCCAATAAGGATTCACAAGCGGTAAACATCAGCAAAGAGCAAAATGCCAATAGGATAGATTTCGGATTTCTCAGTGAAGAGTTGAAGGAATTTAGTATAGAAAAGTTAGATAACGTTTTCATGGGATTTAGATTTTGGGTTTAAAAAGTTGCGTTAAGACCAATGGTATATGACTTGGGGATAGGATAACTAAAGTGATCTATACCCAAACGATTATCACTTCCCTTACTGTTCACTTCAGGATCCCACCAAGAGTAATCCGTGATAGTCAAGAGGTTTTGTCCGCTGACATATAGTCTAAGACTTTGCATAAACTTTGATTCCTTGATCGGAAAATTATATGCAAGCATGATGTTTTTCATACGGAAATAAGATCCATTTTCCACGAAGCGATCTGAAACTCTAGCCACTGACCCCCGGCTGATCGCAGGATATTTTGCATCTGTATTTTGTGGGGTCCAATGATCCAGAAGAACTTCCTCAGGCATATTCAACCCCTGTCCATAATCCATTGTGCTGCTGATCGCACTTACATTTAAAATGTCATTTCCTTTGGTTCCTTGGAAAAACACATCCAGCTGGAAGCCTTTGTAGGTCATATTAGAATTGATTCCGTAGAAGAAATCAGGGTTTGGATCGCCTATATAGGTTTTATCACTTTCATTTATTTCCCCATCTCCATTCAGATCTCTAAACCGAATGGCTCCTTCTTCTGTGTAGCCATCTTCTTGATAACCCCAAAATTGTCCAAGCGGTCTGCCTTCTTCCATGATGGAGAAATTATCCGACACAGTTACTACGTTGATGAAGTTTGTCAGAATTGGTTCTCCGTCATTCAGACTTACTACTTTGTTTCGGTTGAATGAGATATTTCCATTTAAGTTCCAGTTAAATTCCTTATCCAAAATCTGTGCATCAAGGCTTAGTTCAACTCCCTTATTTTGAATTTCTCCAACATTAGCAATTGTAGTGGTATAGCCAAATGAGCTTGGAAGCCTAACCGTACTTAGCAAATCACTGGTTGTTTTTTGGTAATAATCTGCTCCTAGAATGACTCTGTTTTGCAAGATCCCAAAGTCAAGTCCTATATCGAATTGCTCGGTAGTTTCCCATTTTAAATCACCCGGCAAAGTAGACCCTGGAGCAAAGAAGCTGTAAAGTTCATTTTCAAATGGAGTGTATCCAGGAAAGAGTCGATTGAGCGTGGAATATGGATCGATAGCCTGGCTTCCGGTTTTACCCCAGCTTGCACGGATTTTCAAATCTGATATAGCCTGCTGATCCTGCATAAAGTTTTCCTCTGAGACTTTCCATGCGAAAGCTCCTGAAGGAAAATACCCCCACTTGTTCCCCTCACTGTATCGGGAAGAACCATCAGATCTGAACGTGGCAGTAAACAAGTACTTATTGTCAAAACTATAATTTACCCTTCCGAGATAGGAAAGCAACACGGATTTGGAATAGCCGGATGTAGGAATTCCGGGTACATCAGCGGCGCCAAGATTGTCAGTTTCGAAAATGTCACTCAAGAAACCAGATCCACCACCAGCTAAAAATGTTGTTTTGAAATCCTGGTAAGTAAATCCTGCCAAAACAGAAAGTACATGTTTTTCATTGAACGTCTTTTCGTAAGTAATCGTGTTTTCGTTAAGTCGGCTGAGGTATTGGCTAGTAGTGATGTTAGCACTTCCATTACTATTAATGAAATCCCGGGTTTGATAGGTATCTGTTCTATCATCCCGATTTTCGATACCACCAGCAATTTTAATTGTGATATCCGGGATAGGATTGTAGCTGATTGCTGCGTTAGCCAAAATTACGTTTGCACTGATAACAGTAGATTGCTCATTGATAAAGTTCATCGGGTTGATAATATCCGGTGAAATAAATGCGAAATCATCTGAAAGCACATTAATCGAACCGTCTGGATCGAATGGAGATGAAAGTGGAGAAGCCATCAAAGCAGCACCGATCATGGAATTACCTCGAGCCCCGCCTTCACTATCTCTTCTGGCCGTGGTTAATTTTGAAAGCGTACTGGAAAAATCAACTTTAAATTTTTCACTTATATCGTGGTGAATATTGGAGCGGAGAGAATAGCGGCTGTAATCACTTCCTTTAATTATACCATCTTGATCAAAAATACTTCCACCAACAGAGAATTGCGTTTTTTCTCCGCCTCCGGAAATGCTAAGAGAAGTTGATTTAATCGGTGCTTGTTCAAATACTTGGTCTTGCCAATCTGTTCCTTCCCCAAAGCTATTAATCTGGCCTTGATCAAAGTATGGAGCTAATCCATCATTTTCCGCCTGAATATTCATCAATTGAGCATATTGCTGACCATTCATCAGATTCAGTTTCTTACGCAGAGATTGCATAGTATAGTATGCGTCAAACTCTACCTGTGACTGCTCGGATCTTCCGCTTT
>TARA_R110002012_G_scaffold222599_1_pt1 | contig 66465 bp, 49 predicted proteins | sample TARA_R110002012 | Tara Oceans TARA_R110002012 (sample SAMEA4396515) | marine metagenome | biome: Westerlies Biome; feature: [DCM] deep chlorophyll maximum layer (ENVO:01000326); material: water (ENVO:00002006), including particulate matter (ENVO:01000060) such as... | depth 40 m
CAAAGTACTCATACAAAGGCGCAAGTTTGCCAGAGCAAACCGCAAAGTTTTAATACGCTATGCTTCGAGCCTTAGTGCCTTTGTGGCCAAAAGGAAAAGAAAGACACACAGGGCAATATTTCGAATCCCTCTAAATACTCAATCAAGTTTACTTCGCCAAACGCATCTTATACGGTACCGCCGTCAATACCTGCATAGTTTTTGCTGTTTATTCAGTGGCATTAAAACTTTAAACCATACAACCATGAACAATTCCAAAGTTGACAACTACACAAAATTTGTACTGACAGTAATAGCCCTCTGTTTAACTGTGATGACGCTTGAGCAGGTAGACCTTTTTCCAAAGGCATATGCGGGAGAATCGACCAGTCCAGCAATGATATCAGGTACAAATTATGGTCTCGTCCCTCTCAATGAAGACGGAAGCATCACGATGAAAATAAGTGCAAGTGATGAATTGGATGTAAATATTGTGGGAATAGATACCAGCGACGAGCTGGATGTAAATATTGACGAGCTAGGAGGTAGCTATGTGTCGAGCGGCGGGCCAATACCGGTAAAAATCAAATGAGCAACTTACTCCAGCAAGCTCATCCTCTGGCTACAACGTACCAATCATATCCACTTCTTCCTGCTCCACCTCTTTGAGGGTAGCCTTGTGCTTGATGATGTTTCTCCCCAGGTGGAAAATGCTCAGTGACGACAAAGCGCAGCAGGCCATTACGCCCGCCATGGGCAGGGGAGTGGGGTCGTTGAAAACACTCACCAGCACCGAAGCACCTGCCCCAATGGCCATTTGAATGGCCCCCATCAGCGCCGATGCATTGCCTGCATTGGTGTGGAAAGGCGCCATGGAGAGGGCTGAGGAATTGGGGAAGATAAAGCCCTGGCAGCATAAAAAGATAAAAACAAGGGTGGTAACACTGTAGAAGTCCGCCAGGCCAAGCAAACTCAGAGCCACCAATCCCACTCCAGCGGCGGCCTGAAAAGACAGTCCCACGCCAATGATCTGTTCACTGGAGTATTTCTTTAGCATGAGGTTGTTCAGCTGCGTGGAGCCTATTAACCCCATGGCAATAACAGCGAACACCCAGCTAAACTGACCTTCCGTTAGCTGAAATACCTCCATATACACATGAGGCGAGCCGCTAACGTAGGCATACAAGCCAGCTGCGGCTACTGCGCCCGTAAGGGCGAATGTAGTGAACTGGGTATGTCGGAATACGCTGGCAAAGTTTCGCAGGATAGGCCTGGGCATCAGCGAAAAGGAAGGATCGGGCTTTTTGCTCTCCGGCAGCAACCAGTAGATACCCACCAGAACGCCGATGGCCACAACAACAAGCGCAACAAAGACATAACGCCAGCCAAACACTGAAGTAATGAGGCCACCGGCTGTTGGTGCAATAATAGGGGAGACCGCCACCACCAGCATCAGCGACGAAAATATCTTGGCATTCTCTTTCACTTCAAACAAGTCACGCACCATAGCACGGGCAGCCACCATTCCCACACAGCCGCCCAATGCCTGAAAAAACCTGCCGACAATCAATACCTCTACCGAACCAGCCATCGCACAACCAACGGAAGCCACCAGATACAGGCTCAGTCCGAAGTAGAGGGGGTTTTTGCGGCCAAACCTCTCCAGCAGAGGGCCGTATAGTAATTGCCCGGCCGAAATACCTACGAAGAAGCTGGACAGCGATAGCATCACCTGATCCACGCTGGTGTTCAGGCCTTTGGCAATACCCGAAAAAGCTGGCAGGTACATGTCCACCGAAAAGGGGCCAATGGCGGTAAGAAGCCCCAGAATGAATATCAACGAAAGTTTACTTTTGGGACGGTGGTTGGTCATGCAGCAGTTGGGTCGAACCTTGGGGCTTCACGAGGCTCTTTGATGCCAAAGGTAGGCATGGAAATCCATTCCTGGTAAGGTTTATCCAACAACAGTTTATATGTCTGAACAATCTACTATGGGCAGGACTTATTGATCAACTTCATCAAGATTGTTTGGGTGCCACGGGGCTATTCTTTTTTTTGCGCAAACATCCAGGCCATCAAACCAGGAGTTTCCCTTACCTGCTTCCAGATGTCGTGGCCACGGTCGGGATACTCAGTGTAGCGAGGGGAACCACCAGCATTCTTCACCGCCTGAATGATGTGCTGAGAGCCGGATACAGGCACATTGACATCAGTTCGGCCATGGAATGCCCAAACAGGGACGTCAACAATTTCTTTCGCAAAGTCAGGATCACCCTCACCAGATACTGGGATGGCGGCAGCAAACATTTCGGGCCGTGTACTGATAAAGTGCCAGGTGCCATAGCCGCCAAGCGAACTCCCCATAACGTAGCGCCTCTTTTCGTCGATGTCAAATTCCTTTTCCAGCGCTGCCATGGCTTCAAATACCAGCGAGTCGATAGCCTTATAGGCAGGTATACCTCCCCAGCTATGCATGGGAGGGCATTGGGGGACGAAAAGAAATGCCTGGTACTTTTCCCTGTTGGTATAGTCAGAAAGCATTTGCGCTGCCAATGATCCATCGAACTGTCTGGTGTTGTCCGTTCCCCATCCAGCGCCACCATGCAAGCAAACGACCATCGGATATTTCTTCCCCGGCTCGTAATCGAGAGGTTTCAGAAACCTGTACTGCAACGTTTCGCCTTTGCTGCTGGTGTAGGAGCGAAATTCGTAAGGATTTGCCATTTTTCTGGCAGCCGGGGTGGCGTGAGTGTTATAGTAGCCTTGCCTGACTATCATGAACCCAAAAAGCAAGATGAAAAACACCCCCATAAAACTGAAGAAAGCATATATGTCTGCGATTGATTTCCTGCTCTCTGTGCTTACCTGTTCTTCTTTCAGCAGGCTGCGCTCGCCCATAAATTGCCTGATGAACAATGCCCAAACCAGCCCTCCGGCAATTGTTGTCCATTCCGCCAGCTTTTGGACAAAGATACCAGTGGAAGATTTGTTGCCCGAAAGTAATATCCAGGTGAGGGAAATGAGTAAGATCACGTTCACTATGCCCAACCCGAGGCCGACGGTCTTGAGCAAGGGCTTCTTTCGGGCATCAGAAGTCAAAAGACCTGCTGCGTGAACAAGACCAGCAAAAAGCAGCAGATAAAGAACTGGGTTATAAAAATCCTGTAATTGCCTGGCTCGTAATATGGCTGTTAAGACAATCACTTGTAGTAACACCATGATGCTGGATGCAATAGTGCCGAAGAAAGCCAGCCGGTACTGATTTTGGTGATAGTATTTCAAGAGGAACAGGGAGGGAAGCAGGTAAATCGCACACGTAACAAGCAGCCAGCTACCAAACGACGGCAGCCAGAACATTTGGTAGCCCACCCACATTTGAACAACTGTTTGGAGTGTGTTAGCGACAATGTATAGGCCAATAAGAAAGCTTCCAAAAAAATAGAAATCTCGGTTGATGGGAAAAGCTTTCATGGTGGTAAGTGTTTAATGGCCAGTGAATTCAATGAAATATACGAAAGATAACGGTAATGTTTCGTTCAAATTATGTTCACTCAACAGGAGCATCCTGCCTCCAATGGGCATTCAAACATCTCCACATCAGGGTTAGGTGGTGGCAAAATTTTACGTTTCATTGTTACCTTCTCCATTAATCGCAGTTATACCATCAATGTCGTTTAGTTAAGAGCATTTTGCCCTTAATACCTAAAGGGGCCTACTAATGGTCATTGTATCGCCCTTTAGGGCCAGGGATAAAAATGGAATTGGGCGACGGAACCTCTTAACTAAACGACATTGGTTATATCACCATGAAATCACTGAATTCATGCGCATCACTATTAAGATTGCTTTTAGGATTTAAATATTTTAATTACATTTAGTATTAAAATAAAAATCATGGGCAAGTATTCAATAGGGGAGTTCGAGGAAATTGTGTTGTTGACCGTGGCGGTGCTTTACGGCAACGCCTACGGTATCACCATCAAAGAAGAAATAGAAACAAGGCTCAGGCGGTCGGTGAGTGTGGGTGCCATGCGCATTGCCCTTAAGCGGCTTGAGAAGAAAGGCTTTCTGACATCCGAGTTTGGCGAGGCCACTGCCGTAAGGGGCGGGAAGAGAAAACGTTTTTTCAAAGTAACCCCCTTTGGGAAGAAGGCGCTTGAAGAGGCCATGGCGGCTCGTCAGCAACTTTGGGAGGCCATTCCGGCAGTCGCCTTCGACTTTAAGTTTATATGAGCAACAAACCTATAGAAAAGTCCATTCCATCGCCGCCCAAGTGGCTACTGACGTTTCTTCGCTGGTTCTGCGATCCGGATCTACTGGAAGACGTGGAAGGCGACCTGACTGAATTATTCGAGCGGCGGGCGGAAAGCAGTTCAACCCGGGCACGGTGGCTATTTGCGTTGGATGTATTAAAGCTCCTCCGGCCAGGTATCGTCAAAAACTTTGCATTTGTCACAACTCAAAATAACAACGCTATGCTATTCAATCACATTAAAATGGCGATTCGCCATGCGCTGAGGTACAAAGGGTACACTGTGCTCAATCTTTTCGGACTCATTGTGGGGCTTACGTCGAGTATCCTTATTCTACTATGGGTCAACGATGAGGTAGAAAAGGACCAGTTTCATGTAAACGCCGACCGCATCTATCAGGTATGGCGCAATATGTACCAGGCCAACGGTGAGGTTATCACCACCGGAAGCATTCCCGGCCCTTTGGGAGAGGCGCTGGCCAACAATTACCCAGAAGTGGATGAAGTAACCTACTACAGCTGGGAGCTGGAGCTTTTGTTTCGCCTCGACGAAAACGTGTCTTATGAAAAGGGGAGGTATGTTTCACCCGAATTCTTTAGCATTTTTAGTTTTCCTTTTGCCGCAGGCGATCCGGCGAGCGCTTTGAAAGATCCGCATTCGGTTGTAATCTCCGAAAAACTCGCTAAAAAGTATTTTGGAGAAAGCTGGAAAACAGATGCATTAAGTAAGGTGATTAAAATAGATGAAAGTCAGGAGTTTACAGTGTCTGGCATTTTTGAAGACATCGATAGTCAGTCTTCAATGACTTTTGATTTTGTGCTCCCTGCCCACGAGTATATCGCCCGTAACGAGTGGATCAAGAGCTGGTTCAATGGCGGTTTTAGTATCTACTTTACAGTGAAGCCTGGCGCCGATCTGGCCGCCGTGCAGCAAAGGATAGAGCAGGAGATCAACAAAAATACAGACAATGCAGCTGATGAGCGGCTCATGGTGCTGAAGGCCACCGACACCTACCTGCATTCCAATTTCAAAAACGGCGTGCCCTCCGGTGGACGGGTTCAATATGTGAGAATACTTACGATCATCGCTATTTTTCTACTAGTGATTTCCTGCATCAACTTCATGAACCTTGCTACAGCCAGGGCCAGCCGGAGAACGAAAGAAATTGGCGTTAGAAAGGTGCTTGGCGCCCAAAGGCGCACGCTGGGGCAGCAGTTTATGGTAGAATCATTCATGATCACCATTGTAGCAGCATTGCTTTCCATAGGATGTGTGCTGCTCATCATCCCTTACTTCAACGGCCTTACGGACAAACAGCTCTACCTTGATTTTACAGACGCAAGGTTTTGGATGGGGATATTCGCTTTGATTGCTGTTACCGGCTTGCTTTCCGGGAGTTACCCTGCTTTGCTATTGCCCTCCTTCAAAGTGACTAACTCGCTGAAAGGAGCAGTCCGGCAGTCTGCCTCAAGCATCTATTTCAGAAACGGCCTTGTCGTTTTCCAGTTTGCTTTGTCCATTATTCTGATCATTGGAAGCCTGGTGGTCGCCCGGCAGATGAATTTTGTGCTCAACAAAAACCTGGGCCTCGACAAAGAAAACATGGCATACTTGTACATGCCGCAGGACCTGGCCAACCGAAGGGACGTATACAGAACCGAGTTGCTCAATATACCCGAGGTAAAGGAAGTGTCTTTTGCCAGCGGCAATCCACTGCAATACGGCCGCTCGACAGGCAGCTCGCAATGGGACGGCAAAGATCCCAATGCAGAAATAGAAGTCAATGTATTGATGGTGGATTTGGGTTTTTTCTCTTCTATGGGAATGGAGATAGTTGACGGTCGTGATTTCTCGAAGGACTTCGCCTCAGACACTACCAATTATATTATCAACGAAGTAATGGCCGACATTATGGGTTTCGACGAGCCACTGGGTCAAAACCTGTCTATTTGGGGCAGCAAAGGTAAAGTGATCGGCATCGTGAAAAACTTTCACATGCAAAGCCTGTATGAGCCGATTGCGCCTGTTATTGTTACCTACAATCCTGCGTACACCTCGGTAGCGCTCATCAGACTTCAAAACGACATACCCAAGGCCATAGCAGGTATTGAAAAGGTAACGACGGCACTTAGTCCTGCTTTTCCCTTTCAGTATGAGTTCATGGACACCAGCTATGCCGCATCCTACCGCACTGAAATGTCGCTCAGCGCTCTGGTGAACATTTTTGCCATAGTATCGATCTTTATTTCCTGCCTGGGGCTGTTTGGGCTGTCGTCCTTTTCAGCCGACCTGCGTTCCAAGGAAATTGGCATCAGAAAGGTGCATGGTGCCAGCGTGACGGGTTTGATCATGCTACTGTCCAAAGACTACACCCGTTTGATGATTGTGGCCTTTGTGCTGGCAGCACCGGTGGCCTGGTATTATATGCAGGAGTGGCTCAACAGTTTTGCCTTTAGAACTGACCTAACGTTGACCGCTTTTCTGCTGGCTGGGCTCACTGCATTTGTAGTAGGTGCGCTTACCGTGAGCGTGAAGTCCTATCAGGCAGCGAGCGTGAATCCGACGAGAACGCTGAAGGATGAATGAATCGTACTGCATAAGGCTCGGCAAATCGGCTCGCTACTCTATTGCAACGGAATACTGCATGATTTGCGACAATTAGCTGTCCTAATCCGAATATTGTCTTTAGGCACGATTTACCTTAACTTCAATAAGATGGAAAGGAACTTAACAAAATTCATACTCTTCTGCGCTAGCTTGTTGGCAAGCTGCCAGCAGAGCTATGAAATCCAGGACATTGAAGGCCTCTGGCAACTGGAAACCTATGAGCAAGATGCTTTGGCAAAATCGTTTAGTCCTGTCTTTTTGGAAATCAATAACAACGGAAGTTTTGCCGTTTCAAGGGTAAAAGGAGACCTGACTGGTGTGTTCAAGCTCCAATCAGACAAGCTGGCGATGTACAGTACGGACGTGGAGTGGTTCAACTCCACCTGGTCGGTATTTCGGTACGAAGACCTCCTTAAGCTGAAGGGGAAAGATGACAGAGCCCGAAATGTGACTTTGTCTTTTACCCGAATCAGCGAGGTACCTGGCTTCGAAGAATTCGAGCAAACCATTGTAGGGGAGTGGGAGCTTTACAAAATAAGGAACGGGAACAAGGTGGAACGACTGCAGCAAACAGTCTTCAGCATAGACGAGAGCGGAAATTATTCAATTGTTGCTGCAGGTAATACACAGGAAAGCGGCGTGGCAGTCATCAACACAAGGCACCGGAAAATCATTTTTGAAAATGACCAGACGGAGTGGAAAGCGTGGTTGTATGGCAGAGAGCTACGGCTTACTAATGAAAAGACGGGAGTTGAGTATAGCTTGAGAAGGAGGGAGCTGAGTTTGAATTAGTTGTTCAATGCCCCATCATCTACCCAGCAGGCAATCATGTCTATTTCGGCGGCTGTGAGGGTTCCGTTTCTCGGCATGTCTCCCGATTGCGTGCGTGACTTGATGTCGGATGGGTTGAGCTTAATATTATCAAAATTATTGTAGTCGATATTTCCCGAGCCGTCGTGGCAACCACTAATGGCGCAATTGGCCTCAATAATTGGTTTGATGGAGGCTGCAAAGCTTATGCCGGAATAGATTTGAACGTCCAGAGTATTGGTGCACCCTCCGGAATCTACTACCCCCACAATATACTTCCCCGGACCAACGCCACCAAAGATTCCACTGGCCTGAAAGGCACCTCCATCGAGCTGGTAGCGGTAGTCTCCAAAACCGCCGGACGCTTCAACTTCGACTACACCCGCTGAAGCGCCACAAGAAGTATCCGTCGAACCAACTAAAGTCAGTGTTAGCCCGGATCCGGTACAGTCTTTATCGACCAAATCAGCTTCCTGATCACAGGAGGTCACGGTGAGTAGCAAAAGCAACAAAACAAATTTAGTTAAGTGATTGGCATCCATTCCTGCAAAACAGGAATACCATGAAATTGTTTCGCTAGCGGGCGGTCAGGTAAAAAAAAGATTTGTAGAGCTAGTTAAATAGTGCTCCGTCATCTACCCAGCAGGCTATTTGCTCAATTTCGTCATTTGTTAAACTGCCAACCTTAGGCATCACTCGTGCCTGAGTGAGCCCCTTGATGTCAGCCGCTGATTTTTTAATATTGGCAAACACCTTAAAGCTGATGCTACCCGAACCATCATGACAAGTGTTGATGATACAGCTATTCTCGATGATAGGCTGTATCGATTCTTTGAAAGAAATTCCAGATGAGATATGCACCGTCACTGCTCTGCTACAGTACAATGAGTCCATCACGGAGACTGAGTAAATACCAGGTCTCAAGCTATGAAACACACCAGTTTTCTGTGCTGGTCCGTCATTTAAGAAAAATGTTTTATCGCCCAAACCACCAGATGAAAATACTTCGATCTGCCCATTTGGAATGCCGCAATCTGTGGACGTTACATTAATAATGGATATGGCCAACCCTGACCTTTCACAATCTGAAGTGGCAGGATCCAGAGGATCCAGGCAAGCGCCTGTGGCAACAAGCAAAAGCATGATAAAGAACTGACCGAATTGCTTTCTCATTATTCAATCAAGTTAAATGAATTTCTATTGACCCCCAAAAGAAAAAAGTCCCCGACTATCATCGGGGACTTTCTACTATCTATTTGATTTATGGTTTATTAACTATCAGTTAGCATCCCACCAAACCTTGGTAGTATACTGATCTGGCAGCGTAGCTCCAGCCTGAATATTAGCCTGGTTAACGGCTGTTTCGTGCGTTGGTAGCTTCAGCCTTACGGGAATCGTACCATCAGTTACATTGTTAGGATAATTAACTGGAGTAAGCACTGGAAAACCAGTTCTTCTCCAATCAGACCATGCTTCCCACCAGTTGAAAAACTTGCTGATCCACATTTGGTTACCAATCATTTCAAGACCGGCTGCACCAGCTGTGTAAGGACGAGCTGCTAAATATGCGTCAACCTGTGCATCGGTAACAGTCATTGCCTCAATGGCCGCCTCGTCGCCCTGAGCGTAAGGAACATACATCTGCATGGCAGCACGCACACCAGCATTGTAGTGCGCTGCGGCACCCGTTACTCCACCAATTCCACGCTCTGCAGCTTCAGCAAGTAAAAACTCAACTTCCGCATAGTTCATGAGCATATATGGATCATCGTCATCCAAGAGAATAAGGTTGATTCTCGAGAACAGAACGCCGGCATTAGCACCAGTCTGGCCAACGTACAGATCAAGTGTTCCCTGATCAAGGCCGTTTGGCATACCTTCCTGAATAAGCGGGTCAGTATCACCATCAACACCATTGCTAAGGATAGACAGCCTTGGGTCGTCATCAGCAGTGCTGCCAGTGTTAGCACCTTTTAGCATATCAACCAGCGTCTTACTGAGGGTAGATGGCTGTCCACCGTCACCAGCAGCAAATGCTCTCGAAATACCGTTCTGGTTAGTCCACTCACTTGGGCCTAAGTCCATAGGTACCCATGTGTTGTCGTCGTTGCTCGTGAAAACACCGCCGGAAACAGCCTTACCTACATAGGTTGCAGCAGTTGTGGCGTCGACATTGGAGATACGCATGGCCAGACGAAGCATCAGCGAATAACCCCACTTCTTCCATTTGGTAATGTCGCCATCATAATAAAGGTCAGCAGCAGCAAAACCTTCGTCAGGATTGGACGCACTTAGCGCAGCTGTCGCCTCATCTAATTCCTTCAATAAGTCCAAATAGATGGTTTGCTGATCGTCGTACTCAGGAAGGAAAGTACCCTGTATCCCTTGCAATGCGTCGGAATAGGGGATATTACCATAGTAGTCGGTTAGTCTGTGAAAGTTGAATACACGGAGGATTCTGGCTGCCTCCCTCATATTCTTTCTCTGACCAGCCTCAAAGCCATCAGGGCCAGTTTGTCTCAGGATCTCAGCAATATTCTTCAACTGATCACCATAGATAAATTCCCAGGGAGCGTTAAACGACTCAACGTTATCAGTGTACTTATCTCCGGGGGCAATACCACCACCGGCATTTGCCAACTGCTGAATAGCATAGGCACAAAAGCCGATATTGGTTCTCCAGTCAATATACCGGTTATCACCTGCTGAACCGCCTGCCGCAGAACCAAGCTGAGCAGCAGTAAACAGGTAATTCATATTTACTTCGTTAAGTGCCTGCGGATTAATATTCAGGTCATGAAGATTATCCGTATCGCAACTTACTGCGAAGAAAAAAATCGCAATGGAAGCAACAACGATCTTATTTATTTTATTTCTAACGTATTTCATTTCTAAGCTATTTAATGTTTAGAATCCTACTCTTAAGTTGAAACCGTAACTACGTGTAGTAGGCATGGCAAAATACTCGAGTCCCTGCGCACCAGCATTTGCTGAATAGGCAGACTCTGGGTCAACATTGTCAATATTCTTATAAAGAATAGCAAGGTTTCTCGCAACAAAAGAAAGCGATACGTTTTGGAACGGTGTATTATCCAACATCGTCCTAGGAAGGCTGTAACCTAAAGTCAGCTGTCTCAACTTCATAAATGAAGCGTCGTATAAGAACATTGAGCTGATCGCAGTACTTTCACCACCTACGTTACCCCAGTAGGTACGAGCCTCCTGTGGAGTAAGGTCTCTGTCAACTGGAGTGAATGTGCCATCTCCATTGGCTGTAACACCTTTAATATGAAGAGGCTTCTCGCCTTCACGTCCGATCAGCGACTGCTGATGAAGTCCCCACTGAGTCAAACGGTTGTTAGTTCCAGAGAAGATGTCACCACCCAGTTTGATGTCAATCAAAGCGCTGAGGTTGATCCCTTTCCATGAAACCGAGTTGTTAATTCCACCCGTCCAATTAGCAAGACCATTTCCTATCGGAACGTAGTTAGTAGATGCCAGAGGGCTTCCATTAGCATTAAATATAGGCTCTCCATTTGGGCTCATCTGCTGAACACGGCCAGTGATGGTACCGAAAGGTTCTCCAACAATGTGCTTGATGAATACGTTTCTTGTGCGGGGTTCTTCCAGTGTGAATTCAGTCACGCCATCAACAAGGTTAACCACCTTATTTTTGTTTCTTGCAAGGTTCACAGAAATGTCCCATGTAACTTCTCCTCTCACGGGAGTTCCAGTCAGTAAAAGCTCAATACCCTTGTTCTGAAGCTCGCCAACGTTCACATTGGTAGAACCAAAACCAGAAGCACGGGAGATCGTCACGCCCAAAATATCGTCAGTTGTTGTTTGATGATAGTAGGCAAAGTCAACGCCAAATCTGTTGTCAAAGAACTTGGTATCAAAACCAACTTCAATTTCAGTAGAAAGAGCTGGCTGGAGCGCAGGGTTTGGAATATTTCCGTTGTTTCCACCGGCTGAAGAGAAGGTTCCCATGGTGTGACCCAGGTGAGAATTGCCATTCAGAGAGTAGGTGAGGTTCGCAGCGTATGGGTTGATGTTAACGATACCCACTTGCGCCCACGATGCCCTTGCTTTACCAAAGCTCAACCAGCTAGGCAGGCCTGTGAATGCGTCAGAAAATACAAAGCTAGCGCCGACAGAAGGATACAGAATGCTGTTGTAGTCAGGGTTCAATACTGAGAACCAGTCGTTTCTGAAAGTTCCCGTCAAGAACAGATAACCATTATAGCCAATTTCTGCCGAACCAAATACTGAGTTAATCCCTGATTCTGAGAATCCATATCCATAGTTACGAGTGGCAGCGTTGTTGATGGCTGGGAAGAAATCCACGTTAAAGCCATTACCATTGGCAGCGATTCTCTCACTTGACCTGCGCATCACGTTACCTCCAACAAATGCATTAACGCTAAACTGGCTGAAAGTCTTGCTTCCACCTAAAGTCCACTGTGCATTAGTTTCACGTACTCTGTCCTCGCCTTCAGAAAGTGATCCACCCAACTGGTAGCCTGTTCCCTGCGGAGTCAATGACTTGTCTCTTCTGGTGTACCAGTCCATTTGATACTGACCTGTAACATACAACCAGTCAGTGATGTCATACTTTGCAGTACCAGCACCTATCAAACGATCCCTGGTGTCATCATTGATAAATTGCTCTGACGCCCAGTAAGGGTTCTGTCCCCAGTTGTTGGCAGCTGGAAGCAATTCTTCTCCAACTCTTCTTGGAGAACCTCCCTGACCGTAAATCAGCAAAAGATCATCTGATGTTCCTGCTGGTATCGCTCCTGGCTTATTTGGATCTCCCTTGTAGTCAAGCACGTTCATGTTGCCTGGCATTCTCCAAAGCGACTGTACCGCATTTCCGGGTGAGTCAGAAAGAACAGGACGGTTATGAGCCGTTTCATGCGTATACATCATCTTAGAGGTGATCGTCAACTTTTCTCCAAACTTGGAACTTGTAGAAAGCGTTAGGTTTGTTCTGTCATAACCTGAGTTAGGAATGATGCTATTGCTTCTCAAGTCAGCAGCTGAAAGTCTGAAGGTTTGCTGGTCGCCACCACCGCTAATAGATACACTATTAGTGAAAGCATTGCCTGTTTCATAGAAACGCTTCCAGTTGTCGCCCTGGTGAGAGTAGGGACGTGAAACGCCATCAAACTGGATGGTGTTACTTGCGTCATATCGGGTGCCCCATGAGTCACTACCCCAGTTAAATGCCTGCTGAGCGGTACCAGGTTTTGTTGCAACACCGTTCACATACGAACCCTGACCATATTTGGTCTGAAGGTCGCTGAGGTTAATAACTGTTTCTGCCACGTAGTTTGAGTTGAACTCAATACCAAGACCTTTTCTTTTGGTACCTTTTTTGGTCACCACGTTGATAACGCCATTACCAGCACGTGAACCGTAAAGGGCAGCAGCAGCAGCACCTTTAAGTACAGTGATGGACTCGATGTCATCGGGGTTGATACTGGTAAGACCATCTCCTTCGTCACGACCACCCCAAAGACCAGCCTGACCGAAGCCAGAGTTGTCCATAGGCACACCGTCGATTACATACAAAGGCTGGTTTTGTCCGCCCAGTGTTTTGTTACCACGAATAACGATACGTGAAGAACCGGCAGGACCACCAGAAATTTTGCTAACGTTTACACCAGCAATTCTTCCTGAAAGGGCGTTACCAAGGTTGTTTTCACGTGCTTGAGTGAAGTTGTCACCTGACACAGTGGTCACAGATGACTGAAGTGCTTTCACACTTCTTTCTACCCCAAGGGCAGTCACAACAACTTCGCTAAGCTGGGTCACGTCTTCTGCCAGGGTAATATCCAGCACTGAGCGGCTTCCAACTGTTACTTCCTGTGCTGAGTATCCAATGAAGGAATACACAAGAACAGTGTTGTTGTCGGGAACAGCGATCTTGTACTCGCCGTCCGCATTGGTAGTGGTACCGGTAGCAGTCCCTTTGATAATTACGTTGACACCGGGAAAACCTGTGCCATTAGGGTCAACTACTTTACCACTTACTGTTCTTTGCTGAGCGAATGCTGTTGAGCACGCCAGAAAGAAGAGCAGCGATAAGCTAATAAGTAGGTAATTGTTTTTCATAACATGAATGAATTGGTTTAAAATGATTTAACCAGTGTTTATAGTATACACCGGGTGTGCAGGTGGTCATGAACTGAGTCCTCCACATTTGGGGTTTAAGAATTTTGCTTTACGGGTTAATTTCATAGGCATAATTATTTAAGCTTTACGAGGTTATAGTACAAGATAGTATAAATATTAGATTTTTCGAAGGGCCATGGTGTCCAATATTAGGTTTGATACTTCAAACGGTAATACACACATAACGTAGCACTTTTTTGCATTATGACAATTGACACAAGTTGAGAAGAATAAAACAATTGAGGAGGTATAAATCCTTCAAATATAGATGACAAATGTTTCCAAAACCTATTCATGGGCATCTTAGCGACTGACTACGAATACCTCAACCTTCCTTATTATATTTGCTGATAATTGTACAATTGTGATATCGAAAACAGTCAGTATTTTGAGCAGCCGACTCAGGCGACGGCTGCTATTACCTTTTACTGCCTGCCTGTAGTTTGATCGGAGATTAGACTTTTTTAAGATATTCAACTAAATTACCAAAGCTGAATAGTAGCCCGAATGTTTTTCTGAGCCAGGCGCACCCATTACACTGTTACATATTTTATGAGACCATTTTACCTGCTTTCGCTTTTCTTGTGGATTTCATTTTTTTTACCGCTAGCGGCGCATGGGCAAGGCAAAAATGAATCTTTTTCGAGCCTTTCAGTAGAGCAGGGACTTTCGTCGGTCACTATTTCTGCCATCCATAAAGACAGCAAAGGCTATTTGTGGGTAGGCACTGAGGACGGCCTCAACCGTTACAATGGCTATGAATTTAAAATTTACAGGAACGATCCATCCGACGAGCACACACTTCTAACAAATAGAATCCTTTCAATTTTTGAGGATAGTAGCGGCACCCTTTGGGTAAGTACAGCCAAGGGCACATTGCACCGATACAATAGAGAATTAGATACTTTTATCCGGGTTCCTGAATTTAATAACCTGGTGATCAATGACATCAGAGAAGACAGCGAAAGACGGGTATGGTTCGTGGGCACCACAATAAAGTCGCTTAATTTGTCAGACAATAGCTGGACTGACCATACCGGCAATTTTAAGGGCCGCCTGTCTATTATCGGCATTGAGCAAATTCACAAGAGCGACTTTTGGTTGGCGGCGGACACGGCGCTTTACAAATGGAACCGAAAGACAGGCAACCTGAAGGTATATGCTCATGACCCCAAAGATTCCAACTCGCTGGGCTACAATTATTTATACTCTATTGCCAAAGATGATATCGGGAATTTATGGATTGCTACCAGGGGAGGTGGGCTGGACAAGTTCGATGTCAAATCCAGCAAATTCACTCACTACAGAACTTCCGAAAACAGAGAAAATGGTCCTTTGGTAAATGTGGTGAGAACTGTTTGCCCCGATGGTAACTACATTTGGGCGGGTACCGAAAATGGCGGTCTAAGCCGGCTCGACATTCGCACAAACAAGTTTGAACACCATGTGGCTGACAAAGACCATCCAAAGTCAATCAGCGACAACTCCATTAAGGCGCTGTATAAAGATAATGAAGGGAGGCTATGGATCGGTACTTTTTCATTTGGCCTGAGCGTGATTGACCCGTATCAAAACAAGTTTACATCGCTAAAGGCGGCCTATCAGAATACGGTTGTCAACGCATTGTATAAAGACTCAAAAGGACGCTTCTGGATAGGTACCGAAGGCGGTATTATGAAGGTGTACAAAGGCAATACTTCTTACTACCTGAATGATCCTATTGAATCGGGCCAGAATGGAATTCCCGTGCTGACGATTTACGAAGACCGTAACCACAATATTTGGGTTGGGACATGGGCGGAAGGTGTTTTTGTTTTCAATGAAGCCACACAAAGTTTTGACCGGTACGCTACGGTAGGAGGTTCAAGGAAAGATTTAAGTAATCAGAATGTATATGCATTGCATCAGGACAGGCAGAAGGCCAATATTCTGATGGGGACGTACTATGGCCTTAACGTGCTTTCGTCGAAGGGTAAAAAATCATTCACGCATATTGTGGATTCAACCTGGGCAGAAGACGCTTCCATTAATAACCTGAGAATAATTTTTGAGGATAAACATTCCAATATCTGGGTCGGGACGAACAGCGGCTTAAAGCTGTATAACTCGGAGAAAATGAAAATGGAGCCCGTATTTACAGAGAGTGAAAACTACAGTGAAAATATACTCTCGGTTATTTTTTGTCTGTTCGAGGACAGTAAGGGGCGCCTGTGGACAGGCACAGAATCGGGGCTCTATCACCTGAAAAGCAAAGATACCTTTGAGCGATACACTATTGACAACGGGCTCACCAATCACAACATAAAAGGTATATTGGAGGATAACCAGGGCCACTTGTGGATAAGCACCAGCAATGGAATGAGCGTGTTTGATCCTGAAAATGAAACGTTTAAAAACTACGACGACTCCGACGGGCTGCTGGTCAATGGGTTTAAGGGAAATTCATCTTTCAAAGACGCCGACGGGCTGCTGTATTTCGGAGGCAGCAATGGAATCATCACTTTCAATCCGTCAGAAATTCTGGACAATCCGCATCCGCCTTTGGTGGTGCTGGAAGACTTTAAAGTATTCAATAAGTCGGTCAGGGTAAACAGCGAAGATTCCATCCTTACCAGACACATTAGTGAAACCAAGGAGCTGAGTTTGAAAAGTGACTTCAATATTTTCAGTATCGAATACGCAGCACTCAATATGTCGGCCAGTGATAAGAACCAGTATGCCTACCGGTTGATTGGCTTTGACGATAAATGGAATTTTGTGGGCGAAACCAGATCCACCACTTATACCAACCTTGATCCGGGAACTTATGTTTTTGAAGTAAAGGCGAGCAATAACGATAGCGTTTGGAACGACAACCCAACCCGGTTAGCCATTACGGTGCTTCCCGCCTGGTGGGAAACATCCTGGGCTTACCTGGGGTATATAGCGATTGTGATATCCCTGCTTTACCTGTTTCGCAGAATTACGCTGATCAGGGCTCACTTTATCAATGACTTGCGGCTGGAGAGGCTGAAGCTCGAAAGTGTGGAGCGGCTAAACAAAACCAAGCTGCAATTCTTTACAAACATTTCTCATGAGTTCAGAACGCCTTTAACACTGATTATAGGCCCCATACAGAACCTGATCGACTCCGAGGGAATTGAGAAAGGGGTCAAGGGAAAGCTTCAATCGGTTAACCACAATGTGCTGAGGCTCCATAAGCTGGTCAATCAGCTGCTCGACTTCCGCAAAGTGGAGTCGGGGAATATGAAAGTGACGGCCATGGAAAGTAACCTGGTCAGCTTCATTAAGGAGATCAAATATTCTTTCGATACACTGGCTGAGGAAATGAACGCCGATTTTACGTTGCAAAGCAGTCACGAGGAAATCATGGTTTGGTTTGACCCGGATCAGATGGAAAAAGTGATTTTCAATCTTCTTTCGAACGCATTTAAAAAAATACCTAAAAAGGGTGTGGTGAGTATCAAACTGGAGCAAACACCCGACAAAGTCTATATTTCTGTTTTCGACAATGGCACGGGAATAAAAAGGGAACACTTAAAGACTATCTTTGAACCATTTTTCAGTTACGAGGAAGGAAGGCACTCCACAGGCACAGGTATCGGACTTTCCCTGAGCAAGAGCCTCATTGAATTGCACCATGGATCTATTGATGTGGAGAGCATTGAAGGGCAGTTTGCACGGTTTACACTGACACTTCCGCTAGGCAATGTTCACTTCAAACCTACAGAGGTAGTTGAAGGAAAAGTAGATATGTCGGTAACCTCGTCCCGTAGTGTTCATTCGCACAGCCTGCCTGCGGTTACCTCAGCAGACCCCATCCTGCATCCAGAAGGCACACCGACAGTTTTGATTGTAGAAGACAACAAGGAAGTGTCAGGCTATATCCAGTCTATTCTGTCGAAAGATTATCAGGTAGTAACAGCCTTCAACGGCAAAGAAGGACTTGAGAAGGCCTTGGAGACTAACCCTGACCTTGTTATATCGGATTTGATGATGCCTGTAATGGATGGCATTGCTCTATGCAATACTCTTCGGCAAACAGAAGCCACCTGTCATATTCCAATTATCTTGTTAACAGCGAGAACTTCTGAGATATATAAGGTTGAGGGGCTGGAAACAGGTGCCGACGATTATATCACAAAGCCGTTCAACAGCAAAGTGTTGGCACTCAAGGTGCGGAATCTGCTGGAAGGAAGAAAGAAGCTGATAGAAATGTTCGCTGACAGCAGGGCATTGACGCTGGAGCCTAAAAGTATTACCGTAACCTCAAGAGACGAAACATTTATCAACCAGGCACTTAAGAGCGTTGAGTCGAACATATCTAATACCAACTACTCTGTTGACGACCTGTGCAAAGACGTGGGGATGAGCAAAGCCACATTGTTCAGAAAACTAAAGGCTTTGACTGGTCAGTCGGCCAATGAAGTTATACGTACAATCAGGCTCAAGAGGGCCGCACAAGTATTGGCCGAGGGCGACTTCTCGATCTCGGAGGTAGCTTATATGGTTGGTTTCAATGACCCCAAATACTTCAGAAATTGCTTTAAGAAACTTTTTGGGCAGAGCCCATCGGAGTACGCCGACCATATGAAGGCCGGCCATTCAAACGATATATCGACCTGAACTTCGGTCGGCTTCGCTTAGTTTTTCCCGTAGGTACTCAGGCCTTCTTTGTCTCCAATTGACGATAATATGCGCTGCAGACCAGAAAGGTTTCGCTGTAAAACAATCGCCACATCCTCCTCTTCGATGTGCCCCAGGATACCAATCTGACCTTTGAAACCAACCTTCGTCAGGTAAGCCATCATCTCACTTTCCCGGTCACCCGAACCTATGGGCAATATCTTGGGGCCTTCTTCCCTCATGCCATTCAGGTTTACCGCCCACAAATAGGGGAGAGCCACATCAATAATATCGGTATAGTCGTCAAGTTGCTCGTGGGCGTGGTGGAAGTTGTAGATGATGCCTACGTCCTTGAATCCACTGGCCTTAATTACTTTCACCTGATTGGCTGGCTCTCCAAGCCAGTCGCCATGGTTGTAAAGCGCTACCGTACATCCAACCTCGGCAGCTTTTGCATGAAGATAGTCCAGCATCTCCTTTGATTTTCGAACTTTCGCTTCCTCATCGAGCCCTTCCAAAAAATTGGCGTGAAAGCCAACCCAAAGCTGTGTTTTCAATTTGGTTTCCTTTATGTAGCTAAGCAGCTGTAAGTTGGCGCCGCTAAGCTTTTGGGGGCTATCTGTATTGGCGTCTATCCAAATCCACACCGCATTTATTTTGATGTTGTTCTTTTTTGCCAGCTTCCATTCTTCAACCGAAGTAGCCAAATGTTCTGCTCTCCAGTCGTAAGCATATGATTTGAAGCCGAGTTCCTTCAGCATGGCTATTCTGTCGGCCGGGCTGCGGTGCTTCGCATCGTAGGGCACAATGCACCAGGCAAAAAGGTTGCTTTTGCTGTAAATGCTTTGAGCCCCTGCATGACTAACTATTAGACAGGCAAAGGCAAATATGATAAAAGGTATTTTGATGGCTTTCATGCTTGTGTTGATTGGCTATCTCCAAAGATAGGTGCTGCTGCGACATAAACCTTTTAATAAAGCAAAAGCCCCGTCCAAAATCGTTTGAACGGGGCCGTTGAACCTCGGAGGAAACAGCTATAGCTTATTTCAGCGTGTTAGTGAATCCTTCCAGTTTTTGACTCACCTGAGTGTCGACCATAAAAGAAAGTCTCACTTTGTCCCAGGCCATCGTTACTTTGGCCACCTTGTTGTCTTCAGCGGAAATCGAATAAGCCAATCTCTCCATCGAATCGGCAGCCATTACTGGTGCAGCTTTCACGGCAACCACGTCATCTTTGGCTACTGCCTCTTCGTCAATTTTACCATCTTTCATGTAGGCAAATACTGAATTGCCTTTGCTGTTCAAGTGGATAGTCCACTCGCCGCTCTGCTGTGGAGTGATGAAAAGTGAATATTTTCCTGCTCCTACATTTTTCCCACCGATACTTACACCAGTGCTGAATTCAATCATCGTTGGGCCGTTGGCACCTGCTCTCCAGGTTACACCGTACTTTTCCAGGTCACCAAAAACTTTTCTACCTTTTACTGCTGGCGATGAATAGTCAACGCTAATTTTTGTAAAGCCAACATTCTGCGAAACATAACCTGCCGGGCTAGGCGCAGGAGCTTGAAGCTGAGCCATTGCACGCTGACTCGCTGTAGCGAAAAGGATAACAGCCAATACACCAAAAAATAATTTAACGTTTTTCATTACTTATAAGGGTTTTAGTTAATAACAGATTAATTGAACGAATATACTAGAGTTCTTTGAGCGCTATCATTGCCGTGTTGACAGCATTGTCGGAAGTCCACGCAATAATAAGGTTTTTTCCGTCAGAAGTCAGCTGTGGAAACCCTGTCTTCCTCTCGGTTGAAATCTCTGTGATGTCCCATTCTTCAAGCCGCTGACCATCTATTGTGAAAACGGCTACTTTCAAAACGCCGGTTTCTTCAACTATCTCTATCCAGCTTACTGCCACGTAGTCTTTGTTGATAAGTTTGATATCTGCTCTTCCGGCTGTTGAGTTGTGACTCACCTTGATCGGAATGGAAGGATGCTCTCCCGCATCACCCGACAGCGAAAGCTGCACCCTGGGGTTCTCATCGGCCGCTGTAAACCAAACAACTGCCACCTGCTCATCAATAGCATCCGACTGAGGGCCATTTACCGGGCAGGCCATGATGTCCCAGCCATCCTCACCAAGCACACTGGGCTCTGTCCAACCTTCTTCTGTCCATCGTACCTCGGCTATATCTCTCACCTCGTCATCGGAGCGATCCCGGTAGAAGGTAATCAGGCCGTGGTCACTTAAAACAGAACTTGTCTGGCAGCAGTCGCATACCCGTTGGTCAAGCAGCTCTTCTCCCTCAACATGCCCGTCAACCGCTACATAACCCCCCATAAGGGTCATTTCGTTACTGAGGTCGTGTCCGCCATGTTCGCTGGCAGGTGGATACTTGCGTCCGTCGAGCCAGGAAGCAAACATGCGGCCGCTAGGGAAGGGGACAAGCGAAACGAAGCCATGCTCCCTCGGAAGGGTGTCGCTGTGTAAAGTAACCGGTGCGCTCCATGAAGAACCAAAGTCCTGAGACCGACTGATTTTTACGTGGTAGTTCGTGCCTCCTGTCCAGCTCTTCTCCAGCCAGTGTGCTGCCATTTTGCCATCGCCCCAGGAAATAACAGACGGGAAGTCGGCCCAGTTGACAAACCAGTTGGTGTCTTCAGCCACTTTCACCGGCGCACTCCACTGTTGGTCAGCAAGTGTGGTGAAATGCAAGGCCGCAGAAGAATCGTTATCCACCACATAAGAGAGGATAACCTTGCCAGATGCATCCGTTGACAGAAAAGGCAGCGAAGCTCCACTCAGGTGAGTGGCCTCAAGTTTTTGCACAGGCATCCGCTCTTCGCTGGGCGCTGGTGCGCAGCCTTTTAAAATCAAACCACCAACAATGATGGCTCCAAATAACTCTTTCTTCATAGCTTATTTGTCTCGTTAATTAGCTTAATGCTTTCAGGGCTGTCCCATTCCCGGGCACCGGTTTCTTTGAATACCAGTTTTCCCTGCTCATCGAAAATGAAAGTAGTAGGCAAGGCAAATATTTCCAAAATACCCAAGTTGGCTTCCGTGGCAACGATATTAAAAGAATAGCTATTCTTCTCTCTAAATTTCGATATCCTGTCGAGCTTTTCGTCCGAGGCTGCCAGCATCACTACGTTTTTCGCTGCAAGCAATTCGGTTGCTCTTTCAATCGAAGGCATTTCGGCCAGACAAGGCTTGCACCACGTAGCCCAAAAATTGACGAAAACCCGCTTGCCCGCCAAAGTGGCAACATCCAACTCGCTGCCATCGAGGTTTCGAAGCTTCAGTGTAGCAAGAGAAATGTCTTTCTCAGCCAGCTTTTGTCCAGAGGACGTTGCTGTGCCAGACTTGTTTCCGTCGCTACAGGCAGCCAACATAAAAACCGCACAGACCAATACTATATGAATAATTCTCATCGCTTACTTTTCTGCAGGAGTTTCTTCAACCGCAACGAGGTCCATTTTGCAAACGGGACACTTGCCAGGTTTGTCGCTTGCGCTGCCTTCGCATTTCATAGGGCAAATATAGGAAGCGGCTGCCACAGTAGTGTCGGAGGCAGCCGCTTCGTGCTGATGGCCGTCATCATGTGTCGCTGCTTCTTCAGTGGTTTTTGGGTTGCTGTTACATGCACTCAATGCCAATGCTGCAGCAAAAAGGGAAGTCAATACAATGTTTCTCATAATAGGGATAAAATTAGTTAATAATTATTTTACAGGGGTAATTGTTCTTTCTACAGACCCGCAGGAGAGCATAGCATCTCCATAGTAGGGGTTTCTTATTTCTTTCTCCAGGCTGAGCCAGTCAGCACCTTTGTTGCTGTCGGCCATAGGGCAATGCTGCTGATAGAAGGTCGTGTTCGCTATGCCAAATTGCTCCACTGCCTGAATGAGGGCAGAAGACAGGGGCACGAAGGCTGCTCTCTGAGTGGCCAGCTCGCCGGTGTTGGCAATCACAGCCAAGTTTTCTTCCAACAACTCCAGTGTGCTCATCCAGGCCATATGAACCTGGTGGTCGCTCAAGAGCTTCATGTCAATTTTCGATAACTTTTCTTTTGCTGCTCCCGCCAGTTTTTGGGCCTTTTCGGGGTCGTCGTTGACCAACTCATTCTTCAAACTGATGTAAGCCATGGCGAAATCTGTCAGCTGGTTTCTGAATGCGGCAGGCACGCCCGAAGCGGATTGACTCTCGGCTGTTTTTTGACCCGTTAGCATGACCATGTGGTCATGATCAAAGGCCGCCTTCTTACCATCAGACTGACGATTCATCATGCTGGGCTTTCCTGCCAGCTGTGCGGCTGCGTCGATGCTGAATGTGCCATGGACTGCAATCTCCTCGCCGTTTTCGAGCCCTTCCTTCACTACGTAACTATCGCCAAGGGCAGGCCCAAGCACCACCTCTCTGATGACAAAGCTAACTGACTGGTTGCTGGCTAGTTTTACATATACCACCGACCGCTGACCTGTCCACATCACAGCCGTTTTGGGAACGACTATATTTTCAGCCTTGCCGGGAAGGTTGGCTTCCAGCTTACCCGACACAAACATTTCCGGCTTCAGCTTCGATGCGCTGTTCTTCACTTCCACTCTTGCTTTTGCCACCCTCGTTTGGGCATCAATGATGGGGTCGATAAAAGAGATGGCGCCGCTGAAGGTTTCGCCTGGCAAAGACGCAACGGTAAAAGGTATCTTGTCGCCTTTTTTGACCCAGGTCATATCCGATTCATAGACATCAAAAAGTACCCAAACGCTTGATAAATCGACTATTTCGTAGATCACCTGGCCCTGTGCGACGTGGTCATGCCGGTTCACTAGTTTGTTAATTACATAGCCAGAGTTATCGGCAAGCAACGGAAATGATTCTTTGACGACGCCGCTTTCAAGTATTTCATCGATCTGGCTATTGGTCAGCTTCCAATTTCTAAGCTTTTCTTTGGCTGCCTCCAGCAACTGCGGCTGGGTGGCCTTCATTTTCGATGCCTCCAAAAGCTCTTTTTGCGCATTCACGAGGTCAGGGGAGTACAAAAAGGCGATGGTTTGCCCTTTCCGTACATATTCTCCCGTAAAATTAATGAGCAACTTTTCGATGCGGCCAGGAATATGAGATGATTGCGAAAAAATCAGGCGCTCGTCGGCTTGTACTTTGCCAATGAGCTTCACCGATTTGACTGGCGCCATTGAACCAACCACGGCTGTGCTCACATTGGCAAGCTGCATAGCCACAGGCGACATGCTGATGGCCATTGGATCAATGCCTTCGTCCATGCCACTTTCAAGTGGGATGAGGTCCATTCCGCAAATGGGGCATTGCCCAGGTTCATTTTGACGGATCTGGGGATGCATCGAGCATGTCCATATTGTCTCTTCTGCTGAACCATGCTGATGGTCTTCATTTGCTGATATTTTTGGAGAACCCCCAAAAATCAGCCATCCAATCAATAACCCCATTACCAGGGTAACCAGACCGGTTATTATTGTTTTTTTATCTATTGTCATTTCAATAAACTTTAGCTGTCACATAATACAATTTGGCGAGTGCAGCCTGGTAAGCTGCGGCTGCCTCGACTTTCATTTTCCGATACTGCAGCAATTGTTGCTGCGTGGCCAGCACCTCTTCAAAATCAGCTTCCGAATTGCTGTAGGCTGTGAAGAGGAGCTGCATCATACGGTCAGTTTGAACGGCTTGCGCCTCGTAAAGGCCTATCAACTCCCTTTGTTGAGCAAGCTCAAACCTGGTGACCTCGTAGTCGGTAGCAAGGGCATTGACAGTGGCCTGCTTCTGAAAGGCATAGCTTTCCTGCGTCAGTTGTGCCTCTTTCACAGCCGCCCGGTATTTCTTTCTGAAAACCGGCAGGCTGACAGACACCATGGGCATGATAGCATCCTTGCCATTGTCGGCCGGTGGTGCAGCGCCTGCCGCTAAATCCGTCCTTTCCCCAACGATGATGTAATCGACGCCGACGCCCAGTTTCGGAAGCCCCTGCTTGCGGGCTGCATGTTCAGCCGCCTGGCTCCCTTCAATCTTCAACTCCAGTTCGGCTATCCGAGGGTGGGTGGTGGGCAATGAATCGCCGGCATTTAGAGCATCGTCCACTGCCAGCGAATCGATAACAACTATGTCTTCACCTATATCCCGATTCAAAAGGTTGTTGAAGGTAGTTTTCAGCGACGCCTCTTCCTTGTCAAGAATAGTTAACCTGGTGTTGGCGCTCTGGAGCATGATGTCCACCCGGAGCACATCCACCATCGTGCCGCTGCCACTACTGAATTTTGCTGTCGCTATGGCCTTGTATGATTCCAGAAGCCGGATGTTCTCTGCTTCGATGGTTTTGAAGGCGTTGAGCTCGTAAAGCGGATAGTAAGCAGCCGCCACCTGATAATACAGCCTGTTTCTCTCGTCCAAAAATGCCTGGTACTTCGACTCAGCCATCAAGGCAGCCACATGGCCCTGGGCCTTCAGTGTTCCAAACCAGGGGAACATCTGGGAGAGACTAAAGCGGGCTTTTTGCGGCCCCACCCGGGTTTCGATCATTTGGCCAAAAGCACTGACAGTGAGATTCGGATCCTGCAGGCCACTTGCCTGCGATACCTGCTCGAGGGCTGCTTCAAATGCCTTGTGAGTTGCCTTCAGACCAGGATTGTTCTCTGCTGCCATTTGCTGGTACTCTTCAAGCGTTTGTGCTTGTGTTGCCCCGGCGGTCAAAATCAAGATGATATAGATGATACTTTTCATTTTGCCTCCCTGATTTGTTTTTTGATCACTGTTTCCCTCCAAAATGCCTGCAATACCGGCACCACGAACATGGTCATGATTTGAATCGTCATGCCGCCGAATGTCGGGATGGCCATGGGCACCATGATGTCTGAGCCCTTACCGGTAGACGACAGGACAGGCAGCAGCGCAATAATGGCAACAGCTGCCGTCATCATGGCTGGCCGGACTCGCTTTTTGCCCGCTTCCAGCACCGCTTCACGAACTCCCTGAATGGTCGTTGGTTGCTTTTCCTCAAATACCTGATGGATATAGGTTCCCATGATCACACCGTCGTCGGTGGCAATGCCAAACAGGGCAATGAAGCCCACCCAAACGGCCACACTCAGGTTGATCGTGTGCATTTGGAACAGATCTCTCAGATTGACATCAGCCACGGAGAAGTTCAGGAACCAGTCCTGGCCATAGAGCCAAAGCATAATGAAGCCGCCTGCGAACGCCACAAACACCCCGGAAAAATGGATCGACGAAGCAATGACCGTTTTGAACTGGAAGTAGAGCAGCAGGAAAATCACCAGCAAGCTAATGGGAATCACGATAGACAGCCGCTTTACAGCCCTCACCTGGTTTTCGTAGCTCCCTGAAAATTTGTAGCTGACACCGGCAGGTATTTTGAGAAGTCCGGCGTCGATCCTTTCCTGAATGGTGGCCTGTGCCTGATTAACCACTTCCACCTCTGCAAAACCATCCCTTTTGTCAAACAGCACATAGCCGACCAGAAACGTTTCTTCGCTCTTGATCATTTGCGGGCCCCTTACATACTCCATCTCCACAAGTTGGCTCAATGGAATCTGAGCGCCGGAAGGAGTGGGGATTAGTATCCGCCCCAATGTTTCGGGGTCGTCCCGAAGCTCTCTTGGATAGCGAACCCGCACCGGGAATCTTTCCCTTCCTTCCAGCGTCGTTGTGATTTTCATGCCGCCGATAGCCGTTTCGATGCTTTGCTGCACGTCTTCCACTGTCAGGCCATAGCGGCCAATCGCCTCCCTGTTGATATTCAGATGGAGGTAGGGCTTGCCTACAATCCTGTCAGCAAAAACAGCCTCTGCTTTTACTGAGGGCACTTCTTTTAAAATACCTTCCAGCTGCATGCCGAACGCCTCGATGGTTGGGAGGTCGGGGCCATAAACTTTGATGCCCATGGGCGCTCGCATGCCTGTTTGCAGCATGATCAGGCGTGTTTCAATCGGCTGAAGCTTGGGGGCGGATGTGACACCCGGTATTTTGGTCACCTGCACAATTTCGTCCCATATATCGTCGGGTGACTGGATATGAGGGCGCCAGTTTCTAAAGTATTGACCGTCATTGTCGGGAATGAGTTGGCTGTATCTTGTTCGCAGCCGCAGAGCCTCTTCGTTGGATACCGCCTCTCCGGAGGTCAACACAAAATTGCCGTCGTTGTCAGTTTTGAACCTTGACCTATGGCCGTCTTCATCCACTACATACTCTGGCTTGTAGTTGATGATGTTTTCGTACATAGAGATTGGCGCCGGATCAAGTGCTGACTCCGTTCTGCCCATTTTCCCAACCACCATATCTACCTCGGGAATTTGGCTCACCATCATGTCGAGCTGGCCAAGCACTCTTCGGTTTTGCTCCACGCCGGCATGAGGCATGGAGGTGGGCATGAGCAGGTAACTACCCTCGTTGAGTGAAGGCATAAATTCTGAACCTATACCCGGGAATTTTTCAGCCAGCACCTTCCATGGCCGGGAGGCTCTCACCTTTTCGCCAGCTACACTGAAAACGGTGTCGAACCCGAGCCAAATCACGACGCCAAGCAAAATGGTAAACGCCGGGAGCAGCATGAACTTGCCCTTATTCACCAGGCACCATTTCAAGATCGGTTCATAAAAATGCACCACCGAAAGTAGTGCAAGCAAAATTGACCCTATCAACACAATGACAAAGAGGTAATTCAGCACGAGGGAGTTTCCCACACCCAGCGGCATCCATTCTTCAGCGAGAAAATAGGTAGCGATGAGCACGGCTAGTGCCAGATTGAGGTAGCTGGTATATCGCCTGATCTGTTGAGGCCATTTGCTTTCCAATATGTTATTGATGCCGGCGACGGTCAGTGCCAATGGCAACCACATCTGAAAATAGACGGCCAGCATAATGCCGGCGGCCACGAAGCTCCAATTCCATACCCGTCTTACTTTCTTCTTGTCGTAGTTGATGCCGAATATGAAATAGGCGAGGGTAGGGAGCACCACAAGGCCAAGTACAAACGAGGCAAGCAGCGCATAGGTCTTTGTAAAGGCAAGTGGCTTGAAAAGTTTTCCTTCAGCTGATTCCATGGCAAACACGGGAACAAAACTCACCACCGTGGTGGCAAGGGCAGTGGTGATGGCCGACGCTACTTCCACCGTGGCTTCATAAATCACCTTCAGCAGTGCTGTCCCGCTGGCGCCATGGTTTTCTGGCATTTCCAGGTGGCGAATGATGTTTTCCACGAAAACAATCCCAACGTCGACCATCACTCCAATAGCAATGGCAATGCCCGACAAGGCCACCACATTGGCGTCAACGCCTGAGTACCGCATCACGATGAATGTGGCCAGCACGCCCACGGGCAGCAAACTGGCAATAATAATCGAGGCCCGGAGATTGAGCAGGAGAATGAGCACCACGATCACACTGATGAGTACCTCGTGCGACAGGGCCGTTTCAAGTGTCCCGATTGTTTCGTGAATAAGCTGTGTGCGGTCGTAAAATGGCACGATGGTCAGCTGACTTTCGACGCCATTGGCCAGCGTCTTTTTGGGAAGGCCCGACGCTATCTCTGCTATTTTTACCTTTAGGTTATTGATTACTTCCAGCGGATTCGAGCCGTACCTGGCCACTACTACACCACCTACCACTTCAGCGCCTCCTTTGTCGAGCACACCACGTCGGGCAGCCGGACCAAGGCTCACCCGGCCAATGTCGCTGATGCGGATGGGCACATTGTCCTGCACGGCCACCACAGCCTTCTCAATGTCTTCTACCGACTTGATATAGCCGAGCCCTCTTACCAGGTACTCTGCCTGGTTCATTTCAATGGTTTTGGCGCCTACATCCCTGTTCGACTGCCGCACAGCCTGCATCACTGCCATTAAGGGAATGTTGTAGGCTTTCAGCGCATCGGGATTGACGTCAATTTGATACTCTTGCACAAAGCCGCCTATGGAAGCGACTTCTGATACACCTTCGGCAGCGTTGAGCCCATACTTTACATAGAAATCCTGCACGGTACGGATCTCATGCAGGTCCCAGCCTCCCGTGGGATTGCCCTCTTTGTCTCTGCCTTCGAGCGTATACCAAAATACCTGGCCAAGGGCTGTAGCATCGGGCCCCAGCATGGGTTGCACGCCGTCGGGCAACAATCCGGATGGCAGTGAGCTTAGCTTCTCAAGGATTCTGGACCTGGACCAGTAAAACTCGATGTCTTCATTAAAAATGATGTTGACCATCGAAAATCCGAAAACCGAGGAACTTCGGATCGATTTAACGCCCGGTATACCCAGCAGGTAGGTCGTTAGAGGGTATGAAATCTGGTCGTCAATGTCCTGCGGCGACCTGCCCGCCCAGTCAGTGAACACAATTTGTTGGTTTTCTCCAATGTCGGGGATGGCATCCACCGGCACAGGATCTCTGGGGAGAGCGTCTACCTTCCAATTGAATGGCGACGTAACAATGCCCCAACCCACCAGCACTATCAATATAAGGATAGTAACCAGCCTGTTATGTAGAAAAAAACGAATGATTTGATTGAGCATAAAGTAAATTCATTGGTCTGATGCAAATGGAAATTGAAGCATGGGAACATGCTTCGTGCAAAAGACCAATGGCTAAATCAAAAGGGCACCGAAGGAAATATAGGCGGGATACAAAGGCAAAGGTGGCCCTGTATCTGCAGCAAATGATAGTGAATGAGTTGAATATGCTTCGTCGTAGGACAGAAAGTCGGGAAGCTCAATAGCGTAGAGCACAAAAAGGGAGGGAGTTCCAAGCGCCAGTTTTTCAACCTTAACGAAATTTCCATCCAGGCTCTGGTACTCCGTTGTATTTTCACAGCAATCGTTGGGCTCGTCGGCAGCATCCATGCAGCAGTGCTTGGTGGAGTGCCCCAGCTCAACGTTCTTAAGAAAAGGGCCACAATAATGCTTTGACACGACTACCCCTGCAATGGAGAGGAGCCATGTGAAAACAAGCGCTATTTGTAGGGTTCTTTTCAAACTGGGTCAAAAATCGACAAAACAAATAACGAAAGCAAACCCGCCTGGGTTTTATCAGTTGTGTCACTGAGTGCTGCTTTTTCGAAAAGGCAGTAAAAAATATGTTTAATTTTATACTTTATGATTGATCGATTATTTGATTTACAATCAATTAGTTACAATGAAATAATGCTATGCTTCTGTCTACAGCCTTTGTGTAAACCTTCACTTGATACTTTTTCCGAACCACACATATAACAGAGCTGTATATAGCCCACGGCTTCTTTTGATGTACAAACATTGATTAATCAACACAATTGCCCTTAAAAGCACTATATTAGCCTCTCACGAAGGACTGCACCTATCAAAAGCAAGCTGGAAGATGATCAAGAAAACATGCCTGTTACTTTTTGCTGTATTGGTAGCCTCCGGCTATCTACAAGCCCAGACAGATAGCCTGCAACAGCTTTTTCAAGCGGCCAAAGAGCCAGGTGTGAAAGTTTCCCTGCTGATTACCATGGGGCAGCAAAGTGCTGAGACCGATTCTTCGGCTGCCTTAAACTACCTGAACAGAGCGCTTGAACTTGCGAAAGACCACAACCTGACAAAGGAACGTGGAGACGCCAACTTGGCACTCGGAAAGTTTCATTATGAGCATTTCAGCTACGATTCAGCAAAAAAATATGTTGATGCTTCCCTCGCAGCCTATCGTGAATCGCAAGACAAGGAAGGGATTGCCAGGGCTAATTTGCAACTCTCAGAACTTTACGAAGAACAAGATCGAAGCGCAGAAGCCATTAAAGTCCTTTTTGAAAACCTTTCCTACTACGAAAGTATAAACGACTCCCTGGAAGCTGGCAAAGTGCTCAACAGAATTGCCAACTCACAGAATTATCTTGGCTATCATGACGACGCCATCCTTCATTACACCCGTGCCATGGATATTTTCGAAAGCATCGGGTATCAAAGAGGTGTGGCCGTAGTGCTGTCAAACATGGCTATCATTTACGGGGAAGAAGGAGATACAAGAAAATCCATTAAGAACTACCTGAAAACCATTGCCATCTATGAGGGGCTTGACAATGAGCCGAACCTGCCAAGTGCTTATAACAACATAGGAAATGACTACACTGACCTGAAAATGCCGGACAGCGCTTTGTATTATTTTAACAAGTCGCTGGCGCTATCTAAAACCAGGGGAGACCTTCGATCGATGGCCTTTAGCTATTTCCATATGAATAGTTTGTATAACAGCATCGACATGCCGGAAAAGGGAGCCTATTATGGCAACAAGTCCCTCGAACTAGCCGAAAAGATAAACAATCACCAGCTGAGGATTAACCTGAGCCACAGCCTGTCAGAAAGCTATGAAAAGCTGGGTGATTATAAGCAGGCGCTGCGTTATCATAAGCAATATCAACAACTGGAAGACTCCGTTTACAATATTGAAAACAGCCAGGTCATTCATGATATGCAGGCCAAATACGAAACCGAGAAAAAGGAAAAGGAGCTGGTTCTCAAACAGGCCGATATCGACAGACAGCAGGTATTGCTCACACAGGAAGCCAGGCTTCGCTCTGTTCTCATAGGAGGGATGGTAATTGTGCTTTTACTGGCTGGCCTGATCTATCGGGGTGAACGTGCCAAAACAAAAGCCTACAATCAGCTGAGCATTCAGAACCAGGAAATAGAAACTAAAAATAAGCTCATTGAATCGGCCTTGGCAGAAAAAGAGTCCTTGCTTAAAGAAATCCATCATAGGGTAAAGAACAACCTTCAGGTGATCAGCAGCATTCTGAACATGCAAAGCCGGTCGACAGCAAGTCCCGAAATGCTCACGGCTATTCAGGAAGGACAAAGCAGGGTGAAAGCTATGGCCCTGATTCATCAGAAACTCTACCAGACTGAAAAACTATCGGAGATTGACTTTAAGGAATATGCCGAAGAACTCACGGATCACCTGTCCTCTATTTTTGAGTCCTCCACCGGAGAGAGTATTGTAAAAACTGTTACCTCACCTGACATTAAGCTGGACATCGACATGGCCATTCCGCTGGGACTGATTCTTAACGAGCTGATTTCCAACGCATATAAGTATGCCTTTGAAGGAAAAACTGGAGGAGCCATCAGTGTAGAACTGAAAAGACTGGGAGAGGATCAACTACAGCTCGAAGTGGCTGATAACGGCAAAGGTCTTCCGGCTGATTTCAACCTGGAGAAGGCAAAATCTCTCGGGCTGAAATTGGTGAACATACTTACAAGGCAACTCAACGGCCAACTTACCGTGCAGTCTATAGGTGGAGCCCGTTTCTCAATTGTCATTCAAAACATGAAAGTGAGCGTATGATGGGTTCGTCAGTCAATGTGATGCGACGTATTTGGAGATTCTTTATTGCCTTTTTGCTCCTCACCTCTGTGAGTGCTATCGCCCAAAACGACAGGTTTGACGACCTGAGACAACAGTTCAAAACAGCACCCACGGATTCACTCAGGTTAGTTTTTCTTGATGAGCTGTCGTACAGTTTCGTAAGGGAAAATTTCGATTCTTCTGTCTACTATGCCGGTTTGCAAAAGGCACTGGCACAAGCCGCCCATGATAGCGTCATGCTTGCCTACGCTTATAAAAACTACGGACGGGCTTTCGAAGAACAAGGAGAGATGGACTCAGCCATACGCTATATTGAGAAAGCGCTAAGTGTAGAAAAAGCCAGCCATAACGAAAGCGGAATGGCAGGTTCCTACCATAATCTAGGACTGGTGTACGACCGGCTGGGCAACATGAACGTGGCCATGGAGTACTACCTTAACGCTCTCGAAATAAAGGAGAAGTTGGGAAATCCTCTAGCCCTTTCTTCCACTGTAAATGCCATTGGGTTTGTTTATAAAGCTCAGGATCAGCATCAAAAATCGCTAGAGCAGTTCCAAAAAGCGCTCGATCTCCTCATTGAGGGAGAAGGTTCTGATAACAGAATCAGAGGTGCCTACAACAATATTGGCCTGGCCTACATGAATTTAAAGAAGTATGATTCGGCACGGAGCTATTACCGCCGGTCAGTGGCTGGAATCAAAGAAGACGACAACCTCCGGGGCTTCGGTGCTTTCTACAATAATATGGGAGTCACCTACGACGAGAATCTACAGTTTGATTCTGCGCTGTACTACTACACGCAATCTCTTCGTGTGAAGAGTCGGTCGGGCGATAAATATGGAATGTCGAGCACGAATCACAACCTGGCTGTTAACTACCGGCGGGGCGGGTTTCCTGAAAAGGCCATTGCGCACGAGAGGGCCTCTATAGCATTGGCTAAGCAGTACAAATTCCTGGAATTACGCATGAAATCCACTGATGGCCTTCGTGAATCATTTGCTGCCACTAATCAAATTGACTCAGCCTATTTTTATACACTGGTTTGGAAGGAGCTTTCGGATTCTCTTCAGCGCATTGAAAGAGGAGAAACTGTGATGCAACTTGAAGCCAAATATGAAAGTGAAAAAAAAGACAAGGAGCTGGCCCTGAATCAGGTGACGCTCGCCCAGCAGCAGTCAAGCCTCAGATCGGAGGCCCGGCTTAGGTACCTGTTGCTTGGCGGCCTTGCACTGCTAACTGTCTTCCTGGTTTATGCTTATCGCTCCGAAAGAGTCAAGTCTAAATCCAACAATTTGCTTCAACTGAAAAACCAGGAGATTGAGGAAAAAAGCCTGGAGCTGGCCCGGTCGCTGGGCGAGAAGGAGGCACTGCTTAAAGAGATACACCACAGGGTGAAAAATAACCTCCAGGTTATCAGCAGCATCCTCAACATGCAGAGCAGGTCCACCGCCAACCCTGAGATGATTTCCGCCATTCAGGAAGGGCAGAGCCGTGTAAAAGCCATGGCCCTGATCCATCAAAAACTTTACCAGACAGAGAAGCTTTCCGAGATTGATTTCCGGGAATACGCAGAAGAATTAGTGGAACATCTCTCCACTGTTTTTAGTCCAAACGGACAAAACGGAATTGTGAATAAAGTAGCTGGATCAAATATTAAACTAGATATTGATCTGGCCATACCATTGGGGCTTATACTCAATGAGTTAATTTCAAATGCATATAAGTACGCTTTTGAAGGAAAGCCGGAAGGAGAAATAAGCGTAGAGCTGACAAGAACTGCGGATGGTCAGCTGCAACTTGCTGTGGACGATAACGGCAACGGTTTGCCCCAGGACTTCAGCATCGACAACGTGAAATCGCTGGGGCTGAAGCTGGTCAATATTCTCACCCGTCAGCTGAACGGACAGTTGTCTTTTCATTCGGTGAAAGGGGCTCATTTCTCTATTGTGCTTCATGAGGACAGGCTTACCACTTAATAAAATTCGCAAGTGAATAGACGCTGGCTTTAGGATTGACTGGCTGCTTGTTTAGGTTTACAGTAAAATGCTTTGCTATTAAAGTGCCAATCGTTACCATTGCAACCCAAAGTGAGAACTGCTACTCCGCAATGCGTATGGAGCAATATTGCAGCATAGAAAAAACAACATTAAGCAGGGCGAAACATAGATTTTCGACCTGAGGCATTCCCAAAAGATTTTCATTTTTAAAAAAGCATTTAACCTTTAGTCTTTTTGGTCTATATTAGATTCTAGCCGTGTAGAGGGATTCGCCAAGCCGATGAGTAAAATAAAAATTCTGATTGTTGAAGATGAGTTGATCATAGCCGAAGACATGCGTGAGCTGCTTGAGGGAATGGGTTATGAGGTGCCTTTTGTGGCAATGAACCTCAAAGAGGGGCTGGAGGCTTTGGACAAATATCAGCCCGATTTGGTCATGCTGGATATTATGATGGGAGGGAGGCCTTCCGGCATTGAGCTGGCTCGCCATATAAGAAGCAACTGCGACCTTCCCTTTATCTACTGCACGTCACACGCCGACAAGGCCACTGTGGAAGAAGCCAAGGCAACCAAGCCCAATGGCTATCTGGTGAAACCGTTTAATGCAGACGAGCTCTACTCATCAATAGAAATTGCCCTCGTCAATTTTGCAATACCTGTTAATTCAAACGCTGCACCGGAAGCTTCCCGTCAAACAGAAATGTTGGTAAAGGACGGCATGTTCGTTAAGAATGGACAAATGTTTGTAAAGGTGAAATTTGACCAGATGCTTTGGCTGGAGCCAGATGGGAACTACACCAATATTGTTACAGGGGCATCAAAGTACGTCGTTCGGTCAAGCCTGAAGGATATTCTGGATCACCTGCCGAAAGATGCATTTTTCAGGGCGCACCGCTCTTATGTGATTAACCTGGAGCATGTGCAAGCCATCGACCTGCATCAGGTAAAAATCGCTGAACACCTGATTCCACTGGGAAAAGTATATCGTGATGAGTTAATACGGAGACTCAATCTGATGCAGTAAGGCAGTCAATTAGACCGTTGAAACGCCTTCTCCGGCGCATTAACCACCCCGGCAAAGCCATATCTTTTTCTCAAAATCGTCCAAAAAAGAAAAACCCAAAATTTTCGTCCCCCGTTATCGGGTGTTCATCGATTATTTTGTGTCTTTTGTCCCAAATAGTTGCCAAAATAAATATATGTTGATACTTTAGTTATGGTTCTACACAAACCATAATGCTCAAAGGTTAGGCTGGTAGGGAGGGAAAATACAGTCATAGAAGCTATCGACATGGATTTCCTTCCCTTTTTTTTTAACCAAACGCCAACAACTGACTCATCTCTCACTTTGGTCAGTAGCCCCACATACTCCTGATAAATAAATACCAAATACAATACTTATTTTTATGAATAAGTCATTGATAGGCGGAAACACTCAGCCAATTCCAATTTTGTTTTGCTTTCTGACGGGTTTATCTGCTTTGTATTAATAACAAATCCTTAAAGACTTTTTGACGGTTTTATTGCTAATTTAAAAGTCAGAAAAGAAACAGCAGCCCTGGCCTAACGTATAAACGCCTCTTAATCAGTGGTGTGTCTTTTCCCCCGACAGTCTACGCATAAAAGTTGTTCATGAACAGAAGGAAGCTATTCAAAATTTTGGGTGCAGGAGTAGGCTCATTGCCACTAATGGCTTATGGCAGAAACTACCGGAAGTTATCTCCTGAGCGCCCGAATGATTCGTTTGAACAGTGGGAGGGGAAGTTCAGCGAAGCTATCGTGAGCGACGAGGCTTTCTGGCAACGCTTCGCTGCAGACTTTTACGACATATCGCCCGGCTTCATCAACCTGGAAAATGGGTACTTTGGCGTCCAGCCTATTCCTGTCAATGCTGCCTATCATCAGTTTGTAGACAAAGTCAACCGTGAGTCGTCCCGCTACATGCGAATGGACTACTGGAACGACTGGCAAATGGTGATGGACAGCCTCGCCGGTTTCACTGGCGCTTCTAAAGACGAGTTGCTGGTCACCCGCAACGCCACGGAAGCTTTGAACATTCTGATCAACGGGTTTCCGCTCAAGGCGGGGGATGAAGTAATACTTCAACACCACGACTACCACAGCATGATTGAGGCCTTTCAAATGCTGGAGAAGCGGAAGGGTATAAAGCTCAAATTTATCGATGTGCCACTGTTGCCAAAAAGCGAAGATGAAGTAGTAAAATTGTACGAATCGGCGATTTCACCCGTAACAACCCTTATTTTGGTGACACATTTGACCCACCTGACAGGACAGGTGCTGCCAGTGAAAAAGATCTGCGAAATGGCCCACAACAAAGGCGTAGAGGTGATGGTAGATGCAGCACACAGCTTTGCTCACCTGGACTACAAACTGGCCGACCTGGGCGCCGATATGGTTGGCGTCAACCTTCACAAGTGGTATGCGAATCCGCTTGGCGCTGGCTTGCTGTATGTGAAGAAGGAAAAAATTAACAAGCTGTCGCCCATGTTTGGCGACTTCACACAACCGGTTGACAGCATCAATAAACTGGGACACTTTGGTACGCTGGCGAGCCCGGCGCTGCTAACTATTCCGGTGGCGGGCAAATTCAATAACCTGGTGACGATCAAAGTCAAGCAAGCCAGGCTGCACTACCTGAAAGCTTACTGGACGTCGAAAGCTGCTGCCATGAAAAGGGTAGAGGTGCACACGCCGCTGGCTCCTGACCAGAGTGGTGCCATTGCTGCCTTCAGCGTTGCTGGCATAAGTGCTGATGATACCGTCAAAAGGCTTTTGGATGAATATGGCGTATTTACCGTGAAGCGTCAACTAAAAGACCGGGAGGTGGTGAGAGTGACACCCAATCTTTATAACAGCGTAGCCGACCTGAACAGGCTGCTGAAAGGCATCGAAGGACTTAGTCGGGGATAGTGTAATGTGTGCATTCACAAAACATACAACAACTAACAATTTAGTTTTTAGGGATTGAGAACCTTATCGTTGTGCCTCGGCTTTGTTTGGAGATAATTTCGAACGTGCCGTGATGCAGCTTGATAAATTCTTTGACCAGCATGAGCCCCATACCTGTGCCTTTTTCTTTGTTGGTGCCCGGGGTACTGGCCACGTAACCTCTATTAAGAATGGCGTCCACAGTCTCATAATTCATCCCAACACCTGAATCGGATATTTCTACCACAGCTGCGTCGTCTTTACTTTCTGCGTGGATATTGATCACACCGCCTTCTGGAGTGAACTTGATGGCGTTGTTCAACAGGTTCCTGATCACCATCTCTATCATTTCACGGCCGGCCTTCACCTGAAGGTGCCCATCGGAATCGTTGGTGATGGTTATGTTTTTCGCTTTGCTCGACTCACTGAAGACTTTTGTTAAGTCGGTGAGGCTCTCAGTCAGGTCAAAATCGTCTTTTTCCAGCGATATGCCCTTCATCTGGCTTTTTGACCATACAAGCAAATTATTGAGTAGCTCATTGGTTTGCTCAAAGTTGGTCTCCAGTTTTTGCAGCAGCATGTCTGCTTCTGCCGGAGTAAAAATCTTATTATGGAAGCCTATAATGGCATTCTGCAGGTTATTCAGCGGTCCACGCAAGTCGTGGGAGAGGACAGAGAAAATTTTGTCTTTCGCCTGGTTCACGGCCATAAGCTCTTCGTGCTGCGACTCAATAATGCTCATTTGCATGCTAAGGGCCTTGGTTCGCTCCGATACCTGATTCTCCAATTCCTGATTTTGCTTTCGGATCAGCTCAGCACGTGCATCCCTGGTTTCAATGAGCTGCGCCGACACCAGGAGTGACTTTCGGAAATAGTAGACGTACAGCATCATTGTGGGAACCAACACCAGGAGCAGACCAATCTGCGCCATATAGAGGTTCATCGATGCTGACTGATAGCGCTCATCTGCCTCAGCTTTGATCTGGCTCTCAAAGTCATCAATCTTTTGACTGAACTGTTCATATTCAAGCCACAAATTCTGTCCCATGTCAGGGTGAAGCATGGCTATAAATATCGAATCGTTGCCACGGTCAAGCTCCATTTTCATTTGCTCAACGTACGCAATGTAGGCCTCCATCGAGTCCCTGAACTGGTAGTACACCTCCATATCAAACTGCTGGTTGAGAAGGGCAGTTTCAACATCAGCGAACAACGAATCACTTTGGCTAAGAGCCGTGGTCATGGGATCCACAAACCGTTCCTCACGAATAAGGCCGTAGCCACGGAGGCCCAGGTCAATGCCCTGGATGGTGCCCCAGAGAATTTCCGAAACATTGCTGCGGATTTGCTCGGCCTCGGTTTCGATCACATGGTTTTCGTGAATGACTTGCTGGTTGTAGTACGTGTAGAATATACTTAACGAAAGCAGAGCTGTGACAAGCGCAACAGGCAACCAGATGAGGTATGGTTTCTTATCTGCAGTCATAAGTAAAGTAGGTAGGTATAAATTTCAATAGCTGTCTCATACAAAGATAACGATCAAGTGTTTGATAAAAAATACGTCTCAGCGCCATATAGTAACCGGCAGGACAGCGTGTTATAGATGAACGAGATGCCTGATTCGATGAACAGCCGATTTGAAGTGAGGAAAGCGTAGCGTAGTATTTGACAATACTACTTAACATAATATAAATTATATAACTAATATAGTGATTTGCGCCCAGGCGCACAGCGGCTGGTTTACATAAGATCAGTTATCATCACTTTAGTGTGATAACGTTAGATCTTATGTAAAAGCAAATCACGGATCGCAAAACCAATCATCTTATGGAATGCTGTGATCACTACTCAACCGACGCTACTGGCTTACGCTGGCCGACTCAAAGCAACAGCTCCGTACAGGAACAGTTGCCTGCAAACCAGTCTGGTGAGAATTAAATGTACGTCCACAAGTCAAAGCAATTTTTGAATACTGAAATCTCAGTGCTTACAAATTGCCGCTAAACCACTTGCTTGCCCGCCAGGCGGCCCTGTTTCTTCCTTAGATGAAGAAAGTAATTGCAGCGGCGAACCGCCAAAGAAATCAAGCCTGCCCGGCCGGGACAAAATAATGCTTCCCCGCTGTGCCCTACGCATGGCCCGCTATTTTGCCGGGCCGACCCGCCTACGGGGAAGTATTCTACTTAACATAATATCAAACTTCAATAAGTGAAAGGGCGGAATTGGGTGTTATAATTAAGAATGAAAACCGTAGTATAAGTCTAATATGTATGCTAAAAAGGCAATTAATTAATAGAACGTACTTCCAAGGGACTAAGCAGTAGACTAATAGTTTCGTCCCCATATCTCCACAGAGCCTTTATTGTTAGAAGGAAATGCATATCCAAGATGTTTGCTAACATATGCCTTCTCAGGTTGATCAATAAAAAAGCTGGCAGAATTAGGACATTTTAATCCCCAATTACCAGAAGTCATGGTCTGTCCGGGTAATATGATGGCCACATGACCTGATCCAGAGTTATTCTTAAGTACCGCAATTACTGCTTTTCCTACATTCGCATAGCCCTGTGCCTCATTTAGTACTGCTTGAGCATCAGCATTCCCAAGTTTCGTCCACCTGTCTGAATTATTGGAAACATAGTCAGCAATTTGGTTTGCGAGAAGATAGCTATTACCAATAGTGAAATCATCTATTTCATAAACCTTTTTCAAAGCCATTGCTACGAACTGATTGCAAGGATAATTGGAAGGCAAAGGACCTCCACACTGTTGAAATTCATACAACGCAGTTTCAACTTCCTTTTGCCAATTAGAAGCCTGTCCAAATAAAGAAAGGCTTGAGAAGACAAAAATTAAGGTAACCAATGTTTTTCTGCTCATAATGCAATTTTTACCTATCCTCAGGCAAAAGAACAACAACTGGGTTGCTGTTGTCAATAGGTCTGGATCTTACGCCTCGTAGTATCAGCAAGGGTTCTCGATCAAGTCCTCTTCTACCCACTTCACCATCTTCACCAGGGGTACCATTAATGCCATTTTTTCCATCGACCCCTGGTCTGCCAGCTAGTCCGGAGCTTCCACCATGTTTAAAAATAGATCCGTCACCACCTATACCTGCGCCTCCGCCTTTACCTTTTTTTCCTCCTTTGCCGCCAAAACCTCCTTCCCCACCTTTACCCCCCTCTCCACCACTGGGGTTAAGCTTGTACCAATATTCTCCATTTGGGTGTCGTCTTTGAACATCTAAGGTCACATCACCTCCTGAGCCGCCATTACCACCAACACCACCATGACCGCCATCACCTCCTTTTCCACCGTTACCTCCTTTTCCACCGTCACCTCCACGAGATGCATTCCTATCATATGCTGCTCCTCCGCCTTTTCCACCGTTACCACCGTTACCACCATTGCCACCAACTCCGCCATTCTGACCTCTAGATCCATTAAGTCCATCCTCCCCTAGTGCTATCATTTCAATCTTTGAGTCTTTCTTCACCTTTGTTCTAATTGTAAAATGAAGATTTCCCGAATCTCTCCCACCAGCTCCGGCTATACCAGGCGAACCGTTACTGCCATTCATTCCTTTACCCCCATCATGTCCATTCCCTCCTCCTTCTGATCCGTAAGATTTTGGAACCAGTTTTGTCTTAAATAAACCCAAATCCACTTGTTTAAAAGTTGCCCCAGCATCACGTCCATTGCCACCACTTCCACCATTTCCACCATTTTGACCTGCCTTTGCGGATATCCCCTCATAAAAGAGATATTGCACTTTTTCCGGAACCGGTCCCATAAGTCCAGATCTGATCACAATTTCTCCTTCAAACTTGTCTGTCGAAAGAAAGAAATTCTTGCTCTGAGCAAGGATAATTGATGCATTTGAAATGATTTTGTCAGTCTCAATATTGATTGAATCTCGCCTATTTCCATCTTCATCTACACTAAAAAATTCAATACTTCCATTTAATGTTAGTGTAGCAGTATGCAACGTACCTGGCTTCAGATATAAGCTCTTCCCTTTGTTTAATTTATGTTGAACAGTCGATCCATCGGGTAATTCATATGTGATGATACTGTCTTGGACTAAAATAGATTCATATTGTCTATTCGTATCAAAGAATAAAACCTCATGTTCCCATTCTTGACTCCAAGTTGGGTTGGAACTGAATAGTGCCAAAATCAGCAAACTGGACTTAGTATACAATTTCATACTAATAGCTTCTTATGATTGGTGAAATTCCTGAGGCATTCAATCTTCCTAAGTAGGTGAGATTTTCTAGCCCATCCGTTGTAAAGGTTTTAATATAATACTCAGACTTGCTGAGCTCCTCAAGCATAGCTTTTGTTTTGCCCAAATTGGCTTGATTGTCGATTACTTTACCTTGACTATCCATTTCGTGATCCACATAAAGTCGATCTACTTGAGCTAAAAATCGTTTTCCTGAAACATCCTCATATGGTTCATCTAATTCATACTGTACTCGATTACCAGCAACAAAATCAGGTATTAGCTCAAGGTTTCCATCTGAACCCAACTTATAGAACTCTATGCGATTAAAATATTCTGGGAATAAATTCCAGCCATCTGCTCGAACGGTCACCGTGTAAAGAATTCGATCCCTCGTTCCATTGGATACTTTATTCAAATCTATATACGTAGGAGTGAAAATGAATTCTTCATCACGAGTAATATTCTCAGGCCAAATAACTTCCGTAGCTACTGGAATTTGATTATTGCAATTATTGTTATTTACACAATCACTCATTAAAGCTTTATAAATCTGTACATTTCGTTTGTAGGTGCCCAGTAAATTTTTATAATATGCTTTGTATTCAAAACGCTTGTCTACAATAGTTTCAAGCTTTTCTATTACTCGATTGGATTTAACTAGAGAGGAATAAAGTGATCCTAAATACTGTTTGTTATATCCATAACTTCTATCAAAATTTAGCCCATAGCGATAATATGAGCTTAGCGTATATTTGGTTGGTGCAGAGTTATCTTTAGTCCCTGTCTTTGCAAATTCAGCTAACGCTTTAAAGATTTCATCGACATTGCTTTTATTGATGTTCTCTATAAATGGAGACAAGGCCGGTAATCCTCCGGCCCCTATTGCCTGAAACGCTACGGTTACATTGGAAACCTTATTTGCCGTGTTAATTAACTCTTGAAGGTTTTTTGATGCCGTTGCGCTTGCTTCAAACCCTTTATAAGACCCACTTGCTGAAATTTTGTAGTCAGTGGTCAGCTTACGTTTCGTGCTATGATCAAGATTATTGATATTTATTATTGCATATGCACGAACAGAATTATCTGTAAATGCTACAAAATGAGTTCCGCATTCTCTGATAAACTTTTCATACTCACCATTATCTATCATGGCTTTGTATCGTGGCTTTAACTTTGGGTCTGCAAAACCAAACTTTCCAAAATAGGAGTCAAGTTTAATAACAATTGAGATTGTCCTTTCGTCTGTTTTATAGTAGTTGTTAAAGCTCTGTTGGAAAGAACCAGATGCACTGGCAGATAAGTATTTAGCTGTTGCAGTAACACTAGTATTAATATCAAGGGTTTCATCAATAGACGAAAAATCGTCCACAAAGTGGATACTAGTAGTTGTTGACAATGGTCCTCCTATATTAAGCCAAGTTAATACATCATCAATAGCAAGGTTTTTATTGTTAAAATTTGTGAAGTCAATACTTGACTTATTGTGAAGTTCACTCCTAAAGGGATCACTATACTCAAAATCGTCAATTGCTATATTCGTTTGTGCATGCACAAAAAATGAACATAAAATTATTGAGATAACGATGAATAACTTTTCCATTAATACTAGTTAATAATTACGAAATCTTCTTTCTTGATCATCGTATAGAACCCTAGCTCTGGCCTAGGTTCAGTTTTCAATAGATGAAGTGTTTTGTTTAATCCCGCTCTTCCATTAGGGCCTCTTTGACCATCTGGTCCACTATAACCCACCGATCCGTCAGCTCCATCTCGTCCATTATACCCATCTCGTCCATCAGATCCATCCAATATCACATCATCAGCACCCAAAAACTCACCTTTTTGCCCTTTGCCACCCTTACCGCCTTTGCCACCTTTGCCACCAACCCCGCCAGCTCCTCCATAACCTGGATCTCCTCCTAGACCGCCTTTCGTATCATAGGATATTGTCTCGTAGGTAAGTTGCCATCCGGTTGGTATATTTCCTGATATATAGATACTAGCATCACCTCCATTACCACCTGGGCCGCCATTACCACCTGCTCCGCCATTACCACCATTGCCGCCATGTCCACCATTGCCACCATTGCCGCCATTCTTTCCAGATCGAAAAGGAATATCACTGTACCCTCCTTTGCCACCAACACCTCCCTTTCCACCGTCACCACCTGCTCCTCCTGTACCACCGTTCCCTCCTGAACCACCTTTCCCTCCAATTGCATGGATAAGAAAGGATGTTTCTGGGTCAAAAGTCATTATTTCGAGAGTTATGTTGGCTGCATTTGTGCCCTTTTCCCCATTAGTTCCGGGGTCTCCATTGACCCCATCAGCACCATTACTAGCATGGCCACCATCCCCACCGGAAGTTGCCGATTGATCCACCTTGGCATCACTACCGTTTCCCCCATTTGATCCATTACTACCTGAACTGGCCTTTGGAGGTATAATAGAAGGTGTTGTACCGGCTTTACCTTGAACTCCTCTAGAACTTTTCACAATAGCTTCACCACTAATGAATTTTGCTGGTACAAGCAGTAAATCCGACTTAGTGTATAGAACTGAGCCTGAAGTAAATATAATTGTGTCAAATTTAATTTCTATTTCTTGAGAAATATCGGAGTTGATATCCTCGTCTTTGTGGGCTACCTCTACTTCACCTCTTATTACAAGTTTAGCCCCCTCAAAACCAATTAGGGGCTTGTCCAATGTAAGAGTTTCCCTAACTCCATTGTCATTTCCTAAGTAAACAATATTACTACTGTCTTCTATGGACATAACTTGGCTAATTGAATCGAAAGGTGCAATTAACGTGATAAGACTAGCTAGATAAACATACGAAATCTTCTTATTCATTAGATCATTATTAAGGTTGTGTTGCTGAAACTACTCGCAAAATATATAGAAAAGGTGCTTCATGAAATACCCAAATTTAGGTATTTTTCGTAATTAGTGCTCCTAATAAGGAGAAAGGCCTACCCAGAAGAAAAAACTATTAACCCCGCCCGAAACCAAAGCTATGTTAACATAACGCTCAGGATATTATATAACAAAAGCCCACAGAGCCGACGCCAGTTATATAATGATTTCCGCCAGTTGGCTTATGCTAAGTAGTGTGATCATCAGTCTTCGAATTGACACAGCTGCAGGTGGCTCCGACAACGATGCATTCTTGTGTTATATAATTTGACGTTATAGTAACCGGGCCGACGTTCGGTAGCCCCGCATCCAACGCTTGGGCTTACGCTGGCCGTGCCCTTTGCCCAGGCTATTTAGTTTTTCTTCCCCACGCTCTTTTGCCCGCCGAAATGGCCGGGCCACGCAGGCTGTGGCAACTGTCGACGCTAAGCAACAGCTCCGTACAGGAACACAATTTCCTGCAAAGAACCTTCGTGAGATTTGCGTGTACGATATAAACCCAACGAGTTTTTCAAATATTGGATTGTCAGGCGCCTGGGTTTGATTTCAAATGTGCCTGGCGAATGCTATGCATTTCTCAGCGCCTATAAGTGCAGCCAAACCACTTGCTGACCGACACTTTATTAGAAAGCATTATCAGACTATATTTATATATGAGCTCCGGGCGAATTAACATTTATCAGATGTATATGAATAACAATTACCAACTTGGTTTTTATGTTAGACGTGATTCATGGAAATCTGATAGAAAGGCAAAAGTTACCTGGATTGAGTTTGTGATTGAAGGTAAACCAATCAAAGGTAATCCTCCATATTTTGGTGGTTTTTTAGAATCCCCCAGGTCACCCTAGAGCCGGTAAAATTATGGGCCCTAGACTTGTTAAGCTTGAAGCAGATTGGCTTGATGGAGGCCAAATGAAAACCGATTCTGGAGGAAATTACTGTTGGATAAGAATTCAAAATTAACGTTTTACCGACTATTATTTATCTCGATATAAATGTTAAACCGGCTATATTAGATAGGTCGATAAGTTAGATTAAATACCTTAAACCTTTACAATGCCTGCTGTATTAAAACAATAAGAAATATTTAAAAATAATTGCTTAGGATTGATAAATGGGAATTAATGAAAAGATTCATGATAGTGTTGGTTGGTATGTCTACAATAGTAATAATCATATCACTCATTTCTTGTCGTAAAGAAATTAACCGAAAAGACCAAATGGAGATACCTCCAACTAATTTAAAGAAATCCTACAATCAATTATTTTTCCCACAAAAAGAATCAAAATTTAATTACGATAGTTTGATGACTAGTCTTAATAAAGAAAATTTATTATGTCATAGCTGCCTCGAATCATTGTTAAAAAAAGTATATCTCAGAGATCAAGAATTTAGAGATAGCCTTATGGCAATTGATAGAAAAGGAGATGAATGGAAATCAACGTCTTTTTGGAAGAAGATAATGCTAAATGACGAAATAAATAAAGAAATTGTTAAATACATCCTAATAAATAAAGGATATCCAGATACCCGGAAAATGGACTCCAAAGCACATAATGCGATTTGGTATACTTTGTTTCATAATTCTGATAGAGAGTTTTTAACAAAAAGCTTGGATTATCTAAAATTTGCCCATAATGATTCAGTTATTTCATCTCAAGACTATGCATTGTTAGTAGATCAAATATATGTCAGATGTGGCAAAAAGCAGATTTATGGAACCTATAATAGTTTCCGTAAGAGTGGAAATGGAATTATTTTTCCCGAGATAAGTCAAAGCATTGATTCAATTAATTATCACCGTGAATTAATTGGGCTAGTTAAAATTAAGTGATATTGTAAGAGTTGCTTAACCGCACACATTTCCCATTCCCTCAACCCTTCCCTCCTGCCCATCCCGATAGCCGTAGGAAGGCAAAAGATTGCTACCATACGTTTCAAAATTCTTATGAGCGCATCTAAAAAGAAGGAAGGCCTGCGCCGACGAAAAAACTATTAACCCTACCCCTGAACTATTATCTTGCGAAAGTTGTCAAAACAAGGTCATTTCTTATGAGGCGAAAAATCCCAGAATCAACGCTACCAAAACTCAATCGCTCGCAAATGATTACTTCCGAAGGCTTGCAAAAACTAAGGGAAGAACATGATCACTTGTGGCGGGTTGAACGTCCGGACGTTACCGCTAAGGTAGCATGGGCCGCAAGTTTGGGAGATCGTTCAGAAAATGCTGATTACCATTACAACAAAAAACGTCTTCGGGAAATTGATAACCGACTTCGTTATTTGCGCAAGTGTATTGATGACTTTAAAGTGATTGACTACCACCCCAACCAGGAAGGAAAAGTGAATTTTGGCGCCTGGGTAGAAATTAAAAATGAACAGAAAGGTCTTCAAAACCGTCTTCGGATTGTGGGTTACGAAGAGTTAATCGGTAACAAAGCGTATATCTCTATGGACTCCCCAATGGCCAAAGCACTGCTTGGTAAAACTGTGGGAGATGAAGCCATCGTTAAAACCAAAATGGGTGATTTTGTATGGAAAATTCTTAAAATAGAGTATCAGAAGTAGTATAACCAAAATAGATGCTGGAGCTGCTTTGTCACGCTTGGGCTTAGCCTACTTCGAATTGATATAGGTGATAAATTCATCAACTTTTTGATCAAAAATTGTGACATTTGCATCCGAAAAGAATTCCTTTCTTCCTTGGTATAAGTTTAGTAGCGCAGGCTTGCTATTTATACGAATGCCTTTATTGGTATTTAATATCCAGGCGATTTCTTTTGCATCAGAACCAGGGAGTAGTACCGGGACAAGCATAACCTCTTCCATGATGATCCAAGCAGCGCCTTCTTCATTAACACACGTTTCACTTGCTCTATAGTTCAATGACAAAAACTGAATAAATAGTGCCATTTTATTTTTCAAAAAATCATGGAGTTTATTTGGAATGTTAATTCCCCCGTGAATACCTCCTTCTTCCCTACTCGTAAACATAATATCCTTATGTGAAACTCCCAGTCCATTGATTAGGACTAAATCTTTAAATTTTTCAACAATATCAGAGTCTTTGGAAGAATGGCTTAAAAAAATACCTTTTTTAAGCCTTGAAGGCTTACTATTCTCACCACTTCTTTCTGAAATTTCAATTTTCGTCTGAGGTTTAAAAACACTTCCAACGCCTCCGGGAAAATCATCATATGAAAAAACTATGAGTGTCTCATCCTTTTCATAGAGGTTGCGTTTTGGAGCTGAGGTAATCAGATATTCCGTAATACCCGGATATTTCCTTTTTAGTTTGGAGCTCCTAAATGAATAAAATCCTTGCTTATTTTCATTGTGGAATATATGAACAAGAAATAAAAATGCTTGTTCTCCAGTATATTTGTCTATAACCTGGTCGAATTCTTCAACACTGTATACTTGATGAGAGGCTTGAAAAAGTTTAACCCCTATTTTGTCAACTTCCTTATCATAGTTGGATTTTTCATCCCACACAATAAGGACTATTTTTTCTAAATATTCATAATTAACATCTGTCATTTCAACTGGCATTTAAATCGGAACTCTTGAAAAAAATTGATATCAGTTTCCTTAACACTATATGACGTAGGTATCGGGTAGTTATTTAACCTTTTAAGAAGTTCTACCCCCTTACCACTGCCCGTCAACTCGTTATTATCACCCTCATGCTTGTTAGCATAAGTCGGCGACTTTTTAGTATTTATTATGCTAAAAACTATTGAATCTTGTTCAAGGTTACAATCCACATGGATTGGCTTGCCATGTTGAGCATACCTTAGATTTGAACTAACTTCTGTCATGGCCTTTTTAAAGTAGAATTTCGGAAATTCTATAGAGCTTATTTTCTCCATTTCCATAAAGTTTATTTTGAATTTAACTTCAAACCTATTAAGCGAAGCCTGAAATATTTCGATAAAGTTAGATGTGTTGATATTCTTAAATGCGATCGGATAGTCTGATTTTTTTTCGATATATTTATCAAATACATGATTAACTATCTTTCTCAAATGCCTTGGACTGAATGGGATTGAATCATGCACCATACCTTCAATTACTCCAGCAAGTTGTCGCAGTGAAAGGTTATCGTAGCTCACTTTATCTTGCATCAAGTCTTCCAAAGTAAATTCACTAATTCCCTCAAACTCTAGCGGAGCGTTACCAGGGTATATAAAAAAATCCAAATATGTCGAGCTAAATTGTAAGAGCTCACTTATAAATTTCGATATTAAAGACCAAGCATTTCTGATTTTAGAAAGCTCTTCTTGATAGGACTCACCTAACCCCATTTTTTTTTCTACTATTATCAATTGAGTAGAGAGTAGTTGTTTGTTATTCCTGATGTACTCGTTATGCATTTCATCATCATACACTTTTCCATAGTTACTTTTGATTAAACACACATGAGAATAGAAGTCTTGTGCACTGAACGGAAGAGAAGCAATAAAATATGAAAATTGTTTAATATGATTAATGCCCTTTTTTACACTTTGATCTTCAAGAAGATTTTGAATTAGTAGACGAACAATCCCAGAATATTTCTTGCCGGATATTTGATCTTTTTTTATCGGCATGAATAGTAATAGTCGATAAAATATATAGTTGAGATCCGAAGTGGACTTACCCCATATTTCAATTAAGTCTTTAAAATTTTTAGGGTTGAGAATTTCGAACAACACCTTGCCCTTGAAGACTGTGAAAAAGAGATGTATGAGGTCTTTGTTTGTCCATGCATAATACAATTCACCCACAGGTAATTTAGGGGCGGTGACTTTTCTAGGATTTCCAAATAGTATAGTGAGTATGAATTCCTCAATTTTTTCAATAATGTCTGGAACCACTCTCTTTACATTCGTGAAAAAATATGGCTCATGAAGGAAAACAATACAGATATCTTCGATCTGCTTATACCTATTCTCCCTTATTTTGTCACTTTCATATTGAATAATAAATTCATCAAACTGGTCAAAATATTCCTTGTAAAATCTGTAGTCCGATATTTTTCCAACTAATTGTTTTGCCAAAACCAAATCTTTAGTGACAGAAGAATTGTCTTTGTTTTTCACCAAATAGTTGCTCCCAACTGAATCAATCGACCTCAGTTCAAGTTCCTTCAATATATTTTGCGTGAGTTTTCTTATTTCATAAGGGGTGTTGCCAAGTTCGCCTAGTGCCAACAGAATCTGACGTTCTTTGCTTATTGGACTTTCCTCAATATAGTATGTAGGAATATTCCAATGGACGCCAAAAAATATGTCAATGATTAGGCCACCTTTAAGCCTATCTAATCGTGAGAAAAGTTCTCTTTTTGAGTCATTCGTCCTACCAATTATGGTTAGTATTACAAGTCGTTTTGCTTTAAGGAAGGCGATTTCATCTATCATCTGAATTATAGACTCTCCAGTACAAGTCCCATCATCCAGCACTAATACATTACTTCCGTTTATTGCAAGATTCATTGATTCACTGGGATGCGGAAATCGCCAACCATTTGTCGTAGGGAACCGCTCTAGTTCAAGAATTTGAACATTATGATTCTTTAAAACTCGATCTCTTAGGTAATCAAAATCCATATTTCTAATGCCAGATCCTCTTGGATAAACCAGTACATTCAGCTTCCCTGCATCAAAATTCTGACTGGATAGACGTTGAAATAGGATATCTATCAGTGGGTTTGATAGTTGATGATCCTTTAACATTGCATCCATGTCAAAGAAATATGGATGAATCAGCCCATTAAATTTAAAGTAGCCTACTTTAATATTTTTTGGATCAATATGATTTAGGAAAGTATTTTCATCTATTAGGACGGATTCAGTAATGTTGCTTTGAGAGATGCTTGTAAGAATTGGTGAGTTCGTGACAGGGTGAATCCGAACGACCTTTACTTTTCTAGAAATGAGTAAATCTCTAATGTGACTTCTTCGGTACTTTTTTATTGGCCTTTCGCTTAGGGAGATCAACTTGTCTTTAAGATGCTGGTAGTTGAATTTATCATTTTCAAACTCCTCATCGGTTGCATCTACAACCACAACAATCGATGATAGTCGTGCTCCGATATTTTGTAGCTCACTCTCAATGGTTTGCGTCAAATATCCAGTTGAAATTACATCGCAAATTAGGATTACTTGATCGTTTGAAACTACATGTTTTTGAAAACCGTCTTCGTTTGAAAAGTCATAATTATTATTCAATTCGAGCACATTCTCTGATGAGATTAAACCGAGACTGAGTAGCTTGTTGATTATTTTTTTACTACTTGACGTGAGCGATATAAATTTGTAGCCACCTACATCACCTAATTCTCTTATGATTTCTTGATAGAGAGCTAGGGAAATTTCGCTACATGTTTCATCATTGGACAGAATATCAAACAGTTTGACATATTGATACTGGTAGTAGTTACCACTGCATAGGAAGATAGAGTTTGGTATTTCAATTACAGTGTTTGAAATGATATCATTAATCTTGGAGAGATAAGACTTACGTCTATTTTTCTTGACAATTTTTAATATTGATTCCTTCCGTATAATAGAATGCAAATTTCCATACTGGTCAAAGTAATTTGCATTTCCTATTACATTTTGCGAGTCTTTAAAATCCGACTGCCTCAAATCATGGATTTCAAAGAGAAGTTCATTCAGTTTGAGTATATCGCCTTCGTGAAATACTCCCAGCCAAAAAATAGTAATATCATCTTCATTCTGATCATAGTAAATAAATGGTGTAGGATGAACGACAAACTGTTTTTTTGTAATAAATAGTTTACTTAGCTCGTCGTTTAATTGAACTAGATATTCTATTGGAGGCGGGTTAATGACAATAACATTATTGAGATTATTTATTCTATAATCAGAAACCAGGAATGAGATTATTTTCCTACTAATCCTCTCGTCAATATCGAAATCCTCAAAGTCAAAGAAAATCAGCCCTTCATTTGAAGCAGTCACTTGATTTATGATTAATTCTAATAAATTGGTATAGAGGGTTGACTTCTCTTTATTTTTCTCCCTTAGTCTTTTGTTAATTGAATAAAGATTAATGACTCTACTTTTCTCGTAATTGAAAGTTAATTCCTTTGGAATGCTAATTGGCTTAATTGAAGAGTAGTCAAATAGATTCTGTTTTTTACTTTCTGGAAAATAAATACTGATCAAAGTTCCAGGAAAATAATGTGACTCATTTCCAAAAGTACGGTAGGCATCCTGGAAGTTTTGTGTTTCAGAGAAGTCGTAGATCAGTCGCCCATAACCGCTTCGTGCTACGAGTAATCCATTGAACCTATTTACTATTGAGAGAACGTCAAATAAGCCCCTCGTGAAACTGAAATCATCGCTGTTTGAAAGATATCTATGTGCAATTGGATGCCTAGATGAATCATACTCAAAAGCATAGCGCAGAATTTCATTATCATGTACCGGTCCAGCGCTGACTCTCCTTTTAACATAGTCTGATTTTAAACTTTCAGTGATTCCTTCACCAAAATCCAAAAAGGAGATTTCAAGTGTTGATTGATTTTTAAATAGTTTCTCCTTATTCTGAAAGAACGCTTTTGTGTCAGGTAATGACTCAGAATTAAAATTGTTCTCTAGCCTTTTCCTTATCGTGCTTTCACTATTGTATTTTGGATTTATTCGTTTCTTTAAAGAAATGCTCAGAAATGCTTGATGATTGTCGGTTTCAAATATTGATTTCGAAAAGTGGTCAAGGAAGTTTTCATAAAGTTCCTTAGTTATTATTGTTGAAAGAGTCTGTGTTTCAAATGGCAGATAACAATTATTTGCTCGCAGTATTTCTTTTGTTGCCTCATTTAGATCGTACACATTGTCATGCAGTACTTTTTGAATTCTTTTATCATCATAGCCAATTATATTTGGTAGTGATATGAATGGGGTAACTCCGTGCCGTTCATATATTTCAACTTCTTCTTTTGATGATACAGGAAAATTTTCTTTGATCCTTTGGATTGTGCTGTCTGATATGTCAAAATATAAAGCGAGTTTGTCGTCGGTAGTTACTCGATGAATCTTCCACTCCTCCCAAATGCCGAGAATAGCTTTTGCCCTTCGCTCCGTAAGGTTTATAAATCCTTTTTCTAAAAACTTAACTTTAAATTGAAACTCAACTTCAACCAAATATCTAAATAGTGCTGTGAGTGTTAGAAGTTCTTCGTTGGCCACATACCCTACATTTGTAAAGTCAAAAATATATGGCCTATTAGACTTTTTGGCCTCAAGCCTTTTAAAGTCTTGATAGAAAGTATGAATAATGTCATCTAAATGGATTTCAGCTACCTTATCTCCAAACTTCATTTCAATAATTCGTTAGATGGCAATCAATTTAGGATATAAATCGCACACATTTGCCAACCTGCCTCTCCTCTCTCCTTCCCAAAATGGCAAAAGAGTGCTACCATTCGTGTGAAAAATTGAGATTTGTGAACCTAAAAAGAAGCCTACCCTAAAGAAAAAAAACTATTAGCCCCCTACCCTGAACCGAAGCTATTTTAACATAACGCAGGCTATTATATAACATTCACGAGCGTTAAGAAGGCTGGAAATGACAGGCTGTCGGCTTGGGACTTCAATTCTTGTCTAAGAGATACATCCTAATACTGTCAATTACCGCTTTCTTATCACTTCTAATCTTTGCTATATGAGAATCGAAAGTGCTCCAGTCATAATCATCTGCAAAGCTCTCGTTACTCTTAACAATTTCCTGTATTGCTGCGCAGCGTGCCAATATATCATCAAGTTCTTTCGCTAGAGAGACTCCTTCATGGAAGTCCCTGAAATACTGCATATAGAATAAAAGATATTGGAACTCATCTTCAAGTTCTCTAACTCTTAACCTAGGGTTCTTACCCTTGTAATCATTTTTATAGGTCTCAGTAGAGATCACCTGAGATTGAAAGATAAATTCATCACATGCTTCTGAGAATTTCAGTAGGGAATTTAAAGTTGTTGAATAATCAACATTCAGCTTGTGAATTCTTAAGATGCGTTGCTCTTCTAAATAACCCAACGAGAAGTAACCAATAATAGCAAGTATAGCCCATGAAAGTATACTCTTCAATAAATCCATCCACCATTTTTTGGGATCACTCCAATCTTGCATAATTCAACTTTTAGAAAGGATAGCCAACTACAAGGTTCATTTTGAGTCTCTTTCCAAAATTATCATTGGCTGAATTGTTGATGCCAAAAGTATCTTCTACTTCCAAGGAAAGGCTACCAACTATTTGCCTACTGTCTTTCTCCTTCACAAGTGCAATTCCTATTCCTGAATTATTTTGAAATTCCTTATTGCCTCTTGGCTGATATGTAAATCTGTTAAATAGGAAAATTCCAATTGGATCAATTTTGTGAGGCAAGTACAGATAATCAGAGTTTAGGCTTAAATTAGGAATATTGCCTTCATAATCATTTTCAGGACCAAAAACGGTTTTTTCATCAGAATGGAATGTATTCTGTCCAGAGCTTCTTGACGTGAAAACAGTTTCTTTGTCTAGTGAGGTTAAATTGTTACCGGATGAGATTTCAACGACGGTACCAAGCATTGCGGTGTTCATCTTCCAAATCTCACGTGTCTCGACTTTTGGCTTAAGTACTAAAGTGGAATCACATGCACACCCCTTAATAAGCTTGTAGACCCAGGTACTATCCATCTCTCCTGTTTCAATCTTAACGATAGATTTCACTTTCGATTTATAACCAGCGATACTATTATAACCTAAACCGAAGCCAAACCCGTAATGGTCAGTTTCGACAATTTCATCTATGTCATTTAGCAAATTAAATCGGCTTGCATTCGCTGAAATTTTCAGGTACAAATCATCAACAACGGGTATCGTTCCCTCATCATTTATTTTTATCCAACGAAAATTTCGAAATAATGAGACTTCTCCTTGAGGCATGAACTCTTTTTCTGATAAGATTGGTGAACTACCATCAGATGTTTCCATACTACCCTCAACCCCCCATATCTTGACATCTGAATTAACAAAAAAAGCATCTTCCTCAGAAATGAATTTAAGTCTAGAATAACTGATCTTAGAGTCTGTGAAATTGAAAGTTACTCCATTTTCTTGTTGGTTGAAAATTGAAGTCTTTCCCTCCGAATCTTGCAAAACACTATTTTGCGCACTAGCAATCAAATGCAAGAGTGAAAGGACAACAAGTAATATTTTAACTCGGATCAACATTTACATTCCTTCTTGAGATTAGACTTTCACCAACTGTTCCAGGGGCTTCGAAAAGCAGCTTTTCATTGTCTTTTCTTGTGATTTTCAGCTTGTATTCAACACCCTTTGCCGCCACAACTTTAATAACACCTACTAGTCGTCCAGAGATAATAACCGAAGCTTCTCCAGTTAACTTTGAATTCGATGACCCTACCATTTTAACTCTATGTTTTTCAGGGGTTATAAAGTGACAGAATACACCGAGAAAACTCTGTTCTGTTGTTGCTTCAACTTTTAGATGTAGGACTGGCATAGGTTCCAATAAACTTTAATGTAATTTATCTTTAAAGCCACCTTCTTTCAATACCTATTTTTTGGTAATTTTCAATTGGCGGAAAGATTTCCATTCGCATCAAAAATGAGATGAGTAAATCTAAAAAGAATAAAGGGCTATCCTGAAACGGGCAATTAATGGTACTTAAATAGCTAGGCCTACCCCTTGCCCAAGCCACCAACAGTTTTCCTTCCCACACTCTTTTGCCTGCCAAAGTAGAGTGCTCCTGTATGATTTTCACCACCCTCACCTGATTTTCAATCTCGTTTTATTCGCTACATTTCGTTATGAAACGACCCTTCGTCATTTTGCTTCATGTGGGCTTTTGGGCCTGCTACTTCCTGCTGGTGTTTATTGCACTGGGCTTGTATTATCGGAGCCATCATGATGTGGGCCGTCTCCTGAATGCGCTGTACAGCGTACTGCTTTTTGCTGCCGTGCCTTCCGCCCTGTGCTTTTACTCCTACTACTATTTTCTGTTTCCCAGGTACCTCCAGAAGAAGAAAATCCTTCGAGCCATCTTTATCGGATTACTGATGGCCATCCTGGCTGGTGTAGTGGGCTATATTTTAATACGCTTTTTTATTGAGACGGGCCGCATTTATGATATGGATGAAGGAGGACGGCACGGCAGGTCTACAGCGTTTCAAACCATCGTGGTCATGTCAGTCATCGGCCTGGTAAGCGGAGGCGTGGCCCTGGTGATGAAAGGGTTTGTTACCTGGTTCAATGAGATTAAACTGAAGGAGGCTTTGCGAGAGAAAAACCACGAGATGGAGCTGCAACTGATTAAAAATCAGTTTGATCCCCATCTTTTCTTTAATACGATCAACAATATCGACTCCCTGATTTTGAAAGACGCCGTGCTGGCCTCCGACTATTTGAACAAGCTGTCCGACATTATCCGTTTTGTGCTTTACGAAACCAGGGCCGATAAAATCCCGCTTTCGAAGGAAATCGAATACATGGAAAAGTACATTGCCCTGCAAAAAATAAGGACAGCCAATGAAACCTACGTCCACTTTTCGATAACAGGCACGGTTGGCGACAAGTTGATTGCTCCCATGGTGTTTATTCCCTTTGTCGAAAACGCTTTTAAGCATACCACCAACAAAAAAGTGGAGAATGCCATTACCATCCACATCGCCGTTAACGACACCAACGTACGGCTGACCTGCAGCAATAAATACGACCCAAAAATGGCTCCCCAGGCACACGGCGGCCTTGGCAATGAGCTGATAAAGAAAAGGCTAAGCCTTATTTACCCTGGCAAGCATGAGTTGGTAGTGGATAACGACAATGAGCTATATTGTGTAAACCTGGCCATTCAACATGGATAAATATACCTGTGTGATCATTGAAGACGAGCCCCTTGCGTTGGAGAAAACGAAGGGCTTTGTAGAAAAAATACCTTTTCTGCAATTGAGTGCCACATTTGACAATGCCCTCACCGGCCTCGCCTATCTCAACAGCCACAAAGTGGATGTACTTTTTCTGGATATCAATATGGACGAGCTGTCGGGAATAGAGCTCCTGGAGAGCACAAAAATCAACAGTCAGGTGATCATTACCACGGCCTACCAGGAGTATGCCCTGAAAGGTTACGAGCTGAAAATAACGGACTACTTGCTAAAGCCGTTTACGTTCAACCGGTTTATACAGGCAGTGAACAAAGCGCAGGAGAACCTCTCCTACCGCCATTCGGAACCGGCCCCGGAATTCATATTCGTGAAAACAGAGAACCGGCTGGAAAAAATCATGCTCAATGAAATAGTTTATATAGAAGGGATGCGTGACTACCGAAGGATCCACACGCCAACGAAGAAGATCATGACCCTGCAGAATTTCAGCGAATTCGAAAAACTGATTCCGCCGGGCGTAATATGCCGGGTGCACAAGTCGTACATGGTGTCGTTGAGCAAAATTGTATCCGTAGAGCGTGGACGCATCAGGATAGCCGACCAGCTGATACCGATTTCGGATACCTACAAGGACGTGTTTTACCACCTTATTCAAAGCAGGGCGTAATTTCCTCATTTATTTCGCAGACTAAAAGCGGCACTATGCAGACATCTTTGCGGCTGTTGCATAATAAAATTTCAGGGCCCGGGCCGCTCATTTTCCTTTGTTAAAAATTAACCAAGGAACAATGAAAAAAACAATCAAGAAGGCCATCGTACTAGGTATGGTTGCCTTGTCCGGAAACTCAATGGCTCAAACTATTGACAGTTCGTCGGTTCATATCACTGACAAAAAAGCGCCTATCACGTACATGCATCCATTGCTTAACCTGGCAGCCACCAGCTTGAACCACGAAAAAGGTAATAAGGCTATTGGAGGCAACGAAAAGCCTGTCATGTCTCTCCAGGCGGGCCTGGCCTTTCAGGGAGGCATCTCTTCCCATTTTTCAATGGTGTCGGAGGTGTACTATATATTGAAGGGCGGTGAACTTGGAGCGTACAACCCCCTGACCACTGAGAATGGAACGCTGCGGCTGCATGCGGTAGAAGCGCCTGTGCTGGCCAGGGTTCATTTTGGCAAGTTTCATGTAAATGCGGGTCCTTCAGTAGCCTACAACCTCGGCGGCAAGGTGAAAGCCGACGGTAGGTCGAGCAAAGTGTCATTTGATAACAGCGACGGTCTCATACGTTTTGAAGCTGGCGTGCAGGTGGGCGGCGGATACACCTTCCGCATCAAGAAAAAGCTGTATGTGCTGGACATTCGGTATGCTCACGGACTCACCAACATTGCTCACAACGATCAACTGTACAACCGCAACCTGAACATCAGTGTGTACAATAAACAGCCCTGGAAGAAGAACCCCCTTGCGAAGTAATGGGCAGCGGGAGTATCTGTGTGGTCATAAAAAATGGAAAAAGTAATGAAAGCCTACAATTCCAACAGAAAAGCCTCGCTGACGGCGGGCATACTGTACCTGCTCACTTTCGTGTCCGTCCCTACCCTGGCGCTTTACGGGTCGATTCACGATGCAAACTACGTTGTCAGCTCATTTCCGGATACGCCCGTTCTCATCGGGGGTATTCTGGAAATCGTAGTGGGGCTCACCGGCATTGGCACGGCATTGGCACTTTATCCGGTATTGAAAAAGCAAAATGAGGGTCTGGCGCTGAGCCTTGTCGGCTTCAGGGTGCTGGAGGCGGCTACCATCTTTGTCGGGGTGATGTTCCTGCTAACGGTGGTGGCACTGCATCAGTCCGGGGCTGGTGCAGGGGCATTGGATATCAGCCGCACCCTTGTGACAATGTACGACCGCATGTTTCTGATAGGCCAGAGCTTCATGCCTGCCATCAACGATGTTGTGCTTGGGATCTTGCTCTACAAGTCTCGTCTAGTTCCCAGAGGGCTGTCTCTGATTGGCATCATTGGCGGGCCTGTGCTGCTGGCGGGCACGTTTTCGGTGATGTTTGGCCTCATCGGGCAACGGGATCCCCTGGCCGGGCTAAGCGCTGTGCTGGTAGCAGGCTTTGAATTGTCGCTGGGGATTTACCTGATCAGGAAAGGGTTCAAGCCGTCGGCTATAGCGAACCTTGGGCCACAGCCATTAAAACCCCTGAGGTGATCAGCAGAAGGTTCGATAACCCGGGCAATGCAAAAATAATGTCGCATTGAGCTTTCAAAAAAATGTGTGTTTCGACAAGCTCAACCTGACACATTTTTTTTGCAAGCTCAATAACACGTCATCGGTAGCCCCTCAGCCTGAAATAGATTTAGGGCTTTTGAAATAGCTCCTTTATTTTACCCAGGGTGCACTTAAAAATAGACTAACATATAATTAAATTTTGACGAATGAAAGCTGTCGTTTATGACAAATATGGTTCACCCGATGTGCTTGAACTAAAAGAGGTGGACAAACCAACCCCTAAGGAAAATGAAGCGCTGGTAAAGGTTTACGCCACCACAGTAACAGCCGGCGATTGGCGGTTACGAAAGGCCGACCCCTTCCTGGCCCGGCTTTTTAATGGGCTATTTAAACCCAGGCGGGTGAAAATACTGGGCTTTGAGGTAGCCGGGGTAATTGAAGCGGTGGGCAGCAAAGTGAGTACCTTCAAAAAGGGAGACGCTGTTTTTGCCTCTTGTGGTCTGAGGTTTGGCGGTTATGCCGAGTACACCTGCCTTCCCGCCAACCATTTGATGGCCATGAAGCCGTCGAACATGACGTTTGAAGAAGCTGCCACCGTTCCCGTTGGCGGCTTGACGGCCCTGAGATTTTTGAGGCAGGGCGGCATCAAACCCGGCGACAAAGTATTGATATATGGTGCCTCGGGCAGCGTGGGCACGTTTGGTGTGCAGCTTGCCAGGGCTTTTGGAGCAACGGTGACGGGGGTGTGCAGCACGGCGAACATCCCGCTGGTTGCTCAGCTGGGGGCTGAGTCCATTCTGGATTATACAAAAGACGAACACACAACGACGGCTGAACGCTTCGACATCGTTTTTGATGCGGTGGGAAAAGGTACTAAATCGCAACTCCGGCATTTGCTGAAACCAGCCGGAAAGTACGTTTCGGTAGCCGGCAATGCGAAGGCGAAGGATGATGACCTCACGGCACTGAAAAACCTCATTGAGGCAGGAAAGCTGATCACAGTCATTGATAAACGATACAGCCTGGAACAAATCAGGGAGGCGCACACCTACGTGGAGTCATTTCGAAAAAAGGGAAATGTGGTGATCAATGTGATTGCTAACGAAGGGCGTGCGGGCTAGAAAAAAGCTCTTTTGACTAAAAAATAGCAGGCAACAGGTTCGTTGTGGAACTGTTGCCTGTAAACTACTCTGGTGAGAATTAAATGTGCGCCCGGTTGTCGGTTACTGTTTACCTATGTACTCTACGTTGTTATCGGGGTCTGAGATTCTCAATGACCTGAGCATCCACCCAATAAGGTTTTCCTACCCAATTAGTACTTCCATCTTCTCTAACCTCCCACTCTCCCCTCGAAAAAAATAGATATTTCCCATCGTGTGTTACCGATGGGGAGCTTTCCTGGAGTTCTGTGTTTATCTTACTACCCATGTTCATTGCAGGTTGCCAGGAACCATCTTTTGCTCGAAAACTGATATAGATATCCGACCCACCATACCCGTCTTCTCTTTCAACGTCCCACATTAAATAGGATTCATCCGGAGCAATGTAAGGATGTGCAATATCTATTCCTGTATTAATTTCAGTACCCATTTTGACCGGTGTTTCTTGTTTGCCGTTTATGAAACCAGAATAATAGATAGAGCCGTTTACCGCACTATCATCCTTTTTATAAACAGCAAAATAATAGGTTCCCCGGGATGAAATCGACATACCATGTGCCTGATCTTTTAAGAATTCACCCAGACTTTTGAGTTCAGACCACCCTGTTGCAGTTCGTTCCCTATACTCCTTTCCAAGGTACATTGTATTGCCATCCTCAGAGAATCCTGGCCATTTTATATCAGTCTCTGTTTCGTTCCCCCATTTCCCATTTTCATATCGAATAACAAAAAATGTGCGTTTTTCATATTTTCCATTTTTCCTGGAGAAATAGTATTCCTTCATGTCTGGAGAATGGTTACCACCTTCAAAAAGTCCTTCTGGAGAAACAATGTCAGGAGCAAAAAGTACAGGAATTAGGCCCGGTGGCTTTTCTCCAAAATAGCGATCTTCCAGGGGCGGTTGGCTGGCATCGTTTTCAATTTTTTCCTGAGCAAGAGCTGTATTGATTGAAATGGAAAATGCCAACATTAGTAATTTCATTGCTTTCATGGTTACTTCCTTTTTTTTGATGAGTTGTTATTGGGGTCTGAGAGTCTCAATGATTTGTGCGTCAATCCAGTAGATATCCGTATTTCGGCCGCTTACCTTTCTATTGAACAAAAGGTATTTGCCGTCAGGGGTAACGGTTGCATAGGCATCCCATTGAGCGGAGTTGACCTTGTCACCCATATTGATAGCAGGACCCCACGAATCATCTTTTTGCCGGAAACTGATGTAAAGGTCAGAGTCTCCATATCCCCCCTCCCGCTCGCTATCCCAAATGAGGTAGCTCTCGTCCGGGGCAATAAATGGATGAGCCGTCTTTTTGCCTGAGTTGACCACCGGCCCCATTCTCGCAGGCTCCTGGCGCTTGCCTTCTTTGATGGTCGAAATGCGAATCGCATCATTGCTTTTATAGTCATCAAAAACATAGGTGCCCTTTGCGGATGCCGACAGGCGCATAATCCCCCAGTCTTCCCGGTCAAACATGGGCCCAAGGCTTTTGCGCTCCGACCAACCGTCGCCAACACGATCTTTGTACCCTTTGGCCATGTGCATGCGATTGCCATCAGGCGAGAAAACGATTTCACCTTTCCGCTTGAATTCAGTGTATTTCTTCCAGACATTGTTTTCCTGCCGGAAGCCAATAACGGTTGGGTGGAAATTGTCGGGGTTGTAGCTTGTGTATTCACCGAGGTCTCTCGTGAAGTAAAACTCTTTCATACCCGGGGCAAAGACGCCCTCTAGCTCCCATCCTTTTTTTGAGATGATACCCGGAGCAAATGGTTCTGCCACCATGCCAGGAGGCTTTTGCCCCATATAGGGGCCCTCCATGAGTGGGAAATCAGGGTTGCCTTCCATTTTTTCTTGAGCAAGCCCGGTACTGAGAGAGATCACATTCGCCAATAGGAGCATTTTCGTGATCCGCATTCCCCTCCTATTGTTGATATGTTTGAAATAGTTGAGTAAAATGGTCATAAGTTGAGATTGAGTTTTTGAAGGATATACATCAAAATTCTTGTGAGAGTTGTTGATGTACACCGTTTAATTTGCCAACTGCTCTATGCATGAATGAACTGCTCAAAGAAGCCATTTAATAGTGGTTTCTTTACGTCAGTAAAACCTTATCAAATGAATTTGAGATCGTTACCCTGTTTTCTCTTAGCATTGATACATGTGACATCTTGCTCCCAAAGTCCCGTGTTCAAAAGGTACGAGACGGTATTCAAAATAGGCGATCAACAAGGGTGGGCTGCAAAAAGCTGGAATGATGAAGACTGGAAAAGTGGAAGGTTTGTAGTGGATGGCGGTCGGGTTTTCTGGTCCCGAACTAAAATTGACATTTTGAAGGCTCCGGAATCATTGCATCCATACGGTCTTCAGCTACATGCATATGGTGAGTATGAGGTTTTTTGGGATGGCGTTTTGATTGGGAAAAATGGAAACCCCGGTCAAGAAGAACTGCTTGGGCCTGAAGGTAAAATGTGGGCTACTTTTAGCATTCCTACTCACCTGACGGAAGCGGGAGAACATTTATTGGCCTTGCGATCGAGTCTCCATTCTTTCCCAAATCACACAAGAATAGAAGAGTTGGACATCGCTTATTATGATGATTTATTAACCGACAGGCTCATCGAATCTTCCTATATGCATCTGTTTGCAGGAGCCTTTCTCATCGCCGCATTCTATTTTCTTTTTCTGTTTCTAAGTGACAAAAAAGAGTATGCAATGCTAATTTTTAGTATAAGCTGCTTTCTCTTTTTTCTCCTGATATTGGCGGAGTTCATTAAAGCCTATGTGCCCATCCATTACAGTCTGCATGTCGTACGTTTACAGGTCATAGGCATTCTGATGCTCGGTATTTCTTTTTTGATTCCGTTCTATTTTTCCATGCAGTTTCCTTTCCCCAAACGAAAATTGCTGCTGATCATCTATGCCGGAATTCTATTGTTCATTTTCCTGACAAAATATGATTACTTCGAATTGACAGCCAATAATATGGCTTTAAGTATGTGGCTTTTTTCTTTTGGGATAGCGGTGTTTGGGGCTTACAGAAAAATGAAAGGTGCTCGTCTCGTGCTGTTGGCGCTACTATTATCCGTGCTTATAAGTTTTGTCGCTTCCTTTAACAAAAGCCTGTTCGCAGGTTTCAGTCTTATTCTTCTCAGCATGTTCTATTTGCTTTCTCTCCGAATCAAAGAACAACGATTGGCTTATGAAACTTCTCTCGTTCAATCGACTCGCCTACGTCTGGAATTACTTAAAAAGAATATTCAACCTCATTTTCTAATGAATACCCTGACCTCATTAATAGATTGGGTGGAAGAATCTCCCAAAAAAGGAGTTTTGTTTATAGAAGCTTTAGCCAAAGAATTTGACCTTTTTAATCAGATAGAAGATCAAACACTGATCCCTATTGCTCAAGAAATAGCCCTTTGCCGTGCGCATATTGAGGTTATGACGTACAGGAAAGAGGTCAACTATTTCTGGGAGGAAGAAGGCATAGACCTTGAGCAAAAAATCCCACCTGCCATTCTTCACACGCTATTGGAAAATGGCATTACGCACAGCTTGCCTCTGGAAGATAATAGCGTCAAATTTAAGTTGGTATTTGAGTCGAATAGTGAGTGCAGGTGTTTTACCTTTTTTACGTTTGCTGCTGGTGCGAGGCAAGCATCGGGAGATAGAGATGAAGGCACAGGGCTGAAATACATCAAGGCTCGATTGACAGAAAGTTATCATTCGAATTGGGATTTTACCTCTGAGCCAACAAATCATGGTTGGAAGAACGTCCTAAAAATATACTCATAAAGGGATGAATGTTTTAATCGTTGAAGATGAGTCAAGAATTGCCAAAAGAATTGAAAGGATGACCCGTGACATTCTTGGCAATGACTTACACTTTCTCACCCATATTAACACACTCCATGAGGCATTGAAATTTATTGAAAATAGCTCATTGGATTTCGTTCTCCTGGATTTGAATCTTAATGGCGAAAGTGGTTTTGACCTCCTGACGACGGCGGTTTCGGAGTCGTTTCATACCATCGTAATTTCAGCCTACCAAGACCAGGCAATTACGGCTTTTGAATATGGAGTGTTAGATTTTGTACCTAAGCCCTTTAACAGAGGTCGGTTGGAGCAAGCCTTCAACCGTGCCATCACCAAAGAAAAAACAGCAGCGAATAAGATTAGATTTTTAGCCGTAAAAAAAAGGCAAAGGATACAGCTGATACCCATTGAAGACTTACTTTTTATTAAAGGTGCAGGAGCCTACGCCGAACTATTTCTGACAGACGGAACAAAAGAACTGCATGATAAATCGCTCGAAAAGCTGGAGCAATTGTTATCGCCTACTTTTGAACGTATCCACAAATCATACTTGCTGAAGATGTCTGAGGTAAGGGAAATTATTGTGAAGCCTGGCAGCAAATATATGGCCGAGCTTAAAAATGGGGCACTTATCCCTATTGGAAGAACTAAATACAGAGACATAAAGGCGAAGTGGCTTTAAACACCTTGTTGATACGGAAAGAAAACCCCCTAACCAATTCTCCGGCATCTAGTGACATATACCATGGATTGGGGATATTGGAATCTCTTTCAATTTGTTGACAAGAAACCAAGAACAGTGGTATATATTTCTATACATTCAATCGCTGCATGTCAGTGGATCACAACTGGAAATATTTTGTAGTTTCCTGAACAAGATCTCAATACTTCAACACCCAAACGCCTTCTCCAAACGCACTGGCCGATGAGGTAGCGGCTACGGCTTCGTCCCACGTGGGATAATCGCCCACAGACACACGGTGGAATAGCTTGTTGGTGCCGGAAGGGTTAATTATTTTCAAGCTGTTTCCTTCTTTGGCCAGTTTGTTGGCATAGTCCATGGCCAGGTCGCCATCCACACTGCTTGAAACGACCACGTAGAAGCGTCCCGTTGGTGAAGCAACAGTTTCAATCGTTCCGGGTGTTTGTTTGGCGGCTAATTCATCCAGTTTGGCCCTCACCAGTGCCAACTGATCCTTAGCATATTGCTGATCAGGCAAAAGGGAGGCCGCTTCAGCATAAAGGGAATGCGCCGTCTCCCAATTCTCTTCTGCAAATGCCACATCGGCATTTTTTATCAACTCTTCGTATTTAACTTTCTTCTGAGCCTCCAGCTCCTGTCTTTTTTTCTCGGCCTCTTCTTTGGCTATTTGTTCCAAACGAGCCTTTTCTTTTGCCTCTTGTTGAGGCTTATACATAAAAAGGTAATACCCGCCCGCCAATACCACCAGCACCAGCGCCAGGATGATAATCACGCCTGCGGTCTTGCTGCTTCCGTTAGAATTCTCAGCCATTGGTCAATAACTTTAAGTTGAAGGTTATACAATGATAAATAAATTGGAGTTAATTCCCCTCATTGTCCTACTGTTGCGTCAGTAAATCACCTTATGCAGCTCTTTTTTCTTATTTTTAAAAGGTTTTTCAACTGTATTTGGCTATTTAAACTTGCTGTTCTGCCATCACTTAAAAAGCATCGGAGCCATTACATACAGGCTTCGTCTCCAGCTTTGGAATTCATGGGCTGTGTTGGGCGACACGTAAAAATGTGTTTTTAGGCCCGCTGCCGTAACTGCCGCAGTGTTTTCTTTAGGATCGCCCCAGGGCCCTCTGCGGGGATTGTCCAGCTCCCGGCTCCCATAGCTCACAAACAATAGCTTCACATTTTTCTTAAAATCAGGCGATTTCTCCAAATCCTCCATGCTGATGCTTCCGCCACTCAAAAGTCCCACATACGAGAACACACCGGGCTTGGCAAGGGTGATCGTGCGGGTTTCCATCCCTCCCATCGACAGGCCAGCCATGGCACGGTGGGCCGGATCGGCCTGGGTAAGGTAATTGGCATCCACATAAGGGATTAGCTCATCCAGCAATACGGTTTGGAAGGGCGTGATATCGAAGCTGCTCAACTGTCCGAATTTGACCTCGTTAGTCATCCCGTAGGTCATCACAATCAGGAAGGGCTGCGTTTTTCCGGCGGCAATCAGATTGTCCATGATGAGGTTGGCGTGGCCCTGGTTGCTCCAGGCGGTTTCGTCCTCTCCCCAACCGTGCTGCAGGTAGAGCACTGGGTATTTTTTAGATCGGTCTTTGCCATAGCCCGGAGGCGTATACACAAAGGCCCTTCTGGAGGTATTGGTACTTTTGGAAGGGAAAAGAATTTGCTCCACCTTGCCGTGCGGAACGTCCTTTAAGGCATAGATGTCCTCATCGGCAGCGGGAATTTCAATCCCACTTTCCCACCTCACTGACCCATAGAAATTCAGTGTGCCGGGGTCGTTAAATGTGCCGCCGTCTACATTAAGATGATAGTAATGAAAGCCTTCGTCGAGAGGTCCCTCGGTAGTGCCCTCCCATATGCCGTCTGCTCCTTTGGTAAGAGCGGTTCCCCCTCTTCCACCAAGGCCGAGGCTTACGTGCACCTTCTGAGCGTCGGGTGCTTCAATACGAAACCGTACATAGCCCTGAGAGTTGACTTGCGGATACTCTTTTCCGGGCTGATTGAGAACTGAGGGCTTGAAATCCTCTTTTACCGGAGGTGGGTTCTCACTTTGTGCAGATGCCAGTGTGCTGGCAAATGCCAGGAGCAGCGAAAGAATGAGTCTTGATTTTTTCATGGCTAGTTTAATAGGTTTTTAGGTGTGTAGAAGCGCTTTCATGCCCCTTCAATAATGAAATTAGTGATTTAAATCATCATTTCTTAATAATAATTGTTGATTTGACACTTTTAATTTCAAGTGTTGGCTAGTCGCTGGAATGGTCACTCACTATTGCTCACGTGGTGGGTGTTAGCTACCTGGAATTGCGCTTTGATTCTTGCTTGTAATTCATGTAAACGTTAAATGCCCATAGCACCCAGGTAAGGCTGACGAGGAAATACCCGGTATTGGAGATGGCCTCAAGTGTGTAATAGTCTCTATATCCCACAAGAAAGAGGATGGTGCTTATGAGCAATGGGATACTTGCGATGAACCCAAAAACCTGAATCCATTTCCTAAATGCTGCATAGGAGGCAATCAGCAACAAAGAGGGGAAATATAAAAAATTGGAGCTGATGGTAATGCGGTAAAAGCCCTGGTAGTCTTCCACTGAGGCCACATCCGTGATCTCAAACAGACTCATGAATGAAATTCCAAAAGAAATTGCCTGGGCTGTAAAACCAGCTGCTGCCAGAATTTGTCCCTCTTCCTGACTTCATCATTTTGCTCTCAAAAAAGTCAAAAGGTTTGTTA
>TARA_R110002012_G_scaffold77282_12_pt1 | contig 66225 bp, 70 predicted proteins | sample TARA_R110002012 | Tara Oceans TARA_R110002012 (sample SAMEA4396515) | marine metagenome | biome: Westerlies Biome; feature: [DCM] deep chlorophyll maximum layer (ENVO:01000326); material: water (ENVO:00002006), including particulate matter (ENVO:01000060) such as... | depth 40 m
GGACCGGGCCCTGTTCCGCGAGGCGATGTCACGCATCGGGCTCGAGACCCCGCGCTCGTTCCTGGCCAATGCCACCGAGATCAAGGATACCGACCGCAAGGCGCATGAGGCCGAGCGCAAGGCGCTGCGCGAAAAGCTCTCGGGCGACGAACTCGACGCCGCACTCGACGCGCTGGAAAACACCTGGAACCTCGGCGAATCCGACCGCAAGCAGCGCTACATGAGCCATGCCATGGCGCAGGCCGCCAAGGCGCTCGACCTGATCGGCGTGCCCGCCATTATCCGCCCCTCCTTCACCATGGGCGGCACCGGCGGCGGCATTGCCTACAACCGCTCGGAATTCTTCGACATCATCGAAAGCGGGCTTGATGCGTCGCCGACCACCGAAGTGCTGATCGAAGAATCGGTGCTCGGCTGGAAGGAATACGAAATGGAGGTGGTGCGCGACACCGCCGACAACTGCATCATCATCTGCTCGATCGAGAACCTCGACCCGATGGGCGTGCACACCGGCGACTCGATCACGGTCGCCCCGGCGCTGACGCTCACCGACAAGGAATACCAGATCATGCGCAACGCCTCGGTGGCGGTGCTGCGCGAGATCGGCGTCGAAACCGGCGGTTCCAACGTGCAGTTCGCCGTCAACCCGAAGGACGGCCGCCTGGTCGTCATCGAGATGAACCCGCGGGTCTCGCGCTCCTCGGCACTGGCCTCCAAGGCCACCGGCTTCCCGATCGCCAAGGTCGCGGCCAAGCTTGCCGTCGGCTACACGCTCGATGAACTTGAAAACGACATCACCCAGGGAGCGACGCCCGCCTCCTTCGAGCCGTCGATCGATTATGTCGTCACCAAGATCCCGCGCTTTGCCTTCGAGAAATTCCCCGGCGCCGAACCGCTGCTGACCACCGCGATGAAATCCGTCGGCGAAGTCATGGCCATTGGCCGGACCTTTGCCGAAAGCCTGCAGAAGGCGCTGCGCGGCCTTGAAACCGGCCTCACCGGCCTTGACGAGATCGAAATCCCGGGCCTCGGCGAAGGCGACGACGAAAACGCCATCAAGGCCGCTATCGGCACGCCGACACCGGACCGGCTCAGGATGGTGGCGCAGGCGCTGCGGCTCGGCATGAGCGCTGAAGAGGTGCATGCGATCTGCAAGATTGATCCCTGGTTCCTGGCCCAGATCGAGGACATTCTGGCGATGGAAGCCCGCATCCGCGAGCACGGCCTGCCGAGCGATGCCCAGAACCTGCGGCTGATCAAGTCGATGGGCTTCTCCGATGCACGGCTCGGCTCGCTCACCGGCAAGCGCGGCCACGAGGTCGCCAAGCTGCGCCGCGACATCGGCGTGCGCCCGGTCTACAAGCGCATCGACACCTGCGCCGCCGAGTTCGCTTCGCCCACCGCCTACATGTATTCGAGCTATGAAGTGCCCTTTGCCGGCGCACCGGCCTGCGAGGCGCGCGTGTCCGACCGCACCAAGGTGGTGATCCTCGGCGGTGGCCCCAACCGCATCGGCCAGGGCATCGAGTTCGACTATTGCTGCTGCCACGCCGCCTTCGCGCTCAAGGATGCGGGCTACGAAGCAATCATGATCAACTGCAACCCGGAAACCGTGTCGACCGATTACGACACCTCCGACCGGCTCTATTTCGATCCGCTGACCGACGAGGACGTGCTCGAGATCCTGCTCAAGGAGCAGGAAGCCGGAACGCTCAAGGGTGTGATCGTCCAACTCGGCGGCCAGACCCCGCTGAAGCTGGCGGAAGCGCTGGAGAAGGCCGGCATCCCGATCCTCGGCACTGCGCCCGACATGATCGACCTGGCCGAAGACCGCGACCGCTTCCAGAAGCTATTGCACAAGCTCGACCTGATCCAGCCCAACAACGGCATTGCCTATTCGGTCGAGCAGGCCCGCCTGGTCGCCACCGATATCGGCTTCCCGCTGGTGGTGCGTCCGTCCTACGTGCTTGGCGGCCGCGCCATGCAGATCATCCGCGACGAGGTGGGCCTGTCCAACTACCTGCTCGGCACCGTGCCGGAATTGGTGCCCGAAGACATCAAGGCTCGTTATCCCAACGACAAGACCGGCCAGATCAACACGCTTCTGGGCACCAACCCGCTCTTGTTCGACACCTATCTGACCAATGCCATCGAGGTGGATGTCGACTGTCTCTGCGACGGCGAGAGCGTCAATGTCACAGGCATCATGGAGCATATCGAGGAAGCCGGCATTCACTCGGGCGACAGCGCCTGCTCGCTGCCGGTGCACACCCTGTCGCCCGAAATGGTCGACCGGCTCGAGGTGCAGACCATTGCGCTCGCCAGAGCGCTCAATGTCGGCGGCTTGATGAATGTGCAATACGCCATCAAGGACGACGTGATCTATGTGCTCGAGGTCAATCCGCGCGCCTCGCGCACCGTGCCGTTCGTGGCCAAGACCGTCGGTTCGCCGATCGCCAAGGTGGCCACACGGATCATGGCCGGCGAGAAACTGGCCGACGCCTTCGCAGCCTATGGTGCTGTCCCCAATCACCGCACCCTCACCCATATCGCGGTGAAGGAAGCGGTGTTCCCGTTTGCCAAGTTCCCCGGCGTCGACACGCTGCTCGGGCCGGAAATGCGCTCGACCGGCGAAGTCATGGGGCTCGACCGCGATTACGCGCTGGCCTTCGCCAAGGCGCAGCTCGGCGCCAGCAACGATCTGCCGCGCTCGGGCACGGTGTTTGTCTCCGTCCGCGACGAGGACAAGCCGCGCGTCATCGAGGCGGTCCGCATTCTGGTCGACAACGGCTTCAAGGTGATGGCGACATCGGGCACCGCCGACTTCCTGAAAGAACAGGGATTTGAGGTCCAGCAGGTCAACAAGGTGGCTGAAGGCCGTCCTCATATCGAGGACGCGATCCGGAACCGCCAGGTGCAGCTGGTGATCAACACCACCGAGGGCGCCAAGACGATCTCGGATTCCAAGTCGCTGCGCCGCGCAGCCCTGATGCAGAAGGTGCCCTATTTCACCACCATGTCCGGCAGCCTCTCAACGGCCCAGGCGATTGCCGCACTGAAGGCCGGCAACCTCGAAGTCCACCCGCTGCAGAGCTACTTTCCTGCGGCCTGAAGGGGCCAAACATGCCCAAACCTGTTCGCTACACGCAGCATGCAGAAACCGTTCTGGTTGAACGTGGTCTGGAAAAGGAGTGGGTGGAGCGGGCGGTGTATGAACCGGACTGGCGTACGAGTGAGCCTCGCGACAGCAGTGCCGAAAGGCGCTTCCGGTCAGTTCCCGAGCGACAAGGCCGCGTGTTGCGCGTAATCTGTGTGGAAAATGCTGTCGAAATCCGTATTATCTCGGTGTTCTTGGATCGCCGGGCAAGGAGGCCTGAATGACGCCTACGGTAAAATTTGATCCGGCTGCCGATGCGGCTTACATCCGGTTTTCCGGTGAGGCGGTTCTCGAGAGCGAAGAAGTCTCCGACGGTATTGTTCTGGATTTTGACGAGAACGGCAAAATAGTCGGCATGGAAATTCTCGAAGCGCGCAAGCACTTGCCGCCAGAGATGCTTACGCAAGCGGCATAGAAGTCATCGACGGGACCAGCGGCGGGTTACTGGCCTGCGACGACAACTCCGATGGACCACCCCATGACCACCCCCATCGAAATCATCAACACCCGCCATTTTCCGGTCGACCGGCAAACGCTTTTCGACGCCTTTTCAGATCCCGAAAAACTGGCCGCGTGGTGGGGACCGGAGGGGTTCGTGAACCACATCACGGCCTTTGATCTCAAACCCGGCGGCCACTGGCTGATCACCATGACCGCCGACAACGGCACCGACTTTCACAACCGCTGGACCTTCGAGGAGGTGCTTGCGGGTGAGCTGGTGCGCATGACCCACCACGAACCGGTCCACGTCTTCAGCCTCGAAATGCGCTTTGCCGAGGACAGTCAAGGCGCCCGCCTGTCGTGGCGCATGGTCTTCGAGCGCACGGACGAGATGGAGGCGATGGAAAAGTTCCTGCACGCCGCCAACGAGCAGAATTTCGACCGTCTGGAACGGCTTCTCGACCGGAGTCAAAGACAGCTGCTGACTTTTCAAGGCTGACCGAAATCGGGCCCTGCTCCGACCGCCACCTCCCTCTCTGATTGCCGTCTTCCCTCCCTTCGCGTATCCTGCCCACGGTGGAGGGCCGCGCCATGGCCAAAAACATCGTCATTCTGCTGGATGGAACGTCGAACCAGATTTCCGGCGACCGGACCAATGTGCTCAGGCTCTATGGCAGTTTGAAACGAACCGGGACGCAATTGGTGTTCTACCAGCCCGGCGTCGGCACCTTCGGGTTGAGCGGCTGGTGGCAGCGGTTGAAGTCAAAGACCCGGATTGTGCTCGGCCTCGCCACCGGCGCGGGCATCGCCGACAATGTGATGCAGACCTATGAATTCCTGGTCCGAAACTTCGAGCATGGCGACAGGATCTACATTTTCGGCTTTTCCCGCGGCTCCTATACCGCGCGGCTGCTGGCCGGGTTCATCCGCATATTCGGCCTGGTGCGGCCAGAGCAATTGCAGCTGGTGCGCTATGCCTGGCGCGCCTATGCGCGGCTTGGCGAACCGGGCTCGAAGGACTTCAGCGCCGAGATCGGCCATTTCCAGAAGGTGCTCGATGGGTCGGGCATCCGCATCGAGTTTTTAGGCCTGTGGGACACCGTGGCCTCGGTGTTTGACGCAACATCGCGTTTCCCCTGGCTGACCACCACACAGAAGGCCTACACCAACCGCAACGACCGGGTGAAGATCGTCCGCCATGCTGTCGCCATCGACGAGCGGCGCACCTATTTCCAGCCCGCATTGTGGGAGCCGGGACAGGATTATGAGGAATGGTCCTACAAGACCCGGTCCTATGAAAAATCGCCGCAGGATTTCGAGGAAGTCTGGTTCACCGGGTGCCACGGCGATGTCGGAGGTGGCCATCCGGACGCCAGCAGCGGGCTCGCCAAGATCCCGCTTCAATGGCTCTACCGTGAAGCCAAGGCTGCCGGCATTGATGGCGATGACAGGGTTTTCAACCTCCTGACCAGAAGCGTAGAACCCGGTGAAGATGTCGAGCCCGCTGCGGGACAGGCCCGTGACGAAGCGGAGAAGAACAGGAGGGATTATGGCGGGCCGGACGCGTTGGCCGAGATCAACAATTCCATGAACCTCGCCTGGGGCGTCGTCGAATTCCTGCCGCGCAAGGTGCCCAGAACCTCGTTTTACCGGCGAGTCCGGATCGGCAAATTCTATTGGCCACTGTTTGACCGCCGCCGTGTCCCCGAAGGCGCAAAACTGCATGAAACGGTGATCGAGCGGATGGACAAGCGGAAGGACTACAAACCGCCCAATCTGCCCAGAAGCTATGAGGTGGTGAAGACGCGGCCCCCTGAGCAACATGATGACGTGGCCCGGAAGACCTGACACACAAACGCGATTTTCAACCTGCATGGCAGGCAGCTGCATGGCGGTCTGCCAGACTGGCAGCCGCTGCCAATCTTCCTGTGCATCCAGGCCTCGCGTCCAGCCAGGCGTCACCGGCCGTAGCCACCGCGCAGATGCAGGCACAGACAGAGATGTACAGTTTACAGAACAACCAATATTTGCAACCTTGTCACAAGCAGAGGCTGCATTGATCAGCGCAAACGGGGGACATGCAAGATGAAGATCAATATTCAGGGGATGGCTGTACTGGTATCTGCGGTCGCATTATTGAGCACCGGCCTGGCCTCGGCCACGCCTACCGGATCGCACAGCCTGGCAGTTGCAGAGCCGGGGCTCGTTCGCCAGGTCGCCTTCAACGGCGTCAATGGCCGCAATGTGATTTCAATTTCCTATCCCGGTGGCACGATCTCCAAGAAGGGCAACCGCTGGACCGAACGCAATGCCAATGGCCGTTACACCTTCACCGAGGCCGGGCGTGATGACTGGTCGGTCTATCTCGTCGACCGCAGCCGTGGCGTCAGGTTGCAGCTCGATCTGCACCGCAAGCTGGTGCTTTACGCCACCGGCAACGGTCCGATGCAGCGGCTCTACAACATCGTTGACGCGTCGCGCGGCAGATCGGGTAAACAGCAAAGCAGCACGAAGGTTCTCCACTTCACCTGCAATGAGGGCATTCCCCTGATCGTCCGCATTGAAAATCGCGGCAACAACTCGATTGCCTTTGCCACCCACGACAGTTCTCCGGAGTTCCGCCTCACGCAGCGCCGGTCCGGTTCCGGAACCCGGTACTCGGACGGCCGCCACACGCTGTCAATGAAGGGACGTTCGGCGACTTTCGAATGGAATGGCATCCGGGACCAGTGCAGGAGGTGAGCGGCATGTCCAGCAGGTTCGGACATTTGCGGCTCGGTTATGTCTGCGGTGCGCTGGCCATGGCTACAGTTGCAGCACCCGCCAGCGACGATATGGTCTGGCAAAGCTTTCAGTTCGATGGCGCTGACGGCGGCGCCAGCAGCGGCATCAGTGTCGGCGTCCCCGAAACCGACCACATCATGCTCTCGGGAAGCTGCACCGCCTCAATCGGCTCAGCTGTCCCGCGCATTACCTTTGGCGCACCGGTCGACGGTCTTCGCGACGGCGACCGGATGGAGATACAGTTCCTCAATACATCCGGTGATGCGGTCTATTCCGGCCGAGCAGCCGGAACCGATGCCGAAGTCGGAGTGAGCGGCATCGAGGTCGAGCTGTCCGTGGACGACGAGATCTGGCAGGTCATGAGCGAAAGACGCACCATTGGCTACATGGTCGGCGGCGACGTGATGAACCTGCCGCTTGGCGGCAGCGCCCGCGCCATAGAACAGTTTCTGAACGACTGCCACGCCTATGCCGCCAATGCCCATGCAAGCACGCCCCAGACCATGCCGCTTGAGCCCACCGCCGACAACCCGATGACCTGCGAGGCCTATCAGGGAGCCCGCTCGCAAAATTCGCATGTTCCTGCAACGGTAACTTTCGATAACCGGACGGAAGGCTACCGCAGCGTTATGTGGCTCGATTTTGATGGCGTGCCGCAACAGATGGCAGCGCTGAACCCAGGCGAATCCAGCACGATCAACACCTACCTCACGCACCCGTGGATGATCACCGACGGGCCCGGCAACTGTCTTGAAATTCACATGCCGCAGCCCGGCACCACCACCTTTCGCCTCACTGCACCCAACCGCTGGTTCGGCGACGAGTAGTCTCCGGCCAGGCCGCATGTCTGTCCCTCACGGCCGCGCCTGCTGGTGCGGGTTTTTGAGATCAGACCTTGCAAGACGCGACCGCGGCACCAAAGTAGACGCGGACCGAATGAAGTCGCGGCAATGCCGGAAGGCGCCGCGGCCTGCACCATCTTTTTTCAGGTGAATTCCGTTGCCGGATTTGGTAGCCTGACAAAAAGAAACACTTGAACGGCTCCGGAGTGTCCGCTTCGGAGGCGTTTCATTTTTGCGTTCTGCCGCCGATTCAACGGGCGTCAGGGCAACATGTACAAGGATTATGACCGATGGTTGAAAAGGTTCCGATGACGCAAGCCGGCTACACCAAGCTGCGGGAAGAACTGCGCTGGCGCCAGCAGACCGAGCGGCCGCGGATCATCGAGGCGATCTCCGAAGCGCGCGCCCATGGCGACCTCTCCGAGAACGCGGAATACCACGCCGCCAAGGAAGCCCAGAGCCACAACGAGGGCCGAATCGGCGAACTCGAAGATTACATCGGCCGCGCTGAAGTCATCGATCCCGCCAAGCTTTCAGGCGACACCGTCAAGTTCGGCGCCACCGTCAAGCTGGTTGACGAGGACACCGAGGAAGAAAAGATCTACCAGATCGTCGGCGACCAGGAAGCCGACGTGAAGGCAGGCCGGATCTCGATCTCCTCGCCGATCTCGCGCGCGCTGATCGGCAAGTCGGTGGGTGATTCCATCGAGGTTGTCGCGCCCGGCGGCTCGAAGGCTTACGAGATCCTCGAGGTCAAGTGGGGCTGAGGCCCGGCAGATCCGGAACCGGTTCAGGTTGAGATCCCATGCTTTCCGACCCAGCCCGGACCCACGTGATCGCACCGAACCTCAAGCGGCGGCTGTCGGGCGTCACCACCTCGATCATACAGCTGATCCCCGTGCAAAACCGGATCGGGCAGCAGATCGCGGTCTTCGGACCTGGCCTGCCCGACAGCCTGCCGAGGCTGCGATTTCGCGACCTGCCGCGCCTCTGGCGTAAACCTCAAGGCCGGAAACTGCGGATCTGGCATGCCCGGCGCAATGTCGAGATGCTGATGGGGCTGGTGCTGCGCGATATCCTGCGCATGCCGGTCAAGCTCGTCTTCACCTCGGCCTCGCAGCGGGTGCACACGGCCTGGACGCGGTTTCTGATTGCGCGCATGGACGGCGTCATCGCCACCAGTCACAAGACCTCGAGCTACCTCAAGGTTCCGCACCGGGTGAGCCTGCACGGCATCAATGCCGAAAGGTTCTCGCCCGCCGCTGACCGCAACGAGGTGCGCAGCGCCCTGTCGCTGCCGCGGGAACAGAAACTGGCCGGCTGTTTCGGCCGCATCCGCCATCAGAAGGGCACCGACGTCTTTGTCGATGCGATGATCCGGCTGCTTCCGTCACGGCCGGGCTGGAGCGCGATTGTCGCCGGCCGGGCCACTGCCAGCCATGGCGGCTATCTGACTGAGCTCAAGGCCCGTGTTGCCGCAGCAGATCTTGCGGACCGCATCCTGTTTGTCGGCGAACACACCAAGATCAACGAGTGGTACCGGGCGCTTGACCTGTTCGTCGCGCCGCAGCGCTGGGAAGGTTTTGGCCTGACCCCGCTTGAAGCTCAGGCCAGTGGGGTGCCGGTCGTGGCAACCGATGTCGGCGCCTTCGAGGAAATCATCGCCCGGGGCGCGGATGAGACAGGCCTGGTTGTCCCGAAAGATGATCTTGATGCGCTTTCGTCGGCCGCCGCAGCATTCATGGACGATGACCCGCGCCGCAGCGCCGCAGCAGAAAGGGCCAGACCATTCGTGCTGGCCAATTTCACCATTGAAAGCGAGGCAGAGCGGCTTTCGGCAACCTATGAAGAGGTCTGGCGGAAATTCGATGCTTGATATCCTGATCATCGGCAAGGACAGCAAATACGGCCTGACCAAGGACAGCCTGCTGCTCGAAGAGGCCATCCGCGCCGCCGGCCTGCCCCATGTCATCGGGCGCGCCGACCACAAGAGCCGCCCGTTCATGGAGCGTATCTTCAGAACACGGCGCGCGCGCATCGCCATTCATGTCGAACGGGTCTATCCCGCCTGGTATTCGGCAGCCGACATCCATTACCTTTTGCCCAACCAGGAACGTTATCCAAGGCGCCAGCTGGGAAGGCTGAAACAGATCGATCTGGTTCTGTGCAAGAGCCGGCACGCGGTCGATGTGTTCTCAAAGGAAGGCGCCAGGACGTTTAATCTCGGCTTCACCTCGGAAGATCAGCACGCGCCGGATACCGTAAAGGATCCTGCCCGCTTCGTGCACATTGCCGGCGCCAGCACGCTCAAGGGCACCGAGGCCGTGCTTGCCGCCTGGCAGGCGCACCCGGAATGGCCGGAGCTGACGCTGGTGATGAACGCCCGGCTGGCGCCCGCTTCAGTACCGGCCAATGTGAACCTGATCAGCACCTATCTCGGCGATGACGAGATGAAAGAGCTGCAGAACGCCTGCGGCATCCACCTGTGCCCCTCGCAGGCCGAAGGCTGGGGGCACTATATCGTCGAAGCCATGTCGACCGGCGCCGTGGTGATCACCACCGACGGCCCGCCGATGAACGAGCTGGTCACTGCCGGTTCCGGAATTCTGGTCGATGTCGCCTCCTCGACCCCGCGTCACCTGGGCACCTGTTATCAGGTCGACCAGGCTGCGCTGGAAGCAGCGGTCGACAAGGTGATCCGGATGGACACCGCACAGAAGGCGCGCATCGGCGCCCAGGCACGGCGGGATTTTGACGCCATCCGCAGCGGTCTTGTCGAACGGCTGCAAACCTTGTTGGGCAGTGACACGCGATGAACCTGCTGCATCTGTCGAGCGAAAAGGGATTGCGAGGCGGTGAAAACCAGCTGCTCCTTCTCGCCGGACGGACCAAGCCGGGCATTTCCGAGTGGTACGGCGTCCCGCAGGGCTCGGGCCTTTCCAGCGCCCTCCCCGCCAATGCCACCACGCTGCCCGTCAATTGCCGCGGGCTTCTTGATCTGGGCTCGATTGCAACAATCCGGACCCTTGCCCGCAGCGAGGAGATCGATCTGATCCATGCCCACTCGAACCGGGCACACAAGACCGCGGTGGCAGCAAAGCTCGGCCGCCGCCAGCGCCTTGTCGTCTCGCGGCGCAATGCGTTCAGTTGCCGTGGCGGAATGGTGTACCAGGCCGCCGATCACTTCATCACCGTTTCCGAGGCCGGCCGTCGGGCATTGCGCGCCGGCGGCATTGCCGCTGACCGCATCAGCATCATCCACGACGCGGTGGATGAGCCGGTGCTCGACGCGGCACAACCCGAACGGCTTGGCCTTGGCGAGGATGCCACGCTGATCCTTTGCGTTGCGGCCTTCACGGCGGAAAAGGACCACAACACTCTGCTAGATGCTTGGCAGCTGGTTCAGAAAGCATGCCCCAAGGCCCACCTCGTCCTTGCGGGAGACGGGCCCGACCTTGCCCGCATCCGGGCTCAGGCAGACGGCTTGTCCCGGGTTAGCTTCCTGGGTTGGCGTAACGACGTGGCTTCGCTGATCAAGGGCGCTGACATCGTTGCTCTCGCCTCGCGCGAGGAAGGACTGGGCTCCAGCCTGTGCACGGCGCAATGGGCGGGCAAGCCGGTGGTGGCCACGGCTGCCGGCGGCATTGTCGAAGCTGTCAGCGACCGGGAAACCGGGCTACTGAGCCCGCCCGGCGATGCCGAGCACCTGGCGCGAAATCTCATCACATTGTCAGAGGACTCGGCGCTGCGCAGGGGATATGGCGAAGCCGCAGCCGCACGTGCGCGAAGCATGTTCTCGCTCGACACCTTCCACGCCCGGCACCTCGAGATCTATCGACGCCTGACAGGCGCCTGAGATTGCATTGTTCAAAGAGGCCTATCGCCGCGAACGAAGTTCGGCTCGGCGGTTCACATGCACGATCATGTATTTCCAGAACACCGTCTGTCCATGGATCCACGCATTCACCAGCCCCTCGACGCCACCCAGAAACCCGCGCTTGAGCACATAGGTTTTCATGAACGCTCCGGCGGCATGCCCAAATGGGCTCAAGAGGGTGACCCGGCGACCTGTCTTTTCCAACTGCTGAGCCCCGAGCGCGGAGTAATGCTGCCCCTTGGCCAGCGCCTGCTCCAGCGAGCGCACGGTGAAATGATCCATGTGGCTGGACAAGGTACCGGTCGGGCCATCGGTTTCGGCGAATTCATGCACCAGTTTTGAGTTGAACCGGGCGGCATCCCGGCGAAACAGCCGCAGCGGCGCGTCCGGCCACCAGCCCGAATGGCGAAACGGCTTGCCGAGAAAATACGACAGCCGTGGAACCTGATAGGCGTCAAAGGCGGGATCGGCCAGCGTCGACACGATCTCCTCGGCGAGACTGGGCGGAACCCTTTCGTCGGCATCCATCGACAGCACCCATTCGCAGCTGGCCTGAGTCCGGGCAAACTCTTTCTGGTCGCCAAACCCGTTGAAATCGCGGGTGATCACCTTTGCATCGAAGGACGCTGCAATATCCCGCGTGGCATCGTCGCTATGGCTGTCCACCACCACGATCTCATCGCAGAAAGTGAGGCTTTCGAGAAGCCCGGAAAGCATCTCCGCCTCGTTGCGGGTGATGATGACGGCGCTGATAGTCGGCTTCATGCCATTGCCTCTGTCATCGTCCGGAGCGGCTACAGCGCCACCAGACCTTCATCCTTGACCTGACGGATCGTCAGCATCGTGCGCACGGTGTCGACATTGTCGGTGGCGGTGAGCTCCTCGATGACGAAATCCTGGAAATGGCTGAGATTGCGCGCCACGCAATGCAGCAGGAAATCGCTTTCGCCCGACACCATCCAGGTCTCGCGGACAATCGGCCATTCATTGGTCTTGGCGGCAAAGGCCTTGAGATTGGCGTCCGACTGATGCTTGAGCCCGACCATGCAGAAAGCCACCAGATCAAACCCGAGGCTGGGTGCATTCAGTTGCGCCCGGTAACCACGGATGATCCCGGCTTGCTCGAGCTTGCGAACCCGCCTCAGGCAGGGCGGCGCAGAGATGCCGACGCGTTCCGACAGGTCCACATTGGTCATGCGCCCGTCATTTTGCAGTTCCCGCAGGATCTTGAGATCAATTGCATCGAGTTCGGCTCTGATAGCCATGTCGTCTTCCCCGTTTTGACGCCACCATCCTGCACCGGATGGCCCGCTCAGCGAAACTTTATTGCGTCAGCGCGCAGCATCTGTAAAGCCTCTCGGGCTCGTCTGATGCTAAGTTCTGTGCGTAACCCGGTCTCCAAGCTTGAAACTCCACCACGCTGGCACCTAAATGGGGAAAAGCCGCACTGCATCACAGCGGCGGCCGCCAATTTCTGGTATTCGTCGTTGATGCGTCACCGGGGATGGCCCACACTGCCACCTCGCAATATCTGTATCAGGATCGTTCCATGTCCACTCGTCACGTCCCCGTTCTCATTATCGGCTCCGGCCCCGCCGGCTACACCGCCGCGATTTACGCTGCGCGGGCCATGCTCACGCCCGTGCTGATCGCCGGAATGGAACAGGGCGGGCAGTTGATGATCACCACCGATGTGGAGAACTATCCCGGCTATGCCGACCCGGTCCAGGGCCCATGGATGATGGAGCAGATGCTCAAGCAGGCCGAGCATGTCGGCGCGGAAATCGTCAATGACCTGGTCACCGAGGTCGAAATGACCAACCGGCCCTTCACCGTCAAAACCGATTCCGGTGCGGTGTGGACCTGTGACTCGCTGATCATCGCCACCGGCGCCCAGGCCAAATGGCTGGAAATCCCGAGCGAGAAGCAATTCATGGGCTTTGGCGTGTCGGCCTGCGCCACCTGCGACGGCTTTTTCTATCGCGGCAAGAATGTCGTGGTCGTCGGCGGCGGCAACTCGGCTGTCGAAGAGGCGCTGTACCTGTCCAACCTCGCGGCCAAGGTGACCATTGTCCACCGCCGCGACTCCTTCCGTGCGGAAAAGATCCTGCAGCAGCGGGTGTTCGAAAAGGACAATATCGACGTGATCTGGGATACCGAGGTCGTCGAGTATCTGGGCACGGCACCGCAGCCGCCGATGCCCGCTTCGGTCACCGGCATCAGGCTCAAGAACCGCAAGAGCGGAATCACCACCGACATGCCCATCGACGGCGTGTTTGTTGCCATCGGCCACGCGCCGGCTGTCAGCCTGTTTGAAGGCAAGCTCAAGCACAAATCCAACGGATATCTGTGGACAGCGCCGGATTCGACCGCCACGGATGTGCCCGGGGTCTTTGCCGCAGGCGATGTAACCGATGATATCTACCGTCAGGCAGTGACTGCGGCGGGCATGGGATGCATGGCGGCCCTGGAGGCTGAACGCTACCTGGCAGGCCATGTCAGGCACGCCGAAGCTGCTGAATAGGCGCATGAGCGCCAGTTAAAGGCCCGAGCAACGGGCCAAGGGGACGGATGCTTGGTGCCACTTGACTGGGATAAACTGCGCATTTTTCACGCGGCGGCGGAAGCGGGATCCTTTACCCACGCCGCCGAAAAACTGCACTTGTCGCAATCTGCCATCTCAAGGCAGGTTTCGGCCCTCGAGATGGACATCGGCGCCAAGCTCTTCCACCGCCATGCCCGCGGCCTGATCCTGTCGGAACAGGGCGAAATCCTCTACCAGACGGCGCATGAGGTGTTGATGAAGCTGGAATCGGTCAGGAACCAGCTGACCGAAACCCGCGAACGTCCCTCGGGTAAGCTGCGCGTCACCACCACCGTCGGCTTCGGCCAGGGCTGGCTTACCGAGAAGGTGCAGGAATTCCAGACGCTTTATCCCGATGTTCAGGTGCAATTGCTGCTCGACAACGAGGAACTCGACGTCAACATGCGCCAGGCCGATTGCGCCATCCGCCTGCGCCAGCCGCAGCAGCCCGACCTGATCCAGCGGCGGCTGTTCACGGTGCATATGCACATCTACGCTTCGCCCTCCTATCTGGCGCGCCATGGCGAACCCAAGTCCATCGAAGACCTCGACAACCATCGAATCATCACCTTTGGCGAACCCGCTCCGGGCTATCTCACCGATGTGAACTGGCTTGAGACCGCCGGGCGAACGCCGGACAACCGCCGGCCGGCGCAATTGCAGATCAACAATTTGCCGGCGATCCGGCGGGCCACATTCAATGGCGCAGGCATTTCGCTGCTGCCCGATTACATGATCAACCGCGATCTGGCGCTGGTGCAGCTCAACCTGACCGCCGACATTCCCAGCTTCGACACGTACTTCTGCTACCCGGAAGAAATGAAAAACGCCGCCAAACTCAAAGCCTTCCGCGATTTCCTGGTTGGCAAGGCCCGCAACTGGAGTTTCTGACGGCTGTGGCCGCCGCTCGTCGCCCGAACCAGCCTGCGCCGGCGGGATGAGAAATTTGGCATTCCCGTCTTCGCCTATTTTTTGAGCAAATGAAAAGCCATGCAGGATCCGCATGGCTGGCATGCGCATCATTCCCTTGCGCATTGCTTAATAAACAACCATATCGACTACAGCTGATGCACCTTTGGCGGCCTACTCCTCCCAGTGCCGCCGCATGAGCTGTTCCCCTCTGGAGGTTTTTTGACCTTCATACCTATTGGGCCCGAGAGCAATCTCGAGGCCCATTTTTTTTGCCGTGTTGAGGGCTTCAAATGCCTGTCTTTCAGGCCATGCAGCTTTCGCATGGCTGGCATGCGCACCCTTTGCTTGCACATTGCCCAATCACGCACCATATCGATTGCAGCTGATGCAGTTATGGCGGCTTACTCCTCCCAGTGCCGCCGCATGAGCTGTTCCCCTCTGGAGGTTTTTTGACCTTCATACCTATTGGGCCCGAGAGCAATCTCGAGGCCCATTTTTTTTGGCCGGGTCCGGCTCGACTGCTACTCGCGATATCGGCAGTGGCCTCATCCAACGTATGACGTCAGCTCAGTTTGCGCGACGGCAGAACAGTGGCCGGGTGCCACCCTCAAGCCGAAACCCGTCCGGCTTTCGACAGCGCACTCCCGGCAGCAGCCGCAGACTGGACGGGGTCTTCGAGGCAGCCCAGACTCTGCAACGTCTCACGCATGGCCTTGTCCAGCGGTGTATGCGGTTCGGCGCCGAGAAAAGCCACCAGCCTGTCGTTGCCCATAAAGACCGGCTTGCGCCACAGATAGCGCATTTCCAGCACTTCCCGGAAGAACGGCACGAATGGCGCAGCCAGCTTCAGCAGCCACCAGGGCAAGCGCTTCACCCTCAACCACGGCCGGCCCGTCACCCGCCGTATCGACGCCGCCAACTGCTCTCCATCATGGTCCCAGACACCTTTCATGTTGAAGCGGGCAAAGGCGGGCAGGTCGTCGGCGCGCTCCAGAAGTTGCATCATGGTTTCGGCAACATCGGGCAGGTAAGCCCATTGATGGCCGATGCCCGCATCTCCCGGCGTGGTGATCATGGTCACCGCCCGCCCCGGCTTGATGATCGATTCCGCCAGCCAGCCATTGGCAAAGCCGGGGCCGAAAAAGTCCCCTGCCCGCACCAGGATTACCTGGATGCCGCGGCGCGACGCGTCATCGAGCCGTTGCTCCAGCTCGACCCGGATCTTGCCCTTGTGGGTCGCCGGTTGCTGGGGACTGTCTTCGGTGATGGCGAGGTATTCTTCCGGCCCGTAGTTGTAGACCGTGCCCGGCATCAGGATCAGCGCGCCAACCGCTTCCGCAGCTGCGATCGTGTTTTCAACCATCGGCACCACCAGCTTGCCCCAGTTGCGGTAACCGGGAGGATTGACCGCATGCACGATCAGATCCACGCCCCTGGCCGCATTCATCACGTCGTCGCGGTTCATTGCATCACCCCTGACCCACTCGTAGTGCGGCGTTTTCCGAGCCTGGGTCGCAGCGTCGCGGTGCATTGCCCGCACGGTGTAACCGCGGTCCAGCAGCGACCTGGCGACAGCGGAACCAATGCCGCCGGTTGCCCCGAGCACCAGTGCAGTCTGCATCTCGGGCTTTGTTTGCGTGTGTGTCATATCCGTTCTCCATCAATTGCGATGAGCCGAATATGCCGACGCACACCGCTAAACGTAATTGCGTATTTACGTTGAATTGCTATACATTATTGCATGAGCAACCTTGCACTCGACTGGGATCATTACCGCACTTTTCTGGCGATCCTTGAGCATGGATCCCAATCGGCCGCAGCCCGTGCGCTGGGGATCACGCAGCCCACTGTCGGCCGGCACCTCGACGCCCTCGAGCAGGCCGCAGGCAAGCCACTGTTCTTTCGCTCCTCGAAGGGATTGCTGCCGACGGAGACCGCGCTGAGCATGCGCAGCTATGCCGAAACCATGGCAGCCAGCGCCGCTGCCCTGGCGCGCGCAGCCTCGGGGGGCGGAGCAAGCCCCGAAGGCACGGTTCGCATCAGCGCCAGCGAGGTGATCGGGCTCGAGGTGCTGCCGCCGATCCTGGCCGAGCTGCAGGAGCGCTATCCTTCGGTGACCATCGAGCTGTCGCTCTCTGATGCTCTTGAAGACCTGCTCGCGCAACAGGTCGATATCGCCGTGAGAATGGTCGAGCCGACCCAGGGCGCACTGGTCAGCCGCAAGATCGGCGGCATTCCTGTCGGTATCTTTGCGCATCGCCGTTACCTCGAGCGCTACGGCTGCCCAGAGACCGTCGAGGACCTGTCCCGGCACCGGGTGATCGGTTTTGACCGGCAACTCACCTACGTCCGCCAGGCCATCAAGGCCTACCCGGTGATGGCCGGGATCAGTTTCAGTTTTCGCACCGACAGCAATGCGGCCCAGCTGGCGATGATCCGGGCTGCAGGCGGCATCGGCATGTGCCAGGTCGGATTGGCCAGCCATGATCCGGATCTGGTTGAGCTGCTCCCCGGGCAGTTCGACCTGCAGCTGCAAACGTACCTCGTCATGCACGAAACCTTGAGAACGGTTCCACGCTGCCGGGTTGTCTTCGATGCGCTGGCCGAGGGCTTGCTGGCCTATCGCACCAGCTCATCACCCGCAGCGCCCTGACCCCCAGCAAATATTACGCCCTGTCGGAACCGCATGCTGGCCCGCCTTCCGCACGCTGTGGCTGGCGGTCCGCCATTCGGCTGTCGAGCGCTTGAACAATTTTGATTGCACGCCCCTGTGATCCGCATACCCTGTGTTGTGCGTAAGCATGGCCAAAGGCGCTATGGAACCTTGGCCCGGCCACACCGTTTGATGGTAACGGCCCCGTATTCCATGCCTCAGGAGTGACAATGCGCATTACCATGATCCTCAATCAGGAAGGCGGCACCATTCGCGGAATGGATGCTCAGCAGTTCGCTGATATGGCCTGCGCAAAACTGTCCCAAAGGGGCCAGGAATGCATGGTACGAATGGTGTCGGGTGAAGACCTCATCAAGACCCTCAACGAAGTCGCAGAAGACCAGGAAACCGGCACCATCGTGGCCGGCGGCGGCGACGGCACCATCTCTGCCGCAGCCGGGGTCTGCTTCAAATCCGGCAAGACCCTTGGCGTGCTTCCGATGGGCACCATGAACATGTTTGCCCGCAGTCTCACGCTTCCGCTCGATCCCGAAGAGGCACTCGACGCACTTGTCGAAGCCGACGAGATGCCGCTGGACATCGCCACCGCCAATGGCCGCCCTTACGTGCATCAGTTCTCGGTCGGGCTGCACGCCCGCCTGGTGCACCAGCGCCAGAGGCTCGACACCTCAACCCGGTTCCGCAAGATCACCTCGACGATCAAGTCTCTCGGCCGGGTCATCCTCAATCCACCGCGCTTCGGCGTCGAGGTCGACACCGGCTCCGGGCGCAACCGCCAGATTGTCTCCGCTGTCTCGGTGTCCAACAATCTGTTCGGTGACACCCCGCTCGCCTATGCGGCACAGCTTGATGAAGGCGTGCTCGGCGTCTACCGCTCCCGCGCGCTGGAGCCGGGGAAGGTGTTCCGCATGACCCTGCATGCCGCCATCGGCAAACTCAGGGAAGATCCGGACATGAGTGTCGAGCCGGCGCTCAAGGTCAAACTGATGTTCCCCAATGCCCGCGGCAGTGCCAAGGCAGCCATTGACGGCGAGATCATCCCGCTGGAACAGGAGGTGGAGTGCATCTGCCATCCCGGCGCATTGCGCACCCTCGTTCCAAAATCCTACGCAGCCAGTCTCGCTGCCCGTGAGCCCCACCTGAAAACGGCCTAGGCCCACGGTTTCCAACTGAAAGGCAGTCTTCATGATCCGATCCATTCGCCACGCCGGCAGCTCTGCCCCGATCATCTCGGCCCGGGAGGGTCAACGATGATCCCGGCGGGTTTTCTCAAGGCCTGGGCCGGAACCGCCCTGTTCCTCCTCGCAATTGACGCTCTCTGGCTGGGTGTCGTCGCACGGGGGTTTTACGCCCGCCAGCTTGGCGATCTGATGCTCGACCAGCCGCGGTTGGGAATCGCTGCGATCTTTTACGTGATGTATTCCGCAGTCATTGTGCTTCTGGCATCGGCGCCCGCCTTTCGCTCCGGCTCGCTGCAGGACGCGCTCATGCTCGGCGCCATCCTCGGCTTTGCAGCCTACGGGACCTACGACATCACCAATCTGTCCACGCTCAAGAACTGGCCGCTGATGATGAGTGTCGTCGACATGGTCTGGGGCACGCTGCTCACGACAGCGGCCGCGGCCGTCGGCTTCTGGATGCTGCGCTGGGTCTGAAATGACAACGGCCGCCCTGGAGAGGCGGCCGCATGTCACGATTGGACAGTTTGAAGCTTTGGTCTGATCCGATCAGCGCAACGCGGCGCAGAACCGCTGGATCCGGTTGCAGGCTTCTTCGAGAAGCGCTTCCGATGTAGCGTAGGAAATGCGGAAATTCGGGCCCTGCCCGAACGCCGATCCGTGCACCACGGCCACGCCTTCGGTTTCCAGCAGCTCGGTGACGAAATCCTCGTCGGTTTCGATCACCTTGCCTGACGGCGCGGTCTTGCCGATCAACTCCGCGCAGGACGGATAGACATAGAACGCGCCTTCAGGCACCGGGCACTGGATACCATTGGCCTGATTGAGCATCGACACCACCAGGTCGCGGCGGCCGCGGAAGACTTCCTGGTTGGTCTTGATGAAATCCTGGGTGCCGTTGAGCGCCTCGACCGCAGCCCACTGCGCAATCGAGCAGGCGCCCGATGTCTGCTGTCCCTGGATCATGTCCATCGCCTTGATCAGCTCCAGCGGGCCGGCGGCGTAACCGATGCGCCAGCCGGTCATGGCATAGGCTTTCGACACGCCGTTCATGGTCAGCGTGCGGTCATAGAGCGAAGGCTCGATCTGTGCCGGCGTGGTGAAGACGAAATCGCCATAGGTCAGGTGCTCGTACATGTCGTCCGACAGGATCCAGACATGCGGATGCCGCATCAGCACCTCGGTCAGCGCCTTCAGCTCGGCTTCGGTATAGGCCGCACCTGAGGGGTTGGAGGGCGAGTTGAACATCAGCCACTTGGTCTTCGGCGTGATCGCGGCTTCCAGATCGGCAGCCGCCAGCTTGAAGCCGTTCTCGATCGTGGTCGGGACGAACACCGAGGTGCCGCCGCAGATTGCCACCATTTCCGGATAGCTGACCCAGTAGGGCGCGGGGATGACGACTTCGTCGCCGGGGTTCAGCGTCGCCATGAAGGCGTTGAACAGGATCTGCTTGCCGCCGGTGCCGACGATGGTCTGCTGCCAGTCGTAATCGAGATTGTTCTCGCGCTTGAACTTGGCGGCAATCGCCTTGCGCAGCTCCGGAATACCCGAAACCGGCGTGTACTTGGTCTCTCCGCGATTGATCGCTTCAATCGCCGCGGCCTTGATGTTGTCCGGGGTGTCAAAATCCGGCTCACCGGCGCCAAGCCCGATCACGTCACGGCCTTTCGCTTTGAGTTCCCGCGCCTTCTGGCTGACGGCAATGGTGGCGGACGGTTTGACCCGGGAAAGGGCGTTGGCGAGAAAGGCCATGGAATGCGCTCCGGTGCTAAGACGAAAATGCAAGGGGACGCGGCGCCCGCGCCCGTTGCTTTCTATGTCGCAACCGGGCCCGTGATGCAAGCCGCCAGCTAAGCTTGTAACGGTTGATTTAACTTTGAAGAAAGATTTGCTCCTTACACTGTGAAACCGATATCTAACGGAAATCGGAGTCCAGGACATGATGACCGGACAACGCGAACCGCATTTTTTACAGGACGACCGGGGCTTCTACACGACCTCCTACGGACCCTTTGTCCTTCGATCGGCCTTCCAGCCGATTTTCAGCCAGAACGACGAGGGTCACCTGACCATCGAGGCGTTCGAGGCACTGATCCGCGCGCAGCAGGACGGCAAGCCGGTCTCTCCTCCCCGCTTCTTTTCCATGGTCGAGAAGGCCGACGCCCTGACGGTCGACACGCTGTGCCGTGAATTGCACATTCTCAACATGGGCAAGCTCGGCCGGCGCAAGGCGAGGCTGTTCATCAACTTCAATCCCGGCCTGTTTGACGCCATCTCGGACATCGATGCGGAAGTCGACCGTATGGTCGATGTTACCATCCGGGCCGGTCTGCGGCCCGGCAGGATCGTCTGTGAAATCACCGAACAGGGCAGCGGCAACGAGGACGTTCTCAACCGGCTTGTCGGCGGTCTGCGCTCGCGGCTGTTCAAGATCGCCGTCGATGATTTCGGCGCCGACGATTCAGACTCCAAGCGGGTCGATGACCTCAGACCCGATGTGCTCAAGTTCGACGCCGCCTGGGTGCGCCGCTTCACTGAAACCTCGGCCGGCATGGGGCTGCTCAAGCTGATGGTGGCGCAGTTCATCGAACGCGGCATCACCGTGCTGTTCGAAGGGCTCGAGGAAGAACACCAGATCGAGTTCTGCCAGACGATCGGCGTGCAACTGATGCAGGGCTATGCGCTCGCCCGTCCGGAAATCGTGCCCAAAACCTTCGATGACCGCTTCCCGGAGCCGCAACCCACTCAGGCCGGCGACCCTGTCCGCCCGGTCTACGACACACCGCCCCTGCATGCTGCAGCCGCGGCTACGCCGGCGCCCGATGTGCCTTTGCGCACCATGCCTCCGCGGCGGGTCGCGGCCTTCGGCAAGCGGGTCCGTTAACCCAAAACACAATCTTGACACGACAATAATCCGTCATGGCCACAATCCGGTCCGATTGGCGACGCCTTCCGGCCGTTAGATGCCCCGAACAGCAAAGAACGGGGAATGACAATGATACCGGAAGATGACTTCCTGCTCGCCAGGCCCGCACGCAAGGAAACCGTCACGGTGGTGAGGATCGCACTGATCGCGTTGATGGGATGCCTGCTCCTGATGGCTGTGCTGATGCTCCAGGCCCGCGCCGAACCCGATGCCATGCTCCAGCGCCAGATCGAAAAGACCCAGGTCCCGATCAGCAAGCCCGACGGTCACCCGATGGGTGTCAGACAGGAGTAGCGCTTGCAGCCGATGCGTGAACGGCATTCCGGAATGCGGCGAGTTCAACAACCGCTGCGTCCGGACTCGACAGGCCCGACACGGTTACCGGCAACCCGTTGTCCCGTTCGATCATCAGCGACCCCGCGCCGGTGATCCAGCCCGAAAGCCCCCGCCGCACCGTAGCCCTGCTGACCGCGGCATAGGGGACCGTCACCGGATCGCGCGCAGGAAATCCCGGATGCGCCTCGAGGTAAGCTGCATGCAGCGTCAGACGCGTGGTCGACAGCCGCAAGCCGGCATAGGCCAGCAGCAACGGAACCCCGATGACCACGACAATCATGCAGACCCGGGCCAGCGGGCCATTGCCCCTGTCGGCAAGCACCAGAGCGGCCAGCAGCGCCCCGTAACCCGCTGCCACCACCAGGGCAGGAAGAAACAGCGCAAAGGCACTGGCCTGCCAGACAGACTGCTGCGAGGCCTCCTCGTCGTCTGCGAGAACATGGGATGTATGCGAATCAGCACTGTTCATGAAAAGCGAGTTTAGATGGAATTTTGCCACCGTCACGCGGGACTGTGGCACACAACCCCTTTTCTGATGGCTTTGACGCACCATATCCCGTCCAAGCGCAACCACTGACAGCAAGTGAGGCAGCTCATGACACACGATACCCCCCTTCCAATACAACACCGCATCAAGACACTCGTCGGCGTCTCCGCCGCCCTTCTGCTCGGGGCAGCAACCGGTTCCCTGGCCCAGGAAACAGTTCCGACCCAGGATGTTGATATCGAGGTGGAAGTGCTTGCCACCGGGCTCGACCACCCCTGGGGAGTGGAACCGCTTCCCGACGGTTCGCTGCTTGTCACCGAACGCAGCGGAGCCCTTCGGCTTATCCGGGATGGCGAAACGTCCAGCCCGATATCAGGGCTTCCGGATATCGCGGCTGCCGGTCAGGGTGGGTTGCTGGACGTCGCTCTTGCCAATGATTTCGCCACCAGCCGCACCATTTTTGTCAGCTACTCCGCTCGTGATGACGCTGGCCTCGGCACCGCCATCGCACGCGCGCGCCTGTCGGAAGACGGCACGGCACTGTCCGATGTCCAGGAGATTTTCCGCATGAACCGGTTCACCGGCGTTGGCCGGCATTTCGGCTCCCGTCTCGCGGTGGCCCCGGACGACACCATCTACTTCACCATCGGCGACCGCGGCGAAAGCGAACGCGCGCAGGACCTCGATGATCACGCCGGCGCCGTGCTCCGGATCAATGCCGATGGCACGGTGCCGAGCGGCAACCCCTATGCCGACGGCGGCGGCGCTGCCGAAATCTGGTCGACAGGTCACCGCAACCCGCAAGGCCTCGATATCGACCCCGAGACCGGCGTGCTCTATGCGGTCGAACACGGCGCCCGCGGCGGCGACGAGGTCAACCGGCCACAGCCGGGCAGGAATTACGGCTGGCCCGAAATCTCCTATGGCCGGCATTATTCAGGCGCTGAAATCGGCATTGGCACCGCCGCCGAAGGGTTTGAGCAGCCGGTGCATTACTGGGATCCATCGATCGCGCCGGGCGGCATGGCAGTCTATCGCGGCGAGATGTTTCCCGAATGGGATGGCGACCTGCTGGTCGCGGCCCTGAAGTTCCAGCTGCTGGTGCGGCTTGACCTCGATGACGAAACCGGCGAAGTGCTCACCGAAGAACGGATGCTCAAGGGCGACTACGGACGCATTCGCGATGTCCGCGTCGATGCCGATGGCTCCGTGCTACTGGCAACCGACGAAGACAACGGCTCGATCCTGCGCCTGTCTCGCGCGCCCGATTGAGACGATTGAGGGCTCTGCCCGGACCAAAACCGACCGCGCAGCGGCTGGCCATTCCCGCCATGCCGCACCGGGCAGCTGAAAGAACCGAGTCAAACAATGCTGAAGACAATCCTGTTGTGCGCCCTCCTGCTGGTTGGCGCAGTCATCGCCGCTTTCATCCTGTACGGCCGCGAACGCAGCTGGGAACTGCTGGCCGGATCACCTGACCGGGGCCAGCGCGATTTCAGCAACAACCAGCGCAGCCCGACCGACAACGACGCGCTGGCCTGCAGTCCCGGCCTGTGCGCCGACCCTGATTTCGAGATCGCGCCATTTGACGACGCCCCGGCAATCGCCATCGAACGTCTGTCGCAACGGCTGATGAAGACGGATCCACTTGCCCGCCGCGTCGACGACCGCACGGATCAGTCCAGGGCCCGCTTTGTCACCTACTCGCCGCTGATGCGGTTTCCAGATGTCATCCATCTCGAAGCCCGCCCGCTGCCCGACGGCCGCACCGGGATCATGGCCTATGCCCGGGCGCAACTGGGCAAGAGCGACATGGGCAAGAACCTCGAACGCCTGCGATCCCTGTTCAGGACACCCTGAATTCCACCTTGCGCACTGAAGCGTCAGCCCGAAGCAGCCGGCAGACCTGCAAGTGCTTGACCGGCAATCCTCGCAGGGGCACTATCAGATCTGGAATTTGATACGAGCATGAACCGCAAACATGATGTGAGGGTTGGCCGATGAAAGTCCTGAAACTGGCGATGGTTATTGCCGCGGTAGGCACATTGTCTGCCTGCACGACCGCCGAGAAAACAGCGAGCGGTGCCGGCGTTGGTGCAGCCGTTGGAGCAATTGCCTTCAACAGCGCCGGTGGCGCCGTTGCCGGCGCGTTGATCGGTGGCTTTGGAACCTACCTGGTCGAAACATCCGATGGCCGATGCCAGTACCGCAACTCCCGGGGCAAGGTCTACACCAGAAGGTGCCACTGGAAACGATAGGCTGCGAAGGCTTCGCAGCCAAGTCAGGCATCTGTAGACCCAGCCCCCGCTCATTCGTCATGCAGCGCGCGCATTCGTGTTTCTTGCGAAGGCTGCGGTCAGTTCCCCTGTCAGAGGGACAACTCCTCCGGCCTTGAAACGCTGGTGCGCTTGTCTCTTGATTTAAGCCGTTGCGTGCTTCAGAAGGCTTTGCTGAACGCAGGAGGCACGAGCCGTCCGCGATACTCATTGTTCCGGACCTCCTCATGCCGCGCTATTTTGCCAATTTGTTGCTTCTCCTTGCCGGCGCCACCTGGGGCGCGGGCTTCGTGGCGCAGTCGACAGCGATGGACAATATCGGCCCGTTCCTGTTCATCGGGCTGCGCTTTCTGGTCGCCGCCATCCTGCTGGCGCCGTTTGCCTGGCTGGAATCGCGAAAGGCCGCCGTGCCGGTGTCGACCGCTCATTTGCGCGGCTTCGCGCTGACCGGACTGGTGCTGTTTCTCGGCATGGGGCTGCAGCAGGTGGGGCTGCTCTTCACCACGGTGACCAATTCGGGCTTCCTGACCGGGCTATACGTGGTGTTTGTGCCCTTCATCACACTGCTGTTCCTGGGTCAGCGGCCGCACCCGGTGATATGGCCTGCGGTGCTGATGACCTTCATCGGCATCTGGATGCTCGCCGGCGGCAGCCTGGTCAGTCTCAACAATGGCGACTTCCTGACCATCGCCTGCGCGGTGATGTGGGCGCTTCAGGTCATTCTGGTCGGGCGCTATGTCGGGCCGAGCGGCCGCCCGCTGACCCTTTCCTTCGTGCAGTTCGCATTGACCTCGGCGCTTGGCCTTGGTGTCGGCCTGGCAATCGAGACCATCGACCTCGACGCAATCATGGCCACGCTGCCGGAAATCCTGTTCGCCGGATTGTTCGCCACCGGGCTGGCCTTCACCTTGCAAGTGATCGGGCAGCGCTACACCACCGCGCCGCAAGCCGCGATCTTCCTGTCGACGGAATCGCTGTTCGCAGCCCTTTTCGGTGCCGTCATCCTCGGCGAACAGATCCCCGCACTTGGTTATGCCGGCGGCTTGCTGATCTTCATCGCCATCCTGCTGGCCGAACTCGGGCCGATGCTCAGGCCAAAGCCCGCATCCTGATCTGTTATTGATCCTCGTCTGCACGGTTCGTGATCGAGCCCGCTCGGGCCTGGCCGCAAGCCTGCCATAATCCGGGCGGAACCGGGGCAATCAGAATGCCTTCCAGCACCGGCAGTTTTCCGTTTCGGCATGTGTAAAAGGCAGCCGCTGAGCGGCGCTTTCTGCCACAATATGGCAAGATTATGTCATTGATATTGTTGATTTTATTTACGCCAAGTGATTTGCCATTCGCCTCTCCCCGCAGCAAATTCTGCCCTGCAAGCGCCATTACCGGTGCATGCACAACAAGGGAGACACGACTATGAAAAAGATCCTTATCGCCACCGTATCAGTGCTCGGTTTTGCAGGCGCGGCCTTTGCAGCCGAAGTCGAAGGCGTGGTCACCAGCTACGACCCCGCAACCAAGATGATCGTTCTGGAAAGCGGCCAGGCATTCACCCTTGCCGACGGCGTCCAGCTCGACGGTCTGCAGCCGGGTGGCAAGGTCGTCATCACCTATGACGACGGCACCACCGACGCCACCGCAGTCAGCGTGGTGGAGTAACGTTCACGGCCGGGCCAGGCTGAAACCTGGCCTGGCCGAGCCCGCACCAGGGGGCTGGAAATTGGACAAAAAGCCAGATCGATCAGATCGGATCATGGCAAAATTAAGCCAGTTACAGCCCTGAAAAATATGTTTTTTTGCCGCTTGCGCGGCCCCACAAACCGGCGCATATCAGCGCCGCCCCGCTGCAACCGACTTCAGTCTGGCACCTCTGCCAGCCGGTTGCGGATCGGCTAACAACCTATGGAAAACAACATGAAAAAGATCGTTGCAATCGCTTTCGCATCCGCAGCCATGCTCTCGACCGCCTTCGCCGGCGAAATCGAAGGCGTCGTCAAGAACTTTGACGAAGCTGCAAGCACTGTCGAACTGGAATCCGGTGAAGTCTACACCGTTGCCGAAGGCGTCGAAGTCGAAGGCATCGAAGCCGGCAAGACCGTGATGATCATGTTCAACGATGGCACCACCGAAGCCACCGAGATCGCGATCGTCGAGTAATCGTATAGGCTTGGCCGGAGCAGCCTTGGCGCTCCGGCCAAGAACACCGACGTGCATTGGCAGACGTCATCAAACTTTTGCTTGCCAATTTCCGACAAACCAATCATCTTTGATACGTTCGGGCAATTTGCGAACACGGGAAGACCAGAATCATGCGCGCCGAAGCCGCACAAAAAACTTCGGATGACTTCAACAAAAGCCCACACGGCAAGCCGTGTGAAGGGGCGGAGTCATTAAAATCAGGACCTTTCCACACACTTCAAGAACTGCCTGCCATAACCCCCGCGCAAATGCGGGATATGACATGATGCTCGCCGACCGGATAAACTGAGTGGAGACCGGAAGGCAACCAAAGGACCTGACAGCATGGGTGAAACCGGTACCGTAAAATTTTTCAACGTCGACAAGGGTTTTGGCTTTATCAAGCCAGACAATGGCGGTGCGGACATCTTCGTTCACATCTCCGCAGTTCAGGCTTCGGGAATGACCGGCCTTGAGGAAAACCAGAAGGTCGCTTTCGACACCGAGCCCGATCGCCGCGGCAAGGGCCCGAAGGCTGTCAATCTGCGCCTCGCCTGATTGACACCACGATCTCACGATGAGCAAGCCCGGCGCCGCAATCGCCGGGCTTTTCTGTTTTACCCTTCTGACGTCTGTCAGGGCACACGGAACAACAAGGGTTAAGATTTCGTTCAGCTACCGTTCAGCTTTCAACCGATACGGTTGAAACGATCCGCAAGCACCCGTCTTGCCGACCACGCCCGCAAGATGACAATCCGGGAAGGACCCATTATGAACATGATCGTCAAGAAGCTCAGCATCACCCTGCTCACCGCTGCGACCGCCTTCGCGCCTTTGACCACCGGTATCGCGACCGCCGGCGAAGCGGAATTCCGCGATCCCTACCAGCCGCATCTCTACCAGCAGCACAGAAGGGGGAACTGGGGCGATACCCAGCATCGCTACCGCGGCGGCAAGAAGCTGCGCAAACACCGTGGTCACGATAACAGCGATGCCGTCATGCTCGGTATCATTGGCCTTGGTGCCGCCGCCATCATTGGCGGGGCCATCGCCAACAACAACCCAGGTGTAATCTACCACGAGCGAACAGCCCCCCGGACGGTACGAGGCGGTGGCAGGTACGAGCCGTGGAGCCGCTCCTGGTTTCAGTACTGCTCGAACAAGTTCCGCTCGTTCAATGCATCGACCGGCACCTATCGCGGCTATGACGGACGCGACCACTTCTGCGTCGCCAAGTAACACCGGCCCCGTATAAAGAACTGCAAGCAAACCGGCCTCGCCCTTGGTGAGGCCGGTTTTTGCGTCTTTACGGAAGCATCGGTCACCCGTTCTCAAAGAAGGGTTGGCGCGGTGTTCGCAGCATGTGTTGCCCGATGAACGCGTGGATGCATGTCCGCAACTCAACCGCGTGTAGAGATCGTCATGAAGTTGTTCCGCTGACCCGTCTTCTGTGCATCACAATGGCTTGAAACCAGGCAAGAACACGACAGGGGAAAAGTAAAGCTGCCCGCCATATTTGCCACACGTCGTTAACGAGCAATTAAAGGCTTGGACCTATCTCAATAGATCCACACAGCCGCGAGAATCCGGCTCTCACCGATCCTTTTAAAGCTTGGCGACCATGAAAAACCTCAAAATATCGCATCAACTTTTTCTTTTGATTGGCGCCCTCATGGTAGCCTTCTCTGCGGTGACTTACTTCCAGATCAAGTCGGCCTCGGAATCCATTTACGCCGAGCGCTACGACATGCTTCGCACGCAGGTGGAGACGGCCATGTCTGTTCTGGAGACATACCATGCCAGGGAAGTGGCCGGCGAGCTGACCCGGGAAGAAGCCCAGGCACAGGCCTACAAGCTTCTCACAGATCTGCGCTACGAGCCGAACGGCTATTTCTTCGGGCTCGATACCGACGTCACCATGCGCTTCCATCCCAGTGCCGGCCTCGTAGGGCAAAACAAGAAGGGCTTCGTCGACAAGCAGGGCAACATGCTGTTTGACGACATCATCGCCGTCTCCAAAACCGGTGGCGGACGTACACAGTATGTTTGGGAAAAGCCAGGCGACAAGAGCGGCGAACTTTTCCCGAAAGCCAGCTACTCTGCGCCCTTCGCGCCTTGGAACCTGGTCATCGGCACCGGCGTCTACATTGACGATCTGGCAGCACAGGTTCGTGCGGCCGCCTGGAAAGCCGTGTCGATCGGACTGGCGGTGTTCGCACTCGGGATTGCCGCGGCATTCCTGGTCATTCGCGGCATCTCCCGGCCTTTGACGGCCATTCACGATGCGCTCGAAGCCGTTGCCGACGAGAATGTCAGCATCGAGATTCCGCACACCGACATGGGCAACGAAGTGGGCCAGATGGCAAAGGCCACCAAGGCGTTGCAGCAAAAGGTTCGCGAGCGTCAGGAAATGGCCCGCAGCCAGGAACAGCAGAGTCGCGAGCTCGACAACGAACGTCAGCAGAACACCCAGTTGCAGCAGGACCAGGCAGACCAGCAGGCCCGTGTTGTCAAGACGATCAGCGACGCGATGAAGGTCATGGCGTCAGGTGATCTGACAGTACGCTGTGCCGAACTTGGTCCGAAATACGCAGAACTGCGTGACAACTTCAACGAAGCACTCTCGCTTCTCGAGGCGGCGATGGCCAAGGTCAACGCCAAGGGCGTCGACATCAGCGGCTCGAAGGAAGATATCCGCCGTGCGTCAAACGAACTCTCGCAGCGCACCGAGCGCCAGGCTGCAAGCCTGGAAGAGACCTCCGCGGCCCTTGACGAGTTGACAGTGGCAGTCCGACAGACCGCCGAAGGCGCCCATGAGGCCGCCGAACGCGTGACCTCGATCAGCGGCGAAGCCACCAAGTCCGATACCATCGTGGCTGAAGCAATCGGCGCAATGAGCGGCATCGAGCAATCTTCGTCCGAGATTTCCAAGATCATCGGCGTCATCGACGAGATTGCCTTCCAGACAAACCTGCTGGCGCTCAATGCCGGCGTTGAGGCAGCGCGTGCCGGCGAAGCCGGAAAGGGCTTTGCCGTTGTCGCCCAGGAAGTCCGCGAACTGGCACAGCGTTCGGCGGCCGCTGCCAAGGAGATCAAGGACCAGATCTCCAACTCCTCCGGCAAGGTTCAGAACGGCGTCCAGCTTGTCGGAGAGGCCGGCGAAGCGCTCAAGCGCATCTCCGATCAGATCAAGTCCGCCAACGAGATTGTCACCAAGATTGCCCATTCCGCCTCGGAACAGGACACCACCTTGCGCTCGATCTCCTCATCCATGAACGAGCTCGACGTGGTGACCCAGCAGAACGCCGCCATGGCTGAAGAGACCACGGCATCAGCGGAAGTGCTGGCCAATGACACCGACGGCCTGCTGGACTTGATCCGTGGCTTCAAGGTGTCAGACAACGCCTCCGCCACTGGTCACGACCTCAGGAACATGGCCGAGACCATGCGCCGCGCCAGCTGATCTGCCAGCACAATGACAAAGGCCGCCGCGAGAGATCGCGGCGGCCTTTTGCATTTTTCGCGGATCAGGCAGCAAGCTGTTGCATGGCCTGAGAACGCGGCTTACAGCCCCGTCAGGAACGGGTTGCCGCGGCGCTCGTCGCCGATCTTTCCGCCCGGACCATGGCCGCAGATGAAGCCTGTCTCATCCCCCAGCGGAAACACCTTGTCCCGGATCGAGTTGAGCAGCGTCTGGTGGTCGCCGCCCGGCAGGTCGGTGCGGCCGATGGAACCGGCAAACAGCACGTCGCCCAGATGGGCAAAGCCCTCCGCGCGGTTGTAATAGATCACGTGACCCGGTGCATGCCCCGGCGTGTGCGAGACTTCGAATTCATGGGCCCCGAACGAGACCTTGTCACCATCCTTGAGCCATTGGTCCGGCGTGACATTGCGCACTTCCATGTCCAGCCCGAACATCTTGGCCTGCGCTTCCAGACCGGACAGCAACGGCAGGTCATCTTCGTGCGGTCCGATGATCTTGACGCCGAGCTTCTCGCGCAGCTCGTCGGCCCCGCCGGCATGATCGATATGGCCGTGGGTCAGCCAGATCGCCTCGATGGTCAGGCCATTCTCGGTGATGGTCTGCAGGATGACGTCGACATCGCCGCCCGGATCAACCACCACACCGGATTTGGTGTCCTGGTCAAACAGCACCGTGCAGTTCTGCTGGAACGGGGTGACGGGAATGATCCCGGCTTGCAAATTGCCCATGATGGTCATTGTCCTTGTTCGGCGACTCGTTTCCAGCAAGGTGAACGGACAAAAGCGCGATGTCACCCTCCCGGCCGGACTGTTTTTGCCTCATCGCCCGGTGGGCGGAGCGAGCCCGCGCGGCTTGCCCTAGCTGGTAGCGGGGCCCTCGTCATCATCGTCGCGCGACGTGTTGCGGCCATCACCCTTGCCGTTGTCGATTGTCTTGCCGCCATCGCCCGTCTTTTCCGCGTCGGAAGCATCCGGCCTTTCCAGTTCCAGCGAGCCGGAATAGGTGATCTGCGGGAACGGGATCGAGATGCCATGTTCGTCAAAGGCGATCTTGCCGGCCTTCGTCATTTCGCGGCTGGTGACCCACCAGTCCGCCGATTTCGTCCAGTAACGCAAGGTAATCGCCACCGCGCTGTCGCCCAGCTCGGAAACATAGGCCCAGGGTGCGGGCTCGCTGAGCACCCGGTCGTCGGCCTTGGCCAGATCCAGAAGAACCGACTGCGCCTTCTCGATGTCGTCCTCATAGCCGATGCCGATGACGAGGTCATGGCGCCGTTCGGGCAGACGCGAGTAATTGGTAACCGGCACATTCCACAACTGCGAATTCGGCGCCATGCGGTACAGCCCGTCAAGCGTCTGCAACTCGGTCGCAAACAGCCCGATTTCCTTGATCGTGCCGGAGATGCCATCGGCATCGATATATTCACCCACACGGAACGGACGCAGCACCAGGAGCATGATGCCGGCGGCAATGTTCTGCAGCGTGCCTTGCAGCGCCAGGCCGATTGCCAGGCCGGCAGCACCCAGAGCGGTGATGATCGAAGCCGTCTGGACGCCAAACTGGCCGAGCACCATGATGACGACCACCACGAGCACGGCGTAGCGGACAAACACCGCAAAGAAGCCGGAGACCGTGGGATCAACCCGGTGGGTGTGCTTGAGCAGGGTCTTGACCCAACGCCCCAGCAGGCGGGAGATGGTCCAGCCGACGATCAGGATCAGGATCGCCCCGATCACCGAGAAGGCGTAGGTCACGAACAGCACTTGCAGGCCGTCAAACGCCTCTGCCCAACCTCCCAACATTTGCCCCAATTGGGAATCGGATGCAGTCGTCGTTTGATCTTCCATGCTGTCTCAACACCTTTTCAATGAGATTTTGGCGTACATCTGAGCCGATGCACCGAACATCGGAACGCATTCGCCGGCATTTGGTTCCATCTCGAAGTCAATTTTTTTCAATTGCCCCTCTGCTGCCAGCATGAGCAAAGCATGAAATGCAGGCAAGCACCATCGCCTGGCGATCAGACAGGAAGCGCTCCGCTCTCCTTGAGCGTGTCGAGCACGATCGCGGTTTTCACATGCTGCACCGATTCATGCGGCAGCAGCACATCACTGACAAAGGCTGACAGGCTGCGCAGATCGGGCGTCACCACCTTGATGATGTAGTCCATCTCGCCGGTCAGCGAATAGGCTTCAAGCACCTCCGGCAGCCCGCCGATCAGCCGTGCGAACCGCTGCGCATTGTCGCGATTGTGCGTCGCCAGCGTGACCGTGATCAGGTTGACGATGCCGATGCCGAGCTTTTCCCGGTCGAGGTCCGCGCGGTAGCCACGGATATAGCCTTCCTGCTCGAGCCGGGTGCGCCGGCGCGAACATTGCGAAGCCGAAAGATTGATCTTCTGCGACAGCTCGTTGTTGGTCAGCCGCCCGTCTTCCTGCAACAGCCGCATCAGCTTTCGATCGAACTCATCCAGATGCACAGTTGCCACCATAAATCCCTCACCTACGCACGATACGTGCATCTTTCATAGCAATTACGCGATGAATGCATGCACCTTGCAGCGAATATGCAGCATCATGCGCAACAGTCAACCAGCGTGGGCGAGCATGATCCGCGCGGACAAAAGAGGAGAGACAAGATGGGCCCGTTCCCCCACGACGCACCGCGTGCAACCATTTCGGAAGACAATCCGGCCGGCACCAATGGCTTCGAATTCGTAGAATTCGCCCATCCAGAGCCCGAAAAGCTCGAAGCCCTGTTTGCCCGCATGGGTTACGAGCCCGTCGCGCGCCACCGCAGCAAGGCGATCACCGTCTGGCGTCAGGGTGACATCAACTACATCCTCAACGCCGAAAAGGGCTCGTTCGCCCACCGCTTCGTCGGCATCCACGGCCCCTGTGCGCCGTCGATGGCCTGGCGCGTTGCCGACGCCAAGCAGGCGCTGGCCCATGCCGTGTCCAAGGGTGCGGAGGAATACACCGGCGCCGACAAGACGCTCGATGTCCCGGCAATCGTCGGCATCGGTGGATCGCTGCTCTATTTCGTCGACACCTGGGGCGACCAGGGCTCGGCCTATGACGCCGACTTCGACTGGCTCGGCGAGCGCGATCCCAAGCCTTCGGGCGCCGGCTTCTATTATCTCGATCACCTGACCCACAATGTCATTCGCGGCAACATGGACAAGTGGTGGGATTTCTACCGCGACCTGTTCAACTTCAAGCAGATCCATTTCTTCGACATCGAAGGCAAGCTGACCGGCCTGGTCTCCCGCGCCATCACCTCGCCCTGCGGCCGGATCCGCATCCCGCTCAACGAATCCACCGACGACAAGAGCCAGATCGAGGAATATCTGCGCAAGTACAACGGCGAAGGCATCCAGCACATCGCGGTCGGCTCCGACAACATCTATGACGCCACCGACTGGATCGCCGACAAGGGCGTGAAGTTCATGCCCGGTCCGCCCGAGACCTATTACGATCTCTCGAAATCGCGTGTGCATGGCCATGACGAACCGATCGAAAAGATGAAGAAGCACGGCATTCTCATCGACGGTGAAGGTGTCGTCGATGGCGGCATGACCAAGATCCTGTTGCAGGTCTTCTCCAAGACCGTGATCGGACCGATCTTCTTCGAATTCATCCAGCGCAAGGGTGACGAAGGCTTCGGCGAAGGCAATTTCCGCGCCCTGTTCGAATCCATCGAAGAAGACCAGATCCGCCGTGGCGTGATCGGCGACGCAGCCGAATAAGGTCCGACTTCACAACAAAGGCGGCGCTTTGGCTCAAGCGCCGCCTTTTATTATGCGTTGAAGAATTAGAAGTTGATCGCGCCTATTCGGCCGCTGCCTTTTTCGGCTGGACTTCGGCCATGTAGTCCGTGACCAGGTTCTGCGCGATCTCGCCGACCGTGAAACTGTACGGTCCAATTTCGGACACCGGTGTCACTTCCGCGGCGGTTCCGGTCAGGAAGCACTGCTCGAAGCCTTCGAGCTCTTCCGGCATGATCGCCCGCTCGATCACTTCGTAGCCACGCTTCTTGGCAAGACCGATGACGGTGCGGCGGGTAATGCCGTCGAGGAAGCAATCCGGCGTCGGCGTATGGATCTTGCCGTCCTTGACGAAAAACACGTTGGCTCCGGTGGCTTCCGCCACCCGGCCACGCCAATCGAGCATCATCGCGTCGGCATAGCCGCGCTCTTCGGCGCGGTGCTTGGACAGGGTGCAGATCATGTAAAGTCCGGCAGCCTTCGAACGGGACGGCGCGGTCATCGGATCGGGACGGCGGTATTCCGCCATATCCAGGCGAATGCCCTTCATCCGTTCTTCCGGCTTGAAGTAGCTCGGCCACTGCCAGATGGCGATCGCGAGATTGATCTTGTTGGTCTGGGCCGACACGCCCATCATTTCCGATCCGCGCCAGGCGATCGGGCGGACATAGGCGTCTTCAAACCCTTGCCGGGCAAGAAGATCAACGCAGGCCTGATCGATCTCCGCTACGCTGTAAGGGATCTTGAAGCCGAGAATATCCGCTGATGTGTGCAGGCGCTCGGTGTGCTCGGTCAGCTTGAAGATTTCGCCGCCATAGGCACGTTCGCCCTCGAACACAGCACTGGCATAATGCAAACCATGGGTCAGGACGTGAACCTTCGCGTCCTTCCACGGCACGAATTCGCCGTTGAACCAGATTTCACCTTCGAGTTGATCAAAAGGTACGGACGCCATCACGTTTCCTCCAGGCGGTATGCCGCCGTGATAATGGTTGTTTCAAGCCGGTGTCGGTGACCGTGGCGCAAGCGCCGCATCAAGGCGTGAGGCAAACGGGCATTGGCAAGCCGGCGGGCAAGGCGATGCCCCGCGCGCAAATCGACGCTAGCAATTGCGCCAATTTATGTCAACATAGCTGACATATTCGAAAGGAAAAGTCGCCATGAGCCATACGGGCGCAATCAACCCCGAAAACGCCGAAATTCTTGAAACACCTATGGGGGAAATCGACGGCATCGATTTCGAAATCATAGAACTGCTGTTTTTCGCCTATCGCGATTTTATCTCCGATCCCGACGCGATCCTCGACACCTCCGGCTTCGGACGGGCGCATCACCGTGTCGTCCACTTCGTCAACCGCGAGCCGGGCCTGACCGTGGCAGCCTTGCTCGATACGCTCAAGATCACCAAGCAGTCGCTTGCAAGGGTGCTCAAGCAACTGATCGATTCAGGCTATATTGCCCAGGTCGCGGGTCCCGAAGACCGCAGGCAGCGCAAGCTGTTCCCTACAGCGCGCGGACGCGAGCTGGCATTGGCATTGGCAAGGCCACAGTCTTGCCGTATCGCAGATGCAATGAAAGGTCTGGACGAAAGCGGACGTGCGGCGGTCAAGACGTTCCTTTCCGGCATGATCAATTCTGCCAATCGCAGCGGGGCGGCAGATCAGGATGATATGAAAGAGGGACAACGCAGATGACAAACCCCTTGCCGGATGATGCGGCCCATCTTCTCGTGGTCGATGACGACACCCGCATCCGCGATCTGCTGTCGCGCTATCTGTCCGAACAGGGATTTCGCGTCACCACCGCTGCTGACGCCGACGAAGCGCGCCGAAAACTCGAAGGCATGGATTTTGATCTTCTCATCGTCGATGTGATGATGCCCGGGGAAAGCGGCCTGTCGCTGACCCGTTCCCTGCGCGAGCTCAAGACCGTGCCGATCCTGATGCTCACGGCGCTGGCCGAAGGCGAAGCCCGCATCGACGGACTTGAAGCCGGTGCTGATGACTATCTCGCAAAACCCTTCAACCCGCGAGAACTGGTGCTCAGGATCAACAACATCCTCAAGCGCGGCGGCCAGCCCTCCCCCCCGAAGATCGAACAGGTCGTGTTCGGCCCCTTCACCTTCGTCATTTCCCGTCGCGAACTGAAAAAATCGGGCGAACCGGTGCGGCTGACCGACCGCGAGCGCGAGATCATGGTGACATTTGCCGAAAACGCCGGCGACACGGTTCCACGCCATGAACTGGTTGGAGCAGATATTGAAGTCGGCGAACGCACCATCGACGTTCAGATCAATCGCCTCCGCCGCAAGATCGAGGATGATCCGGCCAATCCGGTCTGGCTGCAGACGGTGCGCGGCATTGGGTACAGGCTGAGCGTCGAAACCAAGGTCTAGCATCGGCTCCCATTACTGGCGCAAAACCAGACACCCCTCTCGAAAGCAAATTCCAGCCAGCCGCTCATCCGAACGGCGGGACGCAGTGGTCTGTATCCCTGCCAGCCCGCAAGCTTACCCCTGCAGTATGCCCCCCTGAGAAACTACGGGTTTAGGTCGAAATTCCTTAACTATTTGAGGCTAATTTAGTTCAAAATCATGGGGTAAAGCTATGTCACTATTCTCACGCTTCGGGGTTGTTAAAACCGTCACGGTTGTGACCACCACAATTCTTCTCATTGCTCTTGCGGCTTTGGAACTTGCAGTTTCCGCCAATATCAGCTCGCGCATTCAAGAGCAGGCGGTTGATAGTCAGAACACCAGCCTGCGTACCGCCGCAACCATCGTGTCACGCGATGTGCCCGGCACATCAGTGACCTGGGCAGAGGACGGCAACGTCAAGCGCATCGAGATGGAAACCATCCCGACAGAGTTTGCCAGCCATGAAATGATCGACACCATCGGCCGCATGACCGGCCAGACGGCGACGATCTTCGCCTGGGATGACGAGACCAAGGATTTCTGGCGCAAGACCACCAACATCATCAAGCCAGACGGCAAGCGTGCAGTCGGAACCCCTCTGGGCCAGAAGGGTGCGGTTTACCCGATCCTGACCAGGGGCGATACGTTCCGCGGCGAGGCGGTGATCCTGGGAACACCCTACTATACCATCTATGAACCGATCTACTCGCCCACCGGAGACACCATCGGCATCCTTTACGCCGGTGTCCGTTCAGCCGAGATCGACGCCATGGCAAGCGAGCTCAACTGGACCATCGGCATCGTCGCCATCCTTGTTCTGCTGGCCGGCACGGCAATCGCCGCATGGGTCAACAAGAAGGTCCTGGCCGGCATTCCGCGTCTGACCTCGGTGGCGACATCGCTTTCCGAAGGCAATCTCGACATCGAGGTTCCAGGTGAAGATCAGCGCAACGAAATCGGCTCCCTGGCCCGCGCCCTGACGATCCTGCGCGACGGCGCAATCGAAAAGCGGACTCTGGAAGAGACCTCGCAGCGGCAGCGTCATGAAACCGATGCAGAGCGTCAGCGTCGCGAAAGCGAAAAATCCGCCCACGATCAGGAGGTTGAAAAGACAATCGCCGAGCTGGGCACGGGATTGAGCGCACTCAGCGATGGAAAACTCGGCGTCCGGCTTGAGCATCCGTTCTCCGGCAAGTTTGAAAAGCTGCGCACGGACTTCAACCACGCAGCCGAACGCTTGAGCCAGACCATGGCTGAGCTTCGTGGCGAAACCCACGAGATCAATGCCGGCGCATCCGAAATGCAGTCCGCAACCGACGATCTGTCCCGCCGCACCGAGCAGCAGGCAGCCTCGCTCGAGGAAACCTCGGCTGCACTCGATGAAATCACCGCAACTGTTCGCAGCGCTGCCACCCGGGCCGAAGAAGCCCGTGACATGGCCGAGAAGGCACAGAGCAGCACGGTCAATTCACGCGGTGTCGTCTCCAACGCTGTCGACGCCATGTCGCGCATTGAATCGGCATCGGGCGAAATCTCCAAGATCATCAGCGTGATCGACGAGATCGCCTTCCAGACCAACCTGCTGGCTCTCAACGCAGGCGTCGAGGCAGCCCGTGCCGGCGAAGCAGGCAAAGGCTTTGCGGTTGTCGCTCAGGAAGTCCGCGAACTGGCACAGCGCTCTGCGAGTGCAGCCAAGGACATCAAGGGCCTGATCACCAAGTCCGGTGAGGAGGTCGCAAGCGGCGTGCATCTGGTCAATGAAACCGGTGAAGCTCTCGGTTCGATTTCCGAGCAGGTCGCCGCGATCAACGAGCACATCGCTTCCATTGCCACTGCAGCCCGCGAACAGACCACCGGTCTCAGCGAGATCAACGGCGCCGTCAACCAGATGGACCAGGTCACTCAGCAGAACGCGGCAATGGTCGAAGAGGCCACTGCGGTCATGCACAAGCTCGCAGGCAGTGCCCGGAACCTGACCAGCATGGTCGACCAGTTCGACATCGGCGCAGGACATTCCTCGGCACACCAGGCAGGCGGAAGAGCCCGCGCCGCCTGATCCCAGGCCAGCCAGCGGCGTCACGTCTCGCCGCATCATCAAATCAGCCCCGCAACCTGTGTTGCGGGGCTTTTTCTTGCGCGACAGTCCGCATGACAGCCCCTTCCCCGCAGCCGAGCTTCGACAGCAGTGTCAATTTCTCTCTCTGCTGTAGCTCTTTGCCCGTCGGACTGGCTATAAAGGCGCAAGGCGCGCTGCGACAGGCGCCGCCCATGCATGTCGCGCATGCATGGGTTTTAAGTTTTGGAACGACCTTCGTGCATCCAGTTGCACGCAGGGCGCTCCAGGGAAGCAAACCGGGCTACACGCATGACCAGCATGGAATCCATCCGCCGGGAATATGAGCGCTATCCGCCGAACGGGTTGCGCCGCTTTACGCGCTGGTTCACCAGGCGCATCCCGACCCGGCTCTACGCCCGGGCGCTTCTGATCATCATCATCCCGATGGTCTTGCTGCAATCGGTGATCGCCTTCGTCTTCATGGAGCGGCACTGGCAGACCGTTACCCAGCGACTCTCGATGGCCGTTACCCGCGACATCGCCGCCATCATCGATGTGCTTGAAACCTTCCCGCAGGATGCAGCCTATGACGACATCATCCGGATTGCCCGCGAACGGCTCGAGCTCAACATCGCCATCGAACCGCCCGGAGACCTGCCCGCGCCGAGGCCGAAACCGTTCTTTTCGATCCTTGACCAGATCCTGTCTGAAGAGATCACCCGCCAGATCCGCCTGCCGTTCTGGATCGACACGGTGGGAAACTCCAATATCGTCGAGATCCGCATAAAGCTTGAAGACAAGATCCTGCGGGTCTTTGCCAAGCGCAGCCAGGCCTATGCCTCCAACACCCACATTTTCCTGCTCTGGATGGTCGGCACCTCGCTGGTGCTCTTGGTGATCGCGATCCTGTTCCTGCGCGGCCAGATCCGGCCGATCCTCAAGCTGACCCAGGCCGCCGAAAGCTTCGGCAAGGGCCAGCGCATGCCCGATGATTTCCGGCCGCGGGGCGCCGACGAGGTGCGCCGGGCCGGCGTCGCCTTCATCAAGATGCGCGAACGCATCGAGCGCCAGCTCGAGCAGCGCACGGCGATGCTGTCAGGCGTCAGCCATGATCTGCGCACCATTCTCACCCGCTTCAGGCTGCAACTGGCGCTGGTTGGCGATGGTCCGGAAATGGATGATCTCAACAAGGACATCGACGACATGCAGTCGATGCTCGACAGCTACCTGTCCTTCGCCCGCGGCGAGGCCGAGGAGGATGTCGGCACGGTCAGCCTCAACAGCGTCGTCGAAAAGATCGCCGCCGACGGCCGGCTTCGTGGTGCAACGGTGACCGTTTCGGTGGAAGGCGATGACGAGATCAATGTCCGGCCCAACGCCTTCACCCGGCTGCTGACCAATCTGGTCTCCAACGCCTGCCGGCACGCTGATGAGGTCGCAATCGTGGCCAGCAACCGCGGCAGGTGGCTCACGATCGCAATTGACGATGACGGCCCGGGCATCCCTGCCGACGCGCGCGAGGATGTGTTCCGGCCGTTCTATCGGCTCGATGCGGCGCGCAATCAGGATGAAACGGGAACCGGGCTGGGTCTGGCCATCGTCCGTGACATTGCCCGCAGCCATGGCGGCGATGTCACACTGTCAGACAGCGCCATGGGCGGCCTGCGCGCCGTGGTGCGGCTGCCTGCCTAGATTTTTGATTGGCTTTCCGGAAGGTCGCGCTACATCAGCCGCGCGCCGTTGGGCACAACCTTGTCAACCGAGGCCAGCACCACCGCGCCCTGGTCGTCCATGAACCCGAGCGTCAGCACCTCGGACATGAACGGTCCGATCTGCCGGGGCGGAAAATTCACCACAGCCATGACCTGGCGTCCGACAAGTTCTTCGAGTGTGTAGTGCTCGGTAATCTGCGCGGAAGACTTCTTTTCGCCGATCTCCGGACCAAAATCGATCCGCATCTTGAAAGCCGGTTTGCGCGCCTCGGGAAAGGGCTCGGCCGCGATGATGGTGCCGGTACGGATATCGACTTTTTCGAAATCATCCCAGCTGATGGTCTGGCTCATGTCACACTCCGGATCTTGTAACAGCTCAGCCGGCGAGTTCGCGGGAGCGATCCGCGGCTGCACGCAACGCACTGTCAAACAGCGGCTGCAAGGCGTCCTCGGCCATCAGTACCGACAGCGCCGCTGCGGTGGTGCCATTGGGCGAGGTCACGTTCTGCCGCAATGTCGCAGCGGCGTCCGGGGACCGGTGCATCAATTCGCCGGCCCCCGTGACGGTCGCGCGTGCAAGACGCATGGCGAGGTCCGCCGGCAGGCCGCATTTGCGCCCCGCCTCAGCCATGCACTCGACGAGGTAGAAAACATAGGCCGGGCCGCTGCCCGAGACCGCGGTGATGGCATCGATCAGCGCTTCATCCTCGACCCATTCGACGGGACCGCAGACCGACAGCAGCTTTTCGATTTCATCCCTGGCTTCAGCGCTGACGGCAGCATTGGCAACCGCGCCAGTGATGCCGCGTCCGACCATGGCCGGCGTGTTGGGGATCGAGCGGACAACCGCTCCGCCCAGGCGCTGTTCGAAATAGGCCAGCGTCTTGCCAGCGGCCACCGAGAGACTGACAGTCTCAGGCCCGACAAGGCCTTTTACCCCGTCAATGACAGCATCCATGATCTGCGGCTTGACCGCCAGCATCAGGATCCCCGCCGTCATCCCCTCAGGCGCTGCGCTTTCGCACCGGACCCCGGAAGCAGCCAGCCGTGACGCCATGGCATCCGAAGGCTTCGGGTCGATCACCAGAATGGCCGCGGGATCGGTTCCCGCATCAAGCCAGCCATTGAGCATGGCGCCGCCCATGTTGCCGGCGCCGACAAGAACCAGAGGGCTGTCGGGAGAAACCATCTTACGCCTCGCCACGGGTCTCGAACATCACCGCGGCGATGGCCGACTTGGCTTCCATCCCGGACCAGACGACGAACTGGAAGGCCTGGAAATAGGCTTCGCAGGAATCGAGCGCATTCGACAGCAGAACCTCGACCTGGCGGTTGGTGGGTTCCGCCCCGCCGGCCAGCAACAGCGACTGCCGGAAGATGATCACGTGTTCCTGTTGCCACAGGTCGAAATGGCCCATCAGCACCTGCCCGTTGACATGTGACAGCAGCTTCATGACTTCGGTCACGCGCACATCGGGAACCTTGATGTCGAACGCGCTGGCAATGTGCAGCGCCTCGCAATCTTCCATCCAGGAAAACGAGACGTGGTAATCCGTCCAGTGCCCCTCGACCGTCATCGCGATTTCGTGCTCGCCGGACCGCTCGAACGTCCAGTCGTTGGACGCCGCTACGAACTCGATCATGTCTACCGGATTGGAGTGCCGTTCGAATTCGATATTACTGAGATTCATGCCCCACCTAGTCTTCTTTCAAGCGCCCGGAAAAGCCGTTGCAAATGGCTCCAGACGACACCTCATTCACGCATGATTCATCCACGCCCCGGGGCGTCCGCACTAGCGACTCCTGCCGGGGCTTTTTGCTGCCCGTTCCGAATCATCATTTAGAATCAGTGTATAAATGCAGAGTCCGAGCGCCAGTCCCCCGGTTGCATTTTGTCAGCCGGAGCCTGTGGACCAACTTGCCAAACAGATTCCGCCGTGACTCATAACTGACTCTGGCAAAAGGCTTTTTAAGCCTCGTTGCCCGGTGGATAACCTGTGTAAAAAAAAGTGGGTAAAAACAGCCCGTCACATCTTCGCGTGCCGGGCCTTGCAGGCAATGGCCTGACTTCAGGCGTCGGCAGCGTCCGAGGCAGAGTCTGCGGAGAGCTTCTGCTCCAGATCATCGAGCCTTTTGGCCAGCGCATCATTCTCTTCGCGCGCCTTGATCGCCATGTCGCGAACGGCTTCGAATTCCTCGCGCTTGACCAGGTCCATCGAATTGAGAAGCCGCTCGAGCTGGCTGCGCATCGCAGTTTCCATCTCGCGCCGGACACCCTGGGCCGCACCTGCAGCGTCCGTCATCACCTTGGCAAGTTCATCAAGAAGTCTGTTCGATCCGCTGTTCATCGGTCTCATCCCTGTTTCGGGTCAATCTGGGTCTTTTGCCCGCGGGCATTCAACACTCTTGAGGTAAGCATTCCAGCGGTGAGTTGCAAGCCAAAGCATGGCGCGCAAGGCTTGCGCAAAGCCCGCATGGCATGCAACAGCAACACAACTTGCCATATCACAGCTGGAATACAGCTGGAGAAGCCGTCTTTTGACCATATTTACATTGACCGGTTGCATTTGAGAGACCGGCTTCAGGAAGGAAATTGCGTTGGAGCATACCGCCACACTGTTGTCGCTGATGACCTTCCCGGACATCGATCCGGTGATCTTTGCCATCGGCCCGGTGCAGGTACGCTGGTATGGTCTGGCCTATGTCATCGGCATCATGCTGGGGTGGCGCTATGCCCGCAAGCTCGTCGAGAACAACAACCTGTGGCCCGCATCCGGTCCGCGCATGACCGCCCTCGACATAGATGATTTCCTGCTCTGGGCGACTGTCGGCATCGTCGCAGGCGGCCGCATCGGCTACATCCTGTTTTATGATTTTGCGGCCGTTGCGGCCAATCCGCTGCGCGCGCTCGAGATCTGGAACGGCGGCATGTCGTTCCACGGCGGCCTGCTGGGAACACTCGTCGCCATGATCCTGTTTGCCCGCAGCCGCAACATTCCTGTCTTCAACCTGTTTGACGTCGTCTGCGCGGTCGTGCCCGTGGGCCTGTTCTTCGGGCGGCTGGCGAACTTCATCAACGCCGAGCTCTGGGGCAAGCTGACCGATGTGCCATGGGCTTTCGTGTTCCCCACTGGCGGCCCGTTCCCGCGGCATCCGACCCAGCTTTATGAAGCCGCCCTCGAAGGCCTGCTGTTGCTTGCGGTTCTGGCCTGGCTCATCTACCGGCGCCAGGCCCTCAAGCGGCGCGGCATGATCGCAGGCAGCTTTGTCGCCGGCTATGCCCTGTCGCGCATTTTTGTCGAATTCTTCAGGGAGCCCGACGCCCATATCGGCTATCTCGCCGGTGGATGGCTGACCATGGGAATGGTGCTGTCGCTGCCCATGCTGGCCGTGGGCCTGTGGGTCCTCTCAACCGCCAGGCCGCGCGATTGAGAAAGCCCGGAAAGGTCCCTGCGATGACGCCGCTCGCTCAAAAAATCGTCAATCTCATCCAGCAGGCCGGCCCGCTGCGGGTCTCGGACTACTTCGCGCTCTGCCTCGCCGATCCCGATCACGGCTATTACCAGAACCGCGAGCCCTTCGGCCAGGCCGGCGACTTCATCACCGCGCCGGAAATCTCTCAACTGTTCGGCGAAATGATCGGCATCTTCCTGGTTCAGGCCTGGCAGGCCCAGGGCTCACCCGACAATGTCCGTATTGTCGAGATCGGCCCCGGCCGCGGCACCCTGATGTCAGATGCCCTTCGCGTCATCGCCAAACTTGCTCCCGAGCTTTATGCAGACGCGACCATCCACATGGTTGAAACCAGCGAACGGCTGCGCAGCGTGCAGCGCCAGACGCTGGTCCGGCTCAAGCAGCGCATCACCTGGCACGACGCATTCGAAGAGATCCCGGCAGGCTTCACCCTGATGGTCGCCAACGAACTGTTTGACGCGATCCCGATCCAGCAATTCGTCAAGACCTCAGACGGGTTTCGCGAGCGCATGATCGGCCTCGACGAGGCCGGCGCTCTTGCGTTCGGCCTCGGCCCGGGCACACTCGAAAGCTCCGCTTTGCCCATCGAGGAGGCCCAGGTCCCCGAGGGCGAGATATTCGAGATCTCGCCGGCAAGGGCTGCAGTCATGCAGGCGGTAGCGACAAAGATCGTGCGCGATGGCGGCACTGCCCTGACCATCGACTACGGTCACCTGGTGACCGGCTTCGGCGACACGATGCAGGCTGTCCACCAGCACGAGTTCGACCCGCCCTTGCTGCGTCCGGGCGAAGCCGACCTGACCAGCCATGTTGATTTTCAGGTACTTGCGGAGACTGCCAAAGCTGCCGGCGCGCATGTTCACCGCCCGCTGACGCAAGGCGACTTTCTAGTCGGCCTTGGCATATTGGAACGGGCCGGGGCGCTCGGAACGGGCCGTGACAGATTGACTCAGGCCACCATCAGCGACGCGGTCAACCGGCTCGCGGGCGAAGGCCAGGGCCGCATGGGAGCCCTGTTCAAGGTGCTTGCCGTCAGCGGCAAGCCAGCCAGGATCGCACCTTTCGATCCTCAGCCCCGGTGAGTTGACGAATTGACAGACCGGCCCCAGATGGCCACCATCTGCAAGCAGTCAGGACTAGTCTGCGGATTCGGCTCGCCCTCTGGGCCCCACGGGAGGACCAAATCATGACGGTTGACCGCAGCGCACCCCAACCGGTGCGGAGCGCACTTCTGGACGAAATTTCCTCACAGCAGCAGATCGCCCACGGCTTCTTCAACAGGACCGGCGGCGTCTCCAGGGGACTTTACCGCGGCCTGAACGTCGGGCTGGGATCGAGCGACGATCGCGCCGATGTCATCGAGAACCGGGCCCGGGTCAGCCGCTGGTTCGGCCTCGCCCCCGACCGGCTGGTCACCGTTCACCAGGTGCATTCGCCGCGCGTCCAGATCGCCACTGCCGAAAACCGCGACGAACGCCCCAAGGCGGATGCGCTGGTCACCAACACCCCGGGCCTGGTACTGGGCGTGCTGACCGCCGACTGCGGACCGATCCTGTTTGCTGACCCGCAAGCCGGCGTAATCGGCGCCGCCCATGCGGGCTGGCGCGGCGCCTTTGACGGCGTGCTGGAAAGCACGCTTGAGGCCATGCAGGGCCTGGGCGCACGCCCCCAAAACACAGTAGCCGTGCTCGGCCCCTCGATCAGCCAGCCCAATTACGAGGTCGGGCCCGAATTCGTCGACCGGTTTGTTGAGGCCGACCCAGCCCACCAGAGCTATTTCGTGCCCTCCCCCAAGCCTGGCCACGCCCTGTTTGACCTCAGGCAGTTCACGGTCGACCGGCTGCGCAACGCCGGCGTCAGGGCCGAGATGCTCTCTGACTGCACCTATGCCGATGAAGAGGCATGGTATTCCTACCGGCGCTCGACCCATCGCAAGGAACCCGATTACGGACGACAAATCTCCGCTATCGCCATCAAGGAGGACGCCCATGGCCCTGCATTTTGAACGCGAGGAATACGCCGCCCGCCTGGAGAAACTGACAACCAGCATGCGCGAAGAGAAGCTCGACGCCATGTTGCTGTTTGCCCAGGAAAGCATGTACTGGCTGACCGGCTACGACACGTTCGGCTTCTGCTTCTTCCAGTGCCTGGTGGTCAAGGCCGATGGCTCCATGACGCTTCTGACCCGTTCCGCCGACCTGCGTCAGGCCCGCCAGACCTCCAACATCGAGCGGATTGTCGTCTGGACCGATCGCACCAACGCCGATCCGGCACTGGATCTGAAGAACCTGCTCTCCGATCTCGATCTGCTTGGTGAGCGCATTGGCGTCGAATACGACACCCATGGCCTGACCGGCGCAAACTGCCGCAAGCTCGACAATCAGCTGCAAAGCTTTGCCGAACTGGTCGATGCATCTCATGTCGTCAGCCGTCTCCGGCTGATCAAGAGCCCGGCAGAGATCGCCTTTGCCAGGCGCGCGGCCAAGCTCTCCGATGCCGCCCTTGATGCTGCCCTGCCGCTGATCAAGCCCGGCGCCGATGAAGCCGACATCCTTGCCGCCATGCAGGGCGCGGTGTTTTCCGGTGGCGGTGACTATCCGGCCAACGAATTCATCATTGGCTCCGGAGAAGACGCGCTCCTGTGCCGCTACAAGGCCGGGCGCCGTCAACTGACGGCGACCGATCAGCTGACGCTGGAATGGGCGGGCGTGTTTGCTCATTATCACGCACCGATGATGCGCACGGTCATCATTGGAGAACCGACAGACCGTCATGTCGAGCTCTATGAGGCCTGCAGGGAGTCACTCGATGCGATCACGGCCATCCTCAGACCCGGCACCAGTTTTGGCGAGGTTTTCGACGCCCATGCCGATGTGATGGACGAACGCGGCCTGACCCGGCACAGGCTCAATGCCTGCGGCTATGCGGTCGGCGCGCGCTTTACCCCCAGCTGGATGGAGCACCAGATGTTCCACGCCGGAAACCCGCTCGAGATTGCGCCCGACATGACGCTGTTCGTGCACATGATCATCATGGATTCCGAAACCGGAACCGCCATGACACTGGGGCAAACCTACCTGACAACCGCTGATGCGCCTGAATCCCTGTCTGCGAAACCGCTTGACCTGATCATCGCGCCGTAGGAACGCAAGTCTTGGTTTTGCCTCGCTCGTCTGCCCGCCGTCAAACCGCCATGTCCCTTCGGCGATTGACATGTCTGCCCTGGAGATTTCATAACAAAGAGGGGAAACAGGCGGGAAACATGATGCAACGCATCAAGATGATTGGATTGCTGGGCGCGCTGGCCATGGCGCTTGCCGGCTGCACCAGCACCGAGCAGACACTTCAACCGATACCCGGCGACCAATCGGCGCCGGCCGGCAATGCAGGCTCCGTGCCGCTTGACGCAACTGATCCATTCCCGCCGAGTGCCAGCCCGGCTGGCGCGCCCCAGGCAACTCCACAGCAACCAAGTCCTGCCCAGGCACAGGCAGCCTTGCCGGCAGGACAGGTTCGTGGCCAGATTCGCTTCATGCCGGTCATCGGTGCACCGGTAAACGCGGTGACGCCGCTTTCACGGCAACTTGCCGTGGAGGCACGCAATCGCGGGTTGGCGATCCTCAGCGCTTCCGATCCCGGTGGCGACCACGTGCTCAAGGGCTATTTTTCCGCCGACAATTTCGATGGCCAGACCACCGTCTACTATGTCTGGGACATTCTCGACCCGGCGGGCACACGTCTGACCCGGGTTCAGGGCCAGGAAACCTTCGCCGGCGCCCCGGGAGACCCATGGGCTTCCGTCCCTGCCGATGTGATGCAAAGAATAGCAACCCGCACCCTGTCCGACTATGTCGCATGGCGTGGTCTCTGACGCCTTCAGGCAGGTGCTCGGACGCGTCACTTGCACAGAAGTTTAACAGAAAAATTACGCCCACAGCCGATGGGTGCTTGCAATCATCAAAACCCCCGCTAAAAAGCGGGCCAACGGGTTGGCGCCCCGTCCTCCTGCGTGATCCTGCGCAGCTGTGACGCGGCCGAAAAAACAGGCGGTCCCAAATGAAGGTTTTCGCAGGAAACTCGAACCGGCGTTTGGCAGAGTCCATTTGCAATTATCTCAATGTTCCTTTGGGCAAGGCAAGCGTCCGGCGCTTTGCTGACCAGGAGATCTTCGTCGAGATCCAGGAAAATGTGCGCGGCGAGGATGTCTTCATCCTGCAGTCCACATCCTACCCGACAAACGATCACCTGATGGAACTGCTGATCATGATCGACGCCTTCCGGCGGTCTTCGGCCAAGCGCATCACCGCGGTGCTGCCCTATTTCGGTTACGCCCGTCAGGACCGCCGCGCATCCGGCCGCACGCCGATCTCGGCCAAGCTCGTTGCCAACCTGATCACCGAGGCCGGCGCAGACCGGGTTCTCACCCTCGATCTGCATGCAGGCCAGATCCAGGGCTTCTTCGACATTCCGACCGACAACCTGTTCGCCATTCCGGTGATCGCGCGTGACATCAAGGCTCATTACGAGCTGGAAAATGTCATGGTGGTCTCACCTGACGTGGGCGGTGTGGTCCGTGCCCGTGCGCTCGGCAAACGACTGGGCGCATTGCTCGCCATCGTCGACAAGCGCCGCGACCGTCCCGGCGAATCCGAAGTCATGAACATCATCGGTGAAGTCGACGGCAAGGACTGCATCCTGATCGACGACATCGTCGATTCCGGCGGCACGCTCTGCAACGCCGCGGAGGCGCTGCTCAACAACGGCGCCAATTCCGTCACCGCCTACATCACCCACGGTGTGTTGTCGGGCGGCGCCGTGGCCCGGGTTTCCTCGTCGAAACTCAAGGAACTGGTCATCACCGACTCGATCCAGCCGACGCAGGAAATTCAGAACGCGCCCAATATCCGGGTGTTGTCGACCGATGCGCTGATCGGCGAAGCCATCAACCGCACCGCCGCCGAGCAGTCGGTCTCCTCCCTGTTCGACTGAAGCCCTTTTGGAGCCCGGCCTTTGGCCGGGTTCCAGATCACGCTCGTCCCCGATTGAGCCCCCGGCTCAAGCCAGCATTGTCACGGCAATGCCGGCGAGCGTGGCAGCGCCGAGCACCGCAAACAGATTGACGTGAAAGCGCAGCAACGCCACCCCGGCTCCTACTGCGATGGCAAGCGCGCCCGGATTGAGCGTCGCAAGCTCCGGCACCGGCAGGGTCAACGGCCCGAATTCCGCCTCGCCGACGCGGGCAAACAGCACATTAAGCGCAAACCAGACTGCAAGATTCGTGATCACGCCCACCACGGCCGCGGTGATCGCCGACAATCCCGCCGACAGCCATTTCACCGAGCGCAGCCGCTCGATATGCGGCGCACCGGCAAAGATCCACAAGAAGCACGGCGCGAAGGTGAAGAACAGCGCCAGCGTGCCGCCCAGAACCCCGCCGGTGAACGGGTCCAGCCCCGCCTCGCGCGCGCCGCCGAGAAAGCCGACGAACACCAGAACCAGGATCAGCGGACCCGGCGTGGTCTCGGCCAGCCCAAGCCCTGCCAGCATGTCGCCCGGCACCAGCCAGCCATGCACCTCGACCGCCTGCTGCCCGACATAGGCAAGCACCGCATAGGCGCCGCCAAAGGTGACGATCGCCGCCTTCGAGAAGAACAGCGCCATGGCGGAAAAGGCATCGGGAACGCCCGGCGCAAACAGCAGCACGGCCAGAGGCAGCAGCCAGATGGCTCCCCAGACCAGCACCGTGCGAAATGTCGGCCCGGCAAGCCCCGGCAAGACAGGAGCGACAGCTTCCCCGGTGGGCTCCGCCCCTGCTGACTGCCGGGACGTTGCAAGCATCGAAGCAAGAATGCCAGCCAGCCCTGCGCCCAGAACGATCAGCGGAAACGGCAGCTTCAAAAACGCAATGCCGACAAAGGCCGCAACCGCCAGCACCCAGGCAAAGCGCGATTTCAGCGCCCGCTTGGAGACCTTGATCAAGGCCTCGAGCACGATCGCCAGCACCGCTGCCTTCAGCCCGAACAGGACGCCCGCCACCACCGGCAGGTCACCATAATGGAAATAGGCCGCAGACAGACCCATGATGATCGCAAAGCCCGGCAGAATGAACAGCAACCCCGCCAGCAACCCGCCGCCGACACCGCGCAGCAACCAGCCGGCATAGGTCGCCAGCTGCATGGCCTCGGGTCCGGGCAGCAGCATGCAGAAATTCAGTGCATGCAGAAAGCGCGGCTCATCAAGCCATGGCCGTTCTTCGACCAGTTCGCGATGCATCAAGGCGATCTGGCCGGCAGGACCGCCGAAAGACAGCAGTCCGATGCGGCCGAAGACGCGGAATATCTCGACCCAGGAAGGAGAAGATATGGAACTCATGATGCAGCTTTCCCCGAGGCCGAAGTATGAATTTCACCGCTAGCATGACGACACCACGCATAAAGCGCATCGTAAATCACCATGCTCTGTTCCAGCAGTGCCAGATCATCATTTTCCGAAGATGACAATCCCAGCGCGATTGCCAGCAGTCCGGCTGATTGCGGCGCCAGCGCAAGATCGCCCTTGTCCGCCCCGCGGACGATCCGGGCCAGGTGCCGCAGCGCCGGATCCTCGATGCCGAACAGATTGAGCAGCCTATCGACACTGCACAAGTCCCCGTCTTCACCGCGCTGCGAATAGGTCACGCCATCGACATCGAACGGGATCGCGCTTATTTCCTCGGCGATATCGACAACCCACTCTGCCTCGACGAAATGAAACTCCGCCATCGGATCGATGAAGCGGCGCACCATCCAGGCGAACGCCATGCTGCCGGGTGCGGGGCTTTCCCGGGCGATCCACCGGGTCGGTTCCGGCAACAGCAGCGGCACGTCAGGCCCCCGCTTGGTGAGCACCAGTCCTCCCGCCTCTTCATAGGCATCGATCCCGCCTTCGAGGTGTCTGGCGTCGATTCCGTTGACCCGCAACCGCGCCGCTGCGAGCTGGCTGACATTGTGCCCGTGCAGGCAGTAGACAATGAGCGGCTTGCCGAGCCGCGCGAGTTCCGGCCCCCAGCTTTCGGTCTGCATGTGGTCGCGCCAGATGGATCCGGCAATCGCCCGCCCCTCTTGCTCGAACTTGAAGCAGCGGGTCGCGGCAACGACGGTCGGCCAGTTGCTGGTGCCGGACAGGTTGGACAGGTCTTGGGCTGAGATGGATTTGGACATGACTATCCCCTTCGCATAAATACGAAGGGCGGAACTTGGGCTTTCGCCTGCAACGGGGAGTCCACCCGTAACCCCGTGGGGTGATGCTACGGCAGGTTTGCTGCTTCGGCAAGCCAGGGATGAGCTTCCACCCCGCCAAGCCTTGCATTCGCCCGATTGCTCGGCTATAGCGGCCACGTCCGTGCAGACACCCTTGGAGGCAACACGGATGAAGCGCCGTCATTCTTGATTGGGACGGCGCTTGATGTTTTTTGGGACCGGCAAAAACCGGGAACCGGAAAGCAGCCCCATCTAGAACCTCGAAAGGTTATGCCATGAGCAATGCTGCATATGAGCTGAAGGCCGAGGCGCGCGCACAGGTTGGTAAGGGGTCCGCCCGTGAACTTCGCCGCAACGGTTTGATTCCTGCTGTCATCTACGGTGACAACAAAGCCCCCGTTTCCATCGCGCTCTCGCGCAAGGATGTGACCAAGAAGATCCACGACGGCGGTTTCATGACCACCCTCGTGACCATCGAAGTCGACGGCAAGAAGCACTCCGTGCTGCCGAAGGACTATCAGCTTGATCCCGTCCGCGACTTCCTGATGCACGTCGACTTCCTGCGCGTGTCGAAGAACACCCAGGTGACCGTTGAAATCCCGGTTCACTTCGAAAACGAAGAGAAGTCTCCCGGCCTCAAGCGCGGCGGCGTTCTCAACGTCGTGCGTCACACCGTCGAGTGCAACTGCCCGGCCAACGCCATTCCGGATGCGATCACCATCGATCTTACCGGTCTGGAACTCGGCGCCGGCATTCACATCTCGCACGTTTCGCTGCCTGAGGGCGTTGAGCCGACGATCACCGATCGCGACTTCACCATCGCAACAATCGCATCGCCTGCCGGCCTGAAGAGCGACGACAATGCCGCTGGCGACGACGAAGCTGCAGACGAAGCAGCCGAAGGCGACAGCGAAGAATAAGCTGTCCTGGCTCGTTATTGAGGAACAGGATCCATGTTGCTGATTGTAGGCCTTGGAAACCCCGGATCTCAATACGCCAGGAACCGGCACAATGTCGGATTTATGGCGGCGGACGCAATTGCCCGCCGCCATTCGTTTTCCGGGTTTTCGAAGAAATTCCGGGCAGAGATCGCCGAAGGCACGCTGGCCGGCGAAAAGACACTCATCATCAAGCCCATGACCTTCATGAACCTGTCGGGCGACAGCGTCGGCGAAGCCATGCGGTTCTACAAGCTCAAGCCTGCCGATATCATCGTCATCCATGACGAGCTGGATATTGCGCCGGGCAAGCTCAAGCTCAAGACCGGTGGCGGCAATGGCGGTCACAACGGTCTCAAATCCATCGATGCCCATTGCGGCAAGGACTACAAGCGGCTCCGGATCGGCATCGGTCATCCAGGCCACAAGGATCGCGTCAACCCGCATGTGCTGGGCGACTTCGCAAAGGCCGATCAGGACTGGCTGCAGCCCTTGCTCGACGCCATTGCAGACCATGCCGAGCTGATCGTCAAGGGCGACGACGCAGGCTTTCTCAACAAGATCGCGCTCGCCACCGGACAGGCCAATGCACCTGCCAAGCCCGCCCGTGAGCCAGCCAAGGCTCCCGCCAAACCGGCCACGGCCAAAAAGCCATCCGGCAACTCGCACATCCATCAGGCGCGTCAGGGCAAGCCGAGCGTCCCGGCCTCAGGCCCGATGGCCGAGATGCTGAAGAAGCTGTTCGGCAACAAGGACTAGGCCCCATGGACACCGGCAGCTTGACCATCCGCGCTGCCGGCAAGAGCGACCTGCCGCAACTGCTCGACCTCTATCGCGAACTGCAACCCGACGACCCCGTGCTCACGCTTGGGAGCGCAAGCCCGCACATGGATCAAATCCTTGCGCATCCGGGAATGACGCTTCTGATCGCGACGGTGGATCAGCTTGCCGTGGCCACCATCACGCTCATCGTCATTCCCAACCTAACCCGCGGCGGCGCGCCCTATGGCCTGATGGAAAATGTCGTCACCGCAAAGGCTCACCGCAAGCGCGGCTATGCCGGTGCGCTGATCCAGCACGGTTTCGAGATTGCCTGGAAGGCTGATTGCTACAAGGTGATGCTGCTCAGCGGCTCGACCGATCCGGAAACGCTCGATTTCTATCGCAATTGCGGCTTTGTCCAGAACAAGACCGGATTCCAGATCCGACGCCCATCGGGGGAGCCCGTCAGAGCCAGCTCCTGCGCTCACGCCATCGTCATTGGCCGGTGAACGGCGTTGTCGGCTAGCATCATCGCATGATGTCGTAGATCTTCTTGAGACCAGAGAGGCCAGATCATGCCCATTGCCATCCTGTTCCGAAATGCAATCGTTGCTCTTGCCGCCGTCTTCGCGAGTTTGGCCTTTTCCAGCCAGACGCTGGCCGCCGACCAGAACCTGAGCTTCCACGGCATCGCCATTCAGGGCTACGATCCGGTCGCCTATTTTACCGAAAACAAGGCTGTCCCCGGCAATCCTGATATCACTGCCTCCCATGACGGCGCCACCTATCAGTTCGCCTCTGACGAACACAAGACGGCCTTCGAGGCCAATCCGGGCCAATACGTGCCGCAATATGGCGGCTACTGCGCCTACGGCGCGTCCCAGGGTTACAATGCCTCGGTGGAACCGGATCAGTTCACCATCGCCGACGGCAAGCTCTACCTCAATTACAATGCCGATGTGCGCGAGCGCTGGAACCAGGAGCGGGGCAACTACATAACCAAGGCCGACGCCTACTGGTCGACACAGTAGGTCGTCTCAAAGCTCGGCGATGCGCTGCCAGAACAGATCGGCAAACGCCCCAGCGCCTGCTTCGATCAGCTGCGCTATGCCCAGCCCGGCACCGTCGACAAAGAGCATCGCCGCGAGCCCGCCCAACACGGTGAACATGACCGACAGCCGCAGGTTCTTGAGACTGTCAAGTCGGTAGTACCCGGCATCGTCGAAATCGGTTCCCCAGAAATAGTCGGCCCAGCCGTAATCGCTGGAAACCAGGATATTGACCGCGGGCGTGTCCGAAAGCTTGTCGGGAAACACGTTGAACACCGCCCGGCAGACATGCGCCAGCGCCCCCAGCAGCGCGAAGATGATGCCGGCGGCGACGAAATGCCAGGTGGCAAGCTCGGTTTCCATTTCGGGCACTCCCGCTACGATCTTACCCCCCTTGTCGCACATAAACCTTACAGCCCGGTTGACCGCTCACGAGGCCGCGGGGCTTGACCCTGACGGCCCTTTCCCTCATAGCCAGCGGCAACTCCCCTTTCAGACACGAGACGAGCAAATCCATGGGTTTCAAATGCGGTATCGTCGGGCTGCCCAATGTCGGCAAGTCCACCCTGTTCAATGCACTGACACGCACCGCCGCCGCGCAGGCAGCGAACTACCCGTTCTGCACCATTGAGCCCAACACCGGTGAAGTGGCCGTTCCCGATCCCCGGCTGAAGAAGCTTGCCGCGGTGGCCGGCTCGAAGGAAATCATCCCCACCCGCATTTCCTTTGTTGACATTGCCGGCCTGGTCCGCGGCGCATCCAAGGGCGAAGGTCTCGGCAACAAGTTCCTCGCCAACATCCGCGAAGTTGACGCCATCGTTCACGTGCTGCGCTGCTTTGAAGATGACGACATCACCCATGTCGAGGGCCGGATCGACCCTGTCGGTGACGCCGACACCATCGAAACCGAGCTGATGATCTCGGATCTCGAAAGCCTCGAGCGCCGCACCGAGCAGACCCGCAAGCGCGCGGCTTCCAAGGACAAGGAATCGATGACGGTTCTGCCGATGATGGAAGCCTCGCTCAAACTGCTGCAGGACGGCAAGCCTGTCCGCACCATGCTCAAGGATCTCTCTGATGAGGATCTGGCCATTCTCAGGGGCCTCAACCTGCTGACCTCGCACCCGGTGCTTTATGTCTGCAACGTCTCGGAAGACGATGCCGTGGACGGCAACCCCCACACCGAGGCTGTTGCCAAAATGGCGGCCGAACAGGGCGCGGAAAGCATCGTCATTTCCGCAGCCATCGAATCCGAAGTGGCACAGCTGCCCGACGAGGAAGCGGAAGAGTTTCTCGGCGCGCTCGGCCTCGAAGAAGCCGGCCTCGACCGGCTCATCCGCGCCGGCTACAGCCTGCTCGATCTGATCACCTATTTCACCGTCGGCCCGAAGGAAACCCGCGCCTGGACGATCGAGCGCGGCACCAAGGCGCCGGGCGCCGCAGGCGTCATCCATACCGATTTCGAACGCGGCTTCATCCGCGCCTTCACCATTGCCTATGATGACTACATCACGCTGGGCGGCGAAGTCCCGGCCAAGGAAGCCGGCAAGGCGCGCGACGAAGGCAAGGAATACGTCGTCCAGGACGGCGACGTGATCCACTTCCGCTTCAACACCTGAGGTCCGGGACGACCTGGCAGTCAGGCAAAACCCATGGCTGCCCGGTTCCGAGGATTTGACCCGCTCGAAGAAATTTGATCCGGCTTGCGCGGGCGCGCTCCAGGGTGCAGGTTTGCGGCAATGAACACACAGACCCATCTCTTGCTGGCTTCGGCCCTGTTCGCCCGGCCGGGGCGGCAAAACCGGCTGCGCAACGCGGCCGTGATCACCGGCGCGCTGCTGCCCGATGCCGTCATCTTCGTGATGTTCGCATGGTCCAAGCTGGTTGGCGCACCGGAATCGGAAGTCTGGTCGACCTGGTATTTCAATCCGCCCTGGCTGACCGCCATCGACTGGATGAACTCGCTGCCGCTGTTTGGTGCGATCCTGCTGGTCGGCATCGCCTTGCCGAAAGCTCACCCCGGCCTCAATACGGTCTCATCGGTGCTGCTGCTGTTCGCGCTGGCGGCGATCACGCACCTGCTCGGCGACCTGCCGCTTCACGTCGATGACGGGCATGCCCATTTCGTGCCGCTGACCGAGTGGCGCTTCGTCTCACCGGTCTCCTATTGGGACCCGCGGCATTACGGCAATATCTTTTCGCTGCTGGAACTGGCGCTTGGGTTGATCCTGATCGTCATCCTCTGGCGCCGCTTCGCGTCCCGGCCGGTCCGTGCGCTGCTACTGATTGCCGTTCTCGCTTACGCCGTACCCTATGTCTGGTTCGTGCTGCTTGGCGGGCACAGCGAGCACTTTGCAACGCTGTTGCCCACCGGAGCGGTCTCATGACCCGAAGACCTTCGGCTCCATAGGCTTCAATACAGGAGCGTCAGGCCTTCTTGACCGGGCAGGTCGACAGGCCGAACAGCGAGTAGAGCGGACAGGTGCCGAACAGGCCGGTAAACAGCGGGATCACGCCGATCAGCGCAAGATAGCGCCATGACGCTTCCGGATAGGCGAAAAACAGCCCCAGCAGCACCAAACCGGCAATCACCCGAACCGCGCGGTCGAGACCGCCAACATTGTTCTTGAGCATGTTCATAACTCCTGTTGCGATGACCGGACACAATGCCCGAATACATAGTGATTAACAGATAAATGCCGAACTGCTTTGACAAGGATCAAGCAGCGCAGGCTCGCGGCCTGCAGCCGGTGGGTTTTGGTGACACCACGCAATTTGTCCTGTCGGCCGCGGCAAACCTTTCACACCTAAATGAAATCGACTAGGTTCTTGCCATTCGACATTGAGGAAGCGATCCATTTCCATGCCAGACGATAATCTTCTCCATTTTGAAGACATGCCGCCCGGAACCGTGTTCCCGCTCGGTCCGAAACATGTCACCGCCGATGAAATCATAGCCTTTGCCATGGAATACGACGCCCAGCCGATGCACCTCGATGCCGAGGCCGGCAAGGAGTCGATCCTGGGCGGTCTCGCCGCATCCGGATGGCACAGCTGCTCCATGATGATGCGGATGATGGCCGATTCCTATTTGCTGCGCGCGGCTGCCGAAGGTGCGCCGGGCGTCGACTTCGTCAAGTGGAAGAAACCCGTGCTCGCTGGCGATGTCCTGTCCGGTGAGACCCGTGTCCTCGACGGTCGGGAATCCCAGTCCCGCCCCGGCATCGGCATCCTGCATTTGCGCCACGAATTGCGAAACCAGTCCGGCGAGACGGTGCTGGAATCGGAGAACCCGGTGATGATCCGCCTCAGAAACCCGGGGAGCGCGGACACATGAGCTTTGACCCCTCGTATGAACCTGGCGCCCGCCGCGAGCTGGGCACCTATGTTTTCACCGCGGAATCGATCATCGAGTTCGCCCGCCAGTTTGACCCGCAGCGCTTTCATGTCGACCCGGAAGCCGCAAAGAAGAGCGTCTTTGGCGATCTGTGTGCTTCCGGCTGGCACACGGCATCCGTCTGGATGAAGCTCAACATCGCAGCCAGCAAGATCGAAACCCGCAAGGCGATCGAAGAAGGCCGCCCGGTGCCCGAGTTCGGCCCCTCCCCCGGTTTCCGTAACTTGCGCTGGTTCAAGCCGGTCTATGCCGGTGACGAACTCGCCTATGCCCGCATTGTGCGCGGAACCCGGGCGCTCAATTCACGCCCCGGCTGGTCGATCCTCGAATTGACCTGCGAAGCCCGCAACAAGGACGGCGAACTGGTGATGAATTTCGATTCCGCCGCTCTGATCAAGTTCCCCGAAAATCACCAGACCGCACCTTGAACACAAAGAAGGGCTGCTCCGGCAACGGGCAGCCCTTTCTTCGAACACGCCTGATCAGTGGCCTTCGTAGGACACCAGGGTGCGTACCTGCACCCCGAGATCTTCGAGCTTCTTGCGCCCACCCAGATCCGGCAGATCGATCACGAAACAGGCGGCGACAATGTTGGCGCCCATCTGCCGCAACAGCTTGACCGCACCTTCCGCTGTGCCGCCGGTGGCGATCAGGTCATCGACCAGGATCACGCTTTCGCCTTCCACCACCGCGTCGCGGTGCATTTCCATCTCGTCGACCCCGTATTCCAGGCTGTAGGCCACCCGCACGGTCTCGTGCGGCAGCTTGCCCTTCTTGCGGATTGGAACGAAACCGGCCGACAGCTGGTGCGCCATCGCGCCGCCGAGAATGAAGCCGCGCGCTTCGATACCGGCGATCTTCGAGACCTGCAGCCCGGCATAGGGGTGAACTAGTTCGTCGACCGCACGCCGAAACGCCCGCGGCTGGCCCAGCAGCGTGGTGATGTCGCGAAACAGGATACCCGGCTTGGGGTAATCCTTGATGGTGCGGATCGATTCGCGAAGTTCGTTTTCAAGATCAGACATGATGTCTCCCGGCTGGATGTCTCAATCTGCGCCGGCTTCAGGTCCTGCGCAAGTCGCATTGGTTGAGGTCACGAACTGCCGGGCCGGATCAAAATCCACCGCCCGGACATGAAAACGCCGCCCGCAGGCGGCGTAATCGAACTCGGTCCTGAAAGCTGGCTATCAGTGTTCCTTGCTGGCGAACACGGACTTCTTGGTCAGGAACATCAGCGACGCGAAGATCGCCAGGAAGATGATGACCATGAAGCCGGTGTGCTTGCGCTCTTCCATGTGCGGTTCAGCCGCCCACATCATGAACGCAGCAACGTCCTTGGCATACTGCTCGACTGTCTCGGGTGCCTCATCGTCATAGGTGATGAGTTCGTCAGACAGCGGCGGCGCCATTGCCAGGGCCGGGCCGGCGATGAAATACGGGTTGTAGTAGGTCCCTTCCGGAATCTCGACACCCGCAGGCGGCTCCTGGTAACCGGTCAGCAGCGAATAGATGTAATTCGGGCCGCTCTCGTTGTAGCCGGTGAAGATGTCGAAGATGAACTGCGGAAAACCGCGCTCGACATAACGCGCCTTGGCCAGCAGCGAGAAGTCCGGCGGTGCCGCACCATTGTTGGCGTAGGCTGCCGCTTCCTGGTTCGGGAACGGTGAGGGGAAGTAGTCTGACAGGACGGCAGTCCTGGTGAACATTTCGCCTTCGCCGTTGGGACCGTCTTCGACTTCGTAGTTCGCGGCCAGCGTCTTGAGCTGATCCTCGGAATATCCGAGGTCTTCAAGCGTGCGGAACGCAACCAGGTTCATCGAGTGACAGGCCGAACAGGCTTCCACATAGATCTTGAGGCCGCGCTGCAACTGGCCCTTGTCATAGGTTCCGAACGGACCTGCAAAAGACCAGTCAACCTCCTTGAGAGGCTTGATCGGGTAATGCGGGGTACCGCCTTCCTCTTCCGCGGCGAAAGCCGGGGCAACGCCGATCATGGCGGTCAAGGCGAGCGGAACGATGCTAGCAAGAAGCTTTTTCATATTTAAGATCCTTTCCGTCGCGCCGCTCAGCCGCGGGTTTCTGGTGACGCAGCCGCGGATGTCGCAGCCCCGCCATTGCCGCCCTTTTTGGCGAGCACGGCTTCGGTGATGGAGTTCGGCAGACGCTTGGGCGTTTCAATCAGCCCCAGCACCGGCAGGATGACCAGGAAGAAGCCGAAGTAATACAGCGTCGCGATCTGGGCCATGGTGGTGTAGGCGCCTTCCGCAGGCTTGGCGCCAAGCCAGCCGAGGAAGATCGCATTGGCCACGAAGATCCAGAAGAACAGCTTGTACCAGGGCCGGTAGACCGCGGAACGAACCTTCGAGGTGTCGAGCCAGGGCAGCACGAACAGCACCGCGATGGAGCCGAACATGGCCAGCACGCCGCCAAGCTTGGAGTCGATCGGTCCGATGTTGAAGGTGATGGCGCGCAGGATCGCGTAGAATGGCAGGAAGTACCATTCCGGAACGATATGCGCCGGGGTCTTCAGCGGATCAGCCGGGATGTAGTTGTCTGCATGGCCGAGGAAGTTCGGCATGAAGAAGATGAAGTAGGCAAACACCATCAGGAAGATGCACATCGCCAGCGCGTCCTTGACGGTCGCATAAGGCGTGAACGGCACGGTGTCGGTCTTGGTCTTCACCTCAACGCCGGTCGGGTTGGTCTGACCGGTCACGTGCAGCGCCCACACGTGCAGGATCACGACGCCGGTGATCATGAACGGCAGCAGGTAGTGCAGCGAGAAGAAGCGGTTGAGCGTCGGGTTGTCCACCGCGAAGCCGCCAAGCAGCAACTGCTGGATCGGCTCGCCGATGCCCGGGAACGCCGTGAAGAAGCCGGTGATCACCGTAGCCCCCCAGAACGACATCTGGCCCCATGGCAGCACGTAGCCCATGAACGCGGTTGCCATCATCAGAAGCAGGATGACGACGCCGAGGATCCACAGCACTTCGCGCGGAGCCTTGTAGGAGCCGTAATACATGCCGCGGGCAATGTGGATGTAGACGGCCACGAAGAAGAACGAGGCCCCGTTGGCATGCATGTAGCGCAGCAGCCAGCCGGAGTTCACGTCGCGCATGATCTTCTCGACCGACTGGAAGGCGATCGCGGTATCTGCGGCGTAATGCATGGCCAGCACGATGCCGGTCAGCAGCTGCACCACCAGCATCACCATCAGGATGCCGCCGAAGGTGTAGGCGTAGTTCAGGTTCCGCGGCACCGGGTAGGAGACGAAACTGTCATGCACCAGCCGCGGCAGCGGCAGACGGGAATCGATCCATTTTCCGATGCCGGAAGTTGGCTGGTAAGTCGAGTGATCACTGCTCATGGTCTAAAGCCCCCTCAGCCGATTTTGATGACGCTGTCAGACACGAAAGAGAACGGCGGAACCGGAAGGTTCTCAGGTGCCGGACCTTTGCGAATACGGCCAGCCGTGTCGTAGTGCGAACCGTGGCACGGGCAGAACCAGCCACCGAATTCACCGGCCTGGCCAAGCGGCACGCAACCCAGATGGGTGCAGGAACCGATCATGACGATCCAGTTTTCCTTGCCCTCACCAGCGGAGCGGTCAAGGTCGGTTGCCTCTGAGCCAGCGGCGATGTTTGCGTTGCGCGCGACCGGGTCCTTGAGTTCGTCCAGAGCGACAGCCTTCGCTTCGGCGACTTCTTCGTCGGTGCGGTTGCGGATGAACACGGGCTTGCCGCGCCATTTCACCGTCAGCGACATGCCTGGCTCAAGGCTTTCGACATTGACCTCGATCGAGGCCAGCGCCAGCGTCGAGGCGTCTGGGTTCATCTGGTCGATGAACGGCCAGGCGAAACTGCCCGCGCCGACCACGCCCGCCATCCCGGTGGCGATGTAAAGAAAATCGCGACGGGTCGGTTCGCCCGTGCCTTCGCTTTGTGTCATTGGCTCACTCACGGCTCAACGTCCTCTTCAAGCTGCGTCTGGACAACAATCCCGTCCCACTGCTTCGCGCAGATCAGGCCTGTCCGCTATAGGCAGATTCGGCCATTGCCGACAATGCGGCGGAATTCTGTCAATCGCGCGGTTTCTATGCGGGATAGGTTAAGAAGTCCAGACCGGACAAGGACAGAAGGGCACTATGTCGCGGAAAATTCGGAGGACTATTCCGCCGCTTCCTCGACACCGATGAATCCGCCTGACTGCCGCGCCCACAATTCGGCATAAAGCCCGCCGCTTTTGATCAATTCGGAATGGGTTCCGGTTTCGATGATACGGCCATTGTCCATCACCACCAGGCGGTCCATCCGGGCAATGGTCGAAAGCCGGTGCGCAATGGCAATGACGGTCTTGCCGTCCATCAATTCATCAAGATTTTCCTGGATCGCGGCCTCGACTTCCGAATCCAGCGCCGATGTCGCCTCGTCCAGCACCAGGATGGGCGCATTCTTCAGCATCACCCGCGCGATTGCGATTCTCTGCCGCTGGCCGCCCGACAGCTTGACCCCGCGGTCGCCGACATGCGCATCGAGCCCCTTGCGGCCGCGCTGGTCGGAGAGCCCATTGATGAAGTCGAGCGCCTCGGCCCGCCGTGCCGCTTCCAGGATTTCCGCGTCATCCGCGTCGGGACGGCCAAAGACGATGTTTTCGCGAATCGAGCGATGAAGCAGCGACGTGTCCTGGGTGACCATGCCGATCGCATGCCGCAGCGATTCCTGCTTCACCGCGGCGATATCCTGCCCGTCAATCTCGATCCGGCCTGATTCCAGATCGTAAAACCTCAGCAGCAGATTGACGAATGTCGATTTTCCGGCGCCGGAACGGCCGACCAGGCCGAGTTTTTCCCCAGGCTTGATGTCGAGCGTCAAGGAGTCGATCACCGGCTGGTCGCTGTTGTAGCCGAAGCTCGCGCCCTCAAAACGAATGCCCGCCTTGTCGACAACCAGCTCCCTGGCGTTCTCGGCATCCGCCAGACCGATCGGCCGCGCCACCATTTCCGCCGAATTCTGCAAGTTCCCCAGATTGCGCATCAGCCCGTTGAGCTGGGTCATCATTCGGCCCAGCAGCATATTAAGCCTGAGCACCAGCGACAGCGTAAACGCCACCGAGCCCACCGAGATGGCGCCCGCAAGCCACAGATCGATCGAGAAGGCCGCAATAACCGTGATCATCACGCCGGAAAGGGCTGCCAGCGAGGCGCGAACCCCGGTCAGGTGCCGGGTGAACGGCATGATGGTCGCGATGAACTGGTCAAACCCCTCGCGGATATAGCGGTCATTGTCGTCGTCGCGCGCATAGAGCTTGAGCGTCTGGATGTTGGAATAGCTGTCGGTAATGCGGCCATTGAGCATCGCCGAGGCTTCAGCACTTGCCCGGGCATGACGACGGATGCGCGGCACGAAGAACCGGGCCAGGAAACCAAACACCACGACCCAGAGCAGCACCAGCGCCGACAACCGCCAGTCAAGCTGTGCCACCAGCGCCATGGTGGTCACCGTGTAGATCATGATGAACCACACCACCTGCAGCAGCGAGACCATGAAATCGCCGGTCGCCTGCCCGGCCGACCAGACCTTGTTGACGATGCGCCCGGCAAAATCATTCTGGAAAAAGCTCAGGTTCTGCCGCGCAACATGCGAATAGGCCTGCCAGCGCACCAGATTGTAAAACCCCGGCACCACGGTCTGCTCTTCCACCAGCGCGGCGATCGTCACGACGGCAAAACGTGCCAGCACCACGACAAACAGCATGAACGCCAGCGCCGGGCCATGCGCTGAAATCAGCCCGTCCCACCCGGCCGCCGGTTCGGAGGAATCGAGCACATCAACCAGCTGCCCGACGAAATAGAACAGCGCCGCCTCGAGCAGCGCCACCAGCCCGCCCAGCGCCAGCATCGCTGCAAACGCACCTCTGGCCTGCCCGACATAGTGCCAGAGGAACTTGCGTGTCGAATCTGGCGGCCGGTAATTCGAACGCCGGGCAAATGGATCAATCCAGCCTTCGAAAAGGTCGAGCAGGGGTCTGAAAATCATGAACGAGACAATAGAGCGGACGGCGGGTTTGGCAATATCAACATCGCTTTACTCCGCCGCCGTCGCGTCTGCATCCACGTCAATGAACCCGCCCGACTGGCGCGACCACAGATCGGCATAGATGCCGCCTGCCTTGATCAGCTCGTCATGGGTCCCTGTCTCGACGATCTCGCCCTGGTCGAGCACCACCAGCCGGTCCATTTCCGCAATGGTCGACAAGCGGTGCGCAATCGCGATCACCGTCTTGTCCTCCATCAGCGCAAACAGGTTTTCCTGGATCGCCGCCTCAACCTCGGAATCGAGCGCCGAGGTGGCCTCATCCAGCACCAGGATCGGCGCGTCTTTCAGGAAAACCCGGGCAATCGCGATCCGCTGGCGCTGACCGCCCGAAAGCTTGACCCCGCGTTCACCGACATGCGCGTCCAGTCCGGTGCGGCCGGACAGATCCTCAAGCCCCTCGATGAACTCCTGCGCATTGGCCTTTCGCACCGCTTCGAGGATTTCCTCCTCGCTCGCATCCGGCCTGCCATAGGCAATGTTGTCGCGCACCGAGCGGTGCAGCAGCGAAGTGTCCTGGCTGACCATGCCGATCTGGGCCCTGAGACTGTCCTGACTCACCTGCGAGATATCCTGACCATCGATCAGCACCCGCCCGGATTCGAGGTTGTAAAACCGCAGCAGCAGATTGACGAGCGTCGTCTTGCCCGCACCCGAGCGTCCGACAAGGCCGATCTTCTCGCCCGGTCTGATCGAAAGCGAAAGATCCTCGATCACACCGCTCTGCTTGCCATAGTGAAAGCGGACATTCTCGAACGCGATCCCGCCCTTCTTGGCGACAATCGCGCCCGCGTCGGGACTGTCGACCACCTCATGCGGCTTGATCATCATGCCCATACCGTCCTGAACCACGCCGATATTCTCGAAGAAGGCCGACACCTCCCACATGATCCACTGCGACATGCCGTTGATCCTCAGTGACAGCCCGATGACGATGGCAATCGAGCCCACCGAGACAGTGCCTGTCAGCCAGAAGCTGATCGACATCGCCGAGACCGCGAACACCAGAACCGAGTTGTTGAAATAGATCAGCGACTGGAACAGCGTCACCTGGCGCATCTGCCGGTGCACGGTCTCGAGGAACATGTCCATGCTTTCCTGGGCATAGCTCTCCTCCCGGCCCGCATGCGAGAACAGCTTGACCGTCGAGATATTGGTGTAGCTGTCGACCACCCGTCCGGTCATCGCCGAGCGGGCATCCGCCTGGTCGGTGGAAATCCGCTTGAGCTTGGGCACGAAATGCATGATCAGCCCGATATAGACCACCAGCCAGACCATCAGCGGCAGCACCAGCCGCCATTCGGCGCTGGCCACCATACCGATCATGGCGACGAAATAGACCGAGACATAGACGAACACGTCGAGCAGCTTCATCACCGATTCCCGGATCGACAGCGATGTCTGCATCACCTTGGTGGCGACACGTCCGGCAAATTCGTCGGAAAAGAAGCTCAGGCTCTGGCGCAGCAGGTAGCGGTGCATCTGCCAGCGCGCGATCATCGGGTAATTGCCCAGCAGCGTCTGGTGAATGATCAGCGAATCCAGCAGCACCGTCAGCGGCAGACCGATGAGCACGACTGCGCCCATCAGCACCAGCCGGCCCCACTCGCGCTCGAGAAAGCCTTGCGGGTCCGACGTCGCCAGCCAGTCGACAATCGAGCCAAGGAAGCCGAACAGCATCACTTCGCCGATGGAAATCAGCGCCGTCAGCAGGCTCATGGCGATCAGCCACGGCGCCGCATCGCGCGAATAGTGCCAGCAAAACGCCACCAGCCCTTCGGGCGGCGCGGTGGGGGTTGCTTCGGGATACGGATTTAACCGACGTTCAAACCATCCAAACATGGAGGTCTCCTTGACAAATATTCATGCCGCAAGCGTGCAAAGCACCGGCAAAAGCACAATCGGGGCGGAGTCACGCGACGGCTAAAACAGCCGGCCCAGAGGGCGAAAAGTTAACAATGAAAACTGAAACCGCGAGAAACCTGTTCGATCAGCGACCCGTGGCCGCCGGAAGAAAGCTGATATAGATGTTATGCATGACAGCCCTCCTCAGGTTCGCGTTTAAGATGAGGCCTTTTAGCCCAGATTCGGCTGATCCGCCAGATTTCGGCCGTCGTTTTGGTTTCCATGCGCACGTCCTCGCTTGATATTGTGATAAAATCACCACAGAAACGCGTCCCATGACCAAACCTCTCATCGCACTCTACCAACCCGACATTCCCGGCAACACAGGCTCGATCCTGCGGCTGGGCGCCTGCCTCGGCCTCGGCATCCACATCATCGGGCCCGCCGGCTTCGACATGACCGACCGGTCGCTCAAGCGTGCCGGGATGGACTATATCGAGATGGCCAATCTCACCCGCCACGATGGCTGGGAAGAGTTCGAGATCTGGCGCCAGGCCGAGAACCGGCGCTTGGTGCTGATGACAACCCAATCCGCAACGCCCTACACCGATGGCAACGACCAGACCATCACCGACCAGGACGTGGTGCTGTTCGGCCGCGAAAGCGCCGGCGTTCCGGAGAGGGTCCACGAGGCTGCGGACGCCCGCCTGACCATTCCCATGGTCGAAGGCCGCAGAAGCCTCAACCTCGCCATGAGCGTCGCCATCATTGCCGGCGAGATCAACCGCCGGTTCGGGCTGTAGCTCCATGTCAGATCAGTCATAGCTCACCACCTCGAACTCGATCCCGTTCTCGTCATCGAAATAGAACCGGCGGCCGGGCTCGTAGTCGTCGTGATTGTAAGGCTTGTAGCCAAGCACCTTGATCTTCGCTTCCACCGCATCGAGATCGGAAACCGTGATCCCGACATGGTTGAGATTGCCGACCCGGTCTTTCTCGGTGCCCCCGCGTTCGCGCGATGCCCTCGGTGTGAAGATCGCCAGATAGGCATCGTCGGTTCCGACATGGATCGAGTGGCCGCCATTCTGCGCCGGCCCCTGCCAGCGGATCTTCCAGCCGAAGACATCACACAGCCACCTGGCTGTCGCGGGCGCATCAGCCACGGTGAAATTGACATGTTCGAGGTTGGACTGGGCCATGGGGTACTCCTGTTTTCTCTGTGTCTTGCCTGTGATGAAAACCATGCTACTTTCTCAAGTAAACTTGAGGTCAAGAGGTTTTTTCATCATGCCGGCACCCAACAGGCAGGGTCTTCTCTCCATAGGCGAAGTGGCGAGCCGCACCGGG